>ERZ1031327.22-NODE-22-length-41936-cov-33.370717_pt1 | contig 41936 bp, 37 predicted proteins | sample MGYA00518211_ERZ1031327 | MGnify/ENA primary metagenome ERZ1031327 (study PRJEB33718, sample SAMN03159839) | human skin metagenome | collected 2014-02-25 | study: EMG produced TPA metagenomics assembly of the PRJNA266117 data set (Human skin bacterial metagenome...
CTCAGGAGATGCTTAAGAACGTCGGCATCGAGGCCAACCTCAACCCAGGTGACCGTTCCGCGCAACAAAAGGCCATGAAGGACCAAGATACCGTGCAGGTGCGCCACACCATGACTGGCCGCGCCAACGTGGATACCTTGGCCACGTGGCTGGATGGCACCGGGCGCAATTCTTTCCTCAACTATGACGAGGCGACCGATAGCTTTGGCGATGAGAAATTGCAGAAGCTGGTGGAGGACTATTTCAAACTCAGCAGTGAAAAAGAGCGCCTGGCCATGACTGGCCGCATGCAGGACTACCTATCTGAGCAGGCCTATATCCTGCCCATGTTTGAAGAGCCGCAGGTCTACGGTTTCCAGCCCTATATTGAGGGCTTTAGTACCGAGGCCATCGGCCGCCCATCGTTCTATGCGGTAGACATCAACCCCGCGGAAGGGGAGGACTAAACCATGAGCCTGAAAACCATTGCCCTGCGCATCGGCCAAGCCGTGCTCGTCATCTGGGCAACTTTCACCCTTTCCTTCATTCTTTTGGCGGCACTGCCTGGTGACGCCGTCGCGACCCGTTATGACAACCCCAACCTAGGGCTCAACGCCGAGCAGCTGGCCGCTATCCGCGAGGTTTATGGCGCCGATGAGCCACTCTTGAGCCGCTATTTCAGCGCGCTCGGCGGGTTCCTCACCGGTGATTTCGGCTTTTCCGTTGCCACCGGTACCGCCGTATCGGAGATGCTGGCAGATGCCCTGCCCTCAACGCTGGCGCTGGCCGTCCTTGCATTCCTCGTAGGCGTGGCCCTAGCTTTCCTCGTAGCAATTGTCTCTACCTTTGGTCCATTTGCCTGGTTGCGCAGTTTCTTCCGCAGCCTGCCTTCCGTGATGGTTTCCCTGCCTACCTTCTGGATCGGCATCATCTTGATCCAGATCTTTTCCTTTGGCTTGGGGTGGGTCCCGGTCATTGGCGCGAGCGACGCCCAAAACCTCATCCTGCCGGTAATCACCCTCGCTATTTTTGTAGCCGCGCCGTTGGCGCAGGTGCTGCTGCGTTCCATCGATGAGGTAATGGATATGTCCTTCGTGCAGGTGGTGCGTGCCAAAGGTGCTAGCGGCGCCTGGTTGCTGTGGCGCAACGTCCTGCGCAACGCGCTGCTGCCAGCGCTGACCATGGCCGGTCTTACCTTTGGTGAGCTCGTCGGCGGCTCCGTGGTTACGGAAGCAGTTTTTGCTCGCCACGGCATCGGCGCGCTGACCGTAGATGCGGTGGCCAACCGCGATACCTCAGTGCTGCTGGCCATTGTGGTGCTGGCCGCCACCGCCTTTGTTCTCATTAATCTCATTGTGGACCTGCTCTACCCAGTGCTCGACGTGCGCCTGCGCGAGCGCGAGCACGACACTGCATCTGGCAGCTCCGCTGCCACCACCACCGACACCCATGCAACGCACGAGAAGAAGGTCCAAGCATGAAGCTCAAATCCACACAGCTGAAGCTCACCCCGGGCACCATACTCTCGCTTATTGTGCTGGGCGTGGCGGTGCTTTGCGCGCTGTTCCCGCAACTGTTTACCTCCCAAGATCCGAACCAGGGCGGTGACACCACGGCGCTGCTCCAACCTAGCTTTCAGCATTGGTTCGGCACCGATGCTGTCGGCCGCGATCTCTATACCCGTGTGGTCTACGGCGCGCGTCAATCCCTACTCGGCGCGCTGCTGGCCGTACTTTTCGGCCTCATCGTCGGCACCATCTTGGGCATTATCGCCGGAGTGCGACGCGGCTGGGTCGATGCCGTCATCATGCGCATTGTGGATGTGCTGCTGTCCATCCCCGGCCTGTTGCTCTCGCTGTCCGTCATCATTGTGCTCGGACACGGCATCTTCAATGCCGCCATCGCGGTTGGTATTACCTCCGTGGCCACCTTCGCGCGCCTCGCGCGTTCCCAGGTGCTCAGTGTCGCCGGCTCCGATTTCGTTGAGGCCGCCTATGGCTCCGGCGGTTCTTCCTTCCAGGTGCTGGTGCGCCATATTCTTCCCAATTCACTCACCGCGGTTTTCGCCGTAGCCGCCCTGCAATTCGGCCTGGCCATTTTGCAGCTAGCCACCCTCGGCTTCCTAGGCTATGGCGCTCCGCCCCCAACCCCGGAATGGGGCCTGCTCATCTCTGAATCGCGCGACTACATCGCCACGGCCGGCTGGCTAACCATCGCCCCTGGCATTGTCATCGTCGCCGTGGTCCTTGCGGCCAATCACCTCAGCCAGACACTGCGAAAGGCGGCCTAATGTCCCTGCTTAGCATTAGTGATCTATCCATTACGTACCGCACCGCCCGAGGCGAGGTGGAGGCGGTAAGCGGCATTGAGCTCGAGGTAAACCCCGGTGAAATGACCGCCATCGTTGGCGAATCCGGTTCCGGCAAGTCCACCTCCGCCATGGCCGCCATTGGCTTGCTGCCAGATAATGCCTCGATTGTTTCTGGCAGCATTACTTTCGACGGCCGCGACGTCACCCAGTATTCCCAAAAGCAGTGGCGGGAGCTGCGTGGCCGCCGCATTGGTTTGATCCCGCAGGATCCGAATAATTCGCTCAACCCGCTCAAGACCATCGGCGCCGCCGTGGAAGAGGGCATGGCCATCCACACGCAGGGTGATAAAGCCTCCCGCAAGAAGCGAGCCTTGGAGCTCTTGGAGCGCGTGGGCATCGATGATCCGCAGCGCCGCTATCACCAATACCCGCATGAGCTTTCCGGCGGAATGAAGCAACGCGTGCTTATCGCCGCAGCTGTGGCTTTGGAGCCGGAGCTCATCATCGCCGATGAACCCACGTCTGCGCTCGATGTCACCGTGCAGAAGATCATCTTGGATCTCCTCGATGAGATGCGCGAGGAGCTGACCATGGGCATCCTCTTTATCACCCATGATTTGGCCGTGGCGGGCGACCGCGCGAATAACATCGTGGTGATGGAAAAGGGCACCGTCCGCGAGTCTGGCGTTGCTGCCCGCGTCCTCACCGATCCCCAGCATGCCTACTCCAAGCGCCTGCTTGCCGACGCACCCTCGCTCACCGCCCCTACCCCCTCACAGGCCGCCTCTCCGGTGCGGGCCGCCGCGTCAGCACAGCATGAAACCTTGCTTGAAGTGGAAGGCCTAAGTCAACGCTTCGGGGATTTTACTGCCGTGGATGACATCAGCTTTTCCGTCGCCCGTGGCACCACCCACGCCTTGGTAGGCGAGTCCGGCTCCGGTAAGACCACGACTGGGCGTGCCATCTCCTTGTTAAGTACGCCGACCTCCGGCAGCATTCGCTTGGCCGGTGAAGACATCAGCACTGCCCGAGGTAAACGCCGCCGCGAGCTGCGCCGCTCCATCCAGATGGTCTACCAAAATCCCTTTGGCTCGCTCGACCCGCGCTTTAGCATCGGCGATACCATCGCCGAGCCGGTGCGCAATTTCACCGGCGCTTCCAAACGCGATGCCCGCGCGAAGGCACGGGAATTCCTCGATTTGGTGGCCCTAGATTCCTCGATGGCATCCCGCCGCCCCACCGAGCTCTCCGGCGGTCAGCGACAGCGTGTGGCCATCGCCCGCGCCATGATCATTGAGCCCGAACTTGTGGTTCTCGATGAGGCCGTGTCCGCGCTCGATGTCACCGTGCAGGCCCAGATCCTGCGCCTGCTTGATGAGCTGCAGCGAGAGCTGGAGCTTACCTATATCTTCATCTCGCACGACCTCGCGGTAGTCAACCAGATCTCCGATACCGTCTCCGTGCTTTCCCGCGGCAAACAAGTGGAATCCGGGCCGACAGCCCAAGTCTTTGCACAGCCGGAAACCGATTACACTCGCCAGCTGATAGATGCCATCCCCGGCTCCCGCTACCGTGCCGGGGACCTAAACTTGGGGCTATAAACCCCGCCCCAGAAAGGTTGGATTGAGAATATGACCGATATTATTAATGAGCTCTCCCACGCCAGCGCCGAGGTGCAACAGCTGCGCCGTGCTCGCCACGATGCGCAGGAAAATGCGCAGCTGAGCTTTAGCGCTTTGCTCGAGCCTGCAGAACCAGGCGAGTTCTCCTATACGGAGCGCTATGCCGTAGCGGCTTTTACCGCTGCAATCTACCGGGCGAGCGAGGCTGCGGATTTCTACTTCGACCTGCTGGGCGATGAAGCCGACGAGGATCTTGTTGCCGCCGTGCGCGCCGCGAGCCAGCGCGGTGTGTCTACCGGCCCGTACCACCAGGGTGATTTTCTTATCTTCGGCGATACCGCCGCGGAAGCTGCGCTGGACACACGCTTAGCTGCAGCCTTCGATTGGGCGCACCTTCTGGCTTTCCACCCCAAGGATGCCTCCCCGCAGGCGATCGGACACCTCGATGCCGCAGGATGGTCCGCTACGGATATCGTCAGCCTGTCCCAGCTGGTGGCATTTTTGGCCTTCCAGCTGCGCGTGGTCCACGGCCTGCGCGTGCTTTCTGGTGAGGATCCCGCATCCCACCCTGCAGCCGAGCGCGCCGCCGGCGTGGCCGATCCGGGTTGGGAGGTAAACGCGAATACGTTGCAGCCCAATACCGTGCTGCCGGACCACTTTGTCAACCACTCCCTGGGCTGGAAGCCCTGGGTAGAGGCGCTGGCGAAGGAGGATTTCACCGCGGTGCATACCGATGCCCTCATCAAGCCAGAACGCATCGATTCCGAGTACTTCCGCTTGCTCGCCCGCGACCCTGCCGCCTTGAAGGCGCGCACGCTGACTGACCTGGACATTTTCTATAACACCGAAGGTGGGCTCTCCCGTGCGGACCGCGAGCTCGCCGCTACTGTGGCTTCGCGCTACAACGGATGCGAGTACTGTGCCTCCGTGCACCAGGCGCGGTGCGTCCAGGAAGGCGGCGATCGTGAGATCGTCGACCGCCTCTTGGACGAAGGCATCGAAGCGGACCTCGGATCCGGAAAGTGGGACCTTATCCGCGGCGCGGCCGTAGCGTTGACCGAAACCCCCTTTGCCTTCGATGCACAACTATGCGCGGACTTGCGCACGGCCGGATTCGATGACCAGTCCATCTTGGACCTCATCTACGCCTCGTCCTTCTTCAACTGGGCCAATCGCTTGATGCTTACTCTGGGCCAGCCGGATGTGCCCAAGCGGTTCCGTTAGCCTTCGATAGCCGGGCCACGGTAACCAGGAGGAAGATTCCCTATGATGGGGTGGCATGACTGATTCTTCGAATGCCACCGCACAAGCTAGCCCGGATACCGAAGCTCCGCAGAAGGTCGCCGTGGTCACCGGTGCCACCGGCGGCATGGGCCGAGAAATTATCGCCGATTTGGCACGCGATCACCACGTCTACGCTTTGGGCCGAAGCGCGGCGGATCTGCCCGAATCTCCCTTCGTTACTCCGGTAGCCATTGACTTGGTAGCCGGACTTGATGAAGGCATGGCGCTGCCGGAATTGGATCGGGTGGACGTGCTAGTGCACGCCGCTGCGCGGGCCACCAAGTATTCCGTGGGAGAAGCCACCCCAGAAAACTGGCGTGCGCACATGGATCTCAATGTGCACGCTCCTGCTGAGGTCACCCGCGCCCTGCTTCCGCAGCTGCGTAAGGCCGAAGGCACCGTAGTATTTATCAATTCTGGTGCCGGCCGTCATAGCTATGGCGATAACGTAATCTATGCGGCCACGAAGCACGCGCTCTATGCATTGGCCGACGGATTACGTATCTCTGAGCCGGGCATTCGCGTCTCTTCCGTAGCGCCAGGGCCTACCGATACTCCGATGCTGCAGGGGCTGCAGGACTACGATCCCTCACAAGTTATTGCACCAGCCGAGGTAGCCCGTGCCATTCGTACCGTGGTGGACGCAGGGCCCACTACGCAGCTGACGGAAATCCAGGTCAGGCCGCGAATTGAACTTAATCTACGCAAATAGCAGTGCCAGTTTAAGTAACGCACATCACACATTAATGGGGTTGAGGCTCAGCTTGTCCACTACACTCGAGGAATGTGACTTCCCAGAGCCCTAAACGGCCCGCCTATCTCCTTATCTCCGATTCCCTGCGCGAAAAGATTGCCTGTCATGAACTAGCGCCCGGGCAGCGTTTGCCTACTGAACGCGAATTGGTCCAAGAATTTCATGTCGCGCGCATGACCGTGCGCCATGCCTTAGACATCTTGGAAGTAGAAGGCCTCATTGATCGCCGCCGCGGGCGCAGCGGCGGCACCTACGTTCGCACGGTTGCCCCTACGCTGAGCCTAACCAGCAAAGAGGGGATCACCACCCAGCTGCGCGAACAAGGACACGACACCGTCGTACAAGTGGTATCGGTAAACAAGGAGCCTGTGGTCAAAGGGGCGGCCGCGGTGCTGGCGGTAGACGATTCCACCTTGGCATGGGAAATCAAGCGATTATATTTCGTTGATGACGCACCCGTGGCCCTTTCGCGTTATACCATTCCAGCCGCTATGGTTCCCGATCTCGATCAGCGTGACCTGCACGAATCCATTATGGAAGTACTGGCTGGCTATAACTTGAAGCCCGCTTTCACACGCGAAAATATTAGCGCCGCCACCGCTCGCATGGAGGAACAGAAACTACTGCAGGTGAGCCGTTCGCACCCACTGCTTCGGTTCGTGCGGCTGCTAAAAGATGAGGCAGGGAGAGCCATTGCCCATATAGAGGCGTCATTGCGCTCGGATATCGTCAACGTAGAAGTGATAATGGGGGATGAACCCGCGCCGGAGCCGAGCACGAGCCGCGGCGCGGGAGAAAATACTTAACCAGCGTCTACTTGGCGGTTGCGCAGCGCGCGGGCCACCCGGTCGCGCTGCTCGGTTACCGTGCGGCGCAGCCCTCCGGGCAGGTCCTTATCCAAGAAGGAATCAGCACGGTCCAGGCCTTTCTGGGTGATATCCCAAGAAGGGAAGAGGCCCGTCACGGTGGTCAGCGCCACCTCAGACGATTGGGAAGCCCACACCTCTTCCGCAATATCGAAGAACTCGGCGGTGGGAAGGAACTTATCGGCATGCGGATAGAGCAAACCTTCTAGTTTGGAGGTCAGCTCGCGGTTGGTGAGGTTACCCGCCACGATGTCCTCCCATACTGTGCGCTTGTTCTCCGCGGTTGCTACCGCGGCACGGGCGCGCAGGGAAGAGTAATAGCCGGTAGCGGAATTATCGCGCTCAAGTTGCGCATTCGCGGCGGCTGGGACGTCGTCTACCGCGCCATCGGCGGCGAGTGCTGCCAGTGCGGACCAGCGCAGCCCCGCATCCTCAGAAGATTCCAGTACGCCGCGCAGGTAGTCGCGCGCGCTATCGTGCAGACGAATCTTCGCCAGCGCCTGGGTGCAGATGATGGAGCGTTGGGCATCGGTGCTGCGGGCGCCGTCGAGGAGGGCGTCGGCAAGTAGGGTGCTTTGGGCGGTCCACTGTGGATCGGCGTAGTTCTTCAGCGCGCTAGAGGCCTGCAGGACAATGCGCTCGAGGACTGCAAGCTCGGTTTCGGCCTGCATGCCGCGGGCTACCAGCTGGATGAAATCGCGGGCGCGCATATTTCCGGCGCGGGTCATTTCCCACGCGGTGGACCAGCACAGGGTGCGGGCCATGGGATCTGCAAACTTATCGATGTTATCCAGCAGGAACTGCAGGGAACCCGGATCCAGCTCGATAAGGCAGTAAGTCAGGTCATCGTCATTGGGCAGCAAGAAATCGATATCGGCTAATGGGCGGCCAATGAGCTCAGGAATCTCGGTGGAGGTGCCATCGATATCCATCTCGATGCGTTCGGTGCGCACCACCTGGCCTTCCTGCAGGTTGTAAAGGCCCACCGCTACGCGGTGGGTGCGCAAAGTATCGCCGCTCTGGGTGAGATAGGCATAAGTGATGTTGCCGGATTCATCCGCGTTGAGCGCTACGCTGAGCGTATTGATGCCGGAGGTCTTCAGCCACTGCTGCGCCCAGAAGGAAAGGTCGCGGCCGGAGGCTTCTTCGAGGTGGCCCAGCAGATCATCAAAGGTGGCATTGCCCCACGCATGGGCGGCAAAGTGGCGGCGCACTCCGGCGAGGAAGTTTTCGCGGCCGACATAGGCCTGCAGCTGTTTGAGCACGGAAGCCCCCTTGGCATAGGTGATGCCGTCGAAGTTCTGCTCCACGGTCTCGATATCGCTGGCATCGGTGGAAATCGGGTGGGTGGTTGGCAGCTGATCCTGCTGATACGCCCAGGACTTCTCCACATTGGCAAAGGTAACCCACGCAGTATCGTATTCGGTTTCTTCCGCCTGGGAGATGGCGGCGGACCAAGTGGCGAAGGACTCGTTGAGCCACAAATCATCCCACCACTGCATCGTGACGAGGTCACCGAACCACATATGCGCCAGTTCGTGCAGGATGGTGTCTGCGCGGCGCTCGTACTTATAGTGCGTGGCCTGTGAGGTAAAGACATACTCATCGCGGATGGTGACGCACCCGGCATTTTCCATCGCGCCGGCATTGAACTCCGGGACGAAGATCTGGTCATACTTGCCAAAGGGGTAGGGGAAGCCGAAGTTGCGGTGGTAGAAATCAAAGCCCTCCTTGGTTTCGGTAAATAGGCGCTCGGCATCGAGCGCATCGGCGAGGGAGTCTCGGCAGTAAATGCCCAGCGGCACCTCTAGTTTTTGGGCCGACTTGCCTTCCGGGTGAGCGGTAAGCTCGCCGCGCCAGGTATCGGTGACTTTGTGGTAAGGGCCGGCGCACAGGGCTACCAGATAGGTCGATAATGGGTAATCGATGGCTGTGCTGGCTACGTCGCCTTCCCAGTTCACCGGGCCATTGGTGATAATGGACCAGTCTTGCGGCGCCTTGAAGTGCAGCGCGTAGGTGGCCTTCATATCCGGTTGGTCAAAACAAGCGAAGACGCGCTTGGCGTCGGCGGTTTCAAATTGCGTATAGAGGTAGACCTTGTCATCGGCGGGATCTACAAAGCGGTGCAGGCCTTCGCCGGTGCGCGAATAGGGGATCTTGGCGGTGACTTCCAGCGTGTAATCGGCCACCTGGAGGCCGGATAGCGGAATGCCGTAGGTGGGGTTATAAGAATTCGTGGGCAGCGGATTGCCGTTAAGGCGTACCTCGTGCACTTCCTCGGCGCGCAGGTCGATGAAAGTCGAGCCAATCTCCCGCGAAGTGAAGCTCACCTTCGTGGTGGAGAGGAAATGGGTATCCGAGTACTTGAGGTCTAAAGTGACATCATAATGGTGCACCTCGATCATCTGGGAGCGTTCTGCCGCTTCCGTGCGAGTAAGGTTTACGGAGGTCATAGCCTAAATTCTCCTTCTGTACCGAAAATAGTTCTGCATCCACAGTAGTCCCGCGCCTAGGCTGGTGGGGCAAACTTTTATCAATCAAAGGAGTAATCATGGCTGATGCAGTAAAGTTCTGGTTCGATGTCTCCTGCCCCTTCGCTTGGGCCACCTCTCGCTGGATTAAAGAGGTAGAAAAGGTCCGCGATATTGAGGTCGAGTTCGAGCCGATGTCTTTGTCCGTGCTCAATGACGGCCGCGATCTAGACCCCACCTACATGGACATGATGAAGGCCAACTGGGGCCCAGCTCGCGTCTTTGCCAAGGTTAAGGCCGAGCGTCCAGAGAAGGTAGACGAGCTCTACACTGCGATGGGCACCTTGGTCCACGCCAAGGGCAATGGCGGGCGCACCGGCTTTGGCGGTTATGACGACATCATCGCGCAGGCCTTAGCCGAGGTGGATCTACCTGCCGAGTTTGCTGAGGTAGCCAATACTGAAGACTATGACGAAAAGCTGCGCGAATACCACCACAACGGTATCTCTTCCGTGGGCGACGAGGTAGGAACCCCAGTTATCAAGCTGGGCGAGACCGCCTTCTTCGGCCCAGTCATTACCCGCATTCCTACCGGGGAAGAAGCAGGCGAGCTTTTTGACGCCTCCCTCCGCCTAGCCCGCTACCCATACTTCTTCGAGCTCAAGCGCTCCCGCACCGAGATGCCGCAGGTGGAAGAGGGCTAAGCGCTCTTTTCGCGCCGGCGCAGCTGAATTGCGGCCCTCATGCACAGTGCGATGGTCAGTGGGGTCAAGATGAATGCCGGCAGACCTGCGATATTGATAGAGGGAAGTTCCGTGCCGGCCTGAAAGTTGTCCCAAGCGACGGCCATCCAGGAGGCCCACGAGGCTCCAGCGAGAAGCGCGATAATGCCGGCCGCTATTGCGCCTCCATTGGCCCGCGGATTACCGCGCGCCTTCTGCGCAGTCCACCATGCGCCCAAGCCCACGTGGGCCAACGTCGCTAGGATGCTGGTGATAAGCGGCAAAAGGAAGCCTCCGCCGCCGGAAATCTGGATAACTAAGAGGATGATGCAGGCAAGTAGGCCGCCGCCGTAAAACACGAGGACTGGTCTGGTTATAGGAATAGCTTTCCTCCCTTATTGTGTCGCCATGTGCTCACGAGCTTATCAGGAATATGTAATACGAAACAGGGTGGGCACTTAGCCTCCTCAACGCGCGCTGGGCCGGTAGGATGTGGGCCATGCGCGTATATCTAGGAGCAGACCACGCAGGTTTCGAAACCAAGAACCTGATTGCTGAACACCTGACCAAGCAGGGCCACGAGGTTATTGATTGTGGCGCCCACACCTACGATGCCGAGGATGATTACCCGGCATATTGCATTGAGGCTGCACAACGCACCGTCAATGATCCAGGTTCCCTGGGCATCGTGCTCGGCGGTTCTGGCAACGGCGAGCAGATTGCTGCCAATAAGGTCAAGGGTGCTCGTTGCGCCCTGGCTTGGTCCGCAGAGACCGCCCGTTTGGCCCGTGAACACAATAACGCCCAGCTCATCGGCATTGGTGGCCGCATGCACACCGAGGAGCAAGCGCTGGAAATAGTCGATGCCTTCCTAGAGCAGGAATGGTCCCGCGCCGAGCGCCACCAGCGCCGCATCGATATTTTGGCGGAATACGAGCGCACCGGCATCGCCCCAGAGCTTCCGGAGGCCTAAGCCCGGCATAATAAACGCCGCGGACCCTACAGGGATCCGCGGCGTTTATTTGTGTACTTCGGCTAGTTCGGCCGACACGGCCGTGGCACTAAGCCTTAGGCGTCATTCATATCATTCGGGTGGGGGCCGCCGCGCCCCTCTTCGCCCTCATCCAAGGCGGTGATGGCGGCCATCTCTTCCTCGGTTAGCTCAAAGCCGAAGACGTCGAAGTTCTCCGCGATGCGCGAGGGGGTAGCTGACTTGGGAAAGAGGATCACGCCGTTTTGCAAGTGCCAGCGAATGATGACCTGTGCCGGGCTGACATCGTGCGCAGCAGCGGCGTCGGTGACCTCGGGGGCCTCCAAGATATCGCTCTTTCCCTGGCCCAGTGGGCCCCACGCCTCGATGGAGACGGTATGTGCGCGGCAGGCATCCAGCTCGCGCCAGCGCTGCAAATAAGGGTGAAGCTCAACCTGATTCACCGCAGGCTTGACGTCGGTCTTTAGCTCCAATTGCTCCAAATGCTCCAGCTCGAAGTTGGACACACCAATGGACTTTGCCTTGCCCTGCTTTTGCAACTCAATGAGTTGCTTCCACGCCTCGACGTACGTGCCCTTTGCAGGCGTAGGCCAGTGGATGAGGTAAAGATCCACATAATCCAAGCCGAGTTTTTCCAAGGACTCATCGAGCGCCGCGGCAGCATCGGTCTGGCGGTCATTCCACAGCTTGGTGGTAACAAAAAGCTCCTCGCGCGGTATGCCGGAGTTGGCAATAGCCTTACCTACTCCTTCTTCATTGCCATAGATTGCGGCGGTATCGATATGGCGATAGCCCACGCGCAGGGCCTCAGCTACCAGCTCCTCGGTCTTGTTCGGATCCATTTGGAAGACGCCGAAGCCCAGCTGTGGGATGGTATTGCCATCATTAAGGGTGATGTTAGGTACGCTCATGCGTACCAGACTACCTATCTACTGCAGCGGGCCGAGCGTGATGAATTTATTCCACGTCTCCCACTCATCCTGCAGGCGGGCGCGCTCATGGGGTGGGGTAGCGGTGCCGTCGATGAGCGAGGCATCAATCATGCGCACGCCATTATCAAAGAACAGTGCGGCATGCCCCGAGGCACCATGGCGCAGCACTGGCACCAGGTTCAATCCATCGAAGGACAGGCGAGCATTGGGCCGTACATCGAGGCCAGCAATAGCGGCGAGCGTAGGAGCCAAGTCAATAGGGGAGACGAGCTCATTATTCTCCCCGCTTTCTGCCACGCCCGGCCACAGCACCGATATCGGTGCATTTCCGCCCAGCAAAGAGCAGACGGCAATAACGCCTTTAACCTGGTCGAGCTCCTCTACGCTGGGCTGCTCTAGCAGGCGAAAGACATCCGCGCCGGCCGGCTGCGTATCCTCGCGCACCTCATAGCCCACGCCGGCAAAAACCTCGCTGATGCGCGTGGTGGCCTGGCGCTGCGGGTACTGGCCGGTGAGCGTACCGCGGCGGGAATCAGCGTACGTCTCCGACGGTACCCACGTGTTATTGAAGCGTACGCCCCGCAGTGCAGTCTCAGGCGCGTGGTCAAAGGTCGCAAGAGTGATATCCATAGCCATAATTCTAGGCTTGCCGACGCCCCCTTCGGCGACCTTCCCTTATTTACTTCCGCCCCGGCCGTTTGTCGAGCTAAATCGGTGAAAGGAGGTGTCTGGTAGGGCTGGACTCCTAATCGAGGTCTAGGCCCTCGATACCGTGAATCGTTACGGTCTCCGATAGCGGCGCGCGGCCCGGAGCCGTGTTGAAGACTGGGCTAGATTCATCGGCAGTACCAAAGGTGATGGCGGTGACTAGCTTGTAGTCCTCGTCCACGCCGAGGAATTCACGTGCGGTTGGCGCAATCAAGGAGATCATGCCCTGTGGGATGCCGTGATATCCGTGTGCTTCCAAGGAAAGCAGGAAGTTTTGGGTGTAGGTTCCCTGGTCAAAGGCGGCACGGATGCGGTCACCCATCGGCGGGATAAAAAGGAGCACCGCATGGGGTGCGCCAAAGAAGCGCAGGTTTTCGCGGACGAACTCCATGCGGCCTTCTTTATCCTCACGCTTAATACCAAGCAGTCCGTACATTTTGGCGGCCAACTCTTGAGATCGCTTGGGATGGACACCCTCACCATAATCGGTGGTGAAATCCGGGCTGAGTCCGTTGGTATCGAATTCCTCAATAAGGGCGACGCTTAGTTCTTTGAGTCTTTCCCCGCCTACGAGGTGAACATTCCACGGCTGGGTATTGGAGTTAGACGGGGCGGACTGGGCGTCTTCCAGAACCTGCTTGATGTCTTCTACCGGCATGGGCTCCGGCAGGAAGGCGCGGGGAGAATGGCGATTGCGGATGAATTCGGAATACTTAATGGTTGAAGTCATGTGCGCCACCCTACACATCGCCGCATAATTCTGCCTTAAAACAAGTGTGGCCAGCTGGGAATGGGGGCTCAAGCCGGAATGGGCGGGTCCGGGGTAGGTAGAAAACGAAAAATCGCCCACCTGAAAGATGAGCGAAAGTGGAGGGAATGACGGGAATCGAACCCGCGTCTTCAGCTTGGAAGGCTGAGGTATTAGCCACTATACGACATTCCCACAGAGCGCTATTGAAACGCTGCGCCATACTTTAGCGCACACAGGGTCAAAAAATAAAATGAGCAAGGCATAGGGAACTGAATGGCTGCGTCAACCGTTGGTTTAGCGAGACTAAACCTCGTTAAAGAAAGCGATGATTTCTGTGAACTTTCTTCTTGTGGCAATCGTGCTCGGCGGTGGAGCTTGGCTATTTTCCTCGCGCACCTCCAAAAAGAAGCGCGAGGAGCGTGAAGCAACGCAGCTTGCGGACGCCCAGGCTGATGCCCGCCGGTGGATAGAACGTCTCGGCGGCCAGGTAATGCAGATTTCTGGCACGGATACTGCTTCTCAACAAGCGATGGCGGATGCCTCGGAGCGCTTTACCGCGGCGAATTCCGCAATTGCGCAGGCGACGACCGTTAAACAGGCCAATCTGGCCCGTGAATCTGCATTGGAGGGGATGCATTACGTTAATGCCGCTCGCGAAATTATGGGTATGAACCCGGGGCCGGAACTTCCTCCGCTGGAAGGCCAGCGCGCGGCTGGCAAGGTCACTGAAAAGCGCACGGTGGAAGCGAATGGTCAGCAGATTACTGCCTCTCCATATGCTTCGGCGGATACCCCGAACTACTACCCAGGTGGCACCGTGGCGGGGCGTCCGGTTCCCGCTGGTTGGTATTCCCGTCCGTGGTGGGCAGATGCTTTGCAAACCGGTGTGTGGATGATGGGCTACTCCATGATGTTTAATGCCCTCTTTTCTGGCATGTCTGGCATCGGTTATTCCGCGGCAGCCGCGGAGAGCGGCGCCTGGGGCGGTCCCGATGAAATGGGCGGTGGAGACTTCGGTGCCGACGGCGGCGATGCAGGCGACGCTGGCGATATGGGCGGCGGTGATGACGGTGGCGGTTTCTTTGACGGCCTGACGGATGGTGATGGTGACGGCTTCTTTGATGGAATGTTTGATTTCGATTTTTAGCCGGAAACCTGTCAAAAAATGCCCGCTAGTCTGCGGAGATACCGTTTAATGGGGGTCCGTTTAGGAGATTTAAAACGGACACGGTACACTGTCTCAGGTATGCAACGCAGCCAAGGCAACTTGGTGGCCTACATACGGGGCGTGGCGCAGTTTGGTAGCGCACCTGCTTTGGGAGCAGGGGGTCGCAGGTTCAAATCCTGTCGCCCCGACGTATGGGGGTCTGGAAATGCCCTAATAAGGATTTCCGGACCCCCTTTAAGTTTATGTACGTAAAACAATGAAGCCAGGGAGATTCACTCGTGAAGACCACCGTAGACAAGCTGAGCGATACCCGCGTTAAGCTCACCGTCAACGTTCCGTTTGCGGAGCTGGACCAGGAAATCGATCAGGCTTACGCGGCAATCGCGCAGCAGGTTTCTATTCCAGGTTTCCGTAAGGGCAAGGCACCGCGCCAGCTTATTGACGCTCGCTTCGGCCGCGGCCCCATCCTGGAGCAGGTTGTCAATGACATGCTGCCTTCCCGCTACGAGCAGGCAGTGAAGGAAAACGATCTGAAGGTCATCGGCCAGCCGGACGTTGATATCTCCAAGATCGAGGACAAGGACTTTGTGGAATTTACCGCAGAGGTTGATATCCGCCCAGAGTTCGAGGTTCCGGACTTTTCCAAGATCTCTGTTACCGTTCCGGCCCTGAAGGCTGACGAAGAGGACGTCGACAAGGCTCTGGAGGAGCTGGCTGAACGCTTTGGTGAGCTTAAGGACACCAAGCGCAAGATGAAGACCGGTGACTACGCCATTATCGATATCACCGCTGAGATTGATGGCGAGAAGATCGAGGACGCCTCTACCGAGGATCTGTCCTACCGCATCGGTGACGATGACCTCATCAAGGGCTTGGATACCGCCCTGCGCGGCATGAAGACCGGTGAGGACAACGAGTTCACCTCCGCCATTCAGTCTGGCGAGCACAAGGACGAAGAGGCCACCATCAAGGTCCACGTTCAGCAGTCCAAGGAGCGCAAGCTGCCAGCTATGGACGATGAGTTTGCTCAGATGGCTTCCGAGTTCGACACCATGGACGAGCTGCGCGAATCCACCAAGACTCAGGTGGAGGAGACCAAGAAGGCCGAGCAGGCGGCACAAATCCGCGATGAGGTTCTGAAGTCTGCACTGTCTGAGGTTGAGTTCGAGCTGCCACAGTCCGTTGTAGATGAGCAGGCTCACTCCCAGCTGCACCAGATTTTGGGCCAGCTGGCTCACGATGAGAAGGCTTTGGCTCAGCTGCTCGAGGCACAGGGAACTTCCCGTGAAGAGTTTGATAAGCAGACCCGCGAGCAGGCGGAAGAGTCCGTCCGCACCCAGCTGTTCCTCGACGCCGTGGCGGAGCAGGAAGAGCCGGAAGTCTCCCAGCAGGAGCTGACCGACCACATTCTGTTTACCGCACAGTCCTACGGCATGGATCCGAACCAGTTCATCCAACAGCTGCAGTCCAACGGACAGATTGCCAACCTCTTCTCTGACGTGCGCCGTGGCAAGGCACTGGCTGCCGCTATCTGCCGCACCACCGTTAAGGATGAAGAGGGCAACGACGTGGACGTTGACCAGTACTTCGGTGAAATCGAAGAGGAAGACAACGACGCTACCGACGCGGAGTAAGCCTTCTCTTTGAAAAGCCCAGCCCAATGGCCACAAAAGTGCTATATGGGCTGGGCTTTTGCCATGTCCAGCGGAGGGGGCACGACCACAAGTTCGGGCCAAACGCTGATAGCGAACAATGCCCACAACCACTGCCACATTAAGTAGTGTGGTGGCATTAGAGATTAACCGTCCTCAAGGAGACTATTCGAATGTCTAAGAAATCTGACCAGCTTCAGATGAACAACCCCTCGGGTTCCGGCCTGAGCTTGGGAGATAGCGTTTATGAGCGCCTCTTGCACGAGCGCATTATCTTTTTGGGCACCCAGGTAGACGATGAGATTGCCAATAAGCTGTGTGCGCAGATCCTGCTGCTATCCGCGGAGGACCCCACTCGCGATATCTCGCTTTACATCAACTCCCCGGGTGGCTCAGTTACGGCCGGCATGGCCATCTACGACACCATGAAGTACTCGCCTTGCGATATCGCTACCTATGGCATGGGTTTGGCAGCTTCCATGGGTCAGTTCCTGCTTTCCGGCGGAACTAAGGGCAAGCGCTTCGCACTGCCGCACGCACGCATTATGATGCACCAGCCTTCTGCTGGTGTTGGCGGTACTGCTGCAGACATCGCTATCCAGGCTGAGCAGTTTGCACAAACAAAGCGTGAGATGGCCGAGCTTATCGCGGAGCACACTGGCCAGACCTTTGAGCAGATCACTAAGGACTCTGACCGTGACCGTTGGATGACTGCACAGCAGGCTAAAGAATACGGCATTGTTGACCACGTCATCGAGTCCGTTAACGGCCCACTGAGCAACTAGGGAATAAGGAGAAAATCACTATGAATCAACCTCAGATGCCAAATTCCCGCTACGTTCTGCCGTCCTTCATTGAGCAGTCCGCACAGGGCACCAAGGAAACCAACCCATATTCCAAGCTCTTTGAAGAGCGCATCATCTTCTTGGGCACCCAGGTGGATGACACCTCTGCTAATGACATCATGGCGCAGCTGCTGGTCCTAGAAAGCCAGGATCCGGACCGCGATATCACCATGTACATTAATTCGCCGGGTGGTTCTTTTACCGCGTTGATGGCTATCTATGACACCATGCGCTACGTGCGTCCTGACGTTCAGACCGTGTGCCTGGGTCAGGCCGCTTCTGCAGCAGCCGTGCTTTTGGCTGCGGGTGCACCGGGCAAGCGCGCAGCGCTGCCTAACTCCCGCGTGCTCATCCACCAGCCAGCAACCCAAGGCACTCAGGGCCAGGTTTCTGACTTGGAGATTCAGGCCGCTGAGATTGAGCGTATGCGCAAGCTGATGGAGACTACGTTGTCGGAGCACACCGGCCGTACCGCAGAGCAGATCCGCATCGATACCGATCGCGATAAGATTCTGACTGCTGAGGAAGCCGTTGAATACGGCATCATCGATACGGTCTTTGGGTACCGCAAACTCAACGCTTAGGACGGGATAGAACGTCCCATAAAGCCCTGCCCTGCAGCCAAACTTGAGCTGCGGGCAGGGCCCTTTGTGTTTTCTGCTGCTTGGAGGGCTTTCTCCCTGCACCCGAATGGGGTAAATCTCGAAGAGAAATTTCTGCAGGTCGTTAGGTTTATTTCTATCGTGCGACACTAAACCTATAGCGTCGGATTTATGAATTAGAACTCCGAATGGTCAGATAATCTTATGGAGAAACACACATCTGACGTGGCAGCACAGGCCGCCGCGCCCACCCCGCAGAGCGGCGAACGCACATTCTTTGGCCACCCTTGGGGCTTGGCCAATCTCTTTGGCGTGGAAATGTGGGAGCGCTTTAGCTTCTACGGCATGCAAGCACTCGTCTTGCTGTATATGTACTACGCCACCACTGATGGTGGACTTGGCTTGGATCGGGCTGATGCTACGTCGATCGTGGGTGCCTACGGCGGCTTGGTGTACATGGCCTGCCTATTAGCCTCGCTCGTGGCGGACCGCGTACTGGGTGCGGAGCGCACGCTGTTCTATTCGGCCGTTCTGGTCATGGCCGGCCATCTCGCCCTGGCATTTATCCCTGCGGTAACTGGACTGGCCATCGGCCTAGTCCTGATTGCTGTCGGCTCTGGCGGCGTTAAGACCACTGCCCAGGTCGTGCTCGGCTCCATGTACACCCGCGATGACCCGCGTCGCGATGGTGGCTTCTCCATCTTCTATATGGGCGTCAATATCGGTGGTCTATTTGGTCCGCTAATTACCACTGCGCTGTGGGGCTGGAAGGGCTTCCACTGGGGCTTCGGAATCGCGGCAATTGGTATGGCGCTCGGCTTGATCCAATATTCCCTTATGCGCAAAACCACCATTAAGGATGCGGGGCACGAGGTGCCCAACCCGGCTAGCTCGAAGCAGCTGCTCATGGGCGGGGTGGTAGTTGCGGCCATTATCGTGGTCATGGTTGTGGCGCTGGCCACCGGCGCTATTCAGGTGGATTGGCTGTCCAATATCGTTACCGCGGTTGCTCTTGCTGCAGCAATCTATCTTTGGGCGCAGATGTATACCTCGAATCTGGTCACCCGCGAGGAAAAGAACCGCCTGTTGGGCTTTATTCCGATGTTTATTTCCGGTGTTTTGTTCTTCGGCATCTTCCAGCAGCAGTTTACAGTGATGACGATTTATTCGGATGTGCGATTGGATCGCCATGTCTTTGGCTGGGAAGTTCCGCCATCACTGGTGCAATCCATTAACCCGATCTTCATTGTCATTTTCTCTGCTGTCTTTGCAACGATGTGGACAAAGCTTGGGGATAGGCAGTGGTCCACCCCAGTGAAGTTCGGCGTAGCCAATATCGTCATCGGCATCTCCTTGTTCTTCTTCCTGCCGTACTCGGGTGCGGCAGCGAACTCCACGCCGATGTATGTCATTATCCTCATTCTGTTCCTATTCACTATGGCGGAGCTCCTCCTGTCGCCGGTGGGTAACGCACTTGCTACGAAGGTGGCACCGGTGGCATTCCCGTCCCGCATGATGGCTGTATGGATGATGGCGGTTGCCATGGGTACGTCGTTGGCTGGTTCTCTAGCTAGCTTCTACAACCCGGATGATGCAGGCGCGGAGAATACCTTCTTTATCTCCCTTGGCGTTGTATCCATTGTGTTGGGTGTGATCCTGCTTGTTCTGAGCCGCTGGGTGGTAAAGAAGTTCTCCACCTTCCGCTAGATGCTGTAAAACACCCTTAAATGGGAGGTATGTCGGCTTGATGGTGGCATACCTCCCTTAGTGGTTTTTATCACTCAAACTGGGCGAGGGTGCTGGGGATTTAAATGCCATTAGCTGGGGAAATCTTTCATTGGAAAACTTGGGAGAGCCGATTCCACACCTCGGTAGGTTGACTAAAGGTTAACCAAAGAAAACGTTAAAGAAAAGCAATTGTCTGTGGTTCTTGGCAGGAGTATTGTGCATTTCGTCCGCGACGCGTCAAGGCGCCGTAGATGCGTATCGTGTTCATCATCTTTTCTTTCCAAGGGGCCAACGCTGTGACAGCGACTCTGATTATCCTCGGCATTGTGGTGGTTACCGCTCTCGCCTTTGATTTTACGAACGGATTTCATGACACTGCCAACGCGATGGCCACATCCATTGCCACTGGTGCCTTGAAGCCTTTTACTGCGGTAGCAATCTCCGCAGTCCTCAACCTTATTGGTGCTTTCCTTTCAGTCAACGTAGCTGCGACCGTGGCAAAGGGAATTGTGGACCTTGATTCCTATGACCTTTCCGGTGCAGCCGCGGATACCGATGGCCAAGCACTGCTGATGGTAGTCTTCACCGGCCTTATCGGTGGCATCATTTGGAACCTATTTACCTGGCTGCTAGGCATGCCCTCCAGTTCCTCTCACGCTTTGTTCGGCGGTCTCATCGGTGCTGCGTTCGCCGCTATGGGCTCGGCTGGTGTGGAGTGGTCCTCTATTTCCGGAAAGATTATTATCCCGGCTGTTGCCTCCCCAATTATCGCCACGCTGGTATCTGCGTGCGCTACCTTCCTTGTCTACTGGGTAACCAACACCATTCCGAATAAGGCTAAGAATGAACACTTCCGCCATGGCCAGATTGTCACCGCCTGCCTGGTGTCCCTGGCTCACGGCGCTGGCGATGCGCAGAAGACCATGGGTGTTATCTTCCTCGCGCTGGTTGCTTCTGGGCATGCGGTTGCCGACGCCCGCATTCCCACCTGGGTCATTATTTCCTGTGCTGTAGCCATTGCGGCCGGTACCTTGTCTGGCGGCTGGCGCGTTATCCGCACCCTGGGCAAAGGCCTGGTGGAGATCGAGTCCCCGCAGGGCATGGCCGCCGAGGCTACCTCCGCAGCGATCATCCTGACCTCTGCGACCGGTGGTATGGCATTGTCTACCACTCACGTGTCCACCGGTTCCATCTTGGGTACAGGCTTGGGTCGGCGCGGCGCCGAGGTTCGCTGGGGTGTGGCAATGCGCATGGTATCTGCCTGGCTTATCACCCTGCCGTGCGCGGCTTTCGTAGGCTTTGCTACCTGGCGGCTGGCACACGGTGTCTCCTCCTTTACCAACGTGGCAACCGGTGCCATTGTGGACTTCGTCTTGTTGCTAGCCATGGCCGGACTCATCGTCGTTCGCTCCCGCATGAGCCCAGTGGATGCCTCCAACGTGAACAACGATTGGGACCCGAATTCTGAGTCCGTGGATTCCTCCATGGGTGCCGGTGCCGGTTCTGACCGCCAGAAGCCTGTCGCAGCTGGCGCCGCTCCAGTTGCTGCTACTTATGCGGAGGAAGCTTCCGCGCCGTCTACTGCTCAAGAGGAGCGCTAAATCATGACCGCTGCAGAGATCTTTCAGTCCCTCGTTCAGGTTGCCGGCCTAGCATTGGTCTTTGGTGCTGGCATCCCGCTCCTTTTCTCCTTAGGCATGCGGTGCATGACTGGTGACCCCATTCACGATGACAACGGCGTTGTCGTAGGCGATACCCCGGCAAGCACTCAGATGAAGGTGCTTGGCTGGACCGTCTACGCCGTGTTGGCTGTAGTTATCCTCGTGGCCATCATGTGGATTGCCCGCGATACGCTAGACCACTACTTCGGCTTTACGCCGTTCGGTGACCTCTAGGCCACCACTCTTTGCTTGGGAGAAAACTTCTTCTGTGGTGCGCGGCACACTTTCCGTAAGTTAACAAAAGGTTAACTTTAAGCAACCTAAGGGTTGCTTAGCGGTGGTGTGCCGCGTATATTCTTCCCTATCAAACAGAGATGAGCCACATGGAGGTGTGAGTAATGAACAAGATGCGTTCTCTGATGGACGGCATCGCTGATGCGTTCAAGGGCTCCACCACTGGCACCGGCTTGGACACCGTTTCGAAAGCTCCGGTTCGTGCTTTGGTGGCAGAAACCCTGCTTGACGCTGATAAGACCCCTGCTACGACTAAAGATGTTGCAGAGGCACTAGAAGCCGTCACTGGTCATTCACCGGATGAACACGAGATGCTCGATGCAGAACTTTTTCTGATCGACTTCGACTGGCTCCAATAAGTAGCCACTGAATGAAATCCTCACAAGGCCCCTTGTCGCGAAAGTGCGACAAGGGGCCTTGTGTTGTGTTGGCTGAGTAGAAGGGGGGCGTCGGCAAGCAGAGCTAGTCGCGCGGTGGCAAGATGGCTTCGGGGGTTTCGGGAAGGAGCTGGCCGCCGTCAATAATGAGGGTTTGGCCGGTGATGTAGCCTGCCTCCTTCGAAGCAAGGAAGGCCGCTGCGTTCCCGATATCGCGCGGGGTGCCAAGGCGGCGCAAGGGCACCGAACGTGTCATCTGGTCGAGGTACTCTTGGCCTTGGGCTTCGAGGCCCTCGGTAAGGATATTGCCGGGAAGGACGCCGTTGATGGTGATCCCATCGCGGGCGACTTCGAGCGCGGCCGAGCGCATAAATCCCTGCTGGGCGGCTTTGGATGCGCCATAGTGGGCCCAACCGGGAAAGCCCGTGTGCGAGCCGGTAATAGACGTGGTAATCACGATGCGACCATAGAGGCGTTCCTGCAGGTAGGGGAGTGCTTCTTGGACCACCTTAAAGGTGCCGTGGGTATTGATGGCAAACATGGCCTCCCACTGCTCATCGGTCATCTCTGCCAGCGGGCAATTGGGGAAGACGCCGGCATTGGAACAGACGATATCGAACCCGCCGTGCTCAGAAACGACCTGGCGGTACATGCCTTTGACCGAAGCGCGGTCGGTTACATCCACACGCACGGCGCTGGCGCCTAGCTCCTTGGCAGTGGCGGTGGCGTGGTCGAGGTTGATATCGGCGATGATGACGGTGGCGCCGACCTCTCGCAGCGAGGCGACGATGCCGCGGCCAATGCCGGAAGCACCGCCGGTGACAATGGCTACGCGGTCTGTGAGATCGAACATGATGCTCCTGTTCTTGAGAGGGTGAAATGCGGGTTTCACCTCCCAGTCTAGCCTTCACGGGGGCGGAAAACACCGGGAAATTCGCCACGCGGAAGGGAATGAATGAAGGGCCTGTCGGATTGATTTACTAAGGTAGAAACAGATGAAGTTGGAGCCGCTCGGAAGGGTAGAATCGTCTTTCCGTATATGAGTAGCGGTAACGAAAAGCGAGTGTGAAAGAACTTAATGGCACGTATGCAAGAAAGCGCTGACCTGCTCAAGTGTTCCTTTTGTGGCAAGAGTCAGAAACAGGTGAAAAAGCTCATCGCCGGCGGCGGTGTCTACATCTGTGATGAGTGCATCGAGCTATGCAATGAGATCATCGAAGAGGAACTGGGCCAAGAACAGGCACAGGAATCCTCCGATGCGGAGGTGCGCCTGCCTCGGCCCTCGCAGATTTCCGCCTTTCTGGATAAGTACGTCATTGGCCAGGACAAGGCCAAGCGCGTGCTGTCCGTGGCGGTCTACAACCACTACAAGCGCATCAAGGCGGAGGAGTCCGCTGCGCTAGACGCCCGCCGCAAGAAGGCCGAGGGCGATGAGGTGGAGATCTCCAAGTCCAATATTTTGATGTTGGGGCCTACCGGTTCCGGTAAGACTTACTTGGCGCAGACCTTGGCCCGGCTTCTCGATGTGCCCTTTGCCATCGCTGATGCCACCAGCCTCACCGAGGCCGGCTACGTGGGCGAAGACGTGGAAAATATCCTGTTGAAGCTGCTGCAGGCCGCGGACTTTGACGTGGAGCGCGCACAGCGCGGCATCATCTACGTCGACGAGGTGGACAAGATTTCCCGCAAGTCAGAGAACCCGTCCATTACCCGCGACGTGTCCGGCGAGGGCGTGCAGCAGGCCCTGCTGAAGATCCTGGAAGGCACCGTGGCGGCCATCCCGCCACAAGGCGGGCGCAAGCACCCGAATCAGGAGTTTATCCAGCTGGATACCTCCAATATTTTGTTCATCGTCGCCGGCGCTTTCGCGGGGCTGGACCAGGTCATTGCGGATCGCGTGGGCAAGAAGGGCGTGGGCTTTGGCGCCAATTTGGATACCAAGGACGAGCGCGAAAAGGTCGACCTCTTCTCCCAGGTGCGCCCAGAAGACCTAGTGAAGTTCGGGCTCATCCCAGAATTCATCGGCCGCCTTCCTGTCGTAGCCACGGTAGATAACCTGGACCGTGAATCCCTGGTCAAGGTGCTCACCGAGCCAAAGAATTCCCTGGTCAAGCAGTACAGCCGTCTCTTTGAGATGGATGACTGCGAACTAGAAATCGAGCCGGCGGCATTAGATGCTATTGCGGAGCTCGCCTTGGAGCGCAAGACGGGTGCACGTGGTTTGCGCGCCATCATGGAAGAGCTGCTGGTCCCGGTCATGTACGACCTGCCGGACCGCGAGGATATCGCCACGGTGCACATCACCCCAGAGTGCGTGACCGAAGGCGCAGAGCCGCAGTGTAGCTATAAGGACGAGGCTAAGGAATCCGCCTAATCCCGCGCGGCTACTCCTCGCTGTAGATGTCTTGCGGCGAGGCCTCGTCGCCCTCCTTGGTATCGAAAGAGGAAGACGTGAGGTAGGACTCGTAGCCTGAGTCCGGAATATTGGCGGTCAAAAACGCCAGCACAGCATCGACGGTGAGCCTATGCATGCCGTCAATATTTTCTTGGGTATTGAAGTTTACCCCCAGCATGTTTTCCACCATCACCTGGTTGGTCACGCGGTATACGGTCAACGAGGAAATGAGGGTAAAGATGTCATTGGCGGAAATACCCGGGCGGAAGGCGCCGGCGTCCTGGCCCAGGAGCAGCAGGCGGTCGAGATGGAGGGCGACCCCGGCGACGTCGGCAACCGCTTGCTGCGCTGGGTCCACAATCTGCTGGTTGGTCTCCCACACCAACATGCGGATGGCCTCCGGGTTGGCTACGCGCTCGCGGAAGAGCCAATCCACCAGCTTGCGCACGCCCTCGACCGGAACCGTGGTATCGATTTCCAGGGCATCCTCGGGCGGGTTAAGGCGCTGCGCGGCGGTGCTCAGCGCACGCAGGTATAGGCCCTTCTTATCGCCAAAGTGATAATGAATCATGCGCTTGGACATGCCGGATTCCTGGGCGATGGAATCCAGCTTGGTTTCTGCAAAACCGCAGCGGGAAAACTGCTTGATCGCAATGTCCACCACGGAGTCAATGCTGACGGATTCCGCGTGGGCAGCGTGAGGAGAATCCGCCTGGCCTGCAGTCTGCAGTGGGTCAGTATTCTCAGTGCTCATTGCGTATGTCCTTAATCCTTGCGGCGCGGCGGTGGCGCGGTGAACTGATATCTAACGATGCGGAAGTGGGAGGTCCCCTAAGTAATTTGGGTGTGTGGGGTGGGGTAGTGCCCCGCTTTTCCTTTTCCTATCATGCCCGATTACTCACCCCGTGCGGGAGTTTCTGGTCCATTGGGGGCGTTAATTTGGAGGTAAATGGGGGTAATTTAACGCAAGTTCACCGTATTTTCCCTCCAAAAGAGGGGACTAAATTCACAGCGCGCGAGCCGGCGGTGGGGCTAAGCTCGGTAGTGGATACATCCAGTGGTGGCGCAAGCAGTAAAGCTCGCGTGCACCGCCCCCGTTGCAGCCATTGAGGAGGCTTAAAAACATGACACAGCCCGTCAAAGTCACTGTTACCGGTGCCGCCGGCAATATTGCATACTCGCTGCTGTGGCGCATCGCCGCCGGCGATGTCTATGGCAAGGACACCCCGGTAGATCTAGCGCTGCTGGAAATTCCGGCAGCAGTGGGCAAGGCACAGGGAGTAGCTATGGAGCTCAATGACTCCGCCCTGCCGCTGGTTAACTCCATTACGGTTACTGATGATCTAAAGGAGGCTTTTACCAACACCTCCGCCGCCTTCTTGGTAGGGGCACGCCCGCGCAGTAAGGGTATGGAGCGAGCCGACCTGCTTGAGGCCAATGGCGCCATCTTCACCAAGCAAGGCAAGGCCATCAATGACTACGCCGCGCGCGATGTCCGCGTGCTTGTGGTGGGCAACCCGGCTAATACCAATGCGCTCATCGCCGCGAATTATGCGCCGGATTTGGATAGTTCCCAGTTCAACGCTTTGATGCGGCTGGACCATAATCGCACCCTGAGCCAGCTGGCGCTAAAGACCGGTAAGGCCACCACGGATTTCACCAAGATTGTGGTGTGGGGCAACCATTCTGCTAGCCAGTTCCCGGATATTACCTATTCCAACGCCGAGGTGGACCAGGAGTGGTACCGGGAGGACATGATCCCCAAGGTGGCCAAGCGCGGCGCTGAAATCATTGAGGTGCGCGGCAGCTCCTCGGCCGCATCGGCCGCGTCGGCAGCCGTGGATCACATGCACGATTGGATTCATGGCACGGAGGATTGGCGCACCGCGGCGGTGCCTTCGGACGGTTCCTACGGCGTCGATAAGGGCCTTATTTGCGGTTTCCCCACCATTAGCCGCAACGGTAAGTGGGAGATTGTGCAGGGACTTGAGCTCAATGAGTTCCAAAAGGAGCGCATTGAGGCCTCCGTAGCTGAGCTGCGTGAAGAGCGCGAGGCCGTAGCAGACCTGCTCTAAAACACACCCGGTGCGCGCTGTAGCCACGGCGCGCACCCTGCCTGGCTGAGCCGGTTGACGTGCAAGGTAGAATCGGCCAGGTGACTGAGCAAAATAATGAGCAATTAGTTGGTACCAACCGCGCCGATGCGCTGCCCAAGTCTTGGCAGCCACAGGCCGTAGAGAAGGACCTCTATGAGGGCTGGGTAGAAAAGGGCTACTTCACCCCGGATGCGAATTCGGAGGCCGAGCCTTATTCCATCATGCTGCCGCCGCCGAACGTGACCGGCCAGTTGCACATGGGCCACGCCTTGGACCACACGCTGATTGATTCCATTATCCGCCGCAAGCGCATGCAGGGCTACGCCACCCTGTGGCTGCCCGGTGCCGATCACGCCGGCATTGCTACCCAGACCAAGGTCGAGGCCAAGCTCAAGGAGACCGAGGGCAAGAAGCGCTGGGACTATGAGCGTGAAGAATTCATTGACAAGGTCTGGGAATGGAAGGAGCAGTACGGCGGCACCATCCAGAACCAGATGCGCGCCATCGGTGACTCCGTGGACTGGTCCCGCGAGCGCTTCACCTTGGATGATGGCCTCTCCCGCGCCGTACAGACCATCTTTAAAAACCTCTACGATGAGGGCATGATCTACCAGGCCAACCGCTTGGTGAACTGGTCTCCGGTGCTGGAGACCGCCGTCTCCGATATCGAGGTTGTCTACAAAGACGTCGAGGGCGAGCTGGTGTCCATCCGCTATGGCTCGCTCAATGACGATGAACCGCACCTCATCGTGGCCACCACCCGTGTGGAGACCATGCTGGGTGACATCGCCATTGCCGTCCACCCAGACGATGGGCGCTACGCCGACTTGGTGGGCAAGGAGCTGCCGCACCCATTCCGTGATGACCTAAAGCTCAAGATCATCGCCGATGACTATGTAGACATGGAATTCGGTACCGGCGCGGTGAAGATTACCCCGGCCCACGATCCGAATGACTACGCAATGGGCACCCGCCACAACTTGGAGATGCCCACCGTTATGGATACCACCGGCCACATTGCCAATACCGGCACCCGTTTCGACGGACTGACCCGCGAGGAAGCACGCGTGGAGATCCGCGAGGCGCTGCGCGAGCAGGGCCGCATTGTCAAGGAAATTCGCCCGTACGTCCACTCTGTGGGCCACTCGGAGCGCTCTGGCGAGCCTATCGAGCCGCGCCTGTCCTTGCAGTGGTTTGTGGACGTGGCCAAGATGGCCAAGGCCTCTGGCGACGCCGTGCGTGAGGGCGATACCACCTTGCACCCGCAGTCGCTCGAGCCCCGTTACTTTGAGTGGGTCGATGATATGCACGATTGGTGCATTTCCCGCCAGCTGTGGTGGGGCCACCGCATTCCCATTTGGTACGGGCCGGAGGGCGAGGATGGCCAGCGAGACATCGTCTGCGTTGGACCCGATGAGGAGCCGCCGGCAGGCTACGAGCAGGATCCAGACGTGCTGGATACCTGGTTCTCCTCCGCGCTGTGGCCATTTTCTACTCTGGGCTGGCCGGAAAAGACCCCGGATCTAGAGAAGTTCTATCCCACCAACGTGCTGGTCACGGCCTATGACATCTTATTCTTCTGGGTGGCCCGCATGATGATGTTTGGTACCTTTGCCGGCACCCACACCCCGGAGCTTTTGGGTGAGGGCGCAGAGGGCCGCCCGCAGGTGCCGTTCAAAGATCTCTACCTGCACGGCTTGGTGCGCGATGAGCAGGGCCGCAAGATGTCCAAGTCCCTGGGCAATGGTATTGACCCGATGGATTGGGTACGCGATTACGGCGCGGACGCACTGCGCTTTACCCTGGCGCGCGGCGCCAACCCAGGCGTCGACTTACCGCTGGGATCCGACGCCGCTGCGGCCGCCCGCAACTTTGCCACCAAGTTGTTCAACGCCACCAAGTTCGCGCTCATGAATGGTGCGGGCGTGGCTGCGCTGCCGAACCGCGAGGAGCTTAGCGACGCCGACAGGTGGATCCTCGACCGCGCCGAAGAGGTTCGCGCCAAGGTGGATGCCTACCTGGATGACTACCAATTTGCCAAGGCCAACGAGCTGCTTTACCACTTCACCTGGGACGAGCTATGTGACTGGTACTTGGAGATTGCCAAGACACAGATCCCGCGCGATGGTATGAGCGAGCAGGGCCGCAATACCCAGATTGTGCTGGGCCGCGTGCTAGACGTCGTATTGCGCCTGCTGCACCCGACCATGCCTTTCGTCACCGAGGTGCTCTGGAAGGCGCTGACCGGCGGCGAGTCCATCGTCGTGGCACCGTGGCCTACCGTTGCCGATACCAATGGTGGCGCCACCAAGGACGAGGTGGCCGCCCGCCGCATTGAAGATGCCGATAAACTCATCACCGAGCTGCGCCGCTTCCGCTCTGACCAGGGTGTAAAGCCTTCCCAAAAGGTACCGGGCCGCCTCGACTTCGCCGCAGCGGATCTAGCCGGCCAAGAGGAACTGGTGCGCAACCTGGCTAATACCACCGCCCCAGGTGAGGATTTCGATCCTTCCGCCTCCATCGAGGTGCGCCTTTCCCAGGCCACCGTCGAAGTCACCCTGGATACCCACGGTGCCGTGGACGTAGAAGCCGAACGCAAACGCCTAGAAAAGGACTTGGCCAAGGCCAATAAGGAACTAGAGCAGACCGGCAAGAAGCTGGGCAATGAAAACTTCTTGTCCAAGGCGCCGGAAGAAGTGGTCAAAAAGATCAAGGATCGCCAGCAGGTCGCCCGCGAAGAGGTCGAGCGCATCACCAGCCGGTTGGAGGGGCTGAAGTAGTGGCGGACAAGGACAAGGAGACAGAGGACTTCGAAATCGTCGATGCCCTCAAAGAAGGCACCGATGGTGGCCCCGTGGAAATCACCGAGTCCGGCCTGACTCTCAACTTGGGCCTGGGCAGCGAGGACGAGTACAACGAGGCCGCCCCGCAGGAGGTCTCCGCTGTGGAGCTACGCGCCCTTGCGGAAGTCGAGGAAGAACTCAACGAGCGTTGGCCCGAAACCAAAATTGAGCCTTCCCTCGATCGCATCGAAATGCTCATGGATCTGCTCGGCCACCCAGAGCGTTCCTTCGATGTCATCCACATCGCCGGCACCAATGGCAAGTCCTCTACCGCGCGCATGGTGGATTCGCTCCTGCGCGCATTCCACCGCCGCGTCGGCCTAGTGACGAGCCCGCACCTGCAGCGCGTCACCGAGCGCATCGGCATCGATGGCCAGCCCATTCACCCGCGCGACTACGTGCGCATCTGGCATGAGATTAAACCATTTGTAGAAATGGTCGATGCCCAGTCGGACGTGCCTATGTCCAAGTTCGAGGTCCTCGTCGGTTTGTCCTATGCCGCGTTTGCCGACGCCCCCGTGGACGTCGCTGTCGTCGAGGTGGGCCTTGGCGGACGTTGGGACGCTACCAATGTGGTCAATGCGGACGTCTCCGTCATTACCCCGGTGGGCATGGACCACACGGATTACTTGGGCGATACGATCACCGAGATCGCCGGTGAGAAGGCCGGCATTATTAAGCCACGCGAGGACGCCGATGATCCGCTGACCCCGAATGAAAATATCGTGGTCATAGCAGAACAAGATCCAGAAGCCATGCGGGTTATCCTGCAGCAAGCAGTGGATGTGGAGGCGGGCGTGGCACGCTCCGGTTCCGAGTTCGCCGCGCTCGAATCCCGCATCGCCGTCGGTGGCCAGCAGGTTAATATCCAGGGGCTCGGCGGCCTGTATGAGGACATCTTCTTACCCCTGCACGGCGAGCACCAAGCCAAGAATGCCGCCGTGGCCCTTGCTGCGGTGGAAGCATTTTTCGGCGCCTCAGCCGGCCACCCGCTGGACGTCGCGACCGTGCGCAATGGCTTCGCGCAGGCAATTTCTCCTGGCCGCCTAGAGCGCGTGCGCACCTCGCCTACGACGTTCATTGACGCCGCCCATAACCCCCACGGTGCCAAGGCGCTCGGCGCGGCGTTGGACCGCGATTTCGACTTCGCCCGCCTCATCGGTGTGCTGTCCATCTTTGCGGATAAGGACGCCACCGGCATTCTCACCGCGTTGGAGCCTTATCTGACCGAGGTAGTCATCACCCAAAACTCCTCGCCGCGTGCCCTCGACGCCTATGAACTGGCCGAAACTGCCCGCGATATATACGGTGAGGAACGCGTCCACGTTGCCGATAATCTGCCGGGTGCCTATGCCCAGGCTGTGGAGCTTGCCGAGGACGCCGAGGTCCAGTCCGGATCGGGCATCATCTTCACCGGCTCGGTCGTCACCGCTGGTGATGCCCGCGCGATGTTTGGAAAGGAGCCTGCATGAGCAGCGATAAGAATCAGTCGCGCGGCCAACACCAGCCCCGCCCACCCCACCGCAGCCGCGGCCGTGAGGAGCAGATCCGTGAAAGTGAGATCGGCCCTCTCGGCATGGGCCAGGCCCCGGTCAAGGACCCGCTAAAGAGCTTCAACGGCATGGTCATTGCTAGCTCTCTGACCATGGAGGCTCTGGCTCTATCCTTCGCGCTACCAATGTTGTACAAGCTTTATGATGGCACCCTATGGACCCCCTTCAACTACGGATTTGTCATTGCCGCAGTGGTATTCCACCTCGTTATGATTGCGTTCATGAATAAGAAGTGGGCGCTGTCCGTTATCGTGTGGGCGCAACTTTTGTGCGTCATCTTGGGCTTTATGGTCCACTGGGCCGTGGCTGCCATCTTCATTATCTTCGGTTTGGAGTGGCTATTGGCTGTCTACCTGCGCAGCAACCTCATCGCCCGCATGAAGAGGGGCTATCTCACCACACAGCACCTCAACGAGAAATAGCTGTGATGTCTTCGGCGGGTGGGGAAGACGCGATAGACTAACGGCCATGCGCAATCTCTATCTCGTCCTTGCCGCACTCGCCTGCGTCGCCGCGGTGGTAGCCCGCGCCGCTACGGGAACGCCGTGGCTACCGCTGGTCGCCCTCATCATCGGCGGCGTTTTTCTGGTTTTGGCCTTGCGGAGCAATTTCGAGCCGGCCAAAGAAGCCACCTTCGAAGATTTGGATGAGCAGCAGCGCACGGAAATCCAACGGCTACTGTCAAACGGCCAGTTTGGTGCCGCCGTGGGACAAGTACGCCTGTGGTTTAGGGGGACCTCACAAGAGCGCGCCGAAGAGATAGTCAAGCTACTAGCGTAGCGCCCAGTCCGCGCCTTTGGCCCAACGCATACCCCAGCGCGCGACGCGAGTGTACGGTTTCGGTACAGTGTGGGGCATGACTGAACGTACACTGATTCTCATCAAGCCGGACGGCGTAAAGAACGGCCACGTAGGCGAAATCATCTCCCGCATCGAGCGTAAGGGCCTGAAGTTGGCTGAGCTCGACCTGCGCGTTGCTGACCGCGAGACCGCGGAGAAGCACTACGAGGAGCACAAGGATAAGCCATTCTTCGGTGACCTCGTCGAGTTCATCACCTCCGCACCGCTTATCGCTGGTGTTGTTGAGGGCGAGCGCGCCATCGAGGCATGGCGTCAGCTGGCTGGCGGCACTGACCCAGTATCTAAGGCAACCCCGGGCACCATCCGCGGTGACTTCGCTTTGACCGTGGGGGAGAATATCGTGCACGGCTCCGACTCCCCGGAGTCTGCAGAGCGCGAGATTGCTATCTGGTTCCCGAACCTTTAAAGCCTTTATAGCGTTTCTTACGCACTTAAGCCCGAGCCACCGGCTCGGGCTTTATTCATAGCGTCACCTGGTCTTCCGACATATCGGCAGCGAGCAGGAGCGCAACATGCCTACACTGGTGCGGCTAAGAACTATTTTCAACAAGACGTAGGGAGGCGCATATGCGCGGCTACGCGGTCGTAGACATTGAGACCACCGGATTTTCCTATAAGCACGGGCACCGCATCGTTGAAATTGGCGTCGTGGAGCTATCGCCGGAAGGAGCAGTGCAGGATTCCTGGGAGACTCTCATTAACCCGCAACGCCACATCGCGGCCACGGAAATTCATGGCATTTCCGCCTCTGATGTTCTTGGTGCGCCCACCTTTGCGCAAGTAGCGGACAAGCTGGCTAATTCTCTCGAAGACCGCATATTCGTTGCTCACAATGCGGGATTCGATCGGACCTTTATTCAGTCCGAGCTGCTGGCTTGTCGCGCCTGTTCTGAAGAGGCGTTGCCGGCGATCGATACGGCCGTATTGGCACGCAGGTATCTTGGTCTTCCCAAGGTGAAGCTGGGGGATTGCTGCGCCCATCTGGGAATTCATAATGAGTTGGCACACTCCGCATTGGCGGATGCGATGGCCACGGCGCAATTATTCCAGCATTTCCTGGCCAATACCCCGGCAGCCCGAGAGAACTATATGAGTGAGCGCTTGGCTGAGCAACAGCTGTATCGCAGCCTGGCACCCCACCCGGGTTGGGCGGAGCCGGCACTTCTCAGCCGCGCAGCTGCGGAATCCGCCAAGCAAGCGGCACAGTACGGCGGCTGGTTCGCTGGGCTCGTCGCACAACGTGAGACGCCATCAAATACGGCTGCGGAAGACTATTTCAAGCTTCTCGATGCTGCCTTGCTTGACCGCCGCCTCTCCGCCACCGAGCAAACCCAATTGCTGGCCATTGCTCAAGCACATGGGCTCGATGAACATGGTCTGCGCGAGCTGCATGAAGCCTATATCACGCTGCTGATTGAAGAAGCCTGGGCTGATGGTGTTGTCACGGCTGAGGAACGCGCCATCCTGGCTTCTGCCGGACGAGCCTTGGGGATCCCGGCTGCTGATATCGAGGCTGCCTTAGAGCCCGACACCGCTCCACAGGCAGAAGGTCGGCATGGTGTCCCTAGCGAAGAGGCGCCGCAAGGTTCTGAAGAGGACGGCAGTATTGGCGGACTTGCCAGCATGGGCGGCATTGTGGTGAGCGCTGGCGAGCGAGTAACCATTACCGGCGCTAAGGCCTACTCGACTGCGGAATGGGAAGAGTATTTTGCCGCGCACGGCGTGGAAATTGGCGGCCTAGCCAAAAAGACCAAGGTGCTCATCGCCGGTGACCCGGACTCGCAATCGGGCAAAGCCAAGAAAGCGAAGCAGTATGGCATTCCCATCGTTGCGGAAGACGTCGCCTGTGAGGTCATTCACTTCGCAGACTAGGACTGGAACTCTCTTAATCGAAGGAGAGTAACTGGCGCAGTGTGCGGAAGGCTTCCTTTTGCACTCGATGGGTAACGGTACGGCCCGATTGTTGCTTGATTAAAAGGCCGGATTCCCTCAACTTGCCGAGGTGATGGGAGACCGTCGGTTGGCTAAGGCCGGAAAGCGCGGTCAACTCCGTAACACTCATCGGGCCGCAGCCCTCGTCGCACAAAATGGATAACAGGCGCAGGCGGGCTGGGTCAGCAAGGACCTTAAATTGCTGGGAAAAGCGGAGGGAATCGCTCTGGCTGAGCGGGCCACGGCTCAATGAGCAGCACTCCGCGTCGGGGGTGTTATCGGCATTGTTAGGGGAAGAGTCCATGCACACAGTATAAGGATTCTGCTTCCCACTCCGTTATATTGACGAGTATCAATATGGGTGATTAAAGTACTGCCTTGAAAGTTGAATTCCTCGTCGCACAAGGAGAGCCATGGCCGTTACGCAACGCCCAAAGTTGTCTTTTCTCGATAGATTCCTTCCCGTTTGGATCATCATGGCCATGGCTGTGGGGCTACTGATAGGCCACTTTCTGCCAGGCATTGGAGAAGCACTGTCGGCTCTAGAGGTTGGCGGTATTTCTCTTCCAATCGCACTGGGCCTGCTAGTTATGATGTATCCGCCCCTGGCTAAAGTCCGCTATGAAAAGACTCGGGACATCGCCGCAGATGGTCGCTTGATGGTGGTATCCATCGTGCTGAACTGGCTGGTGGGCCCCGCCTTGATGTTCACGCTGGCGTGGATATTTCTGGCCGACCAGCCCGAGTTGCGAACCGGCTTGATTATCGTCGGATTGGCACGCTGTATCGCAATGGTCCTAGTCTGGTCCGATCTCTCCTGCGCCGACCGGGAGGCCACAGCTGTTCTCGTGGCTATTAACTCTGTATTTCAGGTAGCCATGTTCGGTGTGCTGGGATGGTTTTATTTGCAGATTCTGCCAGGGTGGTTGGGGCTGGATACCACCTCTGCTGATTTCTCTTTCTGGTCCATCGTCACCGCGGTTCTCGTATTTTTGGGAGTCCCCCTGCTGCTTGGTGTGCTCTCACGGGTCTGGGGTGAGAAAGTCAAAGGCCGCGAATGGTTTGAAAACCGCTTCCTTCCGGCAGTTTCTCCATTGGCAATGATTGGCCTGCTTTATACGATTGTATTGCTGTTTTCCCTGCAGGGGGAGCAGTTGGTAGCGCAGCCCACGGCGGTGATCAAGGTTGCGATTCCGTTGGTCATTTACTTCGTTGGAATGTTTTTCCTAGCTTTGGGTGTGGCAAAGGTCGTGGGAATGAACTACGCGCAATCCGCTTCCGTTGCGTTTACCGCAGCTGGGAATAACTTCGAGCTAGCTATCGCAGTTTCCATCGGTACCTTTGGTGCTGCGTCAGCACAGGCCCTTGCCGGAACCATTGGGCCACTAATTGAGATTCCGGTACTTGTCGGACTCGTGTACGTAATGCTCTGGATAGGTCCGAAAATTTTCCCAGGAGACAAAAGCTTGCCAAGTTAGCGCCGGCCCACCTGATACAGACAGCGCACCCCAGTCGGCGTGATGGTGATGGTCCACTTTTTGGGCTCGGTGCGCAGGCCCATTCGGCTCAGCTTCACCAGGTCCGCCTTTGCCAAAGCATCGAGGTGCTCGCATAGAGGGTCGCGGTCTACCTTCATGAACTTCGAGAGGGCAGTGGAATTAATCGTGTTTCCCTGCACCGCGCCGGTGGCGACGAGGGCGGTGAGGATGTCTGAGTGGGCGTCGGCAAGCTGCAAGCGAGCCTCCGTAACCCCGTCGAGCGGGTCCTTTTCCAGGATCTTGTTAATGCGGCGCCGGCCGATCCGGAAGGACTGGGAAAACATGCCCCATATACCCAGCGGCAAACCAAAGGCCCACCACGCCCCGGACAGCATCCCGGCAACGGGCGGGGCCAGCTCTATCTCTGGAAGCAGGTTGGCCGCGCTCAGTGGCGCCATGATCAATGGCGCAGCGATCGGGATAAACGGGGCGATATAGGCAATCGTGGGATAGTCGCCCTCGCGATACTCCTCCCGCGCGGCGTTAATGCCGCGCGGGTAATTGCGGATGAGGTGCACCAACCCCAGCACCGCAAAGACGGCAAAAACACCGGCTCCCATCAACATATAATCCACGCCTGTGTTGGCGAAGCCTACGGCAAAGCCTGCCGGCACGCCGAAGTAAAGCGCCGAGCGTATAGGGATTTCATTGCGGTGGCGATACTGCGCCAGCTCGCGGGCGGGGATTCGTGCTAGTTCTGCCACCCCGCCAACATAACACCGCCTGCCAGCTTGGCCGCGGTTCTGTGACACAATGGGGGATAGCGCGTACGAGACGCGGCATAACTTCATATCCCACAAACTTTTATAGCGCGCACCATGCCTCGCGCGGCGGCGGTACGGTCTTCGGCCGTGCCTGCGCCCGAGGCCGCGCCCCATAGAGACGATATACAGGAGTAAGCCCGAACATGGTGGCACAGAACTCTCAAGAAACAACTGAAAACCTCCAGGCTGCGGCGTCTTTGGCCCAGAACCTAGACCGCGGCCAGCTCAAGGACAAGACCCGCGTCTATGCCCTGGCCAAGCAGCTGGGGCTTTCCTCGCGTGAACTGGTGGCACAGCTTAAAGACATGGGTTTGAAAAAGAGCGCGCAAAGCTCCCTTTCCCGCGAGGAAGCAGGTCAGGTGCTCGATGCTGTGGCGAATGCCGCTGCGGTTGACGACGCCCCCGCGGGCGATACCACTGAAGCGCCGGCTGAAGAGCCCGCGGAGAAGGCTGCTGCGCAACCAGAAGAAAACCCGGACGAGGAACCGGAAAAGAAGCCAGCGAAGAAGCGCGCCAAGCGCGCCCGCAAGGCCACCCGTAAGTCCGCCGCACCAGCGCCCGAAGAGCCGGCAGATACCGCCGAGTCAGAGGAAGGGGAGCAGTCCACGGAAGACGAAGAACACCTGCGCCACCGCGTGCGCAAGAACGTGGATAATGAAATCTCCCAGATCGAAGACAAGGTAGAGGCATCGCTTGCCCAGGCCGCGGCCGAAACTGGCGCAGCCACCGAGGACACCGAGCACGCTGAAGCAGAAGTGCCCGAAGCAGCAGAAGCCACGGAGGAGGCGGAAAAAGCACCTGCGAGTGGCTTTGATACCGGAACGGTTGATGCGGCAAAGCTGCACGAGGCGCTGGCAGAAGCCGGCGAGGACTTCGAGGATGACTACTACGCCCCGCACATCGTTCCACGCGCCGAATCCGAGGAAGACTCCGGGCACTATGACTTTGCGCCCATCTTCATGGCCCCGCAGCAGGACGAAGCTGCGGCATTTGCACCGGCAGTACACGCAGCGGAGGAGGACTTCTCGGCCGACGACTCCGCAAGCGACGACAACGAGGATGCTGCAGACTCCGCCGCAGAAAGCCGCGAGCACTCCGGCCCCGACCGCGGTTCCGGAAAGCCTGAGGGCCGCCGCCGCGGGCGCCGCGGCGCATCCCGCGGACGCGGCGCCGGTGCGAAGCGTGAAGAGCAGGCAGACGAGCCCGAGCACATTGAAGAGCCGAAAGCCATCCGCGGCTCCACGCGAATTGAGGCCCAGAAGCGCCGCCGCGCAGAACTGCGCGAAAAGGGCCGCAACCGCCAGCACATTGTCTCCCAAGCGGAGTTCCTTGCCCGCCGCGAGGCCGTGGAGCGCACCATGGTGGTGCGCGATAAGGAGCGCGAGGATGGCGCCGGCATCATCACCCAGGTGGGCGTGCTAGAAGATGATCTGCTAGTAGAGCACTTCGTCACCACGGAATCCCAGGCCTCCCTCATCGGCAATATCTACTTGGGCCGCGTCCAAAACGTGCTGCCTTCCATGGAAGCTGCCTTCGTGGACATCGGACAGGGCCGAAACGGCGTGCTTTACGCCGGTGAAATCGACTGGCGCAAGACCAAGCTGCATGGGCGTGCCCGCAAGGTAGAAAATGCCCTGAAGTCTGGCGATCAGGTGCTGGTCCAAGTGGCCAAGGATCCCATCGGTCACAAGGGCGCGCGTTTGACCACCCAAATTTCCCTTGCCGGACGCTACCTGGTCTACGTCCCCGGCGGCCGCAGCGCCGGCATTTCCCGCAAGTTGCCCGCCCCGGAGCGCAAGCGCTTGAAGGATATCCTCGGCCGGGTAGTGCCGGGCGATGGTGGCGCGATCATCCGCACCGCCGCCGAGAATGTTCCGGAGGAGGCCATTGCTACCGACGTCCACCGCCTGCACAGCCGGTGGAAGGACATCGTGGCGCATGCCAAGAAGGAGAAATCCTCCAAGGGCGCCAAGCCGGTGACCATGTATGAAGAGCCCAATATGCTCATCAAGGTGGTACGCGATCTCTTCAACGAGGATTTCACCGAGCTCATCGTCGATGGCAAGCGTTCTTTCAATACCGTCCGCGCCTACGTCGATTCCATGGCGCCGGACCTTGCGGATCGCGTGGTGCGCTTCCGCGCCAAGGACCACGGCGGCCAGGATGCCTTCGAGGCTTTCCGCATTGATGAGCAGCTGCATAAGGCGCTCTCGCGTAAGGTGTGGCTGCCTTCGGGCGGCACGTTGGTCATCGACCGCACCGAGGCCATGACCGTCATTGACGTCAATACCGGCAAATTCACCGGCTCTGGCGGCAACCTGGAAGAGACGGTAACCCGCAATAACCTGGAGGCGGCCGAAGAAATCGTGCGCCAGATGCGCCTGCGCGATCTCGGCGGCATGATCGTGGTGGACTTTATCGATATGGTCCTGCCGGAAAATCAGGACTTGGTCCTGCGCCGCCTGAAGGAGGCTTTGGGCCGCGATCGCACCCGCCACCAAGTATCTGAAGTTACCTCCCTGGGCCTGGTGCAGATGACCCGCAAGCGCCTGGGCACCGGGCTTGTGGAGACTTTCTCTACCGAATGCGAGTGCTGCAATGGCCGAGGCATCATCATTCACCAGTACCCGGTGGATGAGGCCGAGGAGGATCAGCGCTCTAAGCACTCTGGCCGCAAGTCAAAGCAACACAAGAAGCCGCACCACGATCCGCAGCAGCACCCCGCTGCGGTGGCGATGCACAAGCATGAGCTTGACGACGCCCCAGGTTCCTCCAAACCCAAGCGCTTCAAGAAGACCGAGGCACCGGTCTATGGCACTGAGCGCGAAGACTCTGCTCGGGAATCTACACAGAGCGCAAGGACCTCGCTGGAAGATCTTGTAGCCAACGTTGTCGTGGATGAGCGTGGCACGAACGAATCCGACTTCGGCGCACAGGCACAGAAGCGTGACGAGGACCGCGGCAAGGAGCGCGGGCGAGGCCGAGGCCGCCGCCGCGCACACAAGAAGAGCGAGGCTGAAGTATCCAGTATCGAGGCCATCGCGTATGCTGCGGCGGATAATGCCGCTGAAAACGACGAGGTCCAAGAATTCAATTCTTACGTGCCCGACGCGGACACGGATGCAGATTCGGGAGCAGTTGCAAAGGCTCACCCTGGTGCTGGAGCGGGCTCCAGGCGTGGCAAGAAGCCTCGCCGAGCCACGCGCCGTTCCACGGCCTCTCGCGCTGCCGAAGGTTCGGAGCGCAAGGTAGCGGAGCAGAGTGAGAAGAAGGCTGCGGAGAAAACCTACGAAGAGGCAGTAGCTGAGTTTGAATCCTCGCCGCGCCGCAAGCGCCGCACGCGTGGCAATTCGCGCTCCGATAGACTCCCGCAGCCGCAGGACTTCGCAGTTTCCGGCGAGAAGGATGCCAACACGGACGCCGTGTCTGGTGCTGCTGGCGACGTGGACTCGGCCGAAGCGCCAAGGGCGGAAAAGAAGCGCAAGGGCCGCAGCCGCGGGCGCGGTCGGCGTCGTTCGGTGCGCACCCAGCCAAGCAAGCGCCGTGCCACCTCGCGCGTGCCGCACGAGGTGAAGGCGAAGACCGAAGAATATGAGCGCGAGCAGGTTGGTGGTTCCGCAGAGCAACGCCATGAAAAGGCCGCTGGCACCGCGCGTGCAGGCCGCACCGGTGGCAAAGGTCGAGGCCGTGGTCGTCGCCGTGCCGTGCGACAGTCCGCGCCTAAGAAAGCGGTAGCAGATAACCCGAAGGTGGCAAAGCGCGCAGAAGGCCAATCGCCGGAACGCGCAGCAAGTGGCAAACCGGCCGCTTCTGGCGATGTCAAGGTGCTGCGCCGTGGAAAGAAGAGGGCGGTGCGCAAAACGGGGGCGTCGGCAAGAGCGAGGGCCCCAAAGGCACAGGATACCGATGTTAATAAGCAGTCCACAGTGAGCGGTGCGAACCACGACAATGGGAAAGCTAAGTCGGGGCGCGGCCGGCGCCGTGTAGCACGGCGAAGCAAGTCTTAGGGCTACGCCACGCGGGCACAAAAGGCGTGGTTTGTATTTTGTGCCCGCTACGGGGTAGTCTTTGACAGTCGCTGTTTAGTACTCACGGCGCTGGATCAGTCCGACACTCACTAAGTGAGCTGTGCGGGCATGTTCGCGCGGGAACTAAACGCAATATGTAAGTGTCCATTCGGAACGTGGCCTCCCCGGTTGCTTCCGAGCGAGTTTAGATAAGGGGTAGCCCTCTATGTACGCGATCGTCAAGACCGGCGGCAAGCAGTACAAGGTTGCTGAAGGTGACCTCGTCAAGGTCGAGAAGATCGAGGGTGAGCCAGGCTCTGCCGTAGCTCTCACCCCGGTTCTGCTCGTCGATGGCGCCGATGTTAAGTCCAAGGCTTCTGACTTGGAGAAGGTTTCTGTTTCCGCAGAGATCGTTGAGCAGGGTAAGGGCCCGAAGGTCGATATCCTGAAGTACAAGAACAAGACTGGTTACAAGAGGCGTCTGGGCCACCGTCAGCCTGTGACCACCTTGAAGATCACCGGTATCAAGTAAGCCTTAACCGGCTGTAATTATCCCTAAAGGAGGGGAAACCACATGGCACACAAGAAGGGTGCTTCCAGCTCCAGCAACGGTCGCGATTCCGAGTCCAAGCGTCTCGGCGTCAAGCGCTTCGGTGGTCAGCAGGTTAATGCCGGCGAGATCATCGTGCGTCAGCGCGGTACCAAGTTTCACCCAGGTGAGAACGTAGGCCGCGGCGGCGACGATACCCTGTTCGCGCTTGCGGCTGGCTCCGTCGAGTTCGGTATCAAGCGTGGCCGTCGCATGGTCAACATCGTTCCGGCTGAAGAGGTTGCTGCAGAAGCGACTGCTTAACTTCAGTCCGATTAGGCTAATCCTCGAGTCCGTCCCACAGCAGTGTGAAGGGCTCGGGGATTTTTCTGTTGTAAAAGGGTCCTTGGATGCTGCTTTTCGGCGTAAGACCTGTTGTCGGTGGGGTGATTGTGTGGAGTCGAATTGGGTCCAGTTTCTCCTATTATGTCGTCGTTTGCGGCGTTGATGGGGTTGGTGGTTCAATCTGAGTGGCTGCTGGTGTGGATGGTTTAGCAAAGTCTGTGGCTTATCGGCCTGCTGGTGAGTTAGACTTGCCGCGCAATTATCGCAGGCGTACTAGCTGTGTGACAGTCAGGCGATAGCCCGACTGCGGCTTGAAGGTGTGTACCGATGCATTTTGCGCGTCCGCTTTCTATAAGCTCTAGTCCGGTTTATCGGGCTGGTAATGAGCTTGGTTTGGGGAAGCGCAATGCGCATGTTCGCGAAGATGCGCAACTACTCGCCGGTGTGGTTATATGCAGCTGTGTGAATGTTTAGGTCTCAAGGATGTAGCTTTAGCTTGTGGTATTCATCCGCGTGATGTTGCTGATATGGACCAGGCGTTATTAAAATTTCCACTGGGCATGTGCCTTTGTCCCGGCTGGCCCGGATTTGGCGCTGTATAACAGGCTTATGTGGGTAATCCCGTATGTCGTTGGCCGCCAAGCAGTCCCTGGCCCGGCCATTCCACAAGAGCGCATTGATAGGCGTATTTCTTCGCGTTATCTATCGGTATAAAGCGTGAGTTCATCTTTGATCTTGACCGGCAGGGTAAAAGCGTGTGTGAGATAGCTCGGCGTTTTCAGTACTCTGCTAGCACTATCAGCAGGGAACTTAAACGCAACTGGGATGAGTTGGGGTGTATCTTCCCACGTATGCGCACCGTAAATCGGCGTCGAGTACATTTATGCCGGAAGCGCAAGATTGATGCCAATCCACGTTTGCGTGAGACGGTCTGGGCGATGGTGAAAGATAGGTACTTGCCGCAGCAGATTTGCGGGTGGTTGCGTAGTTGCTATCCCGGTGATGAGGCTACGTACGTGTGTCCTGAAAGGATTTATCAACCTTTGTTTTCCCAGGCTAAATACGAGTCGTAAAAGAAGTCGCTCCTGCACTACGTCGCGGTCACGCGCAAAGTCGCCCTCGTGGCACGCGAAGCGCGCCCGCAAGCGGTATGTCGATCCTACGGTCATGATTTCCGGCCGGGCGGTACCAGGTCATTGGGTAGGTGATCTCATCCTAGATGTTGATAACAAGTCTGCAAATGGGCGCTCAAGTAGAGCGAACCATACGCTATTAAGTGCGTTCGAAGTAACCAAAGCGTTTGAGTTCAGAAGATTGTTGCACCACCTAGTCGTAGGACAGCGTTGTTGTAGCTG
>ERZ1031327.23-NODE-23-length-41723-cov-31.588173_pt1 | contig 41723 bp, 43 predicted proteins | sample MGYA00518211_ERZ1031327 | MGnify/ENA primary metagenome ERZ1031327 (study PRJEB33718, sample SAMN03159839) | human skin metagenome | collected 2014-02-25 | study: EMG produced TPA metagenomics assembly of the PRJNA266117 data set (Human skin bacterial metagenome...
TGACCTTCCGCAGTCAGGTACGGCCAGCACAGACGTCGACCGAATGGTTGCTTATGCCTCACTTATCGTGGGCAACATGCCGGTGCTGCGCGCCCAGCAGGGCAAGAACGTGGCCATCGTTGCGATAGATTTCCACCCCTACCTGGACTTTCGCCAAACCTTGCTGCGCGGTCTCCAGCACAGCAGCGCGGATACGGACGAGAAAGAGCCGGCCCTCGCACTTGCCCGCTATCTGGACATGGATTCCACCGAGGAAGAGCCCTACCTGCATTTTTCTGATGGCACCACGGTGCGTTTCGAGCAGGCACGCCACGGCGTGCACAAGGTTTCCGGCATAACCCCGGGTCTGGCGGCTGCCCGGGTCTCGGAGGATGCGTTTTACCTCAGCGCAGAAAATCAGATGTATTTTCAGGGCAACTTTCCCGATGCCACGGTTGAACTCGATGTAGATAAGGCTACCGCCACCGTCTTCTACCGCGGCGGGCAGATCGCAGCTAGCGCTGTGCTCATCGCGACCATCTCGGCAGAAGAATTCACATGGGCGTGGGCCGACCCAGAGCTCAAAAACACCGCGGCTGCTCGGTTGGCGGGCAATCTGGCGCGCTTCGGTGTAGACGAGGTGGTGCCCGAATTGGTGCGCCCTCACCTTCCACTCCAGCTGGCGCGCGGGCGCCAACTTCCGCACCTGGCACTGCCCATCTTGGGTATCTGGACGCTGGCGGGCACTACGCTTGCCGACGGCCGCGTGGGCCTTGTCCTCCTCGATGCCCCACAGCTCCAATTGCCCGAACCTACGCCCGCAGCCACCGAGGCAACCTTGGCGATTACCCCTCCCGCTTGGATTGATGCCGCTCGCGCCCGCGCCGCTTATGGATCATTTCGCGGGGTGGACGTGTAAAGCGGCGCGGATGGCGCTCACGTCGACGTCGTCAAGCGCGGCAGGCTCAAACGCCGCATCGTTAGCTTTATCCACTAAGACCGCACGCACGCCCTCGGCAAAATCCGCGCGCCGGTACATAAAGGCGCCCAGGTTGGTTTCCAAGTCCAAAGCCTCGCGCACGCTACTACATTCCTGCTCGGCACGGAATAATTCCATAGCCGCGACAATGGAGGTAGGGCACGCTTGGGCGGTCAATTCCGCTACCAGTTGCTTAAGCTCTGGATAGCCCTCCAAGGCTGCGGTGATGTCCTGCCAAGAGTCCTGGCAGAAGGTGTCCTCGATGGCTTCAACCATCCCGGACAATGGGGGATCGCCCGCAGGTGCGGTGGCATGCTGTGCTAACGCAGTGGCGAGACCTTGCTCGATAAGGGTGGTGGCAAAGGCCTCCCCATCGGGCACGTAGTGGGTGGCTAGCCCGGTCCACAAAAGATCTGCGGCATACATTCGGTAACCAGTAATGCCCCAAAACTTCGCCACTTCTGGTGAAGCTTTGCCGCGCGTGCCCACCGCACGCTGGGCGGCATAGGCCATGCCGACGTCCGTGACATAGCCGATGTTCATCTCCGGCATGGATGCAAAGGTCTTATCCGTGATAACTCGATGGGAGCCATGGACGGAAATTCCCAGACCACCACCCATGGCAATGCCATCAATCAGCGCGATGACTGGCTTGGGGTACTCCGCGATGTCACCGTTTAAGGTGTATTCCTCCGCAAAGAAGTTATCGACATCTTCTAATGTGCCGCCTTGGATCCCTTCGCGGGCATAGCGGACGTCACCACCTGCGCAATACGCCTTGGGGCTAGTTGAGGTAAAAAGCACTTGCGCTACTTCATCGCAATCGCGCCACTGCGCGAGCGCTGCTGCGATGAGCTCAACCATTTCGGGGGTGAGGGAATTGAGAGCCTCGGGGCGGTTGAGTTCAATAACTCCGGTATGGTTACGGATTGAGGACACAATAGGTGCAGCGTTTGACATACCCCCTAGTGTGACACACAGCTCACACCGATAGCCACCATTAACTAATTCACAGATAGGTTCGGATTTTGCTCCCACAGCTCATCGCCCTGGATATGGACGGCACCCTACTGGACGGCAACGGCCAGCTTCCACCAGATTTTGCCGCGATCAGCACCCGCGCCCACGAACTCGGGGTCGCCCTTGTGCCTGCCTCCGGCCGCCAGCTTGCCACCCTGCAGGAAATGTTTCCGCACGAAGATACCTTCATTGCGGAAAATGGCTCCGTGGTGGTGCACGACAACCGCGTCATCAGTGCTACTACCCTGCCCAGCACGGCCGTTCACGCCGCCGTTTCTGCACTCCGCACTGTCGACGTCCCGCACACCATCGTGCTATGCACACCGGATACCGCCTATGTACACAAGAGTGCCGATGACCAAGCCCGCGCAGAGATTGCCAAATACTACAGATCGGTGGAATGGGTCGATAACCTCGATCCTCTGCTCGATGCGGAGATCATCAAGATAGCCGCCTACTGCGCCGATGGCAGCGAAAAGCACCTTTACCAGCCGCTTCAAGCGACCGTCCCAGAACACAATATCGCTATTTCTGGTTCCGTCTGGCTCGATGTCATGGCCAATGGCGTCAATAAAGGCGTAGCACTGCAGACCATGTCGAAGCTGTTGGCGGTTCCGATTTCCCGCACCGCCGCCTTTGGCGATTTTCTCAATGATTATGAGCTCCTCCATGAGGCCGGTACCGCCATCGCAATGGAGAATGCACACCCCAAATTAAAAGAGATTGCTGATCGCATCGCCCCGCCCAATACCGAATATGGGGTCATGACAGTCCTGCGTCAGCTTTTTGACAGCTAAGAGTCTTAGACTCGAATTTTCGCCGCCGACCCGCGCGCCGCCTCGTTACTCCCCGCGTGGGGAGGGAGGCTTGTGCGCGGGCTAAAATAGTCCGTTTAGTAAATATACGTAGTGCTTTGGGAGTTTTTGTGAAGCAATTTTTGCGCTCACTGCTGGGAAAGAAGAAGCCTGAGCGTTTAGATAAACCGCGCACGCCGGTCTATCAGCCAGTACAGCCCAAAACTGGCTCTACTAGTGCGGCTCAAGCCCCAGCTGCGAAGAATGCCGACCCCCAAAAATCCGACAGCACGGATTCGACTGCGGGTGCAAAGTCCACCAAGTCGCAAAACAACCCACAGGCTCACTCGACTAAGGATGTCCAGTCCAAGGATCATGGAAAGCAGGCATCCGCCCCCAAGTCTGCATCGACCAAGCCTAAATCGGCTACGGGGGCGAAGCCGGTTGCCTCCAAGGACGCTGGTTCACAACCCGCCGCAAAGCCTGCGCAAAAGGAAAACACGCGCCCAAGCACCGTGAAACCACGCGCCAACAAGGATGATTCTTCTAAATCGCGGCAAGCTAAGGCCGCAAAGCAATCTCCCGCAGCCAAATCGCCTGCACGCAAACCTGCCGATGGCAAGACTTCTGCTGCTCAGCCGCAGAAACCGCAAAGCCCGCCACGCTCCCAAACCCAAAAGCAACCACAACCGCGTACACAAGAAAAGAAGCCACAGCGTAAACCACACGAACCGGTCCAACAACCGAGACGTGGTGCAAGCTTTAGCGCAACTTCGCCACAGTCCTCCCGCAATGCCGCACCTGCACGTGCCGCTTCCCCCAAGCCAGCTGCGAAGCCGAGCGCGAAGAAGGCACCGAAGAAGTCTAATATCCCCACGCAGCGGCCTGCTCAGGAGAAAGCCGCTTCCACCCCTGCCAAGACGAAGCAGCCACAGCCAGCTGCCGCGGCGAAGAATTCCCGCCAACCAGAGAAGGTTCACAAACCAGGCCCGCAGAAGGCTACTCAAGCAGACAAAGCAAAACCGCAGAACCAGCCTCCGGTTTCTACGCGCAAGCCTGGCGCTTCCAACCAGAACGCCGCACCAAAGAAGCCAAAATCTCCAGCGCCCAAGAAGCCTGCCGCAAAAGCGGACAAACAGGCTCAATCCCAAAAGCAACCGGTGAAAGCGCCCAAGGAGGGCCAGAACAAACCACAGCCGAAGGAACAACGCCAGCAAGCAAAGCCCTCTGCGCCACAGGACAAAGTAAAGAAGAAGACACAACACCGTCCACAGGTAAAACCATCTGATATCAGCCGTGGACTGGCGCGAAAGTCGCAACAGGTGGGAACACCTACTCCGGCTCAACAAAAATCACCGCGCGCCGCCCAAAAGCCGAAAGCAAAGCCGCAGACTGAAAAGCCTCAACCTGCGAAACAGCCCAAACCGGCCCAGTCTAAGAATGGGTCGAAGGCGGCGTCTCCAAGCGCAGGCAAGTCCACTGCGGCGGGCGCTGCCGCGGCCAGTGCTGCTTCCGCAAAGGACAAGAAGGCGCCGCAAACTAAGCCACAGCCGGCTGTGCAGAAGCCAGCCGCACAGGACTCGCTGGCGGATGCTAAGTCAAAGTATCCGCTACAGCAGCAGGCTAAGGACCCCGAAGCCTTGGCCACCCCGCCGGAAAGCAAGGTAGTCAAAAAGAAGCGCCATGCCCGCCTGCGCCAGGTCAAGGGGCTCGACGGTCTGCGCGGCCTCGCGGTCATCGCCGTAGTGCTGTATCACTTCTTCCCTTCCCTACTCCCCGGTGGGTACCTGGGCGTGGACCTCTTCTTCGTCCTTTCAGGTTTCCTCATCACGTCGTTGCTGGTGCGTGAATTCCAAACCTCCGGTGGAATCAGCTTGAAGGATTTCTGGGTACGACGATTCCGCCGCATCTTGCCTGCCGCGGTGTCAGTTTTGGTCATGTGTACCGCGCTTGTGGCGTGGATCGGCGGAGACTTAGCCGTCGGCCTGCGCCAGCAATTCTTGGGCACCCTATTCTTTGTCAATAACTGGACGCAGATTGCTACCTCCCAGTCATACTTCGCGGACAATGAAGTTCAGGTCTTCGCACACTATTGGTCATTGGCCGTAGAGGAGCAGTTCTACGTCATCTGGCCACTCCTTATCACCGGTGTTTTCTTGATTTCTCGCCGCAAGCCGCGCCGACTTCCTATCCTGGTCTCCAGTATTTTGTCTATCGCCTCCGCGGTAGCGATGGCGCTCATTTTTGTACCAGGCGAGGACCCGACGCGTGTGTATTACGGCACTGATACCCACGCTTTCGGCTTGCTCACCGGTGCGGTGCTATCGCTTCTGATGACATCTACCAAGTCAGACCCGAAAGCCGATTCTTGGGCCGCAGCAGGAAAAGCTGAATCCCGCATTGCCGGAGTTATCGGTGCGTTGGCGCTTATTGGCTACGGCGCACAGCTATTCCTGATGCCAGATGACGCGGAGTTCACCTACCGTGGTGGCCTCTTCCTCACCAGCGTGCTCGGCGTGCTTATGGTCTGGGGCGTAGTCCGCGAATACGGCCCCATGACCCCGCTCTTTAGAACCAAGGTCATGCGTTGGTTTGGTCAGCGATCCTTTTCGCTTTATCTCTGGCATTGGCCCGTCATCATGATGCTCAAGGCCCTTTTCGAAGGCAACCAGAACTCCGATAAGTCGTGGATCTTGGGCCTTGTAGCTGTGCCTATTTCCCTCCTTCTGTCTGAGGTTTCCTATCAGTTCATCGAAAACCCCTTCCGCCGCGGTGGCTACAAGAAGACGTGGAAGACTTACTGGTCCTCCCGCCCAGGTTTTAGTGAGTTGCGTGATGGCTTTGGCAAGACCATGTGGCCAGTAGTTCCGTTCCTCGTTATCGCCTCTATTGCGGGAGTAGTTTACGGCGTAATTAATTCCAACGATAAGACTGAGCTAGAACAGCAATTGGAGCAGCTCCAACAGCAAAACCAGAGCAGCAACAACGCTCCTTCTCTACCAAATAGCTCTGCCCCGCAGTCACCCGTAGAGGACAAAGGCGACAAGGATTCGAAGGGGAAAAAGACTCGTCCCATGCCGCAGGGCAAGGACATTACCGCCGTCGGTGACTCGGTGATGCTGGCCTCTAGCGATGCCCTCAAGCAACGCTTCCCTCAGATTTACGTCGATGCGGATGTCTCCCGCCACTACACTGCGGGCATTCAGGTTCTGCAGCAGCTCAAAGATTCTGGGCAACTTCGCAGCACCGTATTCTTGGGATTCGGCACCAACGGCCCTGCCTTCCCAGATCAGATTAAGGAAGCATTGGACATCATCGGCAAAGACCATACGGTTGTCATGGCTGTCCCATATGGCGACCGCGAATGGATATCCCAATCACAACAGGATGTCCTAGACGCCGCCAAGGAATACGACAACGTATACGTCGCAGACTGGTGTGGACACGCTCAAGAAGACCCGGCGATCCTCTATTCCGACGGCGTTCACCCGCTGCCGGAGCGCACCGGAGAGTACTCGGATGCTTTCTATGAGGCCCTGAAAAAGTACTCGAACTACGACAAGACCGTGTCCTCGCAGTGCGTATCGCAATAGCGCATTAGCTCGAAGCGGCGTCGACAAGCACTTAGGCTCCCCCTCCATCGCTCTGCCCTTCGCGCTCACTGGGAACTACCGACGCATCTGTTTCAGCCTCCCCCGTGAGCGCGAAGGGCGGTGTGCTGCGTCCGGTAGATAATCGGGCATAGAAAAAGCTCGTCCTCCACGATGTTGTGGAGGACGAGCTTATAAAAATTCGGGTTAGTCTACGGAGAACTCGCCCATCTTATCCCAACCGGTGCGACCATCGATGTGGACGTTAATGATATCCGGGGTTTCTACGAGGTACTTCGGGAACTCCTCGCAAGAGCGCTTGAAGTGCTCGCTCTGAACGTGCTCAACGTCCTTGCCATCCGCGTAGGACTCCAGCAGCAGGAAGCGCTGGCGATCCTCCGGATCGCGGAACCACTTGAAATCAATGCAACCCGGCTCTGCGTTGCAAGCCTCGGTGTACCAGTTGATTTCATCGAGGAAAGTCTCTGCGTATTCAGGTTTGACGTGGAACTGTACGTTAATCAAAATCATGCCCCGATCCTACCGACACCTTGTTCCTTCGGCATCGTTGCAGTTAGGAACCATGAAGGCAGCGGAATCGGGGCAGGTGAATCGTGGACTACTTGAGGAAATATTCCGCCACATAAATGTAGGTGCCATCATAGGCGGTTGCCACGCCAAATCCGCGCTGAGGGCTAGGGTTTACCGGAACGTCTCGATTTAACCAATTCAGGCGATCTTGTGCTTGCTGCTCGGTCAGGCGGTGAACGGAGCCTTGGCCCTCTTCCTTATGATTTAGGCCGTGGGCTACCCCGCCCTTGTAATCGAGCTTGCCGGCGGCACCTTGATCGGCCCATTCCTGGGCAATAGCAGCCGCGCGCGCATCCTTTCGGTGTCCAGCTTTTTCGAGGTGCGTGGAGGTGGCGGTACCCAATTCTCCTGCAACCTTAGGTGCGTGGCCTTCAGGCTTAGCCAGGAATTCCGGCAGCGAGATATTGTACTTTTCCGCAAGCTCATATGCTTGCGGAGGTAAGGTGAGACGAAAATCCTTCACCGCGGTAAATGGATCAAAAGAAAGCTGCTGGGCCTGCGAAGATGCCTGCTGAATCTGCGGTGGCATTGCTGGTTGAGCGGAAGCCACGCTGGAAGTTCCGGATACGACAAGAGCGGTGGACAGGGCGACGATGGATGCACGTTGAGAAAGCTTCATATCTCTACCGTGCCATAGGGCCTAAGCTTTGGGAAAGGTGGTTCTGGGCTGCCCTGCCGATTCGATACAGCTTTGTTATGGTCCCTGTGCCTTTATAGCAGTATCGATGATGGGACAATAACCCCCACAGCAGCTATGTGTTTCTAAAAGGCTGCGAAAGGTTGTTGACTAATGCTGGACGTATTGACTGGGTTCGCGATCATTTTCGTAGTCATCGGTGTGGGGTTTGTGCTTGCACACAGGGGTGTAATTGGCAAAGGCGAGGCGCGACTGCAGTTCAACCGCACGGCATTTTGAGCGGCAACACCGGCGCTGATTTTCTCCAGTGTGGCTAAGTCTGATACCTCTTCCTTTGTGTCGCCGGTCGTAGCAGTAATTGCCGCAGCTTCCGTAACCACCATGGTTCTGTATTGGGTGTGCAGCCGGCTATTCTTTTCCCGCAGCGGTGCCGAAACTATGGCAGGTGCCGCACCGGCTAGCTTTACAACTCGGTCAATATCGGCCTGCCTATTGCCACCTACGTCATCGGCGACGCCAACTACGCTATCCCAGCCCTGGTCCTGCAAATGGCGGTGCTTTCACCGTTTATTATTGCCGGGCTCAATGCGCAGGGCACAAGCTTACGGTCGATATGGAGGTCCGTAGTCTCAGGGGTTACCGCGCCTGTGGTGCTGGCCGCGGTGGCAGGATTTATAGTCTCCGCCGCGGGGTGGCAGATGCCCGATGTGGCTATGCAGCCGCTGGAGATTCTCGGTGGTGCGTCCCTTCCAATGATCCTCATGAGTTTTGGAGCCTCGCTCAGGGGCGATGCGCTTTTGCTAGAGGATCGCCTGCCCACAATTACCGCAACCGTTTTGAAACTGGTGGGCATGCCCGCGATTGCACTCGTTGTGGGTGCTGCGTTGGGCCTTGGTGGGACGGAGCTTTATGCAGCGTTGATTTTGGCGGCTTTGCCCACAGCACAAAATGTGTATAACTATGCCGCCACCTATGAGGTGGGAGAAACCGTCGCTCGGGATACTGTATTTCTCACCACGTTCCTGTCGCTGCCCGCGATGCTAGCTATCGCCGCCATCTTTGGCTAGGTAGTAACTAGTAAATACCTACGTCGAGTGCAGCGAATTCACTTTGCAATTCTTCGGGGTCGATGGTTCTTGCTACGTCTGGTCCGGCAATAGCGGCAAAGCCGTCTAATACCGACGCCCCGTAGTTGTGGCCGTGCCCATCGGGAACATCCTTCGCACCGGGCAAATCGGCAGCTACTTGGAGGGAGGAAATTATTGGCATCCATTGCATGACGCGCTCGGCAGAATACGGGGTTCGCTCGCGCATCCAATCCGGCTCCTTGAAAGCCATCTGCGGCGACCACCAAGCTACAGGATCCGAGGGGTGTTGGATATAGAGCATGCGGGTACGCCCCCACTCTTCTTCCGGCAGCGTTGCCCATTGGCGTACCTGCGCGTCATCGTTAGCAAAGCGCACCACAAGGCCGCCGGCGTATTCGGGGGAAATCTCGGAGGAGCCGGGGTCACGCCTTTCTACGAACTGGGTGCGCAGGCGATTGAAGTGCGGCGGGCCGGTAAGTAGGATTCCGTCCACGGAATTGGCGATATCGCGTACCCCGGAAAACGCCGCTTCAATACCCGTAGTTCCCAAAGACTCGCCGTACAAGTAGAGCTTCGGACGCTTTTCCTCCGGCAATCCGTTCCACCAGTCCACAATAGGGTTAATGAACTCTTCCCCAGCGCGCTCGACTTGGCCACCGCTGGAAAGGAAATGTAAGGCAGAGGGCATCGCGGAGTATTGGGCGGCAGCAATGGCGGTATCGCCGCCGTAGAGCAGCTCAAAAGCTTGAGCGGAATAAGAAGACACCCAGCCTGTACCGGTGGTCATAATAAGGAGCAGGGCCTTGCGGTCTTGGGCGTGTGTGCGCTCGAGTTCGTCGATAAGCAGTTGTGCTCGCTCTTCATTACTGTCGCGGTTGCCTAAGCCAGCATAAGCGCGGATCGGTTCCTTTGCCGGCTTGCCCGTAACTTTTTCCAATTCCATGCGGTGCGCGCCGGAGGACAGGAAGCGCGATCCCTGCAGGCCCACGCCATTCCAGTCCACACGGGAGTTTGGAGAACCACTGCGCTCGGTGCTGCTGGGACGCTTGGTGGCGGGATCAGGGTCGGCGTTTTGGGCGGTAAAAATCCTCTCGCCCACGCCAACGATGGCGCCTGGGATGAGGTTTTCCACGGCGTAGGTGCCAACTAGCGCCACGATAATCACCGCGCCCATAACGCGGTAGGCGGCGCGAAAGCGTTGCGGAAAGTGGCTAGAAAGCCAGCGCACGCTAAACCGCAGCACGCGCAGGAACAATAGAAAGGCTAAAAATACTGCGAGGGCGAGAGGGACCACCAGCACGTAGCTAGCAATGGTGGGTGCCGGTGTGGACAAGGCGGCTGCGAGTTGGCGCTGCCAACGCACTGCAAAGATCGCAAAGCCCACCATCCAGATCACAAAGGCACCGGTGGCAATGCGCGAGACAAGGCGGTAGCGCCGAGGTGGCCACGTAGTGGCATCAAGCCAGGAATGCCTGGGAGCTGCATAGCGCACTACGAGTCGATACCAGACAAGCTTGAGCGCGATGCCCAGCATATAACCGAGCCCAGCGCCGATACCGGAGACGAGTCCTTGGTAGAGCCAGTCGCGTGGCAGGATGGATGGGGTAAGCCCCAAGGTAAAAAGGGCAGCAGCGCCGATAATGCCCCACAGGTCGAGGTGGCCGGCGATATCGGCGATGCGGGCTTCTACCCTTCGAGCTTCTCCCCCAACTCCAGCCATTCCATCTCCAGTTCTTCGTAGGCGCTACGGTTTTCTTTCAGTTCTGCGTCCAGCTCGGTTAAGGCTTGAGTGTCGACCTTTTCCGCGGCGGTCGCCATTTTCTCATTGATCTGCGCAGCCGCCTTTTCTAACTTCTGCATTTTGCGCTCGAGCGCGTTCATCTTCTTGGTGATTTCACGCTCTTGCTGGGACGAAAGCTTCTTCTCTGGCTTCGATGCAGCACTGTTTGCCTTCTTCTCGCCCAGGTTAAGCACGCCGGTGCTTTGATGTGCCTCGAGTGCCGCATGCTTGCGCAGGTACTCATCGATGCCGCCGGGCAGGTTGGTGAGTTTGCCATCACCAAAAAGCGCGTAGGTATTATCTGCGATGCGCTCGATGAGGTAGCGATCGTGCGAGATAACTACCATGGTGCCAGGCCAGGAGTCCAGGAGAGACTCCAGTTCCTGCAGGGTATCAATATCGAGATCGTTGGTAGGCTCGTCCAGCAACAGGACATTGGGCTCGGCCATCAGTACGCGGGTGAGCTGCAAGCGGCGGCGCTCGCCACCAGAAAGATCTCCTACCGGCGTGCGCTGACGCTTGGCGGAAAAGCCCAGGCGCTCGGCCAGCTGGGAGGCAGAAAGCTCCTTTTTACCGAGCTGGACATAGGTGGCGACGTCCTCGACGGCGTCGATAAGCCGGCGCTCCGGATCCAAGTCATCGAGCTCCTGGCGCAACCAGCCAAGGCGCACGGTTTGGCCCTCGATGCGCTTGCCGGCCGCAAGCTCGTATTCGCCGGCCAAGGTGCGCAGCAGCGTGGTTTTGCCGGAGCCATTGACGCCTACCAGTCCAATACGTTCGCCGGGGGCTAGGCGCCACGTGAGGTGATCCACCAGGGTGCGCCCGTCCGGGGACTTCACGGTGGCATCCTCGAGTTCAATCACCACACGGCCCTGGCGCTGTTTGGAAAAGGCCATGAGCTCGACCTTGTTGCGCGGCTCCGGCACGTCGGCGATCAGCGCCTCGGCAGCTTCAATTCGGTAGCGGGGCTTGGAAGTGCGGGCCGGCGCGCCGCGGCGCAGCCAGGCCAGCTCCTTGCGGGCGAGGTTCTTGCGGCGCTGTTCGATGGCATCGGCTTGGCGAGCGCGCTCGGCGCGGGCAAAGGTCCAGTCGTTATAGCCGCCCTCGTAGGTATCTACCACGCCATCGTGGACCTCCCAGGTCCACGTGGCCACGGTATCGAGGAACCAGCGATCGTGGGTGACCACAACCACGGCTAGGTTGCGCTTGAGCAGGTGGTCTGCCAGCCACTGCACACCCTCCACATCAAGGTGGTTGGTGGGCTCATCAAGTACTACGAGGTCCAAGTCCTGTACCAGCGCGGCGGCTAAGTTCACGCGCCGCCGCTCACCACCGGAGAGTGAGCCCACCGGAGTATCCAATCCCAAATCTACGATGCCCAGGCCTCCCAAAACATCGCGCACCTTGGCGTTAGACGCCCACTCATAGGTCTCCAGCTCGAGGGGCTCGATAATCACTTGGGCGATGGTGAGCTCATCGGGCAAGTCAAAGCGCTGGGTCACCACGGCCATGCGCAGATCCGAGGTATGGGAAACGCGCCCGGAGTCCGGCGGCTCGATGCCGGTGAGTACCTCAAGCAAGGTGGTTTTACCGCCGCCATTGACACCCACAATGCCGATACGATCGCCGCTTTGCACACCTAGGGATACCCCGTCTAGGAGTGTTTTTAATCCATAAGTTTTGCTGACTTGCTCGAGGTTAATCAGGTTTGCCATAACGAGGCTCCATCTTAATACCTCCCTGCGGGTACCCCCGCATCCCCTCTAACTATTGCTATTGGAATTCAGTGTCATTATTTTTCCTATGTATGAAGACTACACACTTAGCCTCTGCGCAGTCCTCTCCGCAGCGGCGATGACCATCGTTTCCTGCTCTGCCCCCACCGAAGAAGAAAAGGATTCCATCCAGCCCCACGGCCACTCGCACAGCGAGGAAGACACCGCCCATGAGCACGACCACGCTGGCCACTCACACGAAGGCCTCGAGGCCAAAGAAGGCGAGACCGAAGTAGCCCAGCTGCCTACACGCATCGTTATCTCCCATGCTGAGGGTCTAACGTCTTATGATGCCAAGACCGGAAAGACCCTCAGCGAGGAGAAGATGAATGCCTTCCTTCGCTTGAATGATGCCGGTGATAGCCGCCACGTCATGGTCACCAAGGGGGATAGCTTCCTTACGTTCGACACCGGACGCATCACCAAGGCCCACGGGGATCACAACCACTACTACACCGCGAAACCCTCGCTTGGAGACGCTCCTATAAACGCACCGCACGCCGGCCATGTAGTGCACCACGACGGCTTTACCGCACTGTTTTCCGATGGCGACGGCGTAGCCAAGATTTACAAGACCGAGGACATAGGCAAAGACGATGCCAAGCCGGTCAATACCGTAGAGACTGCAGCGGCGCATCACGGAGTGGCCGTACCACTCAAGGATGGCTCGGTGCTCATCACTAAGGGCACCGAGGACGAGCGCCACACCATCCAGCACATAGATAAGAACGGCAAGGTACTCACCGAGACCACAGAATGTCCTGGCGTACACGGAGAGGCTGCCGCCGGAAACGGCAATATCTTTTTGGCTGCGAGGACGGCCCCGTGGTCTTCGACGGCAAGAAGTTCCACAAGGTTGACGCTTCCGCTTATGCTGGCGCAGGTGGCTACCAGCGTTCCGGTAATGCTGCCGGATCCGAAGAGTCCGATGTCATCCTGGCTGATAATAAGACCGAAAAGGACGCCGAGTTCGAACGCCCCACCTCCGTAACCTTGGTCGATACCAAAGACTTTTCAGCGAAGAAGGTAGATCTCGATGCTTGCTATTGGTTCCGTTCCCTAGCCCGCGGCCCCCTAGGCGAAGCGCTAGTACTTACCACCGACGGCAAGCTCAACATCATCGACCCAGCTTCCGGTGAAATCACCAAGCAGATCGATGCCATCTCCCCGTGGAAAGAAAATAAAGAGTGGCAACAGCCCGGCCCGATTCTACAGGCTGCCGATGGCTATGCCTTCATTACCAACGCCCAGAAAAAGCAGCTCGTAGTCATCGACCTCCTTCAAGGAAAGGAGGTCAACCGCTTCGACCTCGGCCTCGAGCCCACTGAGATGACAGTGCTCTAATTACAGCACCACGGCGCCGCTGGATGGACCTTGGGTAGCCACACCCTTGGTACCAGGAATCTCTACCGTCACCTGGGAAACCACCTCCCTAGCCTCCTCTGCCCCAGCGCAGAGGAAGGCGCAGGTGGGCCCACTACCGGAGACTATTCCCTGCAACGCGCCGGCAGCCATCCCCGCTTCCAAGGTCTTACGCAGGTCTGGGCGCAGTGAGAGGGCGGCCGGTTGCAGGTCATTGTGCAGGTGCTGCGCCACACGCTCTGGGTCACCGGATATGAGCGCCTGCGAAACCGCTGCGGTGTCCATATGCGGCTCGCCGCCGCGCCCCTTCTCGCGAATCTCATCCAATTTCTGAAACACTTGCGGGGTAGAAAGTCCACGATCCGAGGCGATAAGCGCCCAATGGTAAGTCCCGCGCGCCATCATCGGGGTAAGTTGTTCGCCACGCCCCGTGCCTAGTGCGGTGCCTCCAAGCAGGGTAAAGGGGACATCAGAGCCCAGCGCCGCACCGAGCGCGTCCAAGAGCGGCTCGCCTACCGAGTCGATGCCGTAGTAGCCGCCATAGCAGCGCTCGGCTAAACGCAGCGCGGCTGCCGCATCCGCCGAGCCACCCGCCATACCTCCGGCGGTGGGGATAGCTTTATGGATTTCCAGCGCTACCTTCGGCAGCGCCTTCGGCCCGTGGGTGGTGTACAGGTACTGCATAATGCGGTTGACCGCAGTCCACGCTAAATTCGTATAATCCTCTGGAACGCCATTGGCATGGGGCCCTGTGACTGTGAGTCCTTGGATGCGCGGCTTATCCACCTCAGGACTACCTAGGTCCGTCAATGTCACCGTGTCATGCAGCTTCAGAGACTGAAAGACACTGGCAAGCTCGTGGAATCCATCCTCGCGCGGCTCGTCCACACCGAGGTGGATATTGACCTTGGAGTGAGCGCGCGCGGTATAGACGAATGGTTCTTTATCTAGCGGTGCGGACATTTAGATTCCTGCCAATCGTACGAAGTCCTCCACGGCAAGCTTTTCACCGCGCTGCTTGGGATCGATGTTCGCTGCTCGCAGCGCTTCCTCGGCGGCGGCTCCTGAACCAAAGTGGCCAGACAATGCCGCCCGCAGGGTCTTGCGGCGTTGGGCAAAGGCGGCATCGATAACCGGCCACACCTTAGCCCGAGATTCATCGGTGACAGGCCAGGGGGTTGTGTCGAAGACGTCTATGCGCACTAGCCCAGACTCGATATTGGGCGCCGGCCAAAAGACATTCTTGCCAATGGTGCCGGCTTTGGAGACCTTGCCGTAAAAGCTCGCCTTGACGGAGGGCACACCATAAACCTTGCTTCCTGGCTGCGCAGACAAGCGATCGGCCACTTCCAGCTGGACCATCACCAGCACGCGGCGAATGGAGGGGAATGTCTCCAGCAGGTGCAGCAGCACTGGGACGGCAACGTTATACGGCAAATTAGCCACGAGGGCAGTCGGCGCTTCAACATCGGCAGCCGTTACGCGCAACGCATCCTTTTCCACCACACGAAGCCGCTCCGCAAACTCAGGTGCCCGCTCGGCCACAGTATCTGGCAACTGCGCAGCCAAGCGGGAATCAATTTCTACCGCGGTAACCTCATCTACGGCTTCGACCAAGCCCAAAGTCAGAGATCCAAGGCCAGGGCCTACCTCAAGGACGCGGTCTGTAGAATCCAGCTCGGCCGCGGCGACGATGCGCCGAATGGTATTCGGATCGTGCAGGAAGTTCTGCCCCAGCTTCTTCGTGGGAACAATGTCGAGCTTCTCCGCGAGGGCGCGGATCTCTACAGGACCCAAAAGCGCGGCACCGGTGGAATCAGTCATGCTTCTAATTTAGTAGAAGAGATAAAAAGACCGCACACTACACTAGGTGTGCGGTCAGTAAGTCCTTCGGCTTAGCTCAGGCCCAGCTTGGCAGTACATGCCGGCCATGCGCCCCAGCCCTGTGCAGCTTGGACCTTTTCCGCCACGGCGATTTGCTGCTCGCGGGAAGCCTGCCATGCCTCTGGTGCGTACTCGGTACCACCGAATGCGGCCCAAGTAGACGGGGTGAACTGCAGGCCGCCGGAGAAGCCGTTTCCGGTATTAATAGACCAGTTACCCGTGGCCTCACACTGGGCGATGGAATCCCATACGGAGCCATCTGCTACCGCCGGAGCAGCAGCACCGGAATTACCGCCTTCATCCGGCTTTTCTTCCTCGGCCTTCTTAGTGCCGCGTGCAATAGTGGCCGCCTTTGGCTTTACGGTCACCTTTTCCTTGATGACGTCATTGGACTCCTTGGAGCCGTCCTTCATCACCAGCTTATGGGTAATAACGCGCTTGCCCTTAACGCCTTCCTCGCGGACCTCTTCGGTGCCTTCCTCCAGCTCTGGGTCGTCCACGAAGTTAGGCTCGGCGTCGAACTCTTCTTCCGAGTCATAGACGGTGGTAGAAACCTGGTCCACCTTGATGGACATGCCATCGGTGACCTTGGTGTCCTTAGACGGAAAGACGCGGTCATCATCGTCGACGTCAATATTGCGCGCCTTGAGCACGTCTTCGACGGTCTTAGCGGCAATCTTGGTGTAGGTGACCTTGCCGCCATCATTGATCTTGACGATCTTCGGAGTAACAACCTCTAGGTCCATGCCCTCTTCCAGCTGCGCATCCTGGTCTACGTCAGAGTCACCGGACTTTACGGAAGCACCCTTAACCACGCCGCTCAAGTTACCCAGCAGGTCAGAGACGGTCAGGTCAGTGGTCGATAGCTGCTGTTGCACGCCGTCGATGGTTACGGCCACCGGCTTCGCGGTGCGTACGGAGATCTCATCTCCATCGCCCACGGACTCAGAGGGCGCTGGGGAGACGATATCTTCCTCGCCTACCTGGACACCGGCGGCTTCCAGCGCGCCGTCAACGTCCTTAGCAAAGGTGGCCAGCTCCACCTCGTCACCGTTGATGTTCACGGTGACATCCTTTTGTGCAGCAACGGCTACCACGCCGCCGACGGCTAGGGTGCCCAATACTCCGCCCGTAGCCAGACGCAGGGGTAGCGAGCGGGAGTTATTGATACGCTTAATCTGATGAGGTGACATGCTGAATAAATCTCCAGTAGTGCAGGTTTCAACAATTACAAGAGTTTAGGCCAGCAAGGAAGTCCACGCAGGCAATTCCCTTGCTCAGATCCGCTGCTGCCGCACCGCGGGTGACGCTGCACGACCTTGGAACCTAAACGAACGATTAATAACGATACGATAACAGCAAGATAAAGTCGAGAACCAATTCACCACACGCCTCACTAGACACACAGCTGCCACACTAAACACCCAGGCCACCTCTGACCAGCGAAATTTAGTTTTGTGAAGATCGTCACCTGGGCGTTAACGCAGGCCGTAGACGCGGTCGAAGGTTTCATTTACCTCCGCTACGAGCGCCTGAACCGTTTGGTGGCGGGCGCGTGCGATGCACTCATATGTGTGTCCGATAAGAGCCGGTTCATTGCGCTGGCCGCGGTAAGGCTCTGGGGTCATATACGGCGCATCGGTTTCCACCAGAAGTTGGCCAGCCGGTGCCTTGGCTGCTGCCTGCCGCAGCCCTGCATTGCGCTTAAAGGTCACGTTTCCTGCAAAGGACAGTACGTAGCCGCGCTCTAGGGCTTCCTCGGCCACCTTCAGCGGCGAAGAGAAGCAGTGCAGCATGACGGTTTCGGGAGCGGGGGCGTCGGCAAGGATGCGCAGCAAGTCCGCATCCGCCTCTCGGTTGTGGATCATTAGCGCCTTGCCGTATCGCATAGCAAGATCAACATGCCAGCGCAGGGATTCCTCCTGCTTGGCCATGGTCGCAGTAGTCTCCGGCTCGTGCTGAACCCAATAGGCATCGAGCCCGGTTTCTCCCACTGCGACGCAGCGCGGGTCCGCCACCATCTCCTCCAGCGCCACCTTGGTCGGCGCATCCAACTCATTGGCGCGTACCGGATGGATAGCGCAGGCAGCATAAACATCTGGGAAGGCATGCGCGGTGGCCAACGCAGCGGCCGACTCGCGGCGATCATCACCAACTGTCACCATGCGGCCGATACCAGCCGTGCGCGCGCGATTCACCAGGACCTCATCGGTGTCCTTATGAGAAAACAGGTGCGTGTGCGCATCAACCAAGCCATTTAAGCTCGGCGCTGGAACGGGAGTAGGACGTCGCTTCTTTTTAGCCATGCCCACAATTGTAATATTGGCTGCCATGTTGATCAGACCCGCTAGCCTTGCGGATGTGCCCGCCATGACGGATACCCTCAACTGGGCTATCGAGCACACAGACGTCATTTTCCGCGCGAGCCCCGCCAGCATTGCAGAGCGCGAAGACTACCTGCGCCGCATCTGGAAGGAGGGCTGCCCTTGCCTTATTGCCGAGTCTGATTCCGGTGATTACTTGGGCTGGGCGCTCTATCACCCTTACCGCGATCTGCGGGTGTGGACCGGCTGCTATGAGACCACCATCTATCTCTCGCCTACCGCGCGGGGACAAGGCGTGGGCACCGCGCTCCTCGGCGCCCTCGTTGAGGCAGTCCGCGCCGATAAGAAAGTGCATTCATTGCTCGCGCTGGTGGTCCCGACCAATGCGGCATCAGTAAAGTTGCATGAAAAGTTCGGGTTTGAAAACGTGGGTACCCTTAAAGAGGTTTACTACAAGTTCGATCATTGGCTTAGCCTCGCCCACCTACAACTTCTGGTGTAAAGGAATTTCTATGCATATCCGCCCTGCCGAGCTTGCCGACGCCCCCGCGCTCACCGCCATCTACAACGCCGGCTCCGCAGCGAAACCCGCCGCTAATCTGGTCACATGGCAAGAAGATGTGGCCGAGCGCGAAGAGTGGCTCAAAGACATGTTTAAGGCCGGCTCCCCAGTTTTCGTTGCCGTGCACGATGATGAAATCATCGGTTGGGCGGCCTACTTCCAATTTGTGACCCCAGCTATCTACTACGGCACCGTAGAAGATTCCGTCTACATCGCCCCGTCCGCCCGAGGCAAGGGCGTAGGCTCCGAGCTTCTCGACGCCCTGATGGACTTTGCCGCAGACGATGATTACGTCCAGACAATGATCACCTATATCGTCGACACCAATGAAGGCTCAATCGCCCTGCATAAAAAATTCGGTTTCACCGAGACCGGACGGATGCCAAATATTCACACCAAGGATGGAGTACGTCTCGGCTTGGTGCACCTCCAGCGCGACTTCGAGCGCTAATCGCTGCAATTTCTGCTTAGTCCTCCAAATCAAGCACGAAAATCCCTTTCCCGGAGTGGATATGGAGGTTCGTGCTTGTTTTGTCTACGCCGGATACACTAATGGCCGCGTTATGCCCCTAACTTTGCGGGATAAGGGCAATAACGCGGCCGTTTGTGCGCTGTTACTTAGTAACAGGAGCCCACTCTGGTCCGGTCTCGCCTAGTTCTGGATCCAGTTTGGAGATCAGCGGTTTGGGCTTAGACAAGGCAGTGCCTGGCTCAACCAGAATGCGCTCCCACTTCGCCTGCTGGTGGGCGTAGTCACCCATGATGACCGGATACTCATGGCCTTCTGGCGGCAAACCGGCGCCCACGAGCTCAACCGGAATATCGTCCTTAACCTCGTGTACTTCTGGCTGTGCAGCCCAGACGCCGCTGCGGCCCAAGGTCTCATGGACCTTTTGCGCGGTAAACGGGAGGTACGGCGTGAGCATCACATTGCAATCAGAGACCACCTGCAGCGCAGTCCACAGCACGGTGGCTAAGCGCTCGCGCTGGGATTCGTCCTTGGCCAATTTCCACGGCTCTTGATCCGCAATATAAGCATTCGCTTCGCCGACCACATGCATGATGGCGGTAATCGCCTGCTTGAATTTGGACTGCTCTAACAAGGCACCGGCTGCATCAAAAGTCTCCTCCGCCAGTTGCAGGATTTCCTTGTCCTTACCCTCTAGCGCTGCCGGTGCTGGAACCTCACCGAAGTTTTTGAAGGCCATCGACACGGTGCGGTTAACGAGGTTGCCCCATCCATTGGCCAGCTCGTTATTGATGCGGCGGACGAATTCATCCCAAGTGAAGTCCGTGTCGTTATTCTCCGGTCCCGCCACTGCGATGAAGTAACGCAGGGCATCTGGGCCAAACTCAGCCAGGAAGTCCTTGACATAAATGACAACGCCTTTGGAGGAGGAGAACTTGGAGCCAGACATGGTCAAGTACTCGGAGGAGACGATCTCCGTAGGCAGGTTCAGCTCACCGTACTGGTGCAGTTCGCCGCCTTTTGCGCCCTTGCCGGCATAGCCCAAAAGCTCGGCCGGCCAGATCTGGGAGTGGAAAGTGATATTGTCCTTGCCTTGGAAGTAATAGTGGTGGGCTTCTGGGTTTTGCCAAAAGTCCTTCCAAGCATCTGGCTGGCCCGTGCGGTAAGCCCATTCGATGGAAGAAGACAGGTAACCAATGACGGCGTCGAACCACACGTAGAGCTTCTTGGCGTTATTGTCTTGCCAGCCCTCAACCGGGATGGGAATGCCCCAGTCGATGTCCCGCGTCATGGTGCGCGGGCGCATATCCTCAAGCAGATTCAGGGAGAATTTCAAGACGTTCGGACGCCAGTCTTCGCGCGTGGATAGCCACCGCTGCAGCTCGTCCTTGATGGATGGCAGATCCAGCAGGAAGTGCTCAGTTTCGATGAACTTAGGGGTCTCGCCGTTGATCTTCGATACGGGATTGATCAGATCCACTGGGTCGAGCTGGTTGCCGCACTCATCGCACTGGTCGCCGCGGGCGCCATCCGCCCCGCAGATTGGGCAGGTGCCCTCAATGTAACGATCCGGCAAGGTGCGTCCAGTAGATGGCGAAATAGCGCCCTGGGTGGTCTCTTTCCGCATGTATCCATTGGCATATAGGCCCTTGAATAGCTCCTGCACCACGGAGTAGTGATTGCGGGTGGTGGTGCGGGTAAAGAGATCGTAGGACAGGCCTAGGTTCGCCAGGTCAGTAACGATCTGGCGGTTGTAGCGGTCTGCGAGTTCGCGTACGGATACGCCTTCCTTGTCCGCTTGTACCAACAACGGAGTGCCGTGTTCGTCGGTACCGGAGACCATGAGTACGTTGCGGCCACGCATTCGCTGGAAACGCGCAAAAACATCAGAAGGAACGCCAAAGCCGGCCACGTGGCCGATGTGGCGCGGGCCGTTGGCGTAGGGCCAAGCAACATTTACTACTACAGACTCAGTCATGGGTCCTACTTTATCGAAGCCAGCTCCTGCCTACACGATCAGGGCAGATATTGGCTTCGCTGGTGAACTGCATGTTCAGCAGAAAGCGCCCACCGCTTCCCCAGTGGAGAGGAAACGATGGGCGCTGGCTATGGGCAACCCTAAAGGGCGCAGACTATTTGCGCTTCATCGGGTGCTTGAGACGCTCGTTGCGGCGCCTCTTAAGTACCTGCGTGCGCTGGTACTCACGGTGGAGGCGGCGCTCGCGGGCCATCTTGCGCTGGAACTGCTGTGCCTCGCGGTACTCGAGGTAAATAACATCATCGCTCAACCCCTTGTAGATGGCGAACATCAGGCCAATGACAATGAACAGGAACGGCAGTGCGGCAACGATGGTGACGTTCTGCAGGTTGGACAGTGCGTCTTCATTAGCCAGCAGTAGGGTCAGGCCTACCAAGGCGGTCAGTGCACCCCATGCGGCGGATAGCCCCGGTTTAGCGGTAGAAGCGCCATTCTGGGACATCGAGCCCATCACCGTGGAAGCGGAGTCCGCAGAAGTGATGAAGAAGGTAGACAGAAGAACTGCCGCAACGATGCCTGCAACGAAGCCTCCAGGCATGGACTGCAAGAGGTTAAACAGCTCTTCCTCGGCAGATTCGCCGGTAATGGATTCGCCGTTTTGCTCCATGTGGATGGCGGTGCCGCCGAAGATTGCGAACCACAGGGTAGATACGCCTGCGGGGATAAGGAGTACGCCCAAGCAGAACTCGCGGACGGACCGGCCACGGGAAATGCGGGCCAAGAACATGCCCACGAATGGGGACCAAGAAACCCACCATGCCCAGTAGAAGATGGTGTAGCCGGACAGCCACTCGCCGGCGGTGCCGTTCTCGGACTCTGCGGTACGGCCAATCATCTCGGTGAAGTAGTTGAGGTAGTTGCCGATAGAACCTGGAATCTGGTTCAAGATGGTCACGGTCGGGCCCAAGATGAACACGAAGATGGCCAGCACTGCGGCGAGAACCATATTCGCATTGGAAATGTACTGAATGCCCTTGCCCACACCGGACATCGCAGACAGCAGGAATGCTAGGGTCAGAACCAACACGATACCGATAACAACGGAGTTCGTCGGGTTATCGATGATGCCGGAGGCCTTCAGGCCAGCCTGAATCTGCAGGGCGCCAAGACCCAAAGAGCAGGCGGTGCCGAAGACGGTAGCGAAAATAGACAGGATGTCGATGAACTTGCCCACCGCGCCGTTGGCGTTTCGCTCGCCGATAAGCGGCACAAAGGCTTGGCTTAGCAGCTGCTTGCGGCCGATGCGGAAGGTGGAATAAGCAATCGCTAGGCCGACGATGGCGTAAACGGCCCAGGGGTGCAAAGTCCAGTGGAACATGGCATAGGCCATGGACGAGCCGACGTTGCCGGTGCCCTCACCGGGGGTGCCGTCGCGGTAGTTAGCAAGCGGCTCGGAGGCACCGTAGAACATCAGGCCAATGCCCATGCCTGCGGCGAACATCATCGCAATCCACGATGGCGTAGAAAATTCCGGCTCCTCATTAATATGGCCCAGCTTGATGGAGCCGAATTTAGAGGCAGCGATAAAGACAACGAACACCACAAAGACGGTGCCGAAAAGAATATAAGCCCAACCGAAGTTGTCTACGACCCAGGTCAGAGCCGAAGAAGAGAAGTTGGCAAAGTTATCCGGAGCGGCCAAGCCCCAGACGACGATCGCGGCAACCAGCACGCCGGCAATGCCAACGATAGACCAATCGATTGGCATATTGTCACGATCGGCCGCGATTTCCACCTCAGGATCGTCGTAGCGCTCCGGGTGGAAACCATCGGAGTGAATCATATTCTGAAGCTGGCCGGTAGCAGATTGTGCGTCCAGCTGTTCATCTACAGTCTGATAATTCTCAATAGGCTGCTCGCTCGAAGAAGCCGAAGCCGGCTGTGCCTGTGCACCGACCGGTTCCTTTCCTTCTTCTGGCACGCCTGTGCCCATATTTTCCGAATTTGTCATGCGATATACAGTGGTGCCGAACTTCTTAATTATCAAACGAAAGATGCAGAAAGTTCGCTGCTCAACGACATTTCCCAGGAATTTTCCACGGTGATTTGAACGGTTTTTACGCTTCATTTCCCCACGTAAATAGCGCTTTAAGCCTCTCCCCCAACCGCACACTATAACAATTCAATTACAAAGGCCCCTGTAGTGAGACCATCTGCAGTCACCATTAGGTGTGACGCAATCGAGGCTACGGGTTCTTAGGCCTTGCGTGCTTCCAAGGCGGCGTCATAAAGCTCGCGGTTGGAAACTTCAGTCCCTTTCGCCGCCTGCTTGCAGGCATCCTTAAGCCGCATACCCGCCGCGGCTAGTTCAAGTGCCTTGGGCACTAATTCTTGAGCGGTAGCAGCTGCAGCAGTACCGCCCTCGATCACCACTGTGATCTCTCCCCTAGCGCCGTCTGCGGCCCACTCAGCCAGCTCGCTTAAGCTGCCGCGACGGACCTCCTCATACGTCTTGGTCAATTCACGGCATACAGCCGCTGGGCGCTCGGCGCCGAGGATATCCGCGGCCTCAGCCAGAGTTTCGGCCACGCGGTGCGGGGACTCGAAGAATACGATGGCACGCTTTTCATTGCGCAGGGACTCCAACCAGGCCTTGCGGGGCCCGGGCTTGCGGGGAGGAAAGGCATCGAAAAGGAAGTGCCCAACACCCAAGCCGGACAAAGCCAGCGCCGTGGGCACGGCAGAAGGGCCGGGGAAACAGGTAACGGGGATATCGCGCTCGGCTGCCGCAGCCACGAGGGACAGGCCTGGGTCAGAGATGATAGGCATACCGGCATCGGTAACGACGAGGACGGTGCCGGCCGCGGCGGCGTCGATAAGCTGGTGGGCGCGATCCTGTTCATTGTGATCAAAGTTGGACACCACGCGTCCGGAAATCTCGATTCCCAGCGCCTGGGCCAAGTTACGCACACGGCGCGTATCTTCGGCCGCGATAATATCCGCATGCTGCAATGCATGTATTAAGCGCGCGGAAGCATCGCCCACGTTTCCCAGCGGTGTGGCAGCGAGGATAACCCCGCGCGGTAGTGGATCCAGACCTAAAGCAGACATGCTTCTAGCATTCCATACTCTTTAATGCGCGGGCGCGCCGCCTTGTGGCCTACACTCAACCAAGTGACTATTGCTACCGCTGCCCCATCGCGCACCACGCACGACACCGTGGCTCCGCCAGCACCCCGCGCTTACGCGTGGAGCAAGGCTGACTGGATAAGCACTAGCGTCGTCGGCATTCTCGCGCTCATTTCCCGTTTTGTCGGACTGACCGCGCCTGTATCCAAGGGCACGCCCGTCTTTGATGAAAAGCACTATGTTCCACAGGCCTGGGATATGGTCAAAAGCTGGGACAACCTTTTCATTGGCGGCATTGAGACCAACCCCGGTTACGGGCTCGTAGTACACCCACCGCTGGGAAAGCAGATTATGGCACTATCCGAATGGGTCTTTGGCTACTCCCCCATGGGATGGCGCTTTATGACGGCTCTTTTCGGCGCAGCCACCGTACTCTTGACGATGGCCCTGGCGCGCCGCGTCTCCTTATCCTGGCAGGTAGCAACCCTGGCTGGCCTTCTCGCCGTCTTCGACGGCGTGCTCTTGGTCTCTTCCAAGTTCGGCATGCTGGATATCTTCCAAGTTTTCTTCGTCGTCGCCGCCGCTTGGGCGCTAGCACGCGATCATAACCAGATGCGGCAGCGCCTCCACTGTGCCTTTAGCAAAGGTCGAATGGGCTCCTCAGATTTCGGTCCCCGCTTTGGATTCCGCTGGTGGCGGTTATTGGCCGGAGCGTGCTTGGGCCTGTCCTTAGGCGTGAAGTGGTCCGGACTGTACTTCATCATGTTCTTTGGCTTGATGTCCGTCTTTAGCGATCTCGCGTTACGCAAGCGCTATGGCGTGCGCCGCCATGTAGTAGGCACCCTCGTGCGCGATACTCCGGCGGCCTTGGCTTCTATCGTGCTGGTACCCGTGCTGCTCTACGCGTGGACTTGGCGGGCCTGGTTCGCCTCTGAAACTGCCGTGTACCGCCACGCCAAAGTAGACGGGACCATCGAGGATGGTTCGTGGCTATTGCATCTCCCCGATTCCTTGGCCGGATGGTTCTACTACCACTCTTCTGTCCTGGAATTCCACGCGAGCTTGACTTCCTCCGGAGGCCACCATCACCCGTGGGATTCCAAGCCATGGGCTTGGCTCCTGGCTGCTCGCCCCATCCTGTACTACTCCTCCACCGACCTACAGTGCAGTGATGGCAGCAATGAGTGCCGCAAGATGCTCTACCTCTTTGGCACCCCGGCCATCTGGTGGCTGGTCATCCCGGCTGTCCTATGGGGCCTGTGGTCACTTCTCATCCGCCGCAACCGCGCTTTCCTTATCCCCTTAGTAGGTTTTGCCGCTGGCTTCTTGCCGTGGCTCGCGGCCTTTGACCGTCAGATGTACTTCTTTTACGCCACAGCCTTCATTCCCTTTGTCATCGTGCTTATTGCCTTGGCTCTGGGCCAACTCATCGGCCACGGCAGACCGGTGCGCTGGGAATGGCTCCAAAGCTTGGCTGGCGGTTCCGTGCGCTGGGGTACTATCGCCGCAGTGTTCTACTTAGCCTTGGTCGTGGCGATGTTTTTCTACTTCTCGCCAATTTTGTACGGCTACAAGATCCCTGATTCTTGGTACCACTCCATGATGTGGTTGCCCAGCTGGACCTAGCCACGCGCAATCATCACTATTGGGGCTGTGCGTTAAGGGATTTCCACCAGGCGCGCACTAAGTAGCCCTTTTCGGCAGCCCAGGCCCACCCCAAACTAATGGTCGCAAGAGCCGTGGCGATAAGGAAATACACCTGCTCAATAGTCATGGTGCTTAGTGCGATATCGCGCATGCCAAAGCCAAACAAGAAGGCAAACATCGTGGCCGACACAGGCAGTAGGCCGGTAACCGCCGCGGGGCGCCACGCGCTAAAGAACAAGCCACAAGCCATTCCAAAGCGCATCGCTGCACCCTCCATGAGGAGGCTGGCTCGCTCTGGATCCGCGGTAGGATCGAGCACCGTGCCGCCTGCTCCCAACGGTACGAGCCCCGAGGCGTGCACGATGAGCACCACAGCCCAGATTGCAAAAATGACCCCCATAAGCACCATGGCGATGCGCGCCACCGTCAGGTTGGCTTGACGAGCGCTCGAGGTGCGCCGCCATTCCGGCTCCACGCCGGCCAAAATGACCTCGGAGAGGTCCGTTGGCGGTGCCATCCCAGAATCTGCGGGTTCCACAAAATTTAGGGAGCGTGAAAGCGCGGCCGCCTTATCGCGAAAGGCTCGGCATTCGGCGCAGCTTTCTAGGTGGGCATCGATGACGTCCTTAGACAGTTCGGAGTGCTCGCCGTCCAGTTGCGCAGAGACGGCCGCTTGGACCTGACTATGCGTCAACATTGCTGAGCACCCCATCCATGCTGGCTCGACCGGAACCAAATATCACGATCATCAACAAAGACACCAGCAACACTAGCGGGTATTCGATTCCGCCATCAGCAGCAAAAAGCCCATTTCCCAGATGGACAAAATACAGGGCGCACCCCATAAGCAACGCAAGGGCGCCGGCCACGAAGGTGGTAAGCAGGCCAACCACCAAGAACGCGCCGCCTGCCATTTCCCCGATTGCTGCAATATAGCCAGAAAGGTGGGGCTGCGGAACCCCGAGGGCGGAGAACTGTCCCACAGTTTCGTCCATGCCAGTTAAAAACATCTTGTCCACGCCGTGTGCGATAAAGATTAATCCGAGAACCACTCGAAAAATAAGCAGTGCGGCATCGCGTACGGCAGGTCTATTCATGCTGAACAGATTACCCTGAACCCCCAACTCAATGCGAAGGCGGTAGGCTACACCCGCTTTCCTGGGAAATTCGCCGTATGGCGGGAAAGCAACAGCTTTCGGCGCCAAGGGCTGTTTCAATAGGGACTACACACACACGTTAAAAGGAGAACACCATGAGCGAATCCACAACACAGTCCGCAGAACGCACTACCTTGGTCTATGACGATGATGGCCTTGGCCGTCCGCCTTGGGCAATGTCCTCGCCCCTTCTTAAAGAGTACTACGACACCGAATGGGGTCTACCTATTTTTGAGGAAGCAGCGCTCTATGAGCGTTTGAGTCTAGAGTCTTTCCAGTCCGGCCTTTCCTGGGCCGTGGTACTAAAAAAGCGCGAAGCCTTCCGTGCAGCATTTTGCAATTTCGATCCAGACAAGGTTGCCGAATTTGAGGAAGCAGACGTAGAGCGCCTGCTTGGCGACGCCTCCATTATCCGCAACGAAACTAAAATTCGCGCCGCCATCAATAACGCCAAAGCCACAATCGCGCTGCGCGAGGAAGGCGGGCTTGCGGAGTTCATCTGGGCATACCAGCCGCCGGAGAACCTCTACCCCACCGTGATGGAGGATATTCCGAAAAAGAGCTACGAGTCTAAGCTGATGTCGCGCGAGCTAAAGAAGAAGGGCTTTCGCTTCATTGGCCCTGTCACTTGTTTCGCTTTAATGGAGGCCATCGGCATGGTAGACACCCACCTCCTCGGTTCCCATCGCCGTGGCACCTCTGGGGTATGGCACGAAAGCGGCGTGCCTCACTATGGATTAGCGCAAGAATACGCAGCGATCAAGAGCCAGCAACCAACGCAGGCCGCCGAGGTGCGGAAGGCAGCCGGTTAAGCCTGCGGTAACGCTTAACCGGCGCGGCGGGCCGCTAGGTCATCATGGCGGTTATAGCTATCGGGTCCTGCATGTGGTCCGTCAAAATCACCATCTTCGCCATCGCGATAGCTCAGCGGCAGATGCACGAAATCAGGGCTTTCATCATCGATTTCTACTACTACTGCGCCGGGACGGCGCAGGTTGCGCGGGATCTTTAGCGCTTCATCGTCAGCATTGCGCACGCCCAAACGGGCGCGACGCAGATGGCGCACACGGCGGCGCAGCAGTGCCTGCTCTTGGCGGACTTGGGATCGCAGGGCAACGAGGTAGACCACGGTCAGCACGCCGGCTACGGCGGCCAACCACCAAGTCCAACCGCCGGCGACGATTCCCAGCGCCACTGTAAGAACCACAGCGACGGCTAGGCCCAATAGGGTGCGCTGACGCCGCTGGTAGCGGGTAGCGGACTTTTCTTTTTCCGCCACCGGATCCCAGCCGCCTCGACCTAAGCGGCTCTGTGCAAATTCCACCTCATCTTCGGACAGGTCCGTATCAATGCCGGCTTCGTCTGCCTCTGCGTCTGCTCTTGGCTCATCGAAATCGCCGTCCCCCGCTACTTCTTGTATTGCAGGTTCTTCACCCGCGGTAGCACCAGCATCCACGGTATCGGCCTCGACAGCCTCAGCCTTGTCCACGGCGCCCGGATACATGAGATCTACCGGGGAAGTGTAGGTCTCGTCGTAGCCATAAGCATCGCTCGCCACGGCGGAAACTGCCGGGGCACTAAATACCTCGGCCTCATCGGCGGCTACGTCCCCAGCATCGTCTTTAACGGCGTCGTCTTCATCATCCTCGAGCAGGACGTCATCAGCGTCGTCCGCATCAGTGGTGCCAGCGAATTCTTCGGCATTCGCGTGCTGCGATGCGGGAATAACAGCGCCCTGCGACTCAGGCGCAGAATCGCTTTCTGTGGAAGTGGCTTCTTCAACCAGTTCCCCGTCGATAGTATCCGCATCTGCTGGGGATGCTTCTTCGTCAGCCACGGCAGAAGTATTAGGAACTGCACGGCTCCCAGTGCCGAAAGGCTGGGACTTGGCACGGCGAGCTGCGCCCGCAATGGTCACGGAGCGAGAAGGGGCCTGGGCAGGCTCGGTTGCAGTGTCCGCCTCATCGACATCCGCGGCCTCCACCATTTCATAGTCCGTCTCGTCCACGTCGTCGCGTCGGTGGACATCATCGGCACGCAGGCGCGGACGGCGCCGCCCAGCCACCTTCCCAGAATCACCTTCAAACAAGACGCGGGTATCTTCAAAGGCCTCACCGGTATGACTCATAGGGCGGTTATTCCTGCCCAGTAGCCATGGTGCGAGCACGAAGAGCCACACCACGATGATCGCGATAACCGGCACAGCTGTCGACACGAAAAAGACCTTCCCCTTGGTTACAGATGATGATTCCACCATAAACGGTGAAACCGCACCGTAACACCCAAAAATCGCCCAAATTACAATGTTGTGACTTATGTGAAAATTGAGGTCAAACTCCCAGAGTTCCGTAGGTCATTTCACGCCAACCGGCCAGCTTGACGCAGACGCTCTACGGCGCTGGAAGCGTAATCCTCTCTCACTAAAGCTACGTAATGATGGTCTTGCCACGCCCCGTCTATATGAAGATTGCGCCGCAGGTAGCCTTCGTGCCGGAACCCATTGGTGGCCAAAACCCGGCCTGAGGCTGGATTGTGCTCCAGATAGGTGGCGGTAACCCGATGCAGCCCCACGCGCCCAAAGGCATGGTCAACTCCCAAGGCGGTCGCGGCAGTAGCCACCCCGGCACCCTGCACGGCAGAATGGACCCAGTAGCCAATCCAGCAGTCGCGAATGCTGCCATGCTGGATATTTCCCAAGGTCACCTGCCCTACAAACTGACCTTCTACCTCAATGACGAGCGGAACCACCAGCGCCTCCCGTGCGGCAGTGCGCAGATACATCAGATGATTCCACCATGCCTGCTGGCTATGCGCCGCAACCCAAGGCATGGTTTGGGTCGGCTCGACTGGGCGAAGAAACTCCTCGTCCTCGATGCGTTGGCGCCGCCAAGCGTGGCCATCGGAACGCAGAAGCGGGCGCAAACGCATGCGCGCCCCCGATGGAAACACAGCCGAGGAGGGAAGCTGCACGAACGGCGTTGACTCCGGCCAACCGGGGTGCATGTCATCGGCGGGGCCGTTAGCAGGGTGGCGGAATTTGTCCGCCGCTGTGCCGAACGGATCAAGCATTAGCTGCGCTGGGTTAAAAACAAGACATCGACCACATCACCCGGGCGGATCTCCGTTACTTCTTCCGGCACGCGAATCATTGCGTTGGCCTCCGAAAGTCCTGCCAGCAGGTGCGCCGGGGCTCCTGCCGCACCACCGAGGCCTTCTACTAGGTAGTCAGCGGTTTCCGCATCGCGCATTAGGCGGGCACGGATGAAACCGCGGCGGCCGGGCCGGGAATCGATGTGGTTTAGTGCGCGGGCACGCACCACACGCCGGTGTGCATTACGCTTGCCCAGCGCCAAGCGGATGAGCGGACGGATATATACTTCGAAAACCACAAGCGCGGATACTGGGTTGGAAGGCAATAAGAAGGTCGGGATGCGCTCCTCGCCTACCAAGCCAAATCCTTGGACTGAACCTGGATGCATGGCTACACGGGAGGTATCGATATCTCCCACGTCATCGAGGATCTCGCGGATTGCCTCCGCGCCAGCACCGCCGACTGCGCCGGAGATGACCAGCACTTCGCTGCGGGCGATGTGCTTTTCCAATGCCTCGCGGATGCGACGCGGCTCGCCTTCGGCAATGCCCACGCGGTGCACCTCTGCCCCGGCTTCGCGTGCCGCTGCCGCCAAAGAGTAAGAATTAACGTCAAAGACTTGGCCTAAAGCTGGTTCCTGGTCAAGGTCTACTAGCTCGCGGCCGAAGGAAATGATAGTGATGCGCGGGCGCGGATAAACCAATACCTTAGAGCGGCCCACCGCAGCCAGGAGGCCAATCTGGGCCGGGCCCAACACGGTTCCAGAGGACACCGCCACGTCACCGGGTTGGATATCGTCACCCACTCGGCGCACAAAGTCACCGGAGCGCACTGGACGGTGAGCGGTAACTCGCTTCCGGCCACGGTCGGTCCACTCGAGGGGAAGGACGGCGTCGGCAAGCGTAGGCAATGGCGCACCCGTATACACTCGCACGGCTTGCTTGGGTTGCAGGCGCAGCGGCTGCTTTGAACCAGCCGGAACCTCGCCGACCACCGGCAAGGAACGTTCTACCTCCGGCTGCGGGGAATCCGCATCCTCCTCCCCTTCTGCGGCCGGATCCTCTTGCTCCTTGGAGCGGCGGACCTTAAGACCACGCTCGCCACCGATATCCACGGCGCGCACCGCATAGCCATCGATGGCTGCTTGCGGAAAGCCCGGCAGCGGCTGGTTAGCCTGCACCTCCTCTGCGCACATTAAGCCCAGCGCGTTGGAAATACCGATGCGCACCGGCTCCGGCGTTGTCGCCGCATCGGTTACCAGCGCCAACTGGTCATCAACTGAACGCATAAGGTCTATGCCCGCCCTTTCTTCGCTTCCTCATCTTCAGCCTTTAAGAAAGGCTTCTAGGAAAGGCCGTGTTCGGCCTCGTATTCGGCCATGATCTGCTTGATTGCTTTATACAGTGTGGGACCGTATTTTTCATCGCGCAGGCCAAAATCCACGTTAGCGGGGATATAGCCGCCAGGGTTGCCCAAATCATGGCGCTTTCCTTGGTGAACTACCACATGGACGGGCTCGCCTTCCTCGATGAGGAGCTCAATGGCATCGGTCAACTGCAGCTCGCCACCTTTGCCCGGCTTAATGCGGCGCAGGGCAGCAAAAATCTTGCGATCCAATAGGTAGCGACCGGTGGCCACCAGGTTAGACGGGGCATCTTCTACCGCCGGCTTTTCCACCATGCCCACAACCTTTTTCACGCCAGGGGCATCGGTGTCTTCCACGTCGAAGACACCGTAGTTATAGGTCTGCTCGCGCGGGACCTCGAAGGCACACAGCACGCTGCCGCCCAAAGCCGCGCGAACGCGCGCCATGTCTGCCATGACGGTGGCGGGCAGCACAATGTCATCAGGGAGCATAACGGCGAAGGAGTCCTCGTCTTCACCAAGCACTTCTTCTGCAAGGCCCACCGCGTGCCCCAAGCCCAGTGGCTTTTCCTGTTCCACCGCAACCGGGTGGATGAGCTGGTTGGCGCGCTTGACCTTAGACACCTGCTCATCCTTGCCGCGCGCATCCAAGGTTTCCACCAACTGCGGGAAAGCTTCAAAGTGGCGCATGACCTCTTGCTTATCCGGCGCGGTGATCACCGCGAGGCGGCGCGCACCCACAGAGGCCGCCTCCTCTGCAATGAGCTCAATGCCGGGAGTATCAACAACGGGCAACAGTTCCTTCGGAACCGTCTTGGTGGCGGGCAAAAATCGCGTGCCCATACCTGCCGCTGGAACTACAACCGTGGTGATTCCGCGGGCGGAATCTTCGCGTTCTATAGCCATGCACAATAGCGTACAACGCCACATTATTTTCCCGTGCACCGCTACGCCGCAGGGTTATGATTAATTTATGACCTCTTCCATCACCGCCAAAAACGAGCTGCGCGCCCGCTTGGTCCAGGCCCGCCGCGAACTTTCTTCCGAGGACCACGATGCTTTTACCGCCGCTGTGCGCGAGCACCTAGAATCCGAGCTCACTGAGTCTATGACCGTTGCCGCTTATTGGCCACTGGGCTCCGAACCGGGCGGTGCCGACTTCGTGCCGTGGCTAAAGGAGCATGTCTCTCGCGTTCTACTTCCTATCTCTGGAGAGAATGGCACGCTGACCTTTGCTGAATACCGCGGCATGGATGCAATGCGCGAAAGCGCAATGGGCTTGAATGAGCCGCAAGGCCCAAGTTTCGATAGCAGTGTGCTGGCCGAATGCGACCTCGTATTGGCCCCCGCCATGGCCGTTGACGCCAAGGGCAACCGCATGGGCAAGGGAGGCGGTTACTATGACCGCGCGCTAGAGCCACTGCCCCACGGCAAGCCACCGGTTTTTGCCATGGTCTATCCCACCGAGTTCGTGGACGAAATTCCTACCGAAGACCATGACCGCAAGGTCGATGCCGCAGTCACAGCTGAGGGCATTACCCGCTTCTAGTCTTAGGCACAAGGATGGTGCGGGAACCGTTTTGGGGTCCGGGCAGTCTAAAAATATATGCCCTCTTTACATACCCCTCGCCTGCTCTCTACCCTGCGCACACCTGGCCACCGCCGCGGCGTGCTCATGCGCCGCATCATCGCGGTGGCCCTGCTTATCGCCGCGCTAATTTCCGCACTCTCGGCCGCTAAGGAATTACCGCGCGTTCCCGTATTTAGCCGCGATCTCCCAGCCGGGGCAGAGCTTGCGCTTTCCGACGTCGAATTGGCCCGCCTGCCCGCTTCCTCCATCCCCGAATCTGCGGTGGCTAAAGAGCCGGAGGAGCTCAGCGGCCGCGTTATGACCGCGGCGGCTAGCAAGGGTGAAGTTATCACCGATACACGTCTATTGGGCGAGGACCTTGTCTCCGGCCTGGTCGACCCCTCTGGGGGTATGACAGGTCGCATGATCCCAGTTAAGCTCGCCGAGCCCGACATCATTCCGCACCTACATCATGGCGATACCGTAGACGTGGTTACTGCCGTCGGCGCAACTTCTTCCGCTGCCCACCCGGGTGCGGCCGAGGACGCCCCCGCAGCGCGCGTCGTTGCTTCCGGCGGCCGGGTGGTTTCAACGTCTACCTCCGAAGGTGAAGCCTCTTCCTCTACGGTTTTGCTCGCCTTGCCCAATGACCACGCTAATGATGTAGCTGCCGCGTCACTGAGCCAGCCGCTAACCGTGGTTATCGTGGGTGATAGGGCTCACCCTCAGCAACTCTAGACCTTTCCAGTCACTCCAGTTGTGGTTGTACCCCGCCTGAACTAAAGTTTCGCGATGTCCATGGTTTATACCTACCCTTAGTTATTCCCAGAAAGGTTCGTGCATTTCACCATGCTCAAGGGTTTTAAAGACTTCATTATGCGCGGCAACGTCATCGAACTTGCCACCGCAGTCATCATCGGCTCCGCCTTCACCGCGATCGTCACCGCCGTTACTGACTCCATCATCCAGCCGATCATCAATTCCCTTGGCTCTGCTGAGGTGGACGGCCTAGGCTTCCAGATCACCGACAACAAGAACACCTTTGTGGACTTCGGCGCTGTAATCACCGCAGCGATTAACTTCCTCATCATCGCCGCAGTGGTCTACTACCTCATCGTCATGCCGATCAACAAGCTCACCGAGGCCGCTAAGCGCCGCCAAGGTGTAGACCCTGAGGCTCCGGCACCAACCTCCGAGGAACTGCTTGCAGAAATCCGCGATCTGCTTGAGGCACAGAAGGCCTCTACCAATGGAATCTCGGGCACTGGTGCTACCGGTTCTACCGACACCGATACCGATTTCGGTTCCACTGGTGGTCGCCACCAGGCCTAGTATTCGGCGATACGCAGCGTTGAAGCCCGCGGTTATAGCTTCTCCAGAAGCGATACCGCGGGCTTTTGTTGTACCTCTTGCATTTCCCTTTGCCCCCGGCCCTATCTAGCCCAAGCCTGAGAGGCCGACCCGTCAGGTCGATTATCCGCCGTAGTGCGGGGGCTGGTTTTCTCTGTAGAATTGCTCACCTCGCTGAGCGGACTCCCCCTCCTCCGGCTCTGCTCCAAGGGATGCATCCGCATCATCCACAGCGACTATGCGTTCTTCATCAGCGCCGGCAGCAGCGCCTTCTCCTGATTGATCAGCACTGCGATCATAGTCAGCAGCGTCCGATTGGCGGAATACGCGCCGGCGATTAGCACGGGATGTCATAGTCAAACCTGGCAGTTATTGGACGCTGGATTGCTGCAGTTGGTCAATGAGGTGGTGCACCAACGGCGCTAAGGTAGCCATGCCATCGCGTACCGCCGCACGGGACGGAGCGAGGTTGACCACTACGGTGGAGCCAGAAACGCCCGACAGACCACGAGAGGTGCAGGCATCGACCGCACCGCAGGCTTGGCCGGAAGAACGCAGCGCCTGAGCCACGCCGGGAACCATCTTGTCGATGACCGAACGGGTGGCCTCCGGGGTTTTATCGCGCGGGCCTACTCCAGTGCCACCGACCGTCAGGACTAAATCCACGCCGCCTACCACGGCGGTCTCTATAGCTTGGCGGATCTTGGACTTCTTGGAACGCACGACGATGGCGCCGTCCACGCGGAAGTTTGCCTCCGCGAGCAGCTCATTTACCAGTTGGGAGGTGCTATCGGATTGCTCACCAGGGTGGTCGGTGACGATTACGATTAGGGCGCGGCGCGGGGCTGCCACGCTATCTTCCTGCTCACTCGCCAGCAGGAAAGCATCATCTGGCTCGGCTACATCCATCAAAGAATCATGCTTGTTCTCGCCCTCCGGCTGTGCGGGGTCGGTCAAGTCGTGCTGCGAATCTGGCATTATTCTCCTTAAGTTAAGGCCGTACGGCCTTTCGACGGGGTGAGGTAGGGCGCAATCAGCACCTAAAGAGGTCTTGCACAGTAATTTACTCGCCGGAGAGGGTTACCTCTACCTGACGGGAATCATCCGAGCCTTCACGGGTAACCTCCAAGGTCACGGTCGCGCCAAAGTCCTGGGAACGTGCCGCTGCGATTAGCGCATCGGCATTTTCAATCAGCCGGTCATTGACTCGGGTGACAATATCGCCTTCCTTCAGGCCCGCCTTGTCTGCCGGGCCGCCGGGCTCAACTTCGGCTATACGGGCGCCATTTCCATCATCGCGCGCTAGCACTTTCACGCCAAGGGTGGGGTGAGTTACCTTGCCGTCGTTAATGAGCTCATCGGCCATGCGCTTAGCAAAGTTGGATGGGATAGCAAAGCCCAAGCCAATGGAACCTCCCTCGCCGGTGGAGTTACTAGACAATGAGGCAATGATGGAGTTCATGCCCACAATATTGCCGTCCCGATCAACCAAGGGGCCGCCGGAGTTACCCGGGTTAACCGCGGCGTCGGTTTGGATGGCGTCGATCAGCGAGGACTCTCCGCCTTCCTGGGAAGCACGCACTGGACGATTCTTGGCGGAAACAATGCCGGAGGTCACCGTCGCGTTCAGGCCCAAGGGTGAACCAACGGCCACAACTTCTTGGCCCACAGCCACTGAATCGGAGTCACCGAACTGCAGGAAAGGCAGGTCCTTAACATCCTTAATCTTCACAATCGCCACATCCGTATTGGCATCGGAGGCTACAACCTGTGCATCATGCTTGCTGCCATCGTTCATGGTTACCTGCATCATCCCGCCGTGCTCCGCACCGGCGACTACGTGATGGTTGGTCAATACGTACCCATCCGGGGAAATCACAGAGCCGGAGCCTTCTGCCCCACCAGACCGAGTCACCGTCTGGATGGAGACCACAGCAGGCAGCACCTTCGAAGCCACCTCTTCAACGGACCCCTCTTCCGGCTCCTTGCCGGTACTATTTGCCGTGGGTTGCGCCTTGAGCGCCTCATTGACCACCGAGGTGTCGTTTTTGCCACCGGAATTTAGTCCCACGATAGCGCCAGCGATTGAGCCTGCGGCAATCGCTGCTACAGCGGCCAAAGCGGTAGCAGCACCGAGCCCAATCTTCTTCTTTTGCTGTGGCTGTGGGGGCAGCGGGGTGACCATTGGCCCCTCCTGCCCCTGGCCTTGAAAATACTGCGCCTGCGGTCCGTACTGCCGCTGCGACGGCACACCCTGCGCGCCTGACAGGCTTGCCCCAGTTCCTCCGGCACCACCACGGGGCTGGTTCCAGCCTTGTGAATAGGAGCCAGTCTCGTGCGCCTGCGCGCCAGCGTACGACTGCTCAGACCCTTCAAAGCTCGGACCACCTTGGATCGGCTCGGTCCGACCCGGGCCTTCCTGGAACGAGCCCTCCTGGGGAGCTCCATCAAAGTCGCGGTAATCGTCATTCCTCATGTTCATGAGAAAACTATGCCTCACTTCGCTTGGTCAAGACTGATACTGTTCTGTAAACCTACTAGGAATTCCTGAAAGGTAGCTGTGTTACTTCACCAGTATAAATGGGCGCATTCTACTCCTGGTTAAACCAGCGCTGAGCAAAGATTTCGCCGCGATCACTCGGGTCTTCTTTGGCTCCTGGTAGTCCATCTTGCGGATCCGCCAGTCCATCGACAAATACCTCGCCTGATGCCGGCTTACCCGGCAAAATTACCTCCATGCGAGTTCCGCCATCATTGGACTCTTTAATCTTGATGGTTCCATCGTGACGCTCAATCACAGATTTAACAATGGCCAAGCCCAAGCCCGATCCCGGCATGGAGCGAGCCTCTGCAGACCTATAGAAGCGCTCGAAGACCTTCTCGCGCTCTTCGAGGGCAATTCCTGGACCCGAGTCATCGAAGCGCAGACGAACTTCGCAGGAAGAAATTTGTTCCATGGACACCCGCACGGTGCCAGTAGCCGGCGACCATTTGGCGGCATTGTCCATGAGATTAAGCGTGGCGCGCCCCAGCGCGAATGGGTCGCCCTCCAGCTCCCACGGTATAAAACGCACCAAGAACTCCACATCTGGTCGACGGCGCCGAGCGCGCTCCAAAGAGGACATCATGACCTCGCACAGATCTACCGGCTCTGGTTCGCGCTCATTGCCATCTTCTCGCGCTAAGTCAACGAGGTCTCCAATGAGCGTCGACAGTTCGTTCATCTGAGACATAACGTCATCTTCGAGGTCCTTGCGGTCTTCATCGCTCATGCCAAAGCCGCCACCACTACGATTCAGCATCATTAATAGCTCAATATTGGTGCGCATGGACGTCAACGGAGTCTTCAACTCATGGCCCGCATCGGCCACGAATTGCGACTGTTGCGAGCGGGATTCCTGCAGCGCCTCAAGCATCTGATTAAAAGAGGTGGTCAATTGTGCCATTTCGTCGTTATTCGACACCTCAATAGGGCGCAGATCGTTGGTTTGCGTCACATAATCCACCGCGCGCTTGAGTCGGGCGATGGGCTGCATACCAGTTTTGGATACGATAAGGCCGGCGAAAATCGCCAGCACGATGCCAAGGGCAACGATGGTGAGAAGCACGGTTCCCAAAATGGCGATGATCTCTTGGGTAGGAGCAAGCGACTCTGCTACCACCACGGTAGCTCCTAGGTCATGCCGCTTGGCCAGAACACGCTCGCCACCGACGGTACGCACAGATGTTTCTGAATAGTCTTCCGTTCGGTGGAAATCTCCGCCCTCGGGAATGGTGTCGCCATAGGAAAAGCTTACGGAGGGAGGTGAAAGGGCGACCCGAGTGCCGGGGTTATAGGACTTAAAGTCCCCAATTTCGCGGTCGATATCATCCATAAACCGCGGGTCTTCGCTCTGCCGCAATAGGACATCGGCTTTAGCCTCTAGGCGGTCGTCCACCGAGGCAGTCAAGGACATAGATACTACCCAGTACGTTGCCAAAGTCATCAGAGCAACTGCAACAGCAACGACAAGGCCAGTGACAGTAGCTAGGCGCCATCTCAGTGGCGCCCGTGAGGCCCAACTCCCCTGGCGATCAGCGAATTCGGTAAGAGGAGTGGACTGTGCTTTCCCGGAAGCCACCGCAGGAGAGGCGGGCTTCCTTAAAATCACGGATTAGTCTCCCTCAAGACATATCCCACGCCGCGCACAGTGTGGATGAGGCGGGAATCGCTCTCGCCTTCCGTCTTTTTGCGCAGATAGCCAATGTAGACTTCTAGCGCATTGCCTGAAGTAGGAAAATCATAACCCCAGACTTCTTCTAGGATTTTGCTCCGAGAGAGCACCTTGCGGGGGTTTTTCATGAGGAGCTGCAGCAAGGCAAATTCGGTGCGCGTTAGGGAAATCGCACGACCACCACGGCTTACTTCACGGGTATCAGCATCCAGCTCTAGATCCGCAAAGCTGAGCTTGCTCTCTACTGGGTCTTCAGCAGCAATGGACTCGGCAGATGCGCGGCGCACCAAGGAGCGCACGCGAGCCAAAAGCTCTTCCAGCGCGAAGGGCTTCGGCAGGTAGTCATCGGCGCCAGCGTCTAGGCCAGCCACGCGGTCTGACACTCCATCGCGTGCGGTGAGGAAAAGAATAGGACGATCCCACCCTTCACTACGCAGGGTGCGGCAGACCTCGAGTCCATCCATATTGGGCATCATGACGTCCAGAATCAACAATTCCGGATTCTCAGAGCGCACCGTCTTCACGGCCTCCAAGCCGTCGTTAGCGGTTAGAACGTCGTAGCCGTTGAAACGTAGGGAACGGCGAAGCGATTCGCAGACAGCTTGTTCATCATCCACCACAAGGATTTTCATAGCCCTAATTATTACTGATAGCAGTCAACTTCATGAAGTTGAAAGCAATATCTACCCCCAAAGACCCCCAAATAAGTTTAAAACTTCCTTCAAACTAGTCTTCAAATAAATAAATCCCCGTAGGCTCTCCTGCTGAGAGCATACGGGGAAGTGACAGAGCAGGCTTAGAACTGCTCTACGTCAACCAGGCCCAGCTTGGCTGCCTTAACCAGGCGGCGCGGGATACGGACGGTCTGGCCGTCGATGGTGACTTCCTGGAGGGCTACATTGTCAGCCTTCCACTGGGAGCGGCGTGCGTGGGTGTTCGCACGGGACTTCTTAAACTTAGGAGTTGCCATTTTCTACTCTCCTCCTTACGCGTTCTTCTTCTTGCGGCGAGCCATGCCACCGAAGCGCTGGTTGAAGCGCTCGACGCGGCCGGCGGTATCCATAACGCGCTGTGCACCAGTCCAGAACGGGTGGGACTCAGCGGTAACGTCAACGACGATCAGTGGGTACTCGTTGCCGTCTTCCCACTCCACGGTGCGGTCGGAGGAAGCGGTGGACTTGGTCAAAAAGGAGTGACCGGTACCAGCATCACGGAAGACTACCGGGTGGTAATCCGGGTGAATATCTTTCTTCATATATATTCCCTCAGGGTTGGACTACGGGTCGGTTCCACACCCTTAGCGTGGATCGTGCCCGAGTTGGGACGTACAAATTTCACTCTGTTAACCGCGCGCCGAGCGGCACGGGTCAACAACCTGAATTATCCTACAGTCAACAACCCCAGATACGAAATCCCCAACCGGTGCCAACCACTCGTTTCACACGCGTTTCTTGCACCACGCTTGCCAACGCCCCGCAGGCAAATGCCACCCCAGCACGGCAAACAGGCCACAAACGACGGCAAGGAAGCGATTAGGTATTTTCCGCCCAAGGCTGTAAGATTTTCCCTTGCTGTTGTCAAAATATACGTTTTACGCCCCGTCTACTGGTGTTTGACGATGGCGCCGCACCAGCTCACACCTCACTTCCTGAGCACTGCCACCCTCACTCGGCAGTCGGCGTTCCATTGTTTATAGCCACGATGTGGGCGGCTAGGAGAAAGAAGACCCATGTCGGCTATTTGCCAGGTAACGGGCCGCAAGCCGGAATTCGGCAAGCAGGTCTCGCACTCGCACCGCCGCACTTCGCGCCGTTGGAACGCCAACGTGCAGCGTCGTCGCTACTACCTGCCCTCTGAGGGCCGTACCATCACCCTGAATGTTTCCACCAAGGGCATGAAGATCATCGACCGCGATGGCATCGAGTCCGTTGTGGCTAAGATTCGCGCACGTGGGGAGAAGATTTAAGTATGGCACGTAACGATATCCGCCCAATCATCAAGCTGAAGTCCACTGCGGGCACCGGTTACACCTACGTGACCCGTAAGAACAAGCGCAATAACCCGGATCGCATCACCCTGAAGAAGTTCGATCCGATTGCCCGCAAGCACGTCGAATTCCGCGAGGAGCGATAATCAATGGCCAAGAAGTCCAAGATCGCTAAGAACGAGCAGCGCAAGGAAATCGTCGCCCGCTATGCGGAGCGTCGCGCTGAACTCAAGAAGATCATCAAGAACCCGAACACCCCGGATGACGAGCGCTTGGAGGCTCAGTTCGAGCTGAACCGCCAGCCTCGTGACGCTTCCCCAGCCCGCGTACGTAACCGTGACGCTGCCGATGGCCGCCCACGCGGTTACCTCCGCAAGTTCGGCCTGTCCCGTGTCCGTATGCGCGGCATGGCTCACCGTGGTGAGCTGCCGGGCGTTCGTAAGTCCAGCTGGTAAAGGGGTAATTGCACAATGGCTAATAAGCGCAATAACCAAAAGAAGTTCCGTATGGAGCAGAGCCGTCGCCCGAAGAAGAACCCTTTGAAGGCTGAGGGTATCGAGAAGGTGGACTACAAGGACACCAAGACTCTGCGTCTGTTCATCTCGGATCGTCACAAGATCCGTTCCCGTCGCGTCACCGGTCTGACCCCGCAGCAGCAGCGTCAGGTTGCTACCGCAGTCAAGAACGCACGCGAAATGGCTCTCCTGCCGTTCACCACCCGCTAAACAGTAGCTGGGTATCAACAGCGCACTTTTGCCGCTGGCAAGTGTGACACGGTAAAAGAACCATAAGCTTTCGCCGCCTCCCTCCTTGAGGGCAGGCGGCGAAAGTCGTTTTAACGCTCTATCCCTCACCGCACCGCTTTTCACCTCCACGCTGGCCCACTGTTCATACCAAGGTGCCGAGGTGTTAAATTGAAATTATTCGTGTACCCCGCAGCCGCCGGGAAAAGGCCCGCACAAGTGAAAGGCAGTGAGCAATGGCCCTGCACCAATCCCTACTCGATCTCTCCGAGCTCGCCCCGCACTGCCAGTCCCGAGCTACGGCACGCGGTCTGCTCGCAGAGGCCCAAGATATCCTGCGAAATGCGGTAGCCCACCAGGACAACGAGATTGAACTGGCACACTGGTATTCCCGTTTAGTCACGGATATTGTCCGCGCTCCCGGCGTTAATGCCCCTGTGCGTCTGACCGGCGCGGCCGCCCGTGGCGACCAACTGCCGTCCATGCCCGTAGAGTGGATTGGCCAGGATGCAGACCTACAGGGCGTCTTCGCTGATGTTGGACTTCAAGCTCAGGAAGCCACCGACTCCATCGCTACCCGAGTAGACGCCGGCTTGCCGCTGGGAAGTGGTGGCGAGCACGCGCTTCTTGAGGAGGCATTGTCTCAGCGCCCGCCTGC
>ERZ1031327.25-NODE-25-length-38484-cov-31.027792_pt1 | contig 38484 bp, 37 predicted proteins | sample MGYA00518211_ERZ1031327 | MGnify/ENA primary metagenome ERZ1031327 (study PRJEB33718, sample SAMN03159839) | human skin metagenome | collected 2014-02-25 | study: EMG produced TPA metagenomics assembly of the PRJNA266117 data set (Human skin bacterial metagenome...
TGGGGTCCGGAGGTTCGAATCCTCTCATCTCCGCCAGCTAATCCCGAGCGTGCGCGCTTGGGACTTTCCTTTTTCTTGCCGGTGCTGTGTAGCGGAGAAATCTGCTATTTGCGCTGGTACTTGGCGCATCGGCGGAAAAGTACGAGCATGCCAATGCCGAAGATAAAGCTTCCGGTCAATACCGCAGCGCGCAGGGAAGTGGCCTCGTGGAAGAGGGCGGGCACCATGAGTATGGCGATAACAGAGCTAATGATTCCTAGGACGAGGAAGGTAATCGTCGCGATAGGACCCGGTGTGGATTGCTGCGGCATGGAGGATAGTCCTTTCATCAATTAGTTCTGATGAAAATAACTCTAGGTTGCCCTCCTAGCAGGCGCAATAGGAAGCGCCTTAGAGACCGCCGGGGTCTAGGAATGCAGGGCGGGAAAAACCTCGTCACGCAGCAGGTGGGCGAGCTCGCGATCGGGATTAGTGGGGTCTACCCACGCGGCTTCGGCGATCTCGGCGGCGGCGCGGGCCAAGACCGGGCGCGGATAGGTAAAGATATGGCCGCGCACGGTTTCACCGGGCTCGTTGGCGGCCGGTGCATCAAAGGTGCCGAGTGGGGCAAGCTCAGGGAGGCGGACGTCAACGCCGATTTCCTCGGCAACCTCGCGAGCAGCGGCTTGCAGTGGGGTTTCGCCAGCCTCGAGCTTGCCGCCGGGCAGCTGAAACTTGGTGGAAGAATCCTTGCACACTGTCAGGACGTGGCCAAAGGAATTGCGAAAAACTACGGCGGCAACTTCAATCATGTGCCCGACTATAACTCGCTGCGGCACACTAGTTCAGGAAGCCCGGCACCCACTCGCGCTCCTCGTGGGAAAGCGCCGCCCCTACCTGCTGCTCATTCAAGCCGATGTCGAGGGTGCCTTCAGATACCAGATCTCCAGCGAGCACGCTTAGCACTGCCCAGCCATTATCAGTGGGGCTAACGCGCAGATCGTCTGGTCTGTCCACCATGGCGTTGCCATCGGTCCGCATTATCTCTGGCGGGTAGTCCGTAATTTTCGCCGTTGCTAGCCCCGGCAGCACCTCCGTGGAACCGTCAGGAAAGAACACCATGACGCGGGCGTGGTGGAAATAGTAATGATCATCGCCGATAGGGTTCTTTTCTATGACGGTGTCATAGTGGTGGAAGTTTCCCACCAGGGCGGGATAAAACTCCAGCCAGTTATTGGCCATGCCTTACGTAGCAGGGTGCGCTCGGTGCGGGTCGAAGCAAGCCAGCGTATGGGCTTGGAAATGCCAAACGCAACGATGGGCAGGCTGATAAGCACAGCGATGTGGGTAGCAAGGCCGGTCAGGGCAAAGGGGAAGAGCCCCATAATCACGATGTAGCCCATCCGGATGAGCTCAAAGAGAAAATCGAACTTCGTATGGTTCTTTGTAGGACAGGGACCGTTGTTAATAATGACCTCGCGCAATCCGGTGGGATCGGGGCGCGGATTTGGGGTGCTAACGCGCTCGATGTTCTCCTCGCTGAAGGAGTTTTATTCGTTTGGGGAGGTCACTCTGAATTTGCACACGGGCAGGTACATAGGGGCGGATGCTCCTTTGCTTAGGGGGCTGGCCTGCATCTTTGAGACTACGGGAAGGCAGAGTTCCGCGTGGGCTTATCGTGTCGCGACGTGAGGCGGAAATGAATATAAAGTGGTGCCCATGAGTGACTCGAGGTTTCCCCGCTCGGTGTTCGCGGTTGGCACCGACCCTGATCCGCGTTTCACGCTCGCAAATGAGCGCACGTTCTTGGCTTGGATTCGCACCTCCTTGGCGTTGATTGCCGGCGGCGTGGCGCTCGAGGCCTTTGACGTTCCCCTGCCGGCCGCGCTGCGCTCTGCGGTATCGGTATTTATGCTGGTAGTTGCCATTATTCTGCCGGTGGTGGCGTGGGTGCATTGGAAGCAGTCCGAACGCGCGATGCGCGAGGAGCGGCCGTTGCCTTTCAGCTTTGCTATCCCAGTGCTCGTTGTGGCGATTGTGGTGGTAGCGGGTGCGCTTGTGGTGGGCGAGTTCCTTGGCTAGTCCACTCTTCGATCCCGGCCTGCAGCCCGAGCGCACCCGGCTATCGTGGCAGCGCACCCTTTTGGCGCTGTCCTTGGTGGTGCTGGGCGTAATGCGGGCGGTAAGCGTGCATGTCTTTTTGCCTCTGGTCTTCATTGCCGCCTGCGTATTGGCGCTGGCTTTGGCGGTATGGCAGCGTGCCGCGCTTGTCGACGCCGCCTTATCCACCCACCGCCCCCTCCCGCATGCCTTCATCCTCGCGAGCACTGCGGGGCTCGTTTCCCTGCTGGCCGCCTTCGCGCTGTGGGGACTCTTCTTTTAGGTTTCCACCCAGCCGCCGCCGCTGCGGCGCTGTATATTATGCCTATGTCTAAACCCCTATCTATCCCTCTCGCCTTTCTTACGGTGACAGCAGTAGCCGCCTTGAGCGGCTGTTCCAATTCCACCGAATCCACCGAGTCCGCGGGTAAGCCGAATTTCACCGGCGCGGCTCCGAGTACTTCTTCAGCTGCCTCGTCCGCGACCGAAACCGAGACTAACGCCGAGGAAGACTCCGCTGACGGTTCCGCAGATGACACAGAAGCCGAAGGCGGTGCCGGCAAAGGCAAAGACGCCGAGGCTGGTGGGGAAAACAAAATCATCCCGGTAGAAGCCTTAGACAGCTTGTGGGTGCCGGCACTATGTGAGAACCAAGCTGGCAACCTAGAAGGCGGCTTCTTGCCGGAAAGCCTGAAGGCCGGCTACCCCAATGCGATGGCTGGCCTGAAGCGGAATCAGGACGATACGCCAAAGGGCGCCTACGCGGATATTAACGGCGATGGCAAAGACGAAGCCGTTATTACTTACGTCTGCAATAAAGGCGGCGTGGGCTGGCCGGATAATTTGCTCATCTATGACAACGATCTGAATTACATCACCAAGGTAGATGATTGGGAGCGCGATGGAATGCCGCCGGCGCGCGGTCATATCCAGCAGCTGCAGTGGACCGAGGACACTATTACCGTCACTTGGCGGGCCTATGGCCCTGATGATGCAGCGTGCTGCGCCACCCAAGAATTCACTGGAAATCTCACGCTGGATGGGGATACGCCTCACTTGGAAACGACGGGCCACCAGCGCGTCGGCTAGCAGCGCGGCGTCATCTGGGCAATGGCGTAATCTAAATGGGCTGAAGACAATACTCAGGGGGAGCAAATACCCTAGGGCAAGAAAGGCAGGCAGGGCGATGGCGGAAACCACCAAGCAGGCTAGCGATATCGTCGAGGCGTGGCTGAAACAAGAAGACGCCATTGATCCGCAAAAGGCCCCGCGCCTGCAAGAGCTTTTGGATAAGGTGCCGCTGCAGGAGCTCATCGCCGTCGTCGAGCGGCAAAATGCCATCCGGGCGGCTTTAGCACTGCGCCTATTGCCGCGGCGGAAATCCATCGTGGTGTTCGATGCGCTAGATGCTAAACATCAGGCCGATATCATTGATGAGCTGGGCAATGCCGATGTTTATGAGTTCTTCGATGAGCTCGATCCGGAAGACCGCGTGGCCCTGCTGGATGAGCTGCCCGCAGAAATCGCGGATCGCCTGCTGCGCTCGTTGACCCAATCCAAGCGCGATGTCACGGGCGTGGTGTTGGGCTATGCCAAGGGTTCGGTGGGCCGCCGCATGTCGCCCGAGGTGCCCGTAATCCACCCAGAGATGAGCGTTAAGGACGCGCTATTCAAACTGCGGGAGACGGCGAATGAGCTAGAAACCATCTATACCGTGCCCATCACGCGCGAAGATCGGCGCCTGGTGGGCGTGGTGAGCCTGCGTGAAATTTTTACCGCCGATGCCGCTTTGACCATGGCCGATATTATGCACGATCCCATCTTTGCTCGTGCCGGTGCTGATGCCGAGGAAACCGCGCGTTGGTTCCTGCCATTGGATATCCTCGCGTTGCCCATTGTGGATGATTCGCACCGCCTCGTCGGCCTGCTGACGTGGGACGATGCCACCGATATCGTGGAGGAAGAAGATAGCGAGGACTCCGCTCGCGCCGGCGGTACCGAGGCCCTCCAGCAACCGTACCTATCCACGCCGCTGCTTAAGCTGGTGCGCTCGCGCATTGTGTGGCTGCTCGTGCTGGCCGTTTCTGCGCTGTTAACGGTGCAGGTGTTGGATTCCTTCGAAGACACACTGGCCAAGGCCGTGGTTCTCTCGCTATTTATCCCGCTGCTGACCGGCACCGGCGGCAATACCGGCAACCAGGCGGCTACTACGGTGACCCGGGCCTTGGCCCTGGGCGATGTCCGCACGCGCGACCTCCTCGCCGTCATGTGGCGCGAGCTGCGCGTCGGCATGCTGCTTGGCTCCGTGCTGGGTTTAGCTGGTCTGGGCCTGGCCACGCTGGTCTATGGTTTGAACATCGGCCTTGTCATCGGTTCAACCTTGTTTTTGATTTGTTCGATTTCTGCGACCGTCGGCGGGCTGATGCCCATAGTCGCGAAAACCATCGGTGCCGATCCAGCAGTCTTCTCCAACCCGTTTATCTCTACCTTCTGTGACGCGACGGGTCTTATTATCTATTTCCTTATTGCCAAGACCGTACTGGGAATCTAGCTCGCCGTTCCTGAGCTCGGGGGTAGGGAAGTGGTGGACTCATTTCTGGTTTCAGGCAGGTGCAGTGTGTGCCCTGTGGGGGTGCGGGGGTAGTTCTATGTGGCGGGATATGGTTTCTGCGTCACATGTTTTGTATGGTCAGTGCATGCTTCGCAGTGAACTGGATAACTTTCGGTCCGCTGCCTAGGCCAGCTAATAACCTGGGAAGTACGGAGCATATCCCACAGCACAATCCTCTCTAAGTGAAGGAGCGCGCGGTATGACCACCCCGCATACTCACGAATCCACCGCCCACACCGAAGGTGACGAGGCCCCAGAAGTCCCACGCGGCGAGTGGCGCCGCCAATTTATCGGCCTCTTCGTGGGCTTGGCATTGGCGATACTTGTCTTTTTTATCTTCCCCTCCAATGCCATCGAGACGGTCCAGGGATCCGCTGGCGCAGATGCGGACGGTGACTACACCCTTGGTGCTATCCGCACGGTCGCTGCAGTAACCATCCTGATGGGTGTGTGGTGGATGACCGAGGCGATTCCGCTCGCCGCCACTGCCCTGCTGCCGCTGGTTATCTTCCCATTAGCCGGCGTAGGCACGATTAAAGAAGTAGGCGCCCCGTACGCGTCTGCCACCATCTTCTTGTTCATGGGCGGCTTCCTCATCGCGCTTTCCCTGCAGCGCTGGAACCTGCATCGCCGCCTAGCGCTTTATGTGGTGAAGGTTATCGGTACTTCGCCCAAGCGCCTCATTTTGGGCTTTATGGTGGCCACCGGCTTTTTGTCCATGTGGGTATCTAATACCGCAACGGCCGTGGTGATGCTGCCGATCGGTACCTCGGTGCTTGCACTGACTGCGGAGACCGTAGGCGGCTGGGGAAACCAAAAGAAATTTGCCACTGCCTTGATGCTGGGCATCGCTTATTCCGCCTCCATCGGTTCGCTGGGTACACTCATCGGCACCCCGCCGAATGCGTTCCTTAATGCATATATGGCCGATACCTGGGGTGTGACCCTCGGCTTCGGCCGGTGGATGGCGGTGGGCGTGCCGCTCGCTGCGTTCTTCCTGCTCATTGCATGGGCACTGCTCATCACCATCTTCAAGCCAGAGATGAAGGATATTCCGGGCGGCCGCGAGCTTATCAACGACGAAATTAAGGCCCTCGGCCCCTGGACCCGCCCCCAGATTATGACGGGCATCATCTTCGTCCTTGCCGCCGCAGCCTGGGTTGCCCTGCCGCTAGTGCTCAAGGAATTTGAGAACTATGACGATGCCATTGTGGGCATCGCTGCCGGCATCTTGCTCTTTATTCTTCCGGCGGATAATCAACGCCGCACTCGCTTGTTGGACTGGAAGACGGCCAACGAGATGCCGTGGGGCGTCCTCCTCCTCTTTGGCGGTGGCCTGTCCCTGTCCTCGGTCTTTAACTCCTCCGGTCTGTCCCTGTGGATTGGTGAGATGGCCAAGGGGCTAAGCGTCCTGCCGGTTGTCTTCATCGTCTCTGCGGTAGCTGCGCTCGTGCTCTTCTTGACGGAGATCACCTCCAATACTGCAACGGCCGCCACCTTTATCCCGATTATGGGTGGCGTCGCCGTGGGCATTGGGCTCACTGCCGATGGCGATATCAACGTCCTCCTGCTCACCATCCCGGTCGCACTAGCCGCAACCTGCGCATTCATGCTCCCTGTTGCCACCCCGCCAAACGCCATTGCCTACGGGTCTGGCTACGTCAAGATTGGCGAGATGATCAAGGGCGGCCTTGGTCTCAATATCATCGGCATATTCCTTACCACCCTCACGGTCTACCTCCTGGCGGTGCCGATCTTCGGCCTGTCCATTTAGCCCGGTAGCCGTGCTGCCCGGGTTTTGGGTAGCGGAAAAATACGCTCTTAAATCATCTGCTTGCTAACTGCGAAGAGCGCAAGTTCGCCCTCCGGGCCAGCGCTGGCCTCAACCTGCGAATCATGCTGCCTCCCTCTGGGAGGCCAACGGCGTGACGCCTAGCACCAAAATCGTCCTCATAGGCATCGACGTCGACTATGAAGCTTACCCTCCAAGCGGTTCAAGGTGCCCTGCTTTCCGACGCCGACGCTGCCGCCCGCATTCCTTCCTAAACCTTCCCATTTCATCCAGGTGAACGCTTGGTGAACAGGCGATTTGTTAGTTTTCTAGACCGTGGGTATAGTAAATTCTCGTTGCACAGCAGAGCACATGCACTGCTTACCAACGGTCTGCGCCCGTAGCTCAACGGATAGAGCATCTGACTACGGATCAGAAGGTTGGGGGTTCGAATCCCTCCGGGCGCACAAAATCAGCCGCCTTCGGGCGGCTTTTCTTGTATTTCGTCCGACCACTTAAGTCTCGCTCCATGAAGTCTTCCACGCTGGTTCCCGGCCTCATCGCCGGCGCGATCCTTGGCCTTATCCTGTGGCTGGGCTCTGGCATTTTTTGGCTCTTTCTTATCGGTGTGCTCATCGGCCTAGGCACAGCCCCACTCCTAAAACCGGTTGCTGACCCTTCGCGTTCGCGCAAACGCCGTGATAGTTCCTTCCGCGACTAACCTCGCTTTCGCTGCGCCGTAAAAGTCCCAAACAATCCACTTATAAAATGCAGGACACCTATAAAAGTTCCACAGCTACCTTCCAGATTCGCTTAGTAGAAAAAGAAAGTCTTTACTAATAGGGGAGCGTGGCGACGCGTTCCTTCACGTCTTGAAGGAGAACGCCAGGTGAAAACATCCTCGCGCATTATAGGGCTCGATATAGCCCGCTCACTTGCCATTATCGGCATGATCGTCCTGCATATGGCCTCCCTGGTATGGCATACCAAGGTCATCTTAAACGGCCTGCCTGCCGCACTTTTTGCCATACTGGCCGGTATCACGCTGATGATTATCGCCCGCGATTTTACGGTGACGACGTTCCTGCGCATCATCGCCCGAGGCTGCATAATCACACTTATTGGCCTCGCCCTGCTGCCTGTAGGCGGCGAGATCCAGGTGGTTCTCGTGGTCATCGGCATCACGATGATCCTCGTGTCGTGGATCCCGCCGCTGCGCTGGTGGTGGAAGCTTCTACTCCTAGTTGCAGCCACCGCCGCTGCGACAATAAAGTACGCGCCGCTGACCCTGCCGCAGGTCTATCCGCTGCTGGCCTATACCGCCTATTTCCTAGCCGGAATGTTGCTTTATGAGGTCTATATCCGCAACTCCCGCGTTGTTGCACAGTGGGTGTCTACCGGCATTGCCGCCTTGATTGCCGCTGCAGGCTTCTACTTCCGCTTTACCCCGGACATGCCTGGCTGGTTACGCTTTACCGGCCACACCGGCGTATTGGGGGAGATTGTCCTGTCCATCGCCGTCGCTGCCATCGTCCTGCACCTTTGCCTGCTTATCGGCCGGACAGTACCCAAGTTGGCGTATCCCTCTGCTGCGCTGGGAGCGATGTCGCTAAGCATTTATATCCTGCATGTGCTCACAGCCTACTACTGGCAGAGCTACGTCTCCCTGCATAACACCGGCTGGGCCTGCGCTTTCATCGCACTCTTTCTCGTCCTAGCCACCTTCTGGCGGTGCCTGATAGGGAAGGGGCCGGTCGAATGGGCCGTCGCCAAAGCCATTGCCATCGCCGTTCCTGCCGGAAAGAAGGACTAATAATGCAGCACAAAATCTTCCCCGCCCTGCTTGCCACCGGCCTCGTGGCATTGACCGCCGCCCCAGCCAGCGCCCTTGAACATGGGGATCCAGCCCCGGATTCAGCAGAAGCCCGGACCGTTGCACAGCTCAAAATCGGCCGCGTGGGCAGCTTCGGCGATTGCACCGGCACCCTCGTGGCCGAGCAATGGGTGCTTACCGCGCGCCACTGCCTCGAGTCAGTCAATAACGAGGGCACCCAGGCCCGCATTAACGGCACCACCTACAATGCCGATTCTTGGGCGCTATCCCCGCTTTCCGACGCCGCCCTTCTCCACCTCACCACCCCCGCCACCGACACCACCCCGGCAGAGATCTCCACCCACGTGCCAGAGCCGGGTCAACACGGCACTCTCTACGGCTGGAGCAGCAGTTCTTCCATGGCACGACGCGGCCAGCTTCCGCAGGCAGAGATGGAAGTGGCCGAGCTCCTTGGCTCCGGTCCCGCCGCACCTTCTGCCGCGGACGCCACCGAGGGTGATGCCAAAGATTCCGCCGAAGACGCCGCTGGCGGAGAAAGCGTTCCCGCGGCCGAGGCTATGCCCGGGGGCACACCTGACGGCCCGATGCCGCTAATGGAAAGCGCGATCCTCGATGTACACTCCACCGGCCGAGCTGGCATGCAGGGCGGCGACTCCGGCGGGCCGTTCTTCGTAGATGGAAAGCTTGCCGGCCTGGCCACCGCGGGAACGGCGAATGGGGATCCCAATCTGCCCTCGCCAAGTGCGGCGATCACCACGCTGGCCGGTACCAAGGACTGGATAGAAGGCGTGATAAGCGGCCGCGATAAGGAAGCCATACTTACCGCAGAAACCACCCCCGAACCGCCGAAAACCCCGCAGACCAGCGCGGATCGTGCGGGGCTTTATGCGGGTATCGCGACTATCGGCCTCATTGTTGCCGCGGCGCTGGCGAGGATTCCGGGCCTACACAACCGCGGCCGCAAGGACTAGAAAATCTCGATGCGCCCGCCCAGGGACTCGGATTGGCGCAACTGCGCCACCCAATTCGGGCCGCCTGGGTGCAGGCGCAGCACCGGACGGGAAGAAATCTTGACCGGGGAGACCGATTCCTTGCGCGCGCCGGAACGGGCATCGATGCGGGTGCGGGCGCGGTAGCCGGCGTCGGTAAGCTCCGCGATGGAAGGCTCGGGGGAGTCGAGCTTCTCGCGGGCGTCACGAAGCAAGTCCAAGGCCTCGTCCAAAGCCTCCACTAGCGCCGGGGCATTGGTTTCGCACATCTGCTGCACCAGCTCCGGGTGCGTGCCGGCCACGCGCGTGGCGTCCTTGAAGGAACCAGCAGACAGGGACTGCGCCAGGATTCCGCCGTTATCGCCCACCACGGCGAGGATTTCGGCGAAGACGTGCGGCAAGTGGGAGATGCGCGCCACCGCCGCATCGTGGTTAGCCACGCGGATAGGCACCGCTTCCGCATGCACCATCTGGGTCATTCGCACGACCTCGGTGAAGGTCTCAATCCACTGCTTCGGTATCTTTTCACCGCGGGCCTCGCACTCGGCGGCGTAGTCATAGGTAATTCCCCAAGCGGCGCGGCGGAAAAGATCCTTTTGGGAGTTATTCCAGCCGGACTTGGAGGTACCCGCCATTGGGTGGCCGCCTACGTAGCGCGTCTCCATTCCGCGCTCCAGCACCTGCTGGCGCACGGCCGTCTTAACGGAAACGACGTCCGTAATGCCGCAGCTGGGCGCGTGGTCCTGAATGGCATCGAGGACGCTTCCCACAGCGCCCATAGGCACGGCTATGACGATAAGCGCGTTCTCCGTCTCCGCGCGGGCCAAAATGGCGGGAAGATCGTCGGTGACGTCAAAGCCCTGCTTGACGGCGGTACGGGCGCCAGAAGTGGAATGGTTGTATCCAAAAACCGGGTGATTATATCCGGCGAGATCGCGCAGCAGCGAGCCGCCGATGAGGCCGAGGCCGATAATGCAGATGGGGCGTTGAACATCTTGAGAACTCACGATGACAATTGTGGCACAACACGACTAATCTCATGAGGTATGAGCAACGAAAATTACTCCTTTGCGGTAACCGTCGCCCGCGCTGAGGGCCAGTGGCTGGTGCGCAGCTTCAACGATGATTTTGAGGACCCGCAGACCTCTATTAATGCGGTGCGGAGCCTCCGCTCCGAGGGTGCTGCGTTTGCGCTGTTGTGCGTGGAGGACGCCTATTTTATTGCCGTGCGCCCCGTGCCGGGCGGGGTAAAGCTGCTCATTTCTGATGCCACTTATGGCGTTGATGATGACTTCGCCGCTGATTTCATGGATATCAACGATCATGAAATCCCGGATGTGGACCCCGATGAGGCCGAGCCATTTGGCGAGGGCGATTTCGATATCTTCGCTGACCTCGGTTTGTCCGAGGATCAGGTGAGCTACATCATCGACAATGACGAGGACTGGCCTTCCGATATGTTGCTGCGCATCGCCGGCGAGCTTGGCTTTGGCGATGAGCTGGAAGACGTCATTGATAACGCCTGAGCCCCTCCTGCGCGCGGAGGCTCGCATGCACCGCGCCCTCGACGTCGCCAAGTGCACTCCGGCCGGCGATGTCCCCGTGGGTGCGGTGCTTTATGACGCCACCGGAACCGAACTAGCCACCGGTGTCAACCGCCGCGAACAGCTAGCCGATCCCACCGCCCACGCGGAGGTGGAGGCCATCCGCCAAGCCGTCCGCGCGCATGGTGATGGCTGGCGCCTTTCCGGTTGCGAGCTCGTCGTCACGCTGGAGCCGTGCGCCATGTGCGCCGGTGCTTTGCAGGCAGCGCGCGTTTCCTCCGTGGTCTTTGGCGCCTTCGAGCCAAAGACCGGCGCGTGCGGCTCGCTTATCGATGTCCTGCGTGCCCCCACCGCCCCCTTTGCCCCGCAGGTCCGCGGCGGCGTCCTCGAAGAGGAGTGCGCCGCTGGGCTACGTAAATTCTTCGACGGCCTGCGCTGAAAGTGCGTACACTGGCTGCCATACACTAACCGTCTACTCAAAGGAGTGATTATGGGCGATTTGGAAAACAAGAAGGACGGCCTTGTAGGCAAGGCAAAGGAAGCCTACGGCGAAGCTACCGACAACAAGGACGTAGCTAACGAGGGCAAGGCCGACCAGGTCACCTCCGAGGCTAAGGACAAGCTTTCTGACGCCGCTGAAGGCGTCAAGGACAAGGCCAATGAGGTTATCGGCGGCCTGAAGGACGACTAATCCTCGTCCCTCGTTTCCGCATCTCGCTGCGCTGGCACCCCGTCGGCGCAGCGATTTTGTCGCTCGGGCCCACTCCCGTAATCTGGAACGCGGTGGCGTGTCCGAGCGGCCGAAGGTGATCGCCTCGAAAGCGATTGTTGGGTAACCCCCAACCGCGGGTTCAAATCCCGCCGCCACCGCGCCGAGATCCCGGCCTGTTTGCGCAGGTCGGGATTTTGTTTTCCCTATTATGCGGCAGGCTCCGGCCCCGGGCTGGCTGGCCGTCAGCTGTGAAAACTGGGACGCAGGTGGCTTCGCGATAGGGGATTAGAGGGTATGGCCACTACACTAGGGCAAAGTTCAACCCGTCCCCCACGCGAATGCGAAGGTACATCTACCCGTGGCTAAATTGCTTTATCGTCTTGGGCGTTGGTCTTTCCTCCATAAGTGGAAGGTCATCGTGGCATGGCTGCTGCTGCTCGCCGCCGTCGGCGGTGCCGCCGCCCTGCTGATGAAACCGATGACGAGCGAGTTTTCCATCAAGGGAACCCCGTCCATCGACGCCACCTACAAGACCATGGACCTCTTCCCAGAGGGCGGCAACCCTGCCAACTCGCCCTCGGTCAACGTGGTCTTTAAGGCGCCCGATGGCCAGAAGCTTTCTGATCCCGCTAACCGCGAGGCCATCGACGCCACCATTTCCTACCTCGAGGACAACCTGGAAATGGGCGATACCACGCGCTTTGGCAATCCGCTTGAGGTCTCGCCCCGCCTGCAGGATCAGGTCATCCACCAGTTCACGGATATGGGACTGCCGGAAGCATCCGCCCGCGCGGATGCCGATAACCTCGCCATGGTCGATGATGATGAGACCATCGCGTATACCACCTTCAATTTTGACGCCGAGTCGCCCTATAGCGTCGATCAAGCGGACAAGGACACCGTCACCGAGGCGATGAACATCGCCCGCGACCGCGGCCTCACGGTAGAAGGCAATGGTGCCGGCTTCGGCGATGAAATAGCGGTCAATTCCACCTCTGAGATCATCGGCCTCGGCGTTGCCTTTATCGTGCTCATCTTTACCTTCGGCTCCCTGGTGGCCTCGGGTATGCCTTTGGTGTCCGCCGTCATCGGCGTGGGACTAGGCGCGCTGGGCATGTTCATTGCCACCCACTGGATTGAGCTCAATAATATGACCCCGGTCCTGGCCATCATGATTGGCCTTGCCGTGGGCATTGACTATGCGCTGTTTATCCTTTCGCGCTACCGCGCCGAGCGCCGCCGCATGGACGGGCCCGATGCCGCAGGCATGGCGGTGGGAACCGCCGGCTCCTCCGTGGTCTTTGCCGGCGCGACCGTCTTTACTGCGCTTTTTGCGCTTCTCATTGCGCGCATCGGCTTCCTGACGGCCATGGGCTTGGCCGCCGCCGGCACCGTGGCCATCGCCGTATTGGTGTCGCTTACGCTCATCCCCGCCATGCTGGGCGTGCTGGGCGATAAGGCCTTCAATGGCCGCATCCCCGGCGTGGCCGGCAACCCGACCCGCAAGGGCAAGCGCCGCCGCGGCCCCACCATGGGCAACCGCTGGGTGCGCCTGGTCCAGAAGGTCCCTGGCCTGGCCATGGCGCTGGTTGTCCTCTCCCTGGGCGCGATGACCGCGCCGGTGCTCGACATGGAACTCGCCCTTCCGGCCGATACCACCTCCAATCCCGATACCACCCAGCGCAAGGCCGCCGACATCATGTCCGAGGGCTTCGGCCCCGGCGTCAACGGCCCCTTCCTCGCCGTGGTCGATGCCCACACGGTCAACGCGGAGGCCGGCGCCCTCGCCCCGCTTGTCGACGCCCAATCCCAGCCCGAACCAGAGCGGGCACCGGAGCCGGACGCGGAGCCTGCCGCTGAGGCCCCAGCGCCAGAGAAAGCCGCGCCTGAGGACGCTGCACCAGAGGACGTTGCACCGGAAGACGTAGCCCCTGCGCAACCGCAGCAGGATCAACCCGCGGCCGAGCCGGAGATCGCCCCGGCCGCTGAGGTTGTAGATACCGCGGAAGGCGATGCGGATAATGCCTCGCCAGAGGACAAGGCCGCACTCGCGTCCTTCCTCTATACCGCAAATCAGCTCAAGGGCCTGGGCGGCGTTAAGCACGCGCAGATCGTCGGCCTCAGCGAGGACCAGCGCGCGGCACAGATTATGGTCACGCCGGAGACTTCGCCCACGGACGCCGCTACGGTCAACGTTGCCCACGCGCTGCGCTCGGCTACTGGCGAGATCGAGGATGCCACCGGCACCGAAATCGGCCTCACCGGCCTGACCGCGGTACAGCTCGATATCACCGAGCGCCTCGAGGAAGCCATGGCGCCGTACCTGGCCATCGTCGTAGGCCTAGCCATCGTGCTGCTGCTTTTGGTCTTCCGCTCCATCCTGGTCCCGCTGGTTGCCGGCCTGGGCTTCCTGCTGTCCGTCGGCGGCGCCTTCGGCCTGACCGTGCTGGTGTGGCAGGAAGGCCTGTGGAACCTAGTCCCCGCGCCGGGCCCGCTGATTTCCTTCATGCCGATTTTCCTCATCGGCGTGACCTTCGGCCTAGCGATGGACTACCAGGTCTTTTTGGTCACCCGCATGCGCGAGCATATCTCGCGGCATCCGGAGGGCACCGGCGGGCGATATAGCGCCGTCGACGAGGCCACCATCACCGGCTTTACCCAGGGCGCCCGCGTGGTCACGGCCGCGGCCATCATTATGATTTCGGTCTTCGTGGCCTTTATTAACCAGCCCCTGCCCTTCATCCAGATTTTCGGCTTTGCTTTGGCCGCCGGCGTGCTATTCGACGCCTTCTTTATCCGCATGACCCTCGTTCCCGCCACCATGTTCCTTTTGGGCCGCGCGACGTGGTGGATGCCAAAATGGCTGGCGAAGATTCTGCCCACCCTGGACATCGAAGGCACCGCCCTCGAAGAGGAATGGGAGGCAAAGCACGCCACCCCAGCCCCTATCCCCGCAGATGAGGAAGAAGAATAGAAATGGACTTGAGCTTCGACGTCGGCAAGCGCCTGCCCGAAGGCCCCGGCAAGCACGGCCGCAGCGGTGTCATCCACACCCCACACGGTGATATTCGCACCCCGGCTTTCATCCCCGTGGCCACCAAAGCGACGGTAAAGACGCTGACCCCGGAGCAGATTCGCTCCACCGGGGCACAGGCCATCTTGTCGAATGCATACCACCTCTACCTGCAGCCGGGCCACGACATCGTAGATGAGGCCGGCGGCGTGGCCAAGTTTGAAAACTGGCACGGACCGACCTACACCGACTCCGGCGGATTTCAAGTGATGTCGTTGGGCGTGGGCTTCAAGAAAGTCCTCGCGATGGATATCGCGGATCTCAGCGATAAGGACATTCGCGCCGCCAAGAAGGAACGCATGGCGCAGGTGGACGAGGATGGCGTGGATTTTAAATCCGTCATCGATGGCTCCAAGCACCGCTTCACGCCCGAGAAGTCCATGCAGATCCAGCACGGGCTGGGCGCGGATATCATGTTCGCCTTCGACGAGCTGACCACGCTGGTTGATACGCGCACCTACCAGGAAGAATCCGTCGCCCGCACCCACCGCTGGGCCAAGCGCTGCCTGGATGAGCACGACCGCCTCACCCGTGAGCGCTCCCACCGCCCGAAGCAGTCATTGTGGGGCGTTGTCCAAGGCGCGCAGTATGAGGACCTGCGCCGCCAAGCCACCCGCGGCCTGCTCGACCTTGACCGCGCCGCACGCGAGGAAGGCAAGCGCGGCTTCGGCGGCTTCGGCATCGGCGGTGCGCTGGAGAAGGAAAACCTAGGCACCATTGTCGGCTGGGTCTGCGATGAGCTACCCGAGGATAAGCCGCGCCACCTGCTCGGTATCTCCGAACCGGACGATATCTTCACCGCTGTCGAGGCCGGCGCCGATACCTTCGACTGCGTGGCACCCACCCGCCTGGCGCGTCGCGGCGGCGTCTACACCCTCGACGGCCGCATGAACCTCACCAATGCGCGCTTCAAGCGCGATTTCGCCGGCGTCGACGAGGAATTCGGCGGCCACGTATCCGAAAATTACTCCCGCGCCTACCTGCACCACCTGCTCAAGGCGAAGGAATTCCTCGCCGGCACGCTGTGCACCATTCACAACGTGGAGTTCATGATTCGTTTGGTGGATAATATCCGCGCCGCCATCGACGGCGGCTACTACGAGGCCTACCGCGATGAATTCCTCGGCCGCTATTACGCCGGCAAGTAGTCCTCGCGCTTCTTCACCCACTTAATGACCGCGGCCGTCACCGGCAGCATGACGGCCTCCATCAGGGTCTTCCAGACAAAGCCCACGATGACGTAGTTGAAGAACCCGCCCACGGTATCCACGCCGATAACCGGCGCGGCGATGGCGCAAAACAGCAGAGTATCGCCGAACTCGCCCACCACGGTGGAGGCGATAAGGCGCGCAAAGAGGCCCTTTTCGCCCGAACGCTTCTTCATCGCGGTCAGCGTCCAGGCGTTGAGCAGCTGGCCCACCAGGTAGCCGGCCAGCGAGGCGGCCAGAATCTGCGGCATCAGACCAAGCGTGGCGGCGAAGGCCTCCTGGCCCTCGTAGAAATCGGCAGCCGGTAGCCAGATAGCGATATAGAAGCACACGGCCGCCAGGATGGCCATCGCAAAGCCGATATAGACCGCGCGCCTGGTGGATTTGAAGCCATAGCACTCCGAGAGCACATCGCCGACGATATAGGCCAGCGGGAAGAGGAAGAACGCGCCGTCGGTGACCAGCGGGCCGAGCTGGACGCCCTTGGTGGCGTTGATATTAGAAATCAGGAAGGTCACCACAAACACGGTGACCAGCCAGGGGTAGAGGGTGGAGCGGACGGGAATGAAACGCACCTCAGCGCCGTTCGATTTTTCCATGCCCGCCATTGTGCCAGCCCGTAGACTATGGGCATGAATTCCGCGACCACCGGCGCCGGCCGTTACGCGCCGAGCCCCTCGGGCGATCTGCACTTTGGCAACCTCCGCACGGCGCTTTTGGCGTGGCTTTTTGCCCGATCGACGGGGAGGCGTTTTGTGGTGCGCGTGGAGGACATCGATAAGCAGCGCTCCTCCCAAGAAGCGGCCGAGCGCCAGCTCGCGGACCTGCGCGCGCTCGGGCTGGACTGGGATGGCGAGGTCATCTACCAGCACGATCGCGACGCCGCCTATGAACAGGCCCTGGCCCAATTGCCCACTTACGAGTGCTATTGCTCCCGCAAGGACATCCGCGAAGCCTCCCGCGCCCCACACGCCATTCCCGGCCAGTACCCGGGCACCTGCCGCAACCTCACCGAGGACCAGCGCGCGGCCAAGCGCGCCGAGCTTGCAGCCCAGAATCGCAAGCCTGCCCTTCGCCTGCTTGCCGACGACCCCACTTTCACCATCCACGACGCCCTTCACGGCGCCTATACGGGCGACGTGGATGACTTCATCCTGCGTCGCGGCGGCCAGGATGCTGGATGGGCCTATAACTTGGCCGTCGTCGTCGATGATGTCTATCAAGGCATCGACCAAGTAGTCCGCGGCGATGATCTGCTCTCCTCCGCGCCGCGCCAGGCTTATCTCGCCTCGCTGCTCGGCATCGAGCCGCCGGAGTACATCCACGTCCCGCTCGTGCTCAATGAATCCGGCGAGCGCCTGGCTAAGCGCGATGGGGCGGTGACGCGGGAGATGGGGGATGAGGGGGACGTCGTCAAGCAGCTAGCGTCCTCGCTGGGGTACAAGGCCGCCAGTGCCACCGAGCTGCTCGCGCAATTCGAGCCCGACCACTTAAGCCCTGAGCCCTATACCTGGCGCGGGTAAAATCTGAGCCCATGGATGTTCTTCTGGTGCTCATTGGGCTCATGCTGCTGACCGTGTTCGTCGTCGCCATCGGTGACAAGATTGGGCTGCCATGGCCGGCGTTGCTGACGATTATTACCGCCTGCGCCGTCTTTGTGCCCGGCCTGCCCCAGTTCGAGCCGCCAACCGAGCTCATCCTGCCCATTTTCCTGCCGCCGCTGCTGTGGGCGCTCGCCCGGCGCACCTCGTGGGGCGTTATCCGTGAGCAATGGGTGACCATCTTGAGCCTGTCCGTGCTGCTGGTGGTCGCCACCACGCTGGCCGTTGGCGCTACGGCTTACGCCTTCCTGCCCGGCATTAGCCTGGCCGCCGCTATCCTTATCGGCGCGGCTATCGCCCCGCCGGACCCCGTCGCCGTCGATGCCGTGGCCGAGCCCGCCGGCATTCCGCGCCGCATCATCACCACCTTGCAGACTGAGGGCCTGTTTAACGACGCCGCTTCCATCGTCGCCTTCAATCTCGCGCTGACGGCCGTGACCCAAGGCGATGAGCTCTCTTTCGGCGGCGGCGTGCTCAACTTCTTCTACTCTGCACTTGTTGCCGGTAGCCTAGGCTGGGTCGTCGGCCGGCTGGTGGCGCTGTTTATTACCCACGTCCATGACGTCACCGCGCGCAACGCACTGACGTGGGTGACGCCGTTTGCCGTCTATCTTATCTCGGAAGAACTCGGCGCCTCGGGCGTTATCGCCGTAGTTATCGCGGCCGTAGAACTGAATTCTCGTGCTGATATTCAGGCCGAGGACCGCCTTTCCGGCCAGTCTTTTTGGGAGACCGTTGAGCTGCTCTTTACCGGCGTGGCTTTCGGACTCATTGGCCTGACGGTCAATACCGCCATTGGGGAGGTGGGCTCGGACCTGTGGCACTCCGTGGTGGTGGGCGTCATCTTGTCCCTGGTGGCCTTTATCGTCCGCTTGGTGTGGATGTACGTCTATTACCGCATCAACGTCTCTCGCGGCCGCCCGCGCGTGGCGCCCTTGCGCTTGCAAGAAGTGCTGCTGATGACGTGGTCCGGCATGCGCGGCCTGGTCACCTTGGCGTTGGTGCTGTCTATCCCGGCCGGTGTATTCAGTTTCCACCACGAGCTCGCAGTCATCGCGCTGACCGTGCTGCTGGTCACGATGGTGGTGCCCGGCCTGCTCTTGCCGTGGCTCATGGAGCGCCTCGATCTCACGGAGGCTTCCCAGATTGCCAGCGATAAGATGCGCGCTGCCGTGGTGGGCCGTGCGCGTGCGGCCAGCATCGATGCCCTGTCGCACTTTAGGCCCGATGGGCATATAGCGCCCGACGCCGAAAAGGTTGATCCGGAAATTTCCGCCAACGTTATCCAGTGGTTCGAGGACCGGCTGGGCGATGGCGAGGATGTTTCCGAGGATTCCCGCAAGCAACGCGCCTGGCAGGCCCGCCACGTGGCGTTGGAGGCCCGCCGGACCGCCCTGGCGGCTGCACAGGAGGAACTGCTGCGCATGCGCGGCTACCGGGCCTATAATCCGGCCATCGTGGATGAGGTGCTCGAGGAAATCGACCGCATGGTCTTGGGTACCAAGCGCCACTAGGCTGGGCGGCATGGATCCCTTTGACTATGCCCAGCTCGAGGATGCGCTGGATTATCTCTATGACTTCCTCGACCAAGACCTAGTGGACCGGGTGCGTGCTGAGCGCGAATTCGTTCCGGACGGGCTGGAGGGCTTGCTTGCCGACGACTCCCTCGACGACTATGTCTGGCTCTGGATCAAAGACCCAGGTCCGAATGGATTCCGGCAATACCTGCGCGATGGGGGCTATTCCGAAGCCGAAGTCTCCCAAGCTTTCCTCTGGGCGCGCACCGAGTGGGGCATGAATACCCCACCGCATATCGCGTGGCTTAAAGAAGACGGCTACGAGCCGCCGGCTATTGATTAGCGGCAAGTGGGGCGTCGGCTAGCGCGGCCGAGTGCCCGGGCATTACAAAAATCCCGGCTCCATTGCTATGAAGCAGGAGCCGGGATTTCCTCTGGCGGAGGATGTGGGATTTGAACCCACGAGGGGCGTGAACCCCGCACGCGTTCCAGGCGTGTGACATAGGCCGCTAGTCGAATCCTCCGAGAAGAAACATTAGCAGCCGTGGCAACTATTTTACCAATCGCCAGTTCAACCAGGGTTTTCGGTGGTTTTCAAGGATTGCTTAACCCGCAACGGGGTCCGGCCGCTGTTGGTGCCGGGGAAGCGCGGCCGAAAGCGTGGAGGTGCCGGTAGCCCATTTGGCTAAACCGGCGCGCGGGCGTTAAAGTATGAGGCAGGACTCCGCGTGGCGTCCATCCTCTGAACTCCCCCAGGGCAGGAATGCAGCAAGGGTCAAGAGGCTCTGGCGGGTGCGCGGGGTCCCCTTTTTGTATGGCGTGCGTTACTATTGGGGGCTAAAAGTCGCCCTATAGATGGAAGGTAGACATACGCATGTCGCTTCTTACTTTGGAATCGTCCGAACTAAACGAGCTCGCCGCCCAGGTCCGCAAGGATTATGAGGACCTCAAGGCACAGGGTTTAAATTTGGACCTGACCCGCGGCAAGCCAGCGAAGGCGCAACTGGACCTCTCCAATGACTTGCTCGCGCTGCCGGGGCTGGGGCGCTACACCGACGCGGCCGGAAACGACCTGCGCAATTACGGCAACCAAAAGGGCATCAAGGACTTGCGCGATATTTGGGGCGAGCTGACCAACATGGACCCTGAACTGCTCGTAGCCGGGGATTCCTCTTCGCTGAACATCATGTTCGACCTCATCTCCTGGGCCTATATCTTCGGCACCAACGATTCCGAGCGCCCATGGGGCAAGGAAGAAAAGCTCAAGTGGATCTGCCCAGTGCCAGGCTATGACCGCCACTTCGCTATCACGGAGCAATTCGGCTTCGAGTTGGTACCGGTGCCGATGGAGGAAGACGGGCCGGATGTAGGGGCCGTCGAAAAGCTGGTGCAGGATCCGGCAGTCAAGGGCATGTGGGTAGTGCCGATGTTTGCCAACCCCACCGGCGCCGTTATTTCTGAGGACAAGACCCGCCGCCTCGCCCGCATGGAGGCCGGCGCGCTGGATTTCCGCATCGTGTGGGATAACGCCTACGCCGTGCACACCTTAACCGAGGAATTCCCGGAAATCCTGCCAATTCTGGATATCGCTGCGGAGGAAGGCAACCCGAACCGCTTCTGGGCCATGTCTTCCACCTCGAAGATCACTTTCGCCGGTTCGGGCGTGGGCTTCTTCGGCTCTTCCAAGGACAACCTCGAGTGGTACCTAGAGCACGCCGGCATCCGCGGCATCGGCCCCAATAAGATTAACCAGCTGGCGCACCACGAGTTCTTCGGCTCTGCCGAGGGCGTGCGCGCGGTGATGCGCCGCCACGCAGCGCTGATTAAGCCCAAGTTTGACGCCGTGCTGCGCATCTTAGAAAAGCGCCTCGGCGAGTATGGGGTGGCGCAGTGGACCAACCCGAAGGGCGGCTACTTCATCTCCCTCGACGTTGTCGACGGCACCGCCAACCGTGTGTGGGAGCTTGCGCGCGATGCCGGCATCCTGCTCACCCAAGCTGGCTCGGCCTTCCCTTATGGCGAGGACGATAACGACCGCAATATCCGCCTCGCCCCAACCCTGCCGCCGCAGGAGGAGGTTGAGGCCGCGATGGACGGCGTTGCCACTTGCGTGCTGCTCGCCGCCGTGGAGAAGCTGGGGGCCTAATATCAACGCCGATGAGTCTGCCGTGTGGCTGAGCGAGATTATCCCGGCGCCGCTGGAGTTCCGCTACGTCGAGGAGCGCCGGCTAGGCCTTGCCTCGCTTGCCGACGCCCAATCGCTCGCCCTTACCACCACCTTCAACAACACCGACACCGGCCTGCAGAGCCAGGGCGACGGCGCCGATGTGCGCTGTGAGCTGCTCACGGTGGCGCGCACCGGGCAGCCCGAGGTGGCCGCCGCCATCAACGCCGCGGCCGCCACCTTCGAAAAGGCCGATGGCCTGTTGCCGGCGCAGCCGGGCGTGATGCTGCCGTCCATCCTCGATGTCCCAGGCGTTACCGTGCACCATGGGCTCTTCATCGCGCCGTACCTGTGGGGCGGGCAGACCCCGCAGTTTCGCGAGGAGGGCCGCCTGACCCTCATTTTGCAGCTAGTCATGCTGACGGATTCGGAATATGCGTTTGGGGTAGAAGAAGGCGTCGGCAAGCTGCAAGCGGCGGTGGCCGAGCAGGGCATTGACCTGCTGGACTGGTCGCGCGAGGGTTAGCCGGTAAAATGGCTAACCGTGGCTTTATACCGGAAATATCGTCCAGCAACGTTCGCGGAGGTCGTGGGCCAAGAGCAGGTCACCACGCCGCTATCCGCCGCCCTTGATGCGGGGCGCATCAACCACGCCTATCTCTTTTCCGGCCCGCGCGGCTGCGGCAAGACCTCCTCGGCGCGAATTATGGCCCGCTCGCTCAACTGCGAACACGGGCCCACCTCGACGCCGTGCGGCAAGTGCGATTCCTGCGTCTCCCTCGCCCCCGGAGGCCCCGGCAACTTGGACGTGACGGAGCTCGACGCCGCCTCGCACAACGGCGTGGAAGACATGCGCGAGCTGCGTGACCGCGCCTACTACGCGCCGGCCGAATCGCGCTACCGTATCTTCATCATTGACGAGGCGCATATGATTTCGCCCTCCGGTGCGAACGCGCTGCTCAAGGTGGTGGAGGAGCCGCCTGAGCACGTCATCTTCATCTTTGCGACTACGGAGCCGGAAAAGATCATCGGCACCATTCGCTCGCGTACTCACCACTACCCCTTCCGCCTGCTCACCCCGCCGGCGATGAAGGGCCTGCTGCAGCGCACCGTTGCGGCCGAGGACGTGCAAGTTGAGGACGCCGTGTACCCCATGGTCATTGAGGCGGGCGGTGGCTCCCCGCGCGATACTTTGTCTCTGCTGGACCAGCTGCTGGCCGGCGCTGGGCCCGATGGCCTGACCTATGACCTTGCCCGGCCGCTTTTGGGTGTCACCGATGTCTCGCTGCTTGACGACGCCATCGAAACCCTCGCCAACCAAGACAAACCCGGCCTCTTCGCGATGGTGGACCACGTCATCGAGGCCGGCCACGACCCGCGCCGCTTCGCCGTCGATTTGCTCGACCGACTGCGCGATTTGATGATCCTGCAGGCTGTGCCCGGCGCCATCGACGCCGGCCTCGTCTCCGCGCCCACCGACCGCGCTTCCGTGCTCACCGCCCAAGCGCAGCGCTTTTCCGGTCCGCAGCTGACCTACCTGGCTTCCACGGTCAACGACCGCATCAGCGACCTCACCGGTGCGACCTCTCCGCGGCTACTGCTGGAAATCATGTGTGCGCATCTGCTTATCGGATCCACCGGTCCTGCCGCCTCCGTGGCGGCTCCAGGAGCGGAGGCAGGCACGGCCGCGAGTGGGGCCCCTGGTGCAGCTTCTGCTGCCACCTCTGCCGCGGCCTCGGCCGCGCCAGCTGGTCCCGCGACCCCAGGCGAGGCACCTGCGGCCAACTCCGCCGTCGCCGGCGCTCAAGATCCTCAGTCCGCCGCTGCTGCCATTATCGCTCGCCGCCGCGCCAAGTCCCAGGAGCAGCAGGCTTCTGCCCCTTCCTCTGCGTCGGCCGCCGAGCCGCAAAGCCTGCAGAAACCACAGAACCAGGAGCGACAGCCGCAGCCGCAGCCGCAGCGGGAAGAACCAGCCGCGCCTGAACAGCCGACGCAGCAAGAGCGGCAGGAGCAGCAGGAGCCCGCAGCCGCGCAGAAGCAAGAGGCCGGGGACCCATGGCAGCGTGAGCGGCAAATCCCGCAGTCGGCGCAGGGTGAGGCGCCGCAGTCAACGCCGGCCCAGGCGAATCCTCACGAACCGTTGGAGAAGCCCGTGCCGGCCGGTGCAGAGGAATCTGTCGAGGAAACCAAGCCGGAATCTGGGGCGGAGCCTGGTGCAGAGAAGGCGTCGGAAATGGCGCAACCACAGGCAGCGAAGGAGCCGGAAGGCGACTTCGCGGAGGCCGTGAGGGAGAAATGGGTGGCGTTGAGGGGGAGCGTCGGAAAGCGGAATAAGGTGGCCGAAATCATGCTGGCCGAAGCCCGCGTACTTGGCTTCCGCGATGGCACCCTCACGCTGGGGCACACCACCGGCGCACTGGCCGAGCGTATTAACGCGCCCGCCAATAATGCCGTCATCGTGGAGGTGCTCAAGGAGGAGTTCCAGCGCGATGTGGCCGTGAACTGCGTGGTGGGCACCGATCCGAAGACCGCCGGTTTCGATGCGCCGCGGCCGCCGCAGCGCAACGAAGCGTGGACGCCGAATCAGCCGGCGCGCGAGCCTGCCGACGACCAGGAGGCGGAGAGTAAACCCGAAAGCAAGCCCGGGTGGCGCTCGCGCATCGCACGGGCGACGCGGGCCGCCAAGCAACGCGATGAATCGCAATTTAGCAACGGCGTGCCGCTGCCGCCCGAGCCGGATTTTGCAGCGCCGCCCGAGGAGCCGCCGGCCTATACCCGCGATGACGAAGAACGCGACATGATGGAAGCCGCGCAGGCCACCGGCGAGATGGATCATCGCAGCGCCACCGAGGTAGCTATGGAGCTGCTGGAGCGCGAGCTAGGAGCGCGGCGTGCCTGACCCAGCGAGCACGGTACACTCGGGCGGTAGCGAAATTTACGGTTGATTTAGAAAGGAAACAACATGGCTGACCAAGACCCAATGCAGCAGGCCAATGACATGAACGACCTCATCGCGCAGGCCGCGCAGGTGCAGGCGGACCTGCAGAAGGCGCAGGAAGAAATCCTCGCCACCAACGTCGAGGGCCAGGCAGGCAACGGCCTGGTTAAGGTGACCATGACCGGCGGCGCCGAGCTCGTGGACCTGCAGATCGATAAGTCGGTCGTGGACCCAGAGGACGTCGACACCCTGCAGGACCTGGTCATGGGCGCGTTCAAGGAGGCCCACGCTGCGGCCGGCCGCCTGGCGCAGGAGAAGATTGGCCCGCTGTCCCAGGGCATGGGCGGCCAAGGCGGCCCGTCTTTTGAGGATGTCTTCGGCGGCAACCAGTAGGCCGCGCGATACGATAAAAGGCCGTTGCCCCGAGTTGGGGCCGCGGCCTTTTGCTGATTGTGGGAGAAATTGATGTTTGAAGGACCTCTGCAAGACCTCATCGACGAGTTTTCGCGCCTGCCGGGCATCGGCCCGAAATCGGCGCAGCGCATCGCGTTTCACGTTTTGCACATGGAGCCCGAGGACATCGAGCGGCTACAAAACGCGCTGGGCGCGGTGCGCGATGGCGTGACCTTCTGCCGCATCTGCTGCAATATTTCACGTGAGGATGTGTGCCGCATCTGCATTAACTCACAGCGCGACGCCTCTACCATCTGCGTGGTCGAGGAGCCGAAGGATATCCAGGTCATTGAGCGCACCGGCGAGTATGAGGGTCGCTATCACGTATTGGGTGGTGCGCTGGATCCGCTGGCGAATGTGGGCCCGCGTGATTTGAATATTTCCACGCTGTTGCAGCGCCTGGGTGGCGTGCTGCCGGACCGTGAGCTGGCAGATTCCACCCCCGAAGCCCCGCTTTACGACGCCACCCCCACTATCCACGAAGTCATCCTCGCCACCGATCCCAATACGGAGGGCGAGGCGACCGCCGCATACCTGGTGCGCTTGCTGCGCGACTTTCCTGATTTAAAGATCACCAGATTGGCCTCCGGCATGCCGCTCGGAGGCGATCTGGAGTTTGTGGACGAACTCACCTTGTCTCGCGCGCTTTCCGGCCGCCTGACCATTTAGCACCTTGAGCGCCCCGGCCAGTGGCACGCGTGCATTCGCGGGTGAGCGCGCGAGCGCGGACTAAGGTACGGCGGCCGTGGGCCCGGTTCGTGCCCGGCCAGTAAACACCGGTGGCCCATGCGCCCGTGGCTTAGTGGCCGTCGCAGAATTGCCATCTTTGTCGTTGCTATCTTTGTGAGCATGGAGGCTAACAGGCGGTAACCAGGCGATTCTGCCACGAATGCGCGCCATCCGGCCGCGGCCCGGCAGCCCGTTGATGGAGTTGTGATACGGGCACAATAGCGTCATGTTTTCGGGGTGGGTGTGGCCGCCGCGCGAGTATTCGATGAGATGGTGGGCTTGGCATTCGGCGGCGGGGCGTCGGCAAGCGGGCCAGGCGCACCGGGCGCCTTCGGCCTCGAGCATGCGGCGCTGCTTCGCGGAGGCCTGCCGGGTGCGGTAGAGGTTGACCGGGCCGCGCTCGGGGTGGATGAGCGTGAAGAGGCCAGCACCGGCTAGGGTGCGGCGTACCAACTCAGCGCCGGTGATGGTGGCGCCGTTGGTGAGGGCGAGGCGGATGTCGTCGCCGTCGCCAGCCAAGATTTTCAGATAATCCGGCAGCTCGATGATGACATTAGTGGTCACGGTCGCGGGCGCGGCGGCGCGGGAACTGGTGAGCCAGGCCAGCGGGTCGGATTTGGCAGCGGCCCAGATATCGGCCATCTGCGCGGCGGGGCCGGTGAAACTTAGGGTGGTTTTCTCGCCATGCATGATGCGGCGGCCGCCGTCTTCGCGCTCGGGCGGCGGGTTGATTTCCCGCAGCAGCCGAGTCGCCGCGCGTGAGACCTGCGCGGTGGTGCCGGCGGTGGCGCATAGCTTCTCGCGGAATTGCCAGCGCTTGGCGGGGTCAGAAATGCCGCGCGAGCGGCGGGCGATGAGCGCGAGGGTCTCCAGGCTGTGTTGGTTGCGGCGCGTGGCGGCCAGCGCGCGGGATTGGTAGCGCGAGTGGCTGGTGGGTGAGAGGAAGGCCGCGGCGGTGCGGCGCAGGGTGCCTGCTTGGTCTGCGGGCAGGGGCAGGCTGGAGGCGGCGTGGGCCTCTTCGAGAAGGTCCACGCCGCGCTTAGCGATGTCGCCCAGCTGCTCCAATAACGTCATGCCCCGCAGCCTATGGGCGGGGGCAGGCGGCTACAAGGGCAGGCGGCCGGGCCTGTGGATAACTTGGGGGTTTCACGGCCGCCGGGCGAAGTTATCCACAGGTTTGGGCCTATCTTTGGGAGCGTGGGGGCTCGGAGGCGTTGAAACGTTCGACGCGCAGGCGGTCGACGGCCGGGATCTCAATCGGATCGAGGTCCGCGAGGGCCACGCCCATCGCTTGGGAGAGGAGGAGATCGGCCAGCTGCGGATTACGGGCCAGTGCTGGGCCGTGCATATAGGTGGCAATGACGCTGCCTTGGACGGCGCCTTCGTAGGTGCGCTGGGCGGAGCCGTCGCTGAGATCGGCGGTGGCGGCTTGGTCGGCATTGCCATTGCCGCGGGTGAGCGTTCCGAGCGGCTGCGCGGAGGGGCCGAGGATGGTGGCGCCTAGGTGGTTTTCAAAACCGGTCAGCGGCTCGGTGAGGCCCGCGGTAATACCGGCGCGGGTGGGGTCGGAGGCCACCTCGCCGATGGTGCGATCCTGCATGCCGGCCGTGGTGGCGTCGAGCAGCCCGACGCCGTCGATAATGCGGCCAGAGGCGCGGAAGGATTCGCCGAGGACCTGCAGGCCGGCGCAAATGGCAAAGACGGGGCGGCCAGCGTTAGCGGCGCGGGTGAGGCCACCATCGGAAATCAGGTGGTCCGCAGCTAGAATCTGCGCGGTATCTTCGCCGCCGCCGAGGGTGTAGATATCCAGCGTTTCGGGCACGGGCTCGCCCAAGCGGATGGGGTGAATCTCCGCCTCGAAGCCGCGCATGCGGGCGCGCTGTTGCAGGACGAGGGCGTTGCCGTCGTCGCCGTAGGTACCGAGGACGTCGGGAAGCACTAGGCCGATATTAAGCATTGGTGCCCTCCTTGGAAAGCGCCTTCTTCAAATCGCGGAAGGCGGTGTAGTTGGCGAGGACCTCGATGCGGCCCTCCGGGCAGGCGGCGAGCGCGTCCATCGGGTCCGGGATGAGCTCGTGGGAAATATCGGCGTAAACCAAGCGCACGGCCAAGTCGGTGCCGCGCTCGCCGGCGGCCTTGACGCTTAAGCCATTGAAGCCTTCGAATTTCACGTCCCAGAGCCAGGACATGTCGATGCCATCGGCCACCTGGCCGTTGGTGGCGATAACCAGGCCATCGGCGTTGCGGTCCACCATGGACAGCGCTTCTTGCCAGCCGGCCGGGTTCTTGGCCAGCAGCAGGCGAATCTCGCGGCCTTTCCAGTGGATGGTGGAGTAGCGGCCGGCGACATCGTCGATGCTCTCGGCGGCAGCAATGGCCTTATCCAGTTCCACGCCGAAGCCGGCTACGACCGCGGCGATGGCCTGGGCGGCGTTGCCACGATTGGCGCGGCCCGGCAGCGCCAAGTGCAGCGGGCGCTTGGCGGTGGGGGTGATAATGCCATGCTTATCGACGCCCCAGGTAGGCTGCGGCCGGCGGAATTCGCGGCCGTCGGCAAGCGGCTTAACGGCGTACCAGTCATCCTCGGTTCGCACGACGTGCCCGCCGGTGCGTGGGCAGGTGACGGAATCGCCGAGCCAGCCGGCGCCGGCCGAGACCCAAATGACGTTCTTGGCGTCGTAGGCCACGGAGGTCATGAGCACATCGTCGCAGTTGGCGATGACGAGCATGTCCGGGTGGGCCTCCACGGCGCCGCGCAGGGCGCGCTCGATCTTGTTGATTTCTCCCACGCGGTCCAGCTGGTCGCGGGTGAGATTAAGCAGTACTAGGACCTGCGGGTTGAGGCTATCGGCCACGTGGGGCACGTGGAGTTCGTCTACTTCGAGCACGAGGTGGGAGGCGTCTTTGCCGGCCATGAGCGCGGAGATGATGCCGGCATCCATGTTATCGCCGCCGTCGTTGGTTGCTACGGTGTGCTCGGCGCGGACTGCGGCGGCCAGCATGCGGGTGGTGGTGGACTTGCCATTGGTGCCGGTAACCAGCACGGCCGGGCGCTCACCGCCCAGGTTGGTCATGATGGAAGGGTCAATGGCATTGGCGATTAGGCCACCGATCATTCCGCCAGCGCCACGGCCGGTGGCGCGGGAAGCGGTGGTGGCCAGCTTCGCGGCGGTGGTGGCGGTGGTGGTGCGCAACTTCTTCAGCGCACCCGGGACTCTAAAACTCATGTCCCCTAGGGTAGTCGGGCGGGCGGCTTAGTCGTTCTTTTTCCCCGCCGAGCCGCCAGAATTTCGCCGGCCTCTGCCACGGCCACCGCGGCCGCCGCGGCGTCGGCGGCGTTTCTGGTTCTTGCCGCCGCCCTTTTTGTTGTTCTGCGGCGAGCGTTGGGGCCGGGGAGTGGGTTTGGTGGATTCGGGTTCGGGCTCGGCGTCTTCGATGCGGGTGAGGGCATCAAGAAAGGCGGCGTCCGACATCAGCGGGATGCCTTTGCGGTGGGCGTGCATGGGTTTGCCCACCAAGTCCGTGGTGACATTGCAGACCGCCAGCGAGGACTCGCGGGTGAGCTTCTCGGAATAGTTGAGCTCTTCGCGCATGAGCGCGGCGATGATGGTGTCCGGATCCTCGAGGATTTCTGGGGCGACGACGATTTCCATGCCGCGGCGCAGTTCCTTGCCCGGCTCGTATTTGCCGGGGTTGTGGTGCTGGACGGGGGCTTCGGCGGCGTCGACGCGCACGTGGGAGCGTTGCAGGCCGAAGCGATCGGCGCGCACGTCCTCGGGCGCATAGCTGCGCACAGTGCCGCCTTCTTGCTGGCGGTAGAGCGCGATGAGCAGCTCGGTTTGATCGCGGGAGGTCTCCGCTTCGGGCCGGCCGGCGCGCTCCACCGAGGCCTCCGGCGTGGCGTTTAGGCCGCTCTGCTTAGCGACGCCCCCTAAACGCACATCATTCGACCGCACCTGCTGCGCATAGGAGGTGGCCAGGGTATCGATAATGCGAACTGGCGTGGGCACATGCCCGACCTTTTGGCGGCGTCGGCGGCCCTTGTTGCGGCCGCGGTTGCGGGCGCGATTTTGGCGGGCGGCGGCCATCATGGCGCGACGAGCCTCGGCGACGATAAAGCCCCAGGTATAGGGGAGATCGTGGACGATGAGCGTGCGGCCATCGATAAGCTTGTCCAGCGATTTAAGGATTTTGCCAAACGCGGGAGCCTGCTCAATATCGGTGGTGCTCAGCCCGTGGAGGTGGCGCGGGCCGGCATCGACATCGGGCTTGAGGACGGCGTGGAAGAGTTGGCCGTGGTCGCCGGCGTCGTTGAAAGCAACGGCGTCGATAGTCACGATGCGCCCCGTCGTGGGATGGATGCCGGTGGTCTGCAGGGTCAGCGCCACATAGGGGTAGTCGGCCGCATCTGCGTGTGCATTGGATTGCTGCGGCTGCTGTGGCTTCTTGTTAGCTGCTTCCGGTGCGGCCGGTCGCTCGTGGCGGGCAGGTGGGTGCGGCTTCGGTTTCGGCTTGGACTTCGCGGCATCCGGTTCGCCGGACGGCCGAACCGCGCGGCGCGGCCTAGTGCGCCGTTCCATGCCCGGCTTGGGCGCTGCGGACCTGGCCGCGTGGCGCGAAGCCACCGTCGCGGGCGAAGGAGCCGGCGCGGGCTGCGGGGTAGGGCCAGGTATGTTGTTCATTAAACTCAGTGTAGTATCCCGCAATTCGTGCAGGGGGACAAGGCGCGCCGCTTAATCGTCAATGACGATGACTATGACTTTCGGCGGCGTTGCTGGTTCCGAAGGCTCCTTTGGTTCCTCTGCTGCTGCGGCGGCTGCATGGGAAATTGCCTGGGAATCTGCATCGCGGGTATGGGAAGCAGGTGCTTCGGCATGAGGCGTTTGCGCTGCACATGGAGCCCGCTGTTCTTGTGGGGCGGAGGCAGGGTGAGGTGGCGTTGCGGCGGCGTCGCTTAGCGAATGCGGGGAAGCCAACGAAGGCACGGCGGCACCGGATGGTGCGGCGGCACTGGTGGTGGGGCCAGCATCGTGAAGGCGGGGAGTAGCAGGGTGCACAGGATGCTTGGGGCCGTTGCCCTCGAAATGGGAGGGGGAGTCAGTGTGGTCCTCGTCCCAGGTGGGTGTGGAGGAATGCCGGTGGGTATCCGATAGGGGCTCGTTCTCACTGAGCAGGTTAGTGGCCACGGTGGCCCCGCCGCCGACGAGTACCGCTACCCCGGCCGCGGCGAGAAAACTTGAAGTCATAGCGCCAGAAGCGCCGGCGGCAGAAGTGCCTGTAGCGGTAGTGGTAGCGGGGGCGGTGGGCACGGTGGATGCGGCTTGGGCGCGGGTGCAAACCGGCACCGAGGATCCAGTCAAATAGCGCGTAGGCTTGGGAATCGGCGGTGCTGAGATGGCCAATGAGAAAGTCGCCGACCGAGATTGCAAAGCCTTGGTTAGCGGTGCGCGGGCCGAGATCGGCAGAGAGGTAGGCTGCCTCCGAGGCTGTCGCCTCGAGCAGATCGCTAAAGATTTCCGGCGAAACATCCGCGATGGGCAGGTTGTGGATTACGCCAAAACCGTGGTCAGGGACCACGTAGGGGGCGGAATCCAGTGCAGTCATGGTGACCTTTCCTCGCGAGATGATGATAACACCGTATTCTAGGCACTACCTTGGGTTATTTCCGATTCCCGAGGAATGGAAAATGGGGTGCTGGCCTGCCTAAAGTATTTAGAGAATCAATAAGATAGCGCCAATGAGCGCGGCGATGACGAGCACGGCGAGAACGGTGGGCCACCAACGGCGACGTGGTTCAGGCTTATCGATGCTCACGGCGCGGAAGCTGGTGGTTTCGAAGGTCTCGGTAGCAGCGGGGGAGGTTGGGGTGGCGTCGGCAAGCGAGGCTTCCAGCGAGTCCGGCAGTGGCGCGCCCGCGTAAATGCTGAGCACGCGGCCGGTGCTGCGCGGGGCATGGTAGGCATGGGCCAGGGTTGTGCCCTGCTTGGCGACGTCCACCCCATCCAACCGCCCCACCAGCCGCGGGCCCAAATAAGCATCGGCGCCGGTACCGGCGGCGCTGGGGGTGAGGGTGACCAGTACGTGCATGCGGGCCTGGGCAGGGATGTCTAGATCAGCGGGGAGATCGGTGATGTCGATGGGCGGGGCGTAGCCCAACATCGTCCACGGGCCAGCCGGCGGGTTATTGGCCGGCAAACAGAGCCCCGGCCGGGGAAGGAGCAGCGAGAGGGAGCCATCGGGCTGCGGTGCGGCGGTGGCCGCAGGAGTAAGCCCGGCGCGAAAAAGCAGATCAATCTCGGGGTACTCGGCGCGGTCGGCGCTGGTGATGTGTCCGATGGGGGAGTCGGTGCGCACCTGCAACCCGCCGTCCTTACGAGGTGCCAAGGTGACGGCGAACTCCCGGTTTTCCTTCGTCTGTGCCCCGTAGATGGGCAGTGCCTGCACGGCGCCTAAGCCACGGTGGGGGATGAGGTAGGTAGAAGAAGGCATACCCACCCTTCTACCACGCCGCGGCCCGGCGCCGACGTGCAGCCTTAGGCTAGGGCGCGGTTGACGGCGGAGTTAATCGCGTCGATGGAAGCCCGCGTGGTGGACCCAGCGATGCCTGCACCCCATACCTTGTTCTGGTTTACGTCCGCGGCGATATAACAGGCGGCCTCGGCGTCGTCGCCGGCGGAGCGGGATTGCTGGGAATATTCCATGACCTCGAAGTCGATGCCCAGGGACTCCAAGGCGTTGGCATAAGCAGCAATCGGGCCGTTGCCGGTGCCGGAAACGGTGGACTTTTCCCCATTGAATGTCACAGTGGCGGTCACGGCAGCGTCCTCCTCGTCCGTTGGGGCATTGTCCAAATGGAAAGACTCTAGGGCCAGCGGAGTCTCCCGGTCCAAGAACTCGGTGGCAAAGATATCCCACATGTTCTTGGAATTGACCTCGCCGCCTTCGGAGTCGGTGATTTCCTGCACCACGGTGGAAAATTCCGCTTGCATGGCACGCGGCATATTGATGCCGTGGTCGGTCTTCATGATGTAGGCAACGCCACCCTTGCCGGACTGGGAATTGACGCGGATGACGGCTTGGTAGTCGCGGCCCACGTCCTTTGGATCGATGGGCAGGTAGGGAACCTCCCAGATGGCTTCGCGCAGTTCTTCCCAGGAAACCTCGGTATTATTCGCGCCGGGGCGAATGGTGGCCGCCAGTGCGTCAAGTCCTTTGTTAATGGCGTCTTGGTGGGAACCAGAGAAGGCGGTGAAGACCAATTCGCCGCCGTAGGGGTGGCGCTCCGGCACGCGCAGCTGGTTGCAGTATTCGACGGTCTCACGAATCTGCGGCAGATCGGAAAAATCGATCTGTGGGTCCACGCCCTGGGTGAGCATATTCAGGCCCAGGGTAATGAGGTCAACATTGCCGGTGCGCTCGCCGTTGCCAAAAAGGCAGCCTTCGATGCGGTCCGCGCCGGCCATAAAGCCCAGCTCGGCGGCGGCGATTCCTTCGCCGCGGTCATTGTGCGGGTGCAGGGACAACAGGATGTCCTCGCGGCGGGCCAGGTTGCGGTGCATCCACTCGATGGAATCGGCATAAATATTGGGCGAAATCATCTCCACGGTGGACGGCAGGTTGATAATCATCGGGTTATCCGGGGTGGGGTCCATGATGGCCACGACGTCATCGCAGACCTCGCGGGCGAAGTCCAGCTCGGTTCCGGTGAAGGACTCGGGGGAGTATTCCCAGCGCCAATTGGTATTGGGGTAGTCGGCCGCAATGGACTTGATGAGTTCGGCGGCATCGGTGGCCAGCTTTTTGATGGCGGGCTTGTCCTTGCGGAAGACCACGCGGCGCTGCAGTTTCGAGGTGGAATTATAGAAGTGGACGATGACGTTCTTGGCGCCTTCGCAGGCCTCAAAGGTGCGGCGGATGAGGTGCTCGCGGGCTTGGACGAGCACCTGGATGGTCACATCATCGGGAATTTTATTGCCCTCAATGATTTCGTGGACGAAGTTATAGTCTGTTTGGGAGGCAGACGGGAAGCCGACCTCGATTTCCTTGTAGCCCATCTTGACCAGCAGGTCGAACATGCGGTGCTTGCGCTCTGGGCTCATGGGATCAATGAGCGCTTGGTTGCCATCGCGCAGATCCACCGCACACCACTGGGGAGCGTGGGTGATTTTCTTGCTGGGCCACGTGCGGTCTGGCAAGTCAATGTCTTCTACCTCTACGGCAAAGGGCTGGTAGCGCTCGTGAGGCATGGCGGAGCCGCGTTGCTTATTCCATGCGGGCTGGCCTTCGCGGCGCGGGCCGTTGGGGGTGGTGATGTCGCGCGGGGCGCTGATGAAAGAATCAGTGGGGGACATGAAGTGCGGTTTCCTTTTCTGCGGTGTCTGTGGGAGACGGCCAGCTGGGCTTGGGTAGCGGGGCTCCGCGACGGGGCGCTGGCCAGTGTTAGGCCGAAATCCCGCCGCGGCAGATAAGGAGTAGGTCATTCCGCTGTGTCATACCGGTCACACTACAGGCCTTCTCACTATGTGGCAAGAGATTTCATTCAATGAGATGCGGCGCCGGTGCGGTACGATGCCTTCCGTGTCTACCGCCCGCCATTCTGTATCCGCGTCACCGTCTCCTTTGCGCTCTTTGTGGGCGCCTGCCGCGCTCGTTGCGCTCCTTGGGGCCGCCTTGCGCGTAGGCGTGCTCGCGGCAGTGGCCGCGGCGCAAGACGATAGCCTGTGGGGCCTGCTTAATAAGTGGGACGCCAAGCATTATGTAGAAATCGTCCGTGGCGGATACTTTGGCGCCGATATTTCCACGGATGGTCCGGTCCACGAGACCACGATGGCTTTCTTCCCGGGCTTTCCGTTTCTGGTCCGTATAGTCAGCAGCCTGCTGGGGACCGGGGTGGCCGGAACGGCCATTGTGCTCAACGCGCTATTTAGCGTCGCATTGGCCGCCGGCGTAATGGCATTGGCCGCGCGGATGGGTAAGGGAAAGTGCGCACAGGTGCTCAGTGCCGTGGTAGTAACCGGTGCGCCGATGTCCATTGTGTTCACTATGCCGTATACCGAAGCGCTCTTTGGGGCCCTTGCCATCTGGGCGGTGGTGGCGCTCGTGGATGAGAGATGGTGGACCGCTGCGGCATTTGTCTTTCTAGCCGGGCTCGTGCGCCTTACCGCGGTGGATCTCGTTGCGGTCTTTGGGCTCATGGTGCTGCTGCGGGCCCGAAAGGACTGGCGAGCCTGGGCCGCAGTAGCGTTTTCGGTCGTGCCGCTGGTGGGGTATTTGTGGTGGTCAAGCAGCCACTTAAAGGAAGCCGGCGGCTACTTCGGGATTCAGAAGGAGCATTGGAACTCCGGCTTCGATGGCGGCAAGGCCACGGCTGTTTGGCTATGGGAGACACTCAGTGGGGCTACCAACGGTGGCTACCTGCTCAGCGCCGGGGTTATGATCGCCGCTCCGGTATTCCTAGTGTTGGCTTGGCGCCGGCTACCGTTGGCGGCCTGGCTATTTTCCGCCGTGCTCATGGCCAACGTCTTGTTGTCTGATGGCATTATGCACTCGCGGCCCCGGTTGCTTCTGCCGGCGGTGATTGTGTTGTTGCCGTGGGTGAAAAAGGGGGCGTCGGCAAGCGCGGCGGCACTTGCTTGGGTGGTATTCGGCGCGTGGTTTTCGGCTTATATGCTCGGCGTATTTGAGTGGGCCATCTAACCGCGTTGGCTAATCGGGCTGCGGGAGAGAACGATGGTGGAAAGCACCATAACGGCAAGGGCAATAAGCATGATTGCCCAGCCGACGGCGGTATCGATAAGGAATTTCTCCCCCAGCACCATATAGCCCAAGCCAAAGGCCACAATGGGCTCGAAGATGGTCATGGCTGGTAGCGAGTGAGCCAGCGGCCCAGCATTGAAGGAATACTGCTGTACCACTGTGCCGGTGAGCGCGAGGCCGATAAGGCCATAGAGTTGCCAGCTTGCCAGCAAAGTCGTGAGGCTTTCGTGGGTGAAAATATCCACCACGGCCTTAGAAAGCAGGGCGACGAAACCATAGATAACGCCGCAGGCCGTACCCAAGGCCAAGGGGCGGTGCTCCGGCAGCTTGGTGGCCACCGCTCCCAGCGCCGCGAGGGTGAGCACTCCTACGAGCAGAGCCGGCCACCAGTCACTCCACTCTGGGCGGGGGTTGCCGGCAACCGGCCGGCCGTAGACCACCATGATGCCCACCGCGATGGTCAATGCAACGGACCAAAAGACCTCGTGGAAGGGCATCTTGCGGCCGGAGTACCACGCCGAGAGCGGCAGGGTAAACATCAAGGACAGCACCAAGATGGGCTGAACCACCAGCAAGGTGCCAAAGCCAAGCGCGATGACCTGCAGGCCGTAGGCGCCAATGGCGGCCGCGGTGCCCACCCACCACAAGGGGTTGGACATGGCGGCGCGCATGACCGAATCATCGGCGTCGAGGGCGATACGGTGGCGGATGACCGTACCCCAAGCAACCGTCAGCGCGGATGCGAGCGCGAAAAAGATGGCGAGGAGGTTGCTTAACACCCGCTCAACGCTAGTAAAAATCTCCGTTCATTGCATATTCTCCGCTGCATGGCGCGTGTTTTTATCCGGAAGTGTGGGCAGCGCGTGGAACGCCTAAAGCCAGGGGCGTGTGAATAAAAAGCAAGCATTGTCTGGGAATTATGATGAGGGCTAGGCCCCTGCGGGGTAGCATGGGTATTTGACTAATGACCGACAGATATTTCTGGACGCGCGCAAACGCACACTCCGGAAATGCCTGGAAAGACGAAAGGCGGCATCCACACCGTGGCCCTGATCGTGCAAAAATATGGCGGCTCATCCCTCGAATCGGCAGACCGCATCCGCGCCGTTGCGGAACGCATTGTGGCCACCAAGAAGCAGGGCAATGACGTTGTTGTGGTGTGCTCCGCCATGGGCGATACCACCGATAACCTGCTTGACCTTGCCGCCCAGGTCAACCCTGTCCCGCCGCAGCGAGAGATGGATATGCTGCTTACCGCCGGCGAGCGCATCTCTAATGCTCTGGTGGCCATGGCAGTGGAATCGCTGGGTGCCCAAGCCCAGTCCTTTACCGGTTCCCAAGCCGGAGTGCTCACCACCGAGCGCCACGGCAACGCCCGGATTGTAGACGTCACTCCGGGCCGCCTGACCGAAGCATTGGATGAGGGCAAGATTTGCATCGTTGCCGGTTTCCAAGGCGTAAATAAGGAATCGCGCGATGTCACCACGCTGGGTCGCGGCGGCTCCGATACCACCGCTGTGGCCCTGGCGGCCGCGCTGAATGCGGATGTGTGCGAGATTTACTCCGATGTCGATGGCGTCTATACCGCGGACCCGCGCATCGTCCCCGAGGCGCAGAAGCTAGACAAGCTCTCCTTTGAAGAGATGCTGGAGATGGCCGCAGTAGGTTCCAAGATTTTGGTCCTGCGCAGCGTGGAGTACGCCCGTGCGTTCAATGTACCTTTGCGAGTTCGCTCGTCTTATTCGAATGATCCCGGCACCCTAGTGGCCGGCTCAATGGAGGATATCCCCGTGGAAGAAGCAGTACTAACTGGTGTAGCAACCGATAAGTCCGAGGCTAAGGTCACCGTCCTTGGAATCCCGGACCGCCCAGGGGAGGCCGCGAAGGTCTTCCGCGTCATCGCGGATGCAGAGATCAATATTGACATGGTCTTGCAAAACGTTTCCTCCTTGGAGGACGGCACCACCGATATCACCTTCACCTGCCCGCGAGCAGACGGTCCGCGCGCCATGGAGCTGTTGACCAAGCTGAAATCTGAGGGCGGCTGGGCCAATGTGCTTTACGACGACCAGGTGGGCAAGGTCTCCCTCGTCGGTGCCGGCATGAAGTCCCACCCGGGCGTTACCGCGGAGTTCACCGAAGCCCTGCGCGATGTGGACGTCAATATGGAGCTCATCTCCACCTCGGAGATCCGCATCTCCGTGCTCACCCGCGAGGCAGACTTGGATAAGGCCGCCCGTGCGCTGCACGATAAATTCCAGCTTGGTGGCGAAGAAGAAGCCACGGTTTATGCTGGAACCGGACGTTAAATACCCAAAGCAACTACAGAGGATTTTTAAGTCATGACCACTGTTGCAGTCGTAGGCGCTACCGGCCAAGTTGGCCACGTTATGCGCTCCATCTTGGAAGAACGCAATTTCCCAGCGGATAAGGTGCGCTTTTTCGCCTCCTCCCGTTCCGCCGGCACCGAGCTGGAATTCCGCGGCGAGAAGGTAACCGTAGAGGACCTCGCCGAGGTCACCGAACAGTCCGTTGCTGATGTTGATATCGCGCTATTTTCTGCCGGCGGTTCCACTTCAAAGCAGTGGGCCCCGGTATTTGCCGCCGCAGGTGCGACCGTGGTGGATAACTCTTCGGCCTACCGTAAGGACCCTGAGGTTCCCCTCGTTGTCTCCGAGGTAAACCCCGAGGCAGCCAAGAACACCCCGAAGGGCATCATTGCGAACCCGAACTGCACCACCATGGCCGCCATGCCGGTGCTCAAGGTCCTTCACGATGTCGCTGGCCTGAATAAGCTGCACGTGTCTTCCTACCAGGCGGTCTCCGGCTCCGGTCTGGCTGGTGTGCAGACGTTGGCCGCACAGGTTTATTCCGTAGGCGAGCATAACGTCGGCTTGGTCCACGATGGCTCCGCGCTCAATGAAGAGGACTTCGGCCCGTACGTCGCTCCCATCGCTTATAACGCGCTGCCGCTGGCCGGCAACCTTGTTGATGATGGCTCCTTGGAGACCGATGAGGAACAAAAGCTGCGCAATGAGTCCCGCAAGATCCTGGACATTCCGGAGCTGAAAGTTGCGGGTACCTGCGTGCGCATTCCGGTCTTTACCGGCCACACCCTGACCATCCATGCAGAATTTGATAAGCCGATCACCCCTGAGCAGGCGAAGGAGCTGCTGGGCGGCGCCCCGGGCGTCACGCTTGCCGACGTCCCCACTCCGCTCGCCGCTACCGGCATCGACGAATCCTTGGTGGGCCGCATCCGTCAAGACCAGACGGTGGATGACAATAAGGGCCTCGTGCTCGTCGTCGCCGGCGATAACCTGCGCAAGGGTGCAGCGCTGAACACCATCCAGATCGCGGAGCTGCTCGTATAAGCCCACACCGGTGCGCCGCAAGGCACAAGAAAAAGCTCGGCGCCTCCTTCCTAGCTACGGGAAAGGGGACGCCGAGCTTTTGCGCTACGGCGGAGGAGCTAGTCCTCAGAGACCGGCTTAGCAGTTCCGGT
>ERZ1031327.28-NODE-28-length-36132-cov-32.742911_pt1 | contig 36132 bp, 29 predicted proteins | sample MGYA00518211_ERZ1031327 | MGnify/ENA primary metagenome ERZ1031327 (study PRJEB33718, sample SAMN03159839) | human skin metagenome | collected 2014-02-25 | study: EMG produced TPA metagenomics assembly of the PRJNA266117 data set (Human skin bacterial metagenome...
TTGCTCCACGGCGGGACCCAAGCAACGCGGCCTTTGACGCGCACCATGCGGCCGCGTTCGGTGGGCCGGGTGGGGTTATCTTGATTGACGGCGTTGTGATGTGCGCACAAGGTCACCAGGTTTTCTTGGTTGGTGGGCCCGCCGGAGGACCAAGCGGTGAGGTGGTGGACTTGGGCGTCGTCGGCAGGCGTATTGCAGCCCGGCCACGCGCACACGGGGTGCTCGGCCGCGGCAAGCATGCGCTGCTTCCACGTGGCCATACGCTCGGTGCGATACAGGTTTACCGGGCCGTGCTCGGGGTGAACGAGGCTGACATAGCCGCGCTGGGCTAAGGCACGAGCGACGAGCTGCGCTCCAGTCATGCGGGCGCCGTTGGTGAGCTGGAGGGCGACATCGGAGGCGTCGGAAGGCGCAGCGACGATGCGGTCGAGCTGGTCCAGCGTGAGGATGACGTTGGTATGCACGGCCGGCAGCGCGCCGGGATTGCCCTCGAGGAGGACCTTCTTGGCGGCGGCGAGGGGATCATCTTTGTTGACGGAGGAGAGCACGCCCTTGATATCGGCGATATCGGTGGGATCGGCCGTAATGGAGATGGTGTGTGGGCCGTCAGGACGGCGGGTATAGCGCACGCCGGGCTCGGGGCGGCGGGGAGGATTGAGCTGCTTGAGCAGCTTCTTAGCCACGGAGGGGATGAGGCGCGCCTCGGTGCGGCAGAGCTCTAAGCGTAGGTCCCAGGCGCGGTTGGTATCGCGTACGCGGCGGGTATAGGACTCGATGCTATCGAGTGTGGCGAGGTCATGGGCGCGACTGCGGGCGGCGTCGCGGGCGAGGCGCTGCTTGCGGGTATTCGACGTGCGGCCGAAATAGGCGTGCTGCAGGCGGGTGAGCTGGGTAGCCAGAAGCGGGCTGGCCCCGGCCTCAAGGAGCGAGTCTTCGGAGCAGCCCTGAAACTCGGCGACGAGGTCGACGCCGCGGCGGCATAACAAAAGAAAATCGGTGTTCACAAGGCCGAAGCTAAAAGGTACGCGAGGACCAAACAAGCGGTGTGCGGCCGGGGAAGTGGAAATTGTGGATAGGTGGGGAAAAGGGGGCGTCGGCAAGAGCTATCCACAGGCCAGCCGGTGGCCGAGATGCGCGGGGACGCCGGCGATGGTAAGGGCGGTCTTCTATGCTGGAAGGCATGTCGGAAGCGAAGGAAAGAGTCTCAACGCGGGAAAAGCTGCGGGTGATTGACCGCTCGGTGCTCTCGCGGGCAAACCGCATCCGCTCGCGGTTTGTCTACATCGTCCAGGCGACCATCGGCGCGGCGCTCGCGTACTGGGTGGCCAGCGACGTGGTGGGGCACCCGCAGCCATTCTTCGCCCCGATTTCCGCGGTCATCATCTTAGGGCTTTCGGGTGGGGACAGGATGAAAAAGGCGCTGGAGATGTCGATTGGCGGCATCATCGGCGTGGCCGTGGGCGACCTGCTCTTCCAGATTGTGGGGCAGGGGCCGTTTCAGATTTTCTTCATCGTGGGCGCGGGCCTGGTAGTGGGCTCCTTTTTGACCAAGTCGCCGCTGGTGACCAACCAGATTGTCTTCGGCGCGATTTTGATCGCGACGATTTTCCCACCCACGGAGGGCCCGGGCGGCCTGCACCGCGCGATTGACGCGATGATTGGTTCGGGAATTGGCCTTATCACCATTGCGCTGATTCCTAACTCCCCGTTGGTGGAGGCGCGGCGTGAGGTCTCGAAGGTGTTAAAGATTGCCTCGAGCATTCTTGCCGACGTCACTTATGGCATCCGCCACCAAGACCCCGCCGTCATCCGCGATGCGCGCGAGGCGGTGCGAGGTACGCAAAATAGCATCAATACCCTGCTGAGTGCGGCACAATCGGGCAGGGAGGCCTCGGAGGTCTCGCCGCTGTTGTGGGCCTCGCGGCGCAGCATTCGCTCGCTAGAGCGCATCCTCATGCCGGTGGATAACGCGGTTCGTGGGGTGCGTGTGCTCTCGCGCCAGGCGCTTGGCCTGACGGAAGACCGCGATAAGGTTTCGGATGGGCAGCTGGAGTTGCTCGATGAGCTTTCCGATGTCATCCTCGCCATCAGCGAGCTCTACGGCCAAGGCAAACAGCACGGCCACGACGAGGCGATTGAGATTCCGGACCTGGTGCAGCGCCTGCGCATCGTGGGCGGGCGCGCCGGGCTGGACATCATCGATAAAGAAGGCACGCTGTCGGCCTATATGATTCTGGGCCAGACCCGCTCCATTGTGGTGGACATGCTGATGGTCTGCGGGCTATCGCGCGAATCGGCCGTGGCGCACCTCGTGCCGACCTCGCAGCACCCGGCCTATCCGCCGGAGGTGTGGGGGCGCGAGGACTAGCGTCCTCGCGCGTAGATAAAGACGTCGCGCGCAATGAGTGATGTCGCGCGCAGACAAGGACGCGCGGGGGCTAAGGGCGGACGATTTGAAGGTCGCGCAGGTGGCGGTAGAACGTCACGCGGGTCACCGGCCGCTTGTGGGGGACCGAATCGACGATGATGCGCAGCTGTGGGCCGCCGGCCTGGACGGCGCGGCCGGTGCGCACGGATTCGGGGTCGAGCTGGCCGGGCTTGCGCAGGAGCGAGCGGAGGCGGCCCTGGGATTCGACGGGGGAGGTGGCGCGGGCGGCGAGGATGCCGGGGGCGTCGGTCATCGGGACGAGGCGCGCGCCAAAGGTTTTGGGCGATGAGGCGGCCAGGGTGTGGTCGTCGATGATGACTTCGCCGGTGAACGAGCTGTTTGCGGCGTCTGAGATGGTGGCGGAGCCAGCGACGGCGAGGCCGGAATCGTTGCGGATGAGCGGCGCAGGGCGCACCGGGGCCGTGCGGGCGAATTCGAGGGCCTCGGCCGGGTCGGTGGGAAGTCCCCAGTTCTGCGCGGCCACGGACGTGACGGCCGTGGATGTGGCGGATGCGGGGGAGGCGGCCGGCGCGGAGGCGGACGAGGCGGAGGCTGCGGCCGAGGGGACGGGGATGAAGGCGACCTCGGCCCAGAGGTTGTCGGAGCGCATGAGGCGGGTGAGCACGGACGAGAGGGCGGCGTCGGAACCGGCGACGACGATGCGCAAAGGTTCAGCAAGGTGGGGTGCTTGGGGCGCGGCCTGTGGTGCGCCGAGGTGCCGCACATCTGGTTGGGCGGCGATGTCATCGAGGGAGGGAGTGGGGTCGTCGGGAAGCAGGGCAGTTGCGGCGTTGTCGATGACGGTCAATTCCTTGCGGGTGGGAATGGCCGAAAGATCATGGGCCTCAGCGGGCATGGGAATGTCCGGGGCGCCGCAGCGGAGGAACAAAAAGCGCATGCGCACAATGCTACGCGGGCTTTTTGGGCCGCAAAAGTGTAAGGTTGGAGAGTATTTTGGCTTCAATTATGAGGAAGTGACTAAACAATGGCAGCGATCGTCATTGTCGGCGCCCAGTGGGGCGACGAAGGCAAGGGCAAAGCGACCGACATCCTCGGCGGCAAGGTTGACTACGTGGTCAAGCCGAACGGCGGTAATAACGCCGGCCACACCGTCGTGGTAGGCGGCGAAAAATACGAGCTAAAGCTCCTGCCGGCCGGCATTTTGTCCGAGAACGCCACCCCGGTGCTGGGCAATGGCGTGGTGATTAACCTTGAGGCGCTCTTTGATGAGATTGATGGCCTCGAGGCCCGCGGTGCGAATGCGTCGCGCCTGAAGATTTCCGCGAACGCGCACCTAGTGGCGCCGTACCACCAGACCCTGGACCGCGTGCAGGAGCGCTTCCTGGGCAAGCGCGCGATTGGTACCACCGGCCGCGGTATCGGCCCGACCTACGCGGATAAGGTCGCGCGTATTGGCATCCGTGTGCAGGATATCTTTGATGAGTCGATCCTGCGCCAGAAGGTGGAATCCGCGCTGGATATTAAGAACCAGATGCTGGTGAAGATGTACAACCGCAAGGCCATCGAAGCGGAGCAGATTGTGGAGTACTTCCTGAGCTACCGCGACCGCCTGCGCCCGATGGTTATCGATGCCGAGCTGGAGCTCAACCAGGCCCTCGAGGCCGGCAAGCACGTGCTTATGGAGGGCGGCCAGGCCACCATGCTGGATGTGGACCATGGCACCTACCCGTTTGTGACCTCGTCTAACCCGACCGCCGGTGGTGCTTCCGTGGGTTCCGGCATCGGCCCGACCCGCATTAAGACCTCGCTGGGCATCATCAAGGCCTATACCACTCGCGTAGGGGCTGGCCCGTTCCCGACTGAGCTCTTTGATAAGTGGGGCGAGTACCTGCAGACCACCGGTGGTGAGATTGGCGTGAACACCGGCCGCAAGCGCCGTTGTGGCTGGTACGATTCCGTCATTGCGCGCTATGCCACCCGCGTGAACGGTTTTACGGATTACTTCCTGACCAAGCTGGACGTTCTTACCGGCATCGGTGAGATTCCGATCTGCGTGGCCTATGACGTCGACGGCAAGCGCTACGACGAGCTGCCGCTTACCCAATCCGAGTTCCACCACGCCGAGCCCATCTTTGAGACCATGCCGGCTTGGGATGAGGACATTACGGAATGCTCCACCTTTGAGGAGCTGCCGCAGAAGGCACAGGATTACGTCCTGCGCTTGGAGGAGCTCTCCGGTTGCCGCATCTCCTATATCGGCGTTGGTCCCGGCCGCGACCAGACCATTATTCGTCATGATGTGATGCAGGATCAATAGGTCACGACCCCATTGCTGAAGGAGCATTTTCATGGATAATCCAGGCGAGATAGCCGGCCATATTGGCACGCCGCTAACCAGAAATGCCACCAAGGTATTGCTGCTGGGATCGGGCGAGCTGGGTAAGCAGCTGGCCATGTCCTTCCAGAACCTGGGCCTTGAGGTCCATGCGGTGGACTCGTACGCGGGCGCGCCGGCGCACCAGGTGGCGCAGTTTAGCTACGTCGCCAATATTAAGGACACCGGCCGCATCCTGCAGCTAGCGCAAGAGATTCAGCCGCACTTTGTGGTCCCAGAGGTGGAAACCGTTGCGGTAGAAGCATTGGAAGAGATGGAAGCGCATAGCGATGCGATCGTGGTGCCTTCTGCTCGTGCCTGCGCCATGACGCAGGACCGCCAGTGCGTGCGTGAGGTGGCGGAGAATATCGGCCTGCCGGTCTCGGCCTACCGCTTTGCCAGCTCCCTGGAGGAGTTGGAGGAAGCAGTGGGGGAGTTGGGCTTTCCGTGCATCATTAAGCCGGACGTATCCACCTCCGGCAAGGGCCATATGATCGCGCGCGAAGAGGACGATGTGCGTACCGCGTGGGAGACCGTGCGGCGCGTGTCCTCGGATTCGCAGCGCGTGGTGGCCGAGCGTTTCGTGGATTTTGATCTCGAGGTCACCCTGCTGGCCATCCGCTCTATCGATCCGGCTACGGGCAAGCTGGCCACGTGGTTTAGCGAGCCCATCGGCCACCGCCATGAGCGCGGCGACCTTGTGGAGGAGTGGCAACCTACCGGCATGAGCGAGATTGCGCTGGAAAATGCCCGCTCCGTGGCTGCGCGCATCTCCAATGAGCTGGGCGGGCGTGGCGTGTACTGCGTGGAGCTTTTCGTTGCGGGCGATGACGTGTACTTTTCCTCCGTCTCCCCGCGACCCTCGGATACGGCGATGCTTACCTCTTATACGCAGCGTTTTTCCGCCTTTGACCTGCATGCGCGCGCAATTTTGGGCTACCCCATTGACGCCACCTTGGTTACCCCAGGCGCTAGCGTCGTAATCCACGCGGACGAGGAGCTGGGGGAGGTTGCCTATACCGGTATCGCCGCAGCCCTCAGCTATGCGGAGACGGACGTGAAACTCTTTGGCAAGCCAGGGGCCTATAAGGGCCGTCGTATGGGCTTAGTGTCTGCTACCGCGGAAAGCGCGGAAGAGGCGCGCGACCGTGCGGCGCTAGCCGCACACAAGATAGAGGTAACCGCCACCCCGGGCCTAGTGGCCCAGGGCGGCGCCCGCGGCATCGATCCAGAAACCGAGAATGTTCCCGATATTGAGGTCGTGGAGTACGAGGGCGGCGTGGAGCTTGACCCGAAGCTCGCCTCCGGCGTGGACGACGCCGACTAGTAGCCGGCTAGCTGGCTATGCGGCTAGCTGGCGGGGCGCAGCATCGGCTGGTGGGGGACTCCCTCGTCATCAAATGGCTCGCCAATCGGCGTGAAGCCGAAGGAGGCGTAGTAGTCCACTAGGCCCGCCTGTGCCTCCAGATAGAGCGGCTGGCCTGGGCGCATGCGCTCGCCAAGGTCTATGGCCGCTTGGAGTAGCTCGCGGCCGAGTCCCGTGCCGCGCGCGGCCGGCGCGACCGCGAAGCGGCCGATTTGTGCGCCGGTGGCGTCGGCAAGCGCGGCGTCGGCAGGCGCAGCCGGAAAGACGCGGGCCGTGCCGAGCAGCTCGTGGGTGTCCGCGTCCCAGGCCAGCAGGTGCACGGTCTGGGGGTCGGCGTCGGTGGCGTCAATCTCGGCGTACGGGCAGCGCTGCTCGTGGACGAAGACGTCCACCCGCAGCTTATAGAGCTGGTGGACGTCCAAGGCCGCCAGCTGCCCCAAGGGCGCGGCGGAAATGAAATGCGGCACGGGTTAGGCCTGCGGGCCGGCGTGCTTGACCATCTCGTCCCACTCGACGATCTTGATGCGCTCGCGGCCGTGGGCCTCGCCGGCGGCACGCTCAGCGGCGTCCAGGCGGTGCCAGCCTTCCCAGGTGGTCACGGCGATATCGCGGGAGGCCAAGAAATCCAGGATGTCGTGCGGATCGCGCTTGGTGGCAGGCTCCAAGTCGCCGGCCTTGTAATCCGCGATGAGCATGGTGGTGGTGTCCTTGGCATCGGACTTGGTATTGCCAATCAGGCCGACCGGGCCGCGCTTAATCCAGCCGGTGGTGTAGAGGCCAGGGATCTTCTCGCCATCGACATTGGCCAGCACATGGCCGCCGTCGTTGGGCATGGTGGCCTGGGTTTCGTCGAAAGGTACGCCGTCGACGGACTGCGGGTGGTAGCCCACCGCGCGGTAAACCGCCTGCACCGGCCACTCGGTGAACTTGCCGGTACCGGTGACAGTGCCATCGCCGTTGAGCTCGGTGCGCTCGGTCTTAATCGCGGTGACGTGTCCATCCTCACCCAATACCTCTACCGGGGACTCAAAGAAGTGGATGTAGAGCTTGTGCGGGGCATCGCCCGGCTCGCGCATGGCGTAGGACTCCAGCGTCTGGCACACCAAGTCGGTGGACTTGGCGGCGCGGCGGGCCTCTACAGAAGCCTCGTCATACTCGATATCCTCAGGGTTGACGATGACCTCGATGGTCGGGGACTCGTCCAGCTCCTTGAGCTCCTTCGGCGTGTACTTGGCCTGTGCCGGGCCGCGGCGGCCGAAGACGTGGACCTCCTTGGCGCGGTTTTTCTTGAGTGCTGCGTAGACGTTATCCGGGATCTCGGTAACAAGCAGCTCGTCGGCGGTCTTGGCCAGGATACGGGAGACGTCGAGGGAGACATTACCCACACCGACGACGGCGACAGATTCTGCAGAGAGATCCCAGTCGCGTTCGAAGTTGGGGTTGCCGTCATAAAAGCCCACAAACTCGCCGGCGCCGTGATTGCCCTTGAGATCCTCGCCCGGGATGCCCATGTGCTTATCGGCGGTAGCACCGGTGGCGAAGATGATCGCGTCATAATACTCGCGCATCTCCTCGACGGTGATGTCCTTGCCCACCTCGATATTGCCTAGGAAGCGGATATCTTCTTTTTCCATAATGTTGTGCAGGGACTGCACAATGCCCTTAATGCGCGGGTGATCCGGTGCCACGCCGTAGCGGATCAATCCGAACGGCGTCGGCATCTTTTCAAAAAGATCGATCTGCACATCGAGGTCGGATTTCACTAGAAGATCAGAGGCGTAGATGCCGGCCGGGCCGGAGCCGACCACGGCGACGCGCACAGGGGTAGTCATGTGTTGTAGGTGTCCTTTCTTTCGTTGTGCTGCATATTCTACGCGGTCACTATGCGATAAAAACCACAGCATTACTAACCCCAGTCTAGGGAGGTCACGATAGGGCATAGGAGGGGGTAACTCGCGTACAGTGGAATAGTCACCGCGTGTTAATAACTGTGACGTATGACATGAAGTTATGACACGCGTTAATTGTGTTCAAGTGACCGTGAATGAAAGGTAATTTGCATGTCTGCATCCCATTCCGCAGTTATTAGCGCTATTGGCCGGGGCTTCGATGGCCTCGACGTGCCGGCCCTGGCACAAGAACTGGGCGCGGAGTTCATCCACCTCGAAGACTTCGATGCTACCGTCAGCGCCGTCCTGGCTAACGCGCCTGCCGCCGAGAATATCGTGGCGCAGGGTACCGGCGATATCACCTTCGATGCCGAGGCAGCCGCCGCCTTCGGCCTGCCGCTAGCCATCATTTCCGGTGCACCGCAGCGCACCGGCGAGCTTGCGCAACACAATGCGGAATCCTTGGGTGCCACCGTCGCTGGCATCTTCACTGACTTGGAAGCGGTTCCGGGCGCCCTTGCCTCGCTTGGCGACGTCTCCCCGGTCATGTCCGCAGACCTCTTCCAGAAGCAGCTCATTGACCAAGCCCGCGCTGCAGGTGCACACATCGTCCTGCCAGAGGGCGACGATGACCGCATCCTCGAGGCCGCCCACGTGCTGCTGCGCGATAAGGTTGCCAAGCTGACCATCCTGGGCAACGAGGCCGATATCAAGGCCCGCGCCGCAGAGCTTAAGCTTGACCTATCTGGCGCCGATATCATCAATCACCTCGAGTCCCCACTGGCAGAGGAATTCGCCGCTGACTTTGCTGAGCTGCGCAAGAAGAAGGGCGTTACCCTCGAGCAGGCTCGCGAGACGATGCAGGACATCTCCTACTTCGCCACCATGATGGTGCACAAGGGCTTAGCCGATGGCATGGTCTCCGGCGCTGCTCACACCACCGCGCACACCATTAAGCCTTCCTTCCAGATCATCAAGACCAAGCCGAATGCCTCCGTGGTCTCTTCCATCTTCCTGATGGTTATGCGCGGCCGCCTGTGGGCCTTCGGTGACTGCGCCGTCAACCCGAACCCCACCGCCGAGCAGCTGGGCGAGATTGCTATCGTCTCCGCACAGACCGCCTCCCAGTTCGGCATCGATCCGCGCGTGGCCATGCTGTCCTACTCCTCCGGCACCTCCGGCTCCGGCCCGGACGTTGACCGTGCAGTGGCCGCCGTCGAAGCAGCCAAGAAGCTGGATTCCTCCGTCAAGGTGGATGGCCCGCTGCAGTTCGACGCCGCCTGCGACCCAGGAGTTGCGGCTAAGAAGATGCCGAATTCTGAGGTTGCCGGTCAGGCAAACGTTTTCGTCTTCCCGGATCTTGAGGCCGGCAATATTGGCTACAAGACCGCACAGCGCACCGGCGGTGCGCTCGCTGTAGGCCCCATCCTGCAGGGCCTGAACAAGCCGGTTAATGATTTGTCGCGTGGTGCGACCGTTCCGGACATCATCAACACCGTTGCAATCACCGCTATTCAGGCTGGAGAAAAATAAATGTCATACGTTCTGGTCCTTAACTCAGGTTCTTCCTCCGTTAAATTCCAGCTGGTCGATCCAGAGTCCAGCGCCAAGGACGCCCCCTTGGTCTCTGGCTTGGTCGAGCAGGTTGGCGAGCCCCTCGGCGCTGTCACCGTGAAGACCGGCGGCGAGAAGTACAAGGAAGAGGTGGAGGTCCCCACCCACTCCTTCGGCCTCGAGCGCGCCTTTGCCATCATGAGCGAGCACAATGTTGGCCCGACCGATGTGGATGTCATTGCCGTTGGTCACCGTGTTGTTCACGGCGGCCGCCTCTTCTCTGAGCCGCAGCTCATCGTGGATCAAATCGAGTCCATGATCGAAGACCTCATTCCGCTGGCACCGCTGCACAACCCGGCAAACTTGGACGGCATCCGCGTGGCTCGCAAGATGCTGCCGGATATCCCGCACGTTGCCGTCTTCGATACCGCCTTCTTCAATACCCTGCCGCCGGCTGCCGCACTCTACGCCATCAATAATGAGGTGGCCTCCAAGTACGATATCCGCCGCTACGGCTTCCACGGCACCTCCCATGAGTTCGTCTCCCAGCAGGTGCCAGGTCTCTTGGGCCGCGACCCGATGCACACCCACCAGATCACCCTTCACCTAGGCAACGGTGCTTCTGCAGCGGCTATCCGCAACGGCCGCGCCATCGATACCTCGATGGGCCTTACCCCGTTGGCCGGCCTGGCTATGGGTACTCGTTCCGGTGACATTGATCCGGGCATCATTTTCCACCTCGTCCGCGAGGCGGGCATGAGCGTGGATGAGATTGACACCTTGCTCAATAAGCAATCCGGTGTCAAGGGCATCGCCGGCGTCAATGACTTCCGTACGCTGCGCGAGCGCATTGATAACGAGGACCAGGATGCCTGGCTGGCCTATAACATCTACATCCACCAGCTACGCCGCTTCATCGGTTCTTATATGATTTCCCTCGGCCGCGTTGACGCCATCACCTTCACCGCCGGCGTAGGTGAAAACGATACCGAGGTCCGCCAGGATTCCCTCTACAACCTGGATATGTACGGCATTGACTTTGATAAGGAACGCAACTTGGTTCGTTCCGATGAGCCGCGCATGATTTCTACCGATGACTCCCCAGTCAAGGTATTTGTTGTTCCGACCAATGAGGAGCTGGCTATCGCTCAGAAGTCCGCCGAAATCGCCGCTATGGCGCGTGAGGCTGGGCTTTACAAGTAAAACAGTCCCTCCGGCCGGCGTCAGTGACCGGACTTTGAACAAAGGGGCGTGTGGCTTAAAAGACCGCACGTCCCTTCTTTAGTTTTCTGCGCCCTCCTGGTAGCAGGAAGGCGGACTAAAAGGTGGTGACGGGCCGCACCTGGTTGGCAAGGTCCACGAGGGCGTAGCGATGGCGGCTAAACGGCGCTTGGCGGGCAAGGGCGCGGAGAGTCTCGGACAGGCCGGTGCGCAGGCCGCGCTGGGTGAAAGCGTACTCGAAGAGATCGTTGGGGGAGGCGGCGCGGGGAAGATCGGCGTTGCGCAGGAAGTTCAGGCCAGCGGAAATGACGGCGATCTTGATCTGCAGGAAGCGTGGCTCGTTGGTGGGGACCTCTTCGAGGCGTCGGGCAGCGCGGCGAATGCGGGATTCGGAAAGGTCATGGACGATGAGCTGGAGGATCGTCGTCAAGCGGGCCATGCGGTAGTGGCGCGAGGCATTGGGAACTTTGTCTAGAACTACGACGGCCACCTCCACCTGGCCTTCGGCGCGCAGCTGGCGGGCGAGGCCAAAAGAGGAGGAGACGGTGGTGGGGTTGGTAGACCACACGATCCCGTAGAGGCGCATGGAGTTAAAACGCAACGCGGCCGGGTCCTCCGTGACGTGGTTCCAAATTTCGGGTTGACCCTCAAAGGCGGAGTTGGGGAGATCGGCCAGGGTAGAGTGCATATTGGAACAAGCACGGGCCACGGTGGGGTCAATGAGAGAGGTATCGCTGTAATCGAGCTGTTGCAGAATGAGCTCGTTGATGGCGGCGATGGCGAGCTTGGGGGCCGCCTCGCCCGGCAGGAGGTCGAGAACGGTAGAGAAGTATTTTTGGGCGTCGCGGTAGTCATCGTGAAGCAACTCAGTAATGCCGGCATACCACTGGAAACGCCAATCTTGGCCAAGGCGGTCTTCGATGGAACTTAGCCACTGGCGGGCCTGGCCGGTATAGCCCAGGTCAATCATGGAGCGGACCACGCCCAGCGGGATTTCGGCGGAGTGTTCATACTCGGGGGTCTGCATGGCCTGGCGGAGGGTTTCCAGGGCTTCCTGCGGCTCGGCATAGGAAGCACCCTGGAGGAGGCCGGCGCCCACATCGTCGCGGTCCAGCAGCGGGGTGGGCAGCGCGGAGACGACCTCAGGGGCGGTGATTTGGACGGTGCGATCGATGCCGTCGATAAGCTGGTCGGTGCGAAAGACCAGGTGTTTGGTACCAAAAGTGGTACGTTGCGGCGAAAAGAGCGAGTGCTGAGAAGGGTATTGGAGGCCGTCGCGGATGGCAATGACCTCGCGCAAAACTCCGAAGAGCTGGGTGCGCAGCTCTTTGATGGAGGTAAAGCGGCGCTTTGGGTCCGGGTCGGTGGCGCGCTGTAGCAGGCGGTACAGGGAGAGGAAGCGGCGCAGCTCTGGCTCCTCGGTGGGGGTAGGGATGCCGGGCTGATAGACGCCGTCCTCAGTAGGCAGCTTGAGGCAGAGCGCGGCCAGGGTGCGGCCGATGGTGTAAATATCGCTGGCGATGGAGGGCCCTTCGGTGGCTACCTCTGGGGCCTGGTAACCCTTGGTACCGTAGATATAGCCAAAGGCGCCGATTCCGGAAACCGCTCCCAAATCAATGAGCTTGACCTGGTCCTCGGTGACGATGATGTTATCGGGCTTTAAGTCGTTGTAGACCACCCCGCGCGAATGCAGGTATTCCAGCGCAGGCAGGATTTCCAGGATATAGGCGATGGCGATATCAACCGGCAGGAGTTTGTCGGGTTGCTTTTTGCGCCTGCTTCTTAGCGACGGCCCGCCAACGTACTCCATGACAATAAAGCCACCGGGCACTCGCTCGTCATCGATGAAGTTGAAAATCTTGACGATACCGGGGTGGGTAATATCCGCGAGAAACTCGCGTTCGGCCACCGCAGCGGCGGTTTCATCGGCCGATTTTTGGGCCTGCATACCTTTGAGAACCACCACTCTTCCGGAGACAAAGTGGTCATTGGCCAGGTAAATCCAGCCCATGCCGCCGTGGGCGATAACGCCCAAGATTTCGTACTGGCCGGCCACGATGTCACCGGGCTGCAGCTGCGGCGGAGGGATCTTTTTGCCGGCGGTTTTCTCGGCCGGATCGATCAGAGCATCGGTGGGTTCGGACGGGGTGATAAAGGGCAGGCGCACCATGCCATCGGCCACGCGGCGTCCGGTGCGGTGGGTGCCGCGGCGTTCGCGGAAGGTATCGAGCGCGCGGCGCCGCGAGCGCTGTGAGGAGTCCTCTTGGGATTTTTGTGCCCGTTGTTGTTCGCGCCGGGCGCGGATATTGTCTAGGTCCGCCAGCAAGCTGGAGATATGGTCTGGGTCGATGGAACCGTCGCCATCTTCATCCTCGTCCGCGAATGGATCGAAGGCCACAGCAGCGGTCCCGGTTTCCTCCCCGGACTCCTGGTCCGCGAAGGGATCGAAGGCCACGGCTGCGGTTCCTTCTTCGTCCTCGTCTCCAAACGGGTCGAAGGGAACGGCGGCGGTGGCTGGGCCGTCGTCCGAGGGGGCATCGCCAAGCGCATCAGGCTCTTGCGCGGAGTTGGCCGCATTGGTGGGCTGGCGGAAGGCGCGTTGGGTATCGAGGTTTTCAGGCTCGATGTACTCGAGCTCGTCATCGCTGAAGTTCGGGTTATGGCTCATGACTTAGCGTCCTCCTCGATGTACTTGCCGGCCGGCAGTGTGGGCTCTTCCAGGTAGGTGCCCAGCCACTCATTAAAGATTTTGGACCACGTGCCATCGCGGCGAATGCGCTCTAGCGTGGAATTGACTTGGCGCAGCAGCGGTCGGGTGTTGTGCTGCTTGCTGGGGCGGCGCACGGCCACACCGTAATTTTCGGTCTCCAGGGGCTCGCCCACGATCGAGGTATAAGAGTCTTGAGCGGCCATGCCGGAAAGCAGGGCATCATCGACGACGATGCCATCTGCCTGGTTAAGCTGCAGCGCCATGAGACAGTCTCCCCAGGAACGGGTAACCAAGATATCGGCCTTGGGGGCGTGGGCGCGTATGGTCTCCAGCGCGGTGGAACCCCCAACACCGCAAAGGGTTTTTCCGGCGGTATCTTCGATTGATTTCATCCCAGAGCTAGTCAGCACCAACATGCGGGTTTCGGTGCTCATATAGGGGATGGAAAAGGCAACCTCGCGCTCGCGCTCTGGGCTAATGGTCATGGTGCGCACAATCATGTCCACTGTGCCGGCATTGAGGGCATCGACGCGTTCGGAAGATTCCACGAAGCGGAAATCCACCTTATTCGGATCACCGAAAATATCGCGGGCGATTTCGCGGGCTATGTCCACCTCAAAGCCGCGCACATCTCCGGTGGCGGCATCGCGGTAGCTCATCAGGTTATTGGAGCGGTCCACGCCCACGATGAGGCGGCCACGCTTCACGATGTCTGGTACCCGGTCCTTCGCCTTCTTATCGTCCGGCCGGTAGCTTCCCTTGAGCTCTTCATCCTTAGCGCGATGTGGGGAAGTAGAGCCGGCCTTCTCAATTTTTGATCCCTCCGGTAGCGGTGGGCCCGGCCGTGAATCCAGCGCGTGTTCAGCAGGTGCTTCCAGCGGCGGGGTAGAGCGGACGTCGCAAGCGGTAAGCGGCAGTGCGAGGCTCAGGCAGGCGAGTGCAGCTAGGGTGGCGTGTGGGCGGCGCATTAGAGGTACTCCTGCAATCGGGGGCGGATGCCGAGCCACACCGCGATAATGGCGCACAGGGTCAGCAGGAAGACGGCCGAAGATACTGCAGTCATGGCGGTAAGGCCGCGCTCCAGGTAGCTGCGCATGGCGATGCGAGCCTGGCCGATAAGCTCGGAGAGCTCCCCGTCAAGCTCGTCGAAGGAGCGCGCCGCGGTCATCTCGCCATCTTTGGGTTCGGTGGCTGTGGCTTGATAGATGGCCTCGTCATAGTCGCCGTCCTCCAGCGCACCAATGAGTTTTTCGTGGGTGCCACGCCACTGCTCGGCGGCGGCACGTGCGCTGTGGATGAGCTCTGGGTCGGTGACTTCTACGTCCTCATCGTTGAGGGCCTTTTCATAATCCTCCAGGGCTGTTTCGATGGAGCCAATCGAACTGGAAAAGCGCACCATCGTATCCTCCTTGGAAGAACGCAACACCAGCGCCAGGGTCTCAGAGGTGCGCGCCTGTTGCGCCTCAATCCGCGAAGCCGTCAGCGAATCCCACGGGCGCGAGGCCGTCTCAAAACCTTGGTGGCCGGTGGACCAGGTGGCGAGGTTGGACAGGGCTACCCACGAAATGGCCAGGAACAACAGCACGCTGGCAGTTAAAAAGCCGCGATTAAAACGCCGGCGAGTCTGGCGCCAGAGCCACCATTGGGCCATGGCGAGGAAGAAGAGCGCGGCCAGCAGGCCGGATAGCGGCACCCACTGTGGGGAGGTGAGCTTTTGCTGCTGCTGATTGACCTTCGCGGTGGTCAGCTGGAAAAGCTCGGAGGCGGCCGGCAGGATATGCTCGCGCATCAGCGCAGAGGCATTGGACATATAGGAGTTAGCCACCGCATTGCCCGCCCGGTGATTGGAGCGGGCCTTTTCCACCATCGCGGTGTAGACGGGAAGCTCGCGCTGGATATAGGTCACCAGCTCGCGCACTCGGCCATCATCTTGCGTGGTGCCTAGTACGGATTCGGTGGCCGCGATGGAGGCGGCATCGATGGCCTCACTATAGCGATTGTGGTTTTGCTCCGATTCCACGCCAGCCTGCACGAAGCCGGTGGTGGCCACGGTATCGGCCACCGAGAGCGAACTATAAAGGTGGTGCGCCGCATTGGACATAGGCTCGGTGGTGCTGAGCAGCTCATCCAGGTCAGAGTGGCGAGCAGCGGATGACTGGGACATCGATAAGCCAGCGGCGCCCAGGGCCACGGTGAGAATAAGGGTGACGGTAAAAAGCTTGCCTGGGGTAGTGGAGGCAAAGTAGTAGAAACGGCGCAATAGGCGCGCTGGGCCCGCGAACCATTCCATTGCGCGGCGGCTGAGCCCGCTGAAGGCCGGGCCGGTGGGTGCGGTGACCTCATCGAGCCAGTGATCGCTCGGGTGAGCGTGGTCGTCTTGCACGCCTTCTGCCCGGACTGCCTGCTCGGTCATTCACTCAGAATAGCGTCCGCAGTGTGCTGGGCGCCACCATATACCCGCGTGTGTGGCTAGGATAGGCAACATGCATAACCCTCACAGTGGAGACGGCTGGGCGGCAGGCCCCGGCGGCATTCGCGTCTGGGGAAAATTTGGTGCCGCCGGCCTCTTCCTTGTAGCCGGGGGCAAGGTGCTCCTCCAGCACCGCGCCGCATGGACCAATCACGGCGATACCTGGGGAATCCCCGGTGGGGCGCGCGATTTTAGGGAGACGCCCACGCAGGCCGCATTGCGCGAGACCCACGAAGAATGCGCCATTGCACCCCAAGATGTGGACGTGCTCGATGCGCGGGTAACGGCCGGGCCCTATCCGGCGGCGGGGGATCTGCCGGGGGAGTGGACCTATACCACCGTTTTGGCCCGCACGCGTACGGGGGATCCGCTGCCTACCACGGCTAATGAAGAATCCTATGAGCTGCGCTGGGTGCCTTTCGATGAGGTGGAAAGCCTTCCTCTGTTGGCCGCTTTCCGGCGTGCTTTCCCGGCCTTGCGCGAGCGCGTGGAGGTATTGAACAGGTAAAGTTGCCGAATTTATGGCACGCTAGTGCCATGATCGAAGTAGAAGGACTGACTAAACAATATAAGTCTGTCCGCGCCGTTGATGATCTCACCTTTCAGGTAAAGCCCGGCATGGTTACCGGGTTCCTGGGGCCCAATGGCGCGGGCAAATCCACCACCATGCGCATGATCCTAGGGTTGGATGCTCCTACGGCCGGTAGGGCGCGCATCAACGGTAAGCACTACCACGAGTTGAAGGATCCCTTGCGCGAGGTCGGCGCTTTGCTCGATGCCAAGTCGGTCCACCGCAACCGCAGCGCCGCCAATCACCTGAAATGGATTGCACAGTCCAACGGCATTTCTACTTCCCGCGTCGATGAAGTCTTGGGGCTAGTGGGGCTTTCCGACGTCGCCGGTAAAAAGGTCGGCGGCTTCTCCCTCGGCATGGGCCAGCGCCTAGGCCTCGCCGGCGCGCTGCTCGGTGACCCGGGCATCCTCATCTTGGATGAGCCGGTTAATGGTCTCGACCCTGAGGGCATCCGCTGGGTGCGCCAGCTCGTGCGCGCCCTAGCCGAAGAAGGCCGTACTATCCTGATTTCTTCCCACCTGCTTTCGGAGATGTCCCAGACCGCCGACCACCTCGTGGTTATTGGCAAGGGCCGCCTGGTAGCTGACCAGCCCACCTATGAATTTGTGAAAGACCATTCGCAGTCCTCCGTGTTGGTGCGCTCCGACCACCTAGATGCCTTCGGTTCCGCGCTGCGCGCCGAGGGAATTTTCTTCACCGAGTCCACCGACGAAGAGGGCCGCCCCCGCCTGGAGGTTGCCAACCAGACCACCGATTTCGTGGGACAGCTGGCCTATTCTACCGGTGTGCCGCTCAATGAGCTAAGCCTCAAGCGCGCCTCCTTGGAGGACGCCTTCATGGAACTTACTGGTGACTCCGTGCAGTACCACGGTTCTACCGGCGCTCAAACCACCGGAACAGCAACTCCGCTCGCTCGACCCACCCAGCAGGAGGTTTAATTCGCCATGCTGAATACCTTGAAGTCCGAATGGACCAAGCTGCACACCACCCGCTCCTTCTGGTGGACCACCTTCATCTACCTCTTCTTTGCGTGGGGCTGGGCTATCTTGAATGCTCGCCTTACCCAACCGGCGGAAAGCCCTGAAGATGTGGCAATGGGAATGGGCACCATCACCCCGGACGGTGCCGTTGCCGTCATTTTGTCCTTAGGCCTGCCAGTGATCATGATCCAAGCCATCATGATTGTCACCACCGAGTACCGCTTTGGTACGCAGACCATCACGTACATGGCTACCCCGCGCCGCTGGTCGGTCGCTTTGGTCAAGCTACTCATGTACGCAGTAATCGCCGCAGCGTTGACCTTTGTGGCTGTGGTGGGTGTTTACCTGCTCGTTGATCTTTTTGCCAAGGATGCTGTGGCCGAAGACTTTAACCCCTGGGAAGACGAAATGGGCCAGAAGCAGCTGTGGAAGTACCCACTGGCAGCGGCTCTTATCGTCCTTTTCTCCCAAGGGCTCGGCCTGTTATTGCGCTCTACCGCTGGCTCCGTGGCCGTCGGGTTGATCCTCTTCCTTGGCTTGGACAGTTTCGTGTTTATAATCCCCAAGGTGGGCGCGAAGCTGGTGAATTATATGCCATTTAGCGCGTTTCAGTCGTGGCTCATGGATCATCAAACTTCCGCAGATGTTCCGTGGAAGGAATCCTGGGGATTCTGCCTGGTATTTGTTGCCTGGGCCGTTCTCCTGTGGGTCCTCGGCGTCATTTTTCTGCAAAAGCGCGATGCTTAAGCACCTCTAACGCTTAAGGCATTCCATCGCTTAGGCGCTTTTACCGCTCCGGCCGGCAGTTCATTCGCTGCCCGCCGGGGCGGTTTCTTGTTGCCAGACTGTCTTCGCTGCAGTCGTGATGGTTCGTGTCCGCTCTACTGCAGCGCGGAGGTAAGGCGCATGACATTATCCACGTAGCGGCGGATGAAGCCACGCTCATTCCACTCCTCAAGGGTCAGCTCATGGCATACGGCCCGGTAGTTGGCCACTAGCTGGTTGAACTGGTCAATCAGGTCGCCCTTGGCTACCAGCATGGTGGACTCGTAGTTCAGGCCAAAGGACCGCGGGTCCATATTGGAAGAGCCAAACATGCACAGCGGATCGCGGCCGGGGTAATCCGGGTCGGTGATAATGAACTTGGAGTGCAGCACAAAGGGATAGGGGAATTGGTAGATGCGTACGCCTGCCTCCAGCAGTGCCTGGTAGTAGGAGGACTGGGCGTGGTTGACCATAAACTGGTCCGCCTTTGCGGAGACATAAAGCTCCACGTCTACGCCGCGGTAGCAGGCTGTGGTCACGGCCTCAAGCAGGGACTCATCCGGTACGAAGTAGGGCGAGCACAACACCAGTCGGTCCTTGGCATGGTGGACCAGAGAATTGAACATGCGCAGGTTTGGCTCGGTGGTGTAGCCGGGGCCGGAGGGGATAATTTGGAGGTGGTTGGCGTCGGCAGTCTGCGCGTCATCATAAGGAAGCTCATCAAGGGGAATGTTTTCGTCCGCTTCCAAGTACCAATCCACGGCGAATACTGCGGACATGGAGGTCACAATCGGGCCTGAGAGCTCCACCATGTAGTCGATCCAGAAGCGGTCTTTGGTCTTGTACTGGCGCTTAATCATATTCAGCGAGCCGATAAAGCCGACCTTGCCATCGATGATGACCAGCTTGCGGTGGTTGCGCAGGTCCGGGCGGCGGAAGCGGCCCTTGTGTAACTGGATGGGGAGCATTAGCCGCCAGTCGACGCCAATTTCGGTCAGCCGCTTGCCCAGCTTGAAATACCCTTTGTACTTAAAGCTGCCAATCTGGTCGAGTAAGAGCCGCACCTTCACGCCGCGTGCCGTAGCGCGGCGCAAGGACTCAAAGAATACGTCCGTAACCTCATCCCAAGACTGGATGTAGATCTCTATGGACACGTACTTTTCAGCGCGGTCGATGGCGGAAACGATGGCCCGGATGGATTCGTCATAGTCCGCGTGCAGGCCAAGATTGCGGCCAACCAACGCCGGAAATCCCGTCAGCTCCCGGTTGAGTTTGATGACCGATTCAATCTCGGCCGAAAGGATCCCTTGTGGGTGGTCTGGGGTGCGGGCCGTGACGTTTTCAATCTGCTCGTTTGCTTCTTGTTGGATGCGGTGGCGGCGCCGGTTGATATACGGCGATCCCATGAGCAAAAACAGCGGCAGGCCGATAAATGGCAGCACCAGAATAGCCAATAGCCACGCGGTGGAACTGGAAGGGCGGCGGCCTTCCGGCACAAAACCAACGGCAATAATCTTGATGCCGTAATCCAGTATTAGGAATACGAGCTGCCAAAAGCTGAGATCAAGCGACCAGGACATCTAACGGACGGAATCAAAATCGGGCAGATCATAATCTGCGATAAGCGGGCAGTGATCGGAGGTTTTATCACCGGCGCGCTCGGCCATATCTACTTGTGCGCCGGTCACGAGCTGGGCCAGTGGCGCCGAGGCCAGCTGGAAATCGATACGCATGCCCTCATTTTTCTGGAAACGCATGCCCTTGTAGTCGAAGTAGGTATAGCGCTGATCCTGGGTAAACCGACGGGTAACTTCCTCGAGGCCGGCTTCTTCTAGCATCTGAAAAGCGGCGCGTTCTGGTTCGGTAACGTGCGTCTTGCCGCGGAAAGCCTCTATATCCCACACGTCCTCATCGCGCGGGGCGATGTTGAAATCACCGGTAAGCAAAAGCTTGGAGTGCGCATTATTTTCCGCATAGTGGGCCAGATGGTAGAGAAAGTCCAGCTTGTAGTCGTAGTGGCGGTCCGTAATCTCGCGGCCGTTGGGCACGTATAGGGACCAGATTTCTACCCCGCGGATGCGTGCGCCCAGCGCGCGGGCCTCGCGGTCCTGTGGCTTTTCTGGATCTTTGGCAAAGCCGGGCTGCCCCGGAAAGCCCACCCATTGGTCTTCTGGTTCTTCCTTGGACACAATGGCCACGCCATTCCACTGGTTGAGCCCGTGGCAGGTGACGTGCAGGCCTGCTTCTTCGAAGGCCTCGCGTGGAAACTTATCGTCTTTAACCTTGGTTTCTTGCAGGCACAAAACGTCAATATCGTGCTTGGCAATAAGGTCCAGAGCCCGCTGAGTGCGGGTGCGGACGGAGTTAATATTCCACGTGGCTATACGCATGCCACATAGGTTACCTGCCCGCCGCAGCGGGGTCAGCGGGCAGTCCCATAAGGCTCACTACCCAGCCCACAAGGAATCAGCGGGCAGTCCCACTAGGGTTAGTGCCCAGGCCGGAAGGAATCGGCGGGGGCTAGTCGCGCAGGCGGGCGTAGACCTGGCGATGCTGCTCGATGAAGCCGAGCTTTTCGTACAGGCGCACGCCAGCGGTATTGGAAGCTAGCACGTTGAGATAGGCGTGCTCTGCGCCATTTTCGCGGCCCCACCGCAGCATGTGTTGTCCCAGCAAGGTGCCAAACCCGCGGCGGCGAAAACCTTCGGCCACCTCAACGGCGGAGTAGCCCAGCCACTTGGTTCCATCGCCGGATTCGGTAATGGTGCCACGGGTAATGGCGACGGTTTCGCCATCCATTACTAGGCGGCCAAAGCCCATCGTTCCCTCGATGCGGGTGCGCAGGTACTCCAGCGCCTCGGGCGGGAGGGCCTTGCCACGGAAGTGATACATCGCCAGCCAGTCCGCATCGGGTTGGTCGTCGATGCGGAAGGTGGGGGAGGCAGAGGGGGCGTCGGCAACCGCGGGCAAATCGCGCAAAACCATAGTGAGGATCTCCGGCTCGGTCTCCCAAGCGGCACCAGCAAGCAGACGTTCGGCCGGCTTGCCAATGCGCTCCGGAACTAGCAGGCGCACCGGCAGATTGTGGCGGGCGTATAAGGCCTTAATCTCCTCCAGCGGCACTGGAGTAAAGCCCGCGGAAGGGCCCAGGGGAACGGCCGAGTTGGAGCGGCCGGTAACCCCATCGCCGGCGCGCATGAGCCAGGAACCATCGCTGGTCCAAGCGTGCTCTTTGCCGGGGAAAGCCGCGGCCGCTGCAACCTCTACGGCGCGGATATCGGAGTTGCGGACCATGCGCGGGGACAGGCGCTTGATGATCTTGAGCTGCTCCGGCGGAATCTCTACCGCCTCTAGGTCGGAGGGGTAGCCGCCTACCTCCTGTGGGCGGATGACCAGCGGATTGAGGCTTATTACGTGCCCAATGACATCGCTATGCACATCGCCGAAATCGCGCCGGGCAACCACGCGCTCGCCCACTTGGACGGCATCGGAACGGAAGATGCGAGACATTAGTCGTCGTGGCCGAAGGGATCGGCGTCCTCGCCCGGTACCCAGGAATAACCCGGCTCGGTCCAGCCGTGGCGCTTAATGGCCTTCTTGGCCTGGCGCTTATAGCGGCCGATAAGGGTATCGGTGTAGAGAAAGCCATCGAGGTGGCCGGTCTCGTGCTGCAGGCAGCGGGCGAAAAAACCATAGCCTTCTACGGAGACATCATTGCCATTTTCGTCCTTGCCGGTCACGCGCGCCCAGTCGGCGCGGCCGGTGGGAAAGCCCTCGCCCGGCACGGAAAGGCAGCCCTCATCATCGGAGCCGTCGTCGGCAGGCATGGTTTCTGGAATTTCGGAGGTCTCCAGCACTGGGTTGATGACGCAGCCCTTGCGCATGCCCGCTTTCTCGGATGGCAGCTCGGTGCCATTGGGGCCGTCGGTATCGGGGCAGTGGTAGACAAAGAGGCGCTTGCCAATTCCTACCTGGTTTGCGGCTAGGCCTACGCCATTGGCGGCGTCCATGGTCTCATACATGTCCGCGATGAGCTGCTGCATTTCCGGGGTGGAAATCTCGGTTTCTTCTACCGGCTGGGTGGGTTCATGAAGCACGGTCTCGCCGTGGATAACGATGGGGCGAATAGTCATGCCTTACAGTTTAGGCATGAACCCCTTGTCTGACCTAGATGCCGCCATTTTGGACTTTGAGGAAACCGCGCCGCGCAGCATCGGCCGCAAGGAAGAGGCCATCCGCGCGCAGCTGGATATCTCCCCGGTGCGCTACCACCAGCGCCTTAACTTGCTTCTCGACGCCCCCGCGGCCGCCCAATCCCATCCCCTCATGGTTGCACGACTGCGCCGGCTGCGCGAAGAGCGGGAAAACACGCGGCGCGCCGCGCGAGGAAATCCCCCATCTAGTTAAAACTAGGTACTAGTGTTGTGTATGTGACTAATGTGAATCCGGAAAATTCAACCGACAAGGTATCCGACGAAACCCGCGCCGGCTCCGTTGCCGGTGCGTCCGCTTCCCGTGCAGCTAAGCGCCCCGCTGGTGGCGGCGCGCACGCTAAAAAGGGTGGGCTGCCGCTGCGTGGCCTGGCTATGGTCCTCATCGCCGTGGCCGTCATGCTTGGCCTTTGGGCTTTGTACTCCATGACCTCGGGAGACGATGATTCCACCGTTGCCTCTGAGAGCAAGCAGGAAAACTCCACCGGTTCCACCCTCGGTGCCGCGCCTGAAGGCTCCGCTGGCCCCGATGCCGCAGGCTCCCGCGCCCCGGGCGCCCCAGAGGCATCCGATCGACCCGGCGCTCCTGCCCCCGCCCCAGCAGGTGAGGGAGATAAGCCGCGTGATGCAGCCGCTTCCGGTGACGCTGAGGAGCGTGACGCAGCTGAGAATGAAGCCGCAGGCGAGGAAAACGCCCACTCCGCCGCCCGCGACCGCAATGACATTAAAGTCAGCGTGCTCAATAACTCCGGCGAGGTAGATAAGGCCAAGAAGGAAGCCGATTCCCTCAAGGGTGGCGGCTTCAAGGTTGGCTATGTAGGTAACCTGCCTGGCGATGTCCTCACCGTTCCGAAGACTACCGTTTTCTTCCCCGAGGGTGACGCCTCTGCTGAGACGCTGGCCAAGGAGGTAGCCGCCCGCTACCAGGCCGATGTTGCCCCCATGAACCGCGACCTGCCTAAGGAAGCCACCGATGACGGCGCCGTCGTCGTGGCCCTAGCGGTGCCGCAGGCCTAAGCAAGCCGCGCCCCTGGATTAAAGTCCAAGGCCATCCGGACGAAAAGGAACACTACTGTTCTTCCACCGGATGACCTTGGACTTTTTGATCTGAACCATTGAGTGCCCGCACGTCCGCCGAAGCAATCAGGTTAAATAAAATTCGCGTCTTAATACCTGTCAAAAGCTAAGCTGAATGGGTGAAGATTCCGGCAGAACAATTCGCCCGCTCGCCCGAACCAACCCTTGGTGTGGAGTGGGAGGTAGCGCTCGTGGACCGCGAGACGCGCGACCTCGTCCCGCGCGGCGCGGAGCTTATCGATCTTGCCAATGCGGCCCACCCCGAGATCCATCTGGAAAAGGAATTCCTCCAGAACACGGTGGAGCTGGTCACCGGCATCTGCCACACGGTGCCAGAAGCAATTGCTGACCTGCAGAACTCGCTAAAAGTGGTGGAAGCAGCGGCCGATGAGCTGGGCGTGGATGTCTGGGCCTCTGGCGGACACCCTTTTACGGACTTCCGGGAAAACCCGCTTTCTGATAAGCCCAGCTATAAAGAAATCATCGCCCGCACCCAGTACTGGGGAAAGCAGATGCTGCTTTGGGGCACGCATGTACATGTGGGCATTAGCCATGAGGACCGCGTCTGGCCCATCATTAATGCGCTGATGACCAAGTATCCGCATCTTTTGGCCATTTCCGCCTGTTCACCAGGGTGGGAGGGGCTCGATACCGGATACGCCTCAAACCGCACCATGCTGTATCAACAGCTGCCTACCGCCGGCATGCCCTATCAATTCCACGACTGGGCCGAGTGGCAGTCCTATATGCGTGACCAAGCGATTTCGGGCGTGATCAACCACACCGGTTCCATGCACTTTGATATCCGGCCGGCCTCCAAGTGGGGCACGGTGGAAGTGCGCGTCTCCGATGCGACGTCGAACTTGCGCGAGCTTTCCGCCATCGTTGCGCTTACCCATTGCTTGGTGGTCTACTACGACCGGCTTATCGACGCCGCGGAGCCCCTCCCCACCTTGCAGCCCTGGCATGTTGCCGAAAATAAGTGGCGCGGTGCCCGCTACGGCATGGACGCTTTGGTGATTACCTCTCGCGAGACCGATGAGGCCTGGATAAAGGACGATCTAGCGGAGATGGTGGAAGAGCTGACCCCCATCGCGCGCGAGCTGGGATGCGTTAACGAGCTAAAGCTCATCCATGAAATTATCGATAATGGCGCCGGCTATGAACGGCAACGCCGCCTTTTCGAAGAGACCGGCAGCTGGCGCAAGGTAGTGGAGGAGACCTGCCGCGAACTGCGCACCTTCCGCCCGCTCTAAACCCGCAGGTGGGGAAAGGAGCCGCGGGCCTAGGCCTGCGGCCTTAATCCTCGGGGCGCGAGTGGCGCCCGTAGGCCGGGGTATCGGGCATCTCGGTGATGTCCTGGGCCGCAGGGAAGGCGCGCGTTTCGGGTCCTACTGCAGGCATTTCTGCCGTCTCATCGCTGATAGCTCGCGCCGTTCTCGAATGACCCCCACGACTCGTGGCCTCGGCATTAAATGAGTGCGCTGGGCGTACTGCGGTTTCCGTGGTAGCGGGCTCGGGCTGTGCAGGTAGTTGATGGCGACCCGGGGCGGGCGCTTCCTCGGCCGGCTGGGTGCCAGGGATAAAGCCCCACACCGCGTAGAAGGCGATATAGAGGACGCCGGCGCCGGTAAAGGCCAGCATGCCCCACGGCTGCAGATCCCAGTGATTGAGCGAGCGGCTGGCCGCAGAAAGCCACACGGGTGCAGAAATAAACGGCATGGTCACCGCGCACATGGCGAGCACAGAAACCAGCCCTGAAAATTGCGCCCCGAGGAATCCAGTCAGGCGCTTGCCCAGTGCCTGGTTGACGGAGACGATCACCACAACGGCCAGCGGCACCGTCCACACCCAGTGGTGATACCAGGAAAAGGGCGAGACCAAGCAGGAACTGATCCCGGCGAGCGCGAGCGCGGCCGAATTATTGCGGTGCCTCATTGCGGTGCGCAGCGCCAGACAGGTCAGCACGAAAACCACGGCTACTGCGGCAAGCCAGATCCAGCCGCCATCGATGCCCCAAGCACGAACCATGACGGAGCGGATGGACTGCGCACCGGGATTGGTGTGCTCGCCCACGCGGGAGGGCGTGAAGATGGCATCGGTCCAAAAATCGGCGGCATCCGGGATGGTGACAAAACCAATGGCAACGGTTACCGCAAATGTCAGGATGGCGATAATGGCCTGCCACCAACGCTTTTGAAAGAGAAGCACCAACCCCATATACGCAGGGGTGAGTTTCATGCCGGCGGCCAGACCGATGCCGATGCCCGGCAGGGCACGCTTGCGCGGGAGTATGTCCAAGGCCACCAGCAGCATCAAAAAGATATTGATCTGGCCAAAGAATAAGGTGCCGTGTACCGGTGCATTTGCTGGGGTGCAGCCCACCAGTAGGATGCCGAGCAACCAGATGGCCGGGGAAAGCTTGAGTCCGCGCTCGCGCAGGACCAGCATGATGACCGTAAACAGGGCAAGGGCGGTGCCGCTTTGCCAGAGGAGGATCAGGGGGGCGTCGGCAAGCGGGGAAAGCCATTTGAATAAAGCGCCGGAAAAGGGCGGATAGGTAAAAGGAAGGTCGCCGATATAGGCGTTATCGTAAAGGTCCGCGCCTTGGGCCACCTCGCCGCCGGCGAGCCAATAAATCTTCAGGTCCAAGGGCACACGCCACACAAAGGCACTATTGCCATCGTAGATACTAAAGCGGTAGACGATGACGCCGATAAGAGCGGCGAGCAAAGTCACCACAGTGGGAAGCCCATAAAGCTTTTTCACGGTGAAAAGCGTCTCCTACTTGCGACGCAGCGACTTCGCGGCGGGTCGGTCGTTGCGGGACATGGTTTCCTCGGTGCCGTACAGGCCTTCGCGGCGTGCAATACGCGAGGTGCGCTGCGCGGTTACCGGGCTAGTGAACATGGCAAACAGTACCAGCAAAACGAGCATTCCTAAATCCCCCCGCTCGGCAACGCTGAAGGATTCCGCGCCGGTGATGCGAATGATGGCACCAAGGATCGTCAGGATAAGGCCGGTGGTTTGCGGCTTGCTTACCGCGTGCACACGAGACATGGTGTCCTTGAATCGGGCGACGCCGATGGCGGCGGCCATGGTGAGGACGCTGCCGCCAATAATGAGGATGAGTGAGAGTACATCTGCGATGAAAGACCAGCTCATTGATTATCCCTCTTCCTAAACCTGGTGACGGACACGGTGGAGATGAATCCCAGCAGCGCAATAACCAGCATGGCCGAGACCACGGTCGTGTTAAGCGACCAGCACATATAGGTAGCCAGCGCGCACTGGAACATCGCGGTAAAGCCGTCCATGCCCACCAAGCGGTCCAGCGAATTGGGGCCAGTGACAATACGCCAGACCGTAATGAGGAAGGAGACCACCAGCAGCGCGGCGGCCACCAGCAAAATCGCGTTATAGATCTGCGGGTCCATTAGGGGTGACTCCTTTCAAAGATTTCAATGAATGAGGCCTCCAAATGGGCCACGGCGTTGATCTCGTGCTGGATTTGGGCTTCATCGCGGGCATCGAGGATATGGACGGTGATCATGCGGTTGGCAATATCGATATCGGTAACCGTGCCGCCTGGCTGCAGGTTATACAGCGTTACGGCCAGGGATAGGACGAATTCATTATCCAAGCGCATCGGAAGCTCCAAGATAGCGGTCTTGGGCACGGGCTGCGGGCGCACGGCCAACCAGCCCACCTTGAGCGAGGCATAGAACAATTCCCAGAACCACCGGGCCATGAAGGCGATGAGCTTGCCCCAAGAAACATCGATGTCCGAGATAGGCATGGCCGGCAGCGGCAGGGCAAAGACGATAATGGTGCCGATGAGGAGACCGGCCACCACATTGCCCACGGTGACCTCTCCCATGAGCATGCACCACATGATGGTCAGCCAGACGATGAACCACGGGCGGAAGCGGTGGCGCAGGCCGGAAAAGCGTGCGTTAGTCATCGCTAATATCCTTCCTCTTGGCGGCGTCTGGTGTCTTTACAGTGTCGGAGTGGGACTCGCGGCCGCCGGCTTCCGGGTCGGTGCGCGCATCTAGGCCCGGCTGGGCGGGCGGCTCCGCCTCCTGGGAGGGATGCCGGCGATTTTCATAGGAATCCGCGCCGCCGGTGTAGCGCTCCTTTTGATTGAGGTGGCGGGTGGGGTCATCAGCTCTATCGCCCAATACCGCGTACCGATAGATGGACGTATCCTGAGCGGATTCGGCCGCGCGCGAGGTGATGCCCGAGATAGGCCCAGCCAGGAAGGTGATGGAGGTAGAAGCAGCTACCAGCAGCGTAGTAGAGGCGATCATGCCAAAGGGAACCCTGCCCACGTCTTGGCGGGAGGAAAATTCCACCTCATCGGTGATATCAGAGAGCGGAGCCGGGCGAGCGAGTGCCACGTTGCCTTCAGGGGCATCGGCGCGGTCGCGTTGGAAGCCCTTGGCCCACACCAGCATCATGACGTAGAGAGTAAGCAGGGAGGTAACCACGGCGCCGACGATAAGCACCCAGGCCATCCAGGAATCCTCGTTTGCACCGGCTTCTAGCAAGATAACCTTGCCCAAAAAGCCCGAGAACGGCGGGATACCACCCAGGTTGATCGCGGGGATGAAATACAAGATTCCAATGAGCGGGGCGGAGTACATCAGCGAGCCCAAACGGCGCAGCGAAGAGGTGCCGGCTTGGCGCTCGACGAGTCCGACCACCAAAAAGAGCGCGGTTTGCACCAGAATGTGGTGCATGGCGTAGAAAATGGCGCCGGAAAGTCCCTGCGCGGTACCGAGCGAAACGCCGAAGATCATGTAACCAATGTGGCTGACCAGGGTAAAGGACAAAAGGCGCTTGATATCGGACTGCGCGATGGCGCCCAAAATTCCCACCAGCATCGTGGCTAGGGCCACCCACATGAGTACGGTATCGAGGCCGCCGGCGGTGAAAATAGAGGAGCGGGCGCGGATGATGGCGTAGACACCCACCTTGGTCAGCAGGCCGGCAAAAACCGCAGTGACTAGTGAAGGCGCCGTGGGATACGAGTCCGGCAACCAGGCGTCCAGCGGAACGACGGCCGCCTTAATGCCAAAGGCAACGAGCAGCGTGGCAAAGATCGCGGTGCGGGTGCCTTCCGGGAGGTCCTGCATGCGCTGGCCAATCTGTGCCATGTTCACGGTGCCTACCGACGAATACACAAAGCCCAGCGCGAGCAAGAAAATCATCGACGAGGCCATGGATACCATCACGTATCCCACACCAGCGCGCACGCGGCTGGCCGAGGCACCCAAGGTCAACAGCACATACGATGCGACGAGGAAGACCTCAAACCCCACGTAGAGGTTGAAGAGGTCGCCGGCCAGGAAGGAGATATTTACGCCCATGGTCAGCAACATGTAGGTGGGCAAGAATACGGCCACCGGCTCGTCCTTGGTGCCATCGCGCACGCCTTGGGAGATGGCGTACCAAATGACAGAAAAGAGCACCACGGAAGAGGTAAAGAGCATCACCGCAGAGAGGCGATCTGCCACTAGCGTGATGCCCACTGGGGCGTCCCAGCCGCCCACCTGCAGTGTTTGAATACCCTCAAAATCCGCAATGAGGATCAACACGGCGTTGACTACCGCCGTTATAAGCAGCGAGAAAAATACAATTTGGCGCTGCGCATTGGGCACGCGGGAAAAGATCAAGGCGAGCGCTGCGGCTATCGCTGGGATGATGATGGGCAGGGGAATGAGGTAGCCGATGTAGGGAAAGAGGGCATCGACAAGCGGCTGCATGGTCTCACTCATCGTGGGCCCCCTTTACAGGCTCTTCAAAGGACTCTGGACCGAAGTTATCGCCTTCTTTGGTTGCGCGGCCCGTCGTGGGATCGTTGGAGGCATCGTGATCCGGGCTTGCGGCCGCATTGCCAGGGCGTGCAGCCTTGGCGGCAATGGCGGTATCCTCCGCGTCATCCTCAATGACATCGTCCGTGCGGTAGCGGTACTGGCGGTAGGCCAAGGTCAGTATGAAGGCTGTCAGAGCCATGGAAATGACGATGGCGGTAAGGATCATCGCTTGGGCGAGGGGATCTGCAATCTCGGCGCCAAACGGCTCCGATTCGCGGCCATCGATGGGCGGGGAACCGGCCGAGCCGCCTGCCTGCAGCAGGAAGAGGTTGGCACCGTTGCCCAAGAGTAAAAGGCCCAGCAGCATTTTGGTCATGGCGCGGTCTAGCAGCAGGTAGATGCCCGCGGCTACGAGCACGCCGGCGGCGAGCAGGAGGAAGAGATTGGCTTCCATTTACTTCTCCTTTCCTGTCGTAGCGGCTGTGCTTGCCGTGGTGGCTTGTTTCTTTTCCTTGCGTTGCGCCCGTTGCGCTTTTTGCTTGGCGGTGCGTTGGCGTTGCTGGCGGGCCAGCGAGCGGGCGCGGTCGCGGGCGCGCTGCTTGCGCATATCCTCTTCTTCATCCAGCTTCGCGCCCAACGAACTGAGCATGTAGAGCGTAAGGCCGATGACGATGAGGTAGACGCCCGCATCAAAGACCAACGCCGAAGGCAGCGATACCGCGCCGATGAGCGGGATCTCTGGTGAGGTATACCCACTGGTTAGCGGAGGGTGGCCAAAGAACATTGGGGCCACCACGGCCACCGCGGATAGGAAGAGTCCGGTGCCCATGGTGCGGCCGGCGTCGATAGGCAGGGTTTCATCCAGCTCTGCGCGCCCGCCGGCCAGGTAGCGCAGGATAAGAGCTAAGGCGGCGACGAGTCCACCGGCGAAGCCGCCACCCGGTGCATTATGGCCTGCGAAGAAGAAATAGAAGGAAATCGCGACCATAGACGGGAAGAGTACGCGGGTAGAGACATCGATCATCAGCGAGCGGTTGAGTGCCTGCTCTGATTCCACGCCGGCCGCCAGCCAGCGCCGCCCAGTAACCTGCAGGGTGGGGCGGCGGCTCGCGCGGGCGAAGGACTGGGTGCGATAAATCAGCGAGGCCACGCCCAGCGCGGCGATGATAATGACGGTGATCTCGCCAAAGGTATCCCATGCGCGCAGGTCCACCAGCAAGACATTGACGGTATTGGCACCGTGGCCAATCTCCTTGGCCAGATCGGGCATGAACTCAGAGATGGGCTTGGACTGGCGCGCGTTGATGGCAAACATCGCGACCACGGTTACCGTCAGGCCCGTGCCCACCGAAAGCCACGCGCGCAGGCGCCCCATCTTGGGATCCTGCTTCCACTCGGTGGAGGCCGGCATGCGGCGCAGCACCAGCATGAAAAGAACCATGACGATGGTCTCCGTCAGCAGCTGGGTAAGCGCTAAGTCCGGCGCGCCGTGCAGGGCAAAAATGAAGGAAAGCGTATAGCCGGTTACGCCAACGATAATGACGGCGGACAAGCGATTATCGGTTACCGTAGCGGCCACAGCGGCCACCATGATGATGAAGGCGGCCACGATCTGCCAGGGATTTTCTGCCACGATCATGCGGATATCGGTCAGGTCACCTTTAATGAGCATAGCTAGCGGCAGCAGCATCAACGTGGCAAAGATAACCGTCAAGTTCAGCTGTAGGGAACCGCGCTGCGTGGTTGCCGTCGTGTGCAGCGAAAGCTTGCGCAGGTGAGCAATGACCGAATCATAGGCATCATCCGCATTTCCCAGAGCGGGGTAGGAGAATTGCCATTTGGCCAGCACCTGCCGTTGCCAGTGCAGGACGATACCGGCAACGATGATGAGCGCCGAAAGGCCCAGTGCCACGCTAAAGCCATGCCACAAAGCCAGTTCGCTATGTGGCTTGGGGCCGAAGATGGAATTGAGGTGCTGGTCAAACGCTGCTGAGAGTGGCTTGGGGAATACGCCGAGCGCCACAGTTAAAGCAGTGAGCACGGCGGGGGAGAGCCAAAGCCCGATGCTGACGGGGTGCATCTTAGCGACGGCCTCTGCTGGCTCCGCGCCATTAATCTCCTTCTTCGTGGCAAAGGCACCCCACAGAAAAAGCAGTGTATAGGCCATGGTGAGGATAGAACCGATGACGTAGGCCACCAGCATCATATTGCGCGGCATGCCTGCCAGAAGCTCCTCATGCATGGTGGCCTCCAGCACTGCTTCCTTGGCCACGAAGCCAAAAAGGGGCGGCACGCCGGCCATAGAAAACCCAGAAATGATCGCAATGCCGAAGAGGAACGGCTCCTTGCGCCCAAGCCCCGATAGCTTGGTGATGTCCCTCGTGCCCCAGCAATGGTCGATCGCGCCGACGACCATGAAGAGTGCGGCCTTGAATAGCGAGTGCGCAAAGGTCAGCGCTAGGCCGGCCTGCATGGCCTCGCGCGAGCCTACGGCCGCGATGGAGGTAATAAAGCCCAGCTGGGAGACGGTGCCATAGGCCAAGACCAGCTTCAGGTCCCGCTGCTTGAGGGCCATCCATCCACCTAGCAGCATGGTAAATACGCCGAGGGAAATGACTACCACATGCCAAGTGGCGACCTCATACATTGAGGGTGCTAAGCGCGCGACCAAATAGATTCCGGCCTTTACCATGGCTGCTGAGTGCAGGTAGGCCGAGACCGGCGTCGGTGCCGCCATGGCTCCGGGCAGCCAGAAGTGTGCCGGCACGATAGCGGACTTGGTTAGCGCGCCGACCAAGATGAGCACGATAGCTACCGTCACGTAGGGCGTCTGTGCAAAGTGCTCATAGGCCGCGATTTCACTAAAGGTCCACGCCCCAGTTTGTCGTCCGAGCAAGATGATGCCCATGAGCATGGATAGCCCGCCCAGCGCGGTGACCATGAGCGCTTGCTGTGCGGCGCGGCGGGATGAGGCACGCTCCGCGTAGTAGCTGACCAAGAGATAGGACAGCACGGAGGTAATCTCCCAAAACACATACATCAGCAGGAAGCTATCCGCGGCCACCAGCCCAAACATGGCGGTGGCAAAGCCCACCATTTGCGCGGCGAACATTGCTAAGCGGCGCCGCGTGCCATCGAAATAGCCCCAGCAATACACCAGCACTAGTGCGCCCATGCCCAAAATGATCAGGCTAAAAAGGGCACCCAAACCGTCTAGGTGCAGGTCAAAACTGAGGTTGGCGGACGGCATCCAAGCCACGGTGTAGTCCACACCGCCGCCGTCCTTGAACGTTCCGCGCAGAAAATGCGCGAGCGTCCACACGAACCCTGCGGCGGGAACTAGCGCCAGAAATCCAAAAGCCGGGCGCCCCATCCGCATGATGAGTAACGGTGCGGCCACGGTCGCGGCGATGAGAGCACCCAGAAGTAATAGCACGTTGGTTTCTGCGCTCCTTATGGTTGTGTCAAGTTCTCCTGCCCCGCTGCCGCGAACACCACAAACACCACAACTACTGAGAGGCGAGAACATTCACGTGCCGCGCGCTGTTGAGTACGCTGCGGCGGCACGATGCAAGCAACATGGCCGAGCGCGGGGCCAACTTTCTGCTACTTTACCGGTTTTTCTACGGCTCCGAAAGGATTATTTTTATGCACTGTATTATATGGGGCCATTTCGCGGCATAAAGAAACCCCGCACCCTGGGTGCGGGGTAAGCCGCGTTAACCGCGGCGGCAGGCAGAGCTCAAGCTGGAACTGGGGTTTCAGCCTTAGGCGTAGCGCTGCAGAAAGAGTGCCTCTGCGGCGGCGATATTCTCGATCTCCGTGGGATCCACAGACTCATTGGCGGAGTGGATGGTGCACTTGGGCTCTTCCACGCCGTAGAGGGCGATCTCCGCGTTCGGGTGAGCTTCTTGTAGCTCGGTGGTCAGCGGAATGGAGCCGCCCATGCCCTGTGCGGCCGTTTCCTTGCCATAAGCCTCAGACAGGCACTCGCCCAGCAGGGCAGCGGCTGGCTTTTCGGGATTAGTGGCAAAGCCAGCGTTGGATTCCAGTACCTCGGCCTTGACGTGTGCGCCCCAGGGGGTGTGGGAACGCAGGTGCTCACAGACGGCGTCGGCAATCGCAGCGGCATCGGCACCGGCTGGAACGCGCAGGTTGAGTTGGGCGGAAGCGGTGGCAGGCACGGCATTGACCGCCTCCGAAACTGGCGTGGAGGTAAAGCCAGTGACCGTAATGGCCGGGCGGGACCAGACCATATTGGCCACCGGGGTGGCGCCAGCGGGATCCTCCTCGCCCATGATCTTGGTGCCCTCCAGCAGCTGGGCATCGGCGCGGAAAGCCTCGGCCGAGTACTCCTGGCCGGACCACTCGGCGGTGGTATCTACGCCATCGATAACGGTGCGGCCGTATTCATCGGAGAGGGAATCAATGGCGCGCATCAGCGCCTTCGCAGCATCCGGTGCCGCGCCGCCGAACTGGCCGGAGTGAACGGCGGAGGCAAGCGTATCGACCTGCACGCCAATCTGTGCGCCGCCGCGTAGGGAGGTGGTCAAGGTGGGCTGGCCCACGGCGGAGTTGCCGGCATCGGCGATGAGGATGGCGTCGGCCGCAAAAAGCTCTGGACGATCCTTAATGAGCTGGGATAGGCCCTCACCTCCGCGTTCCTCGGAGCCTTCGATGAGGTACTTCAGGTTAACCTTGGTGCCGCCATTATTGTCTACCGCGCGCAGGGCCGCCAAGTGCATGGCTACATTGCCCTTGCAATCGGCGGCGCCGCGGCCGTACCAGCGGGTGGAACCATCGGCGGCCTGGCGCTCGCTAAGGGTAAAGGGATCGGATTCCCAGGCCTCGCGATTGCCGGCCGGCACCACGTCATAGTGGGAGTAAAGCAGCACGGTCTTTGCGCCTTCATCGCCCTTGCGCTCGCCCAAGATGGCGGTGGAACCATCGGCCGTGGTGATGGTCTCCACGCTCACGCCGGCCTCTTCCAGTGCGGATTTTACCCACTGGCTAGCGCCCTTGGTCTGGTCCTCCAAGCCCTCCTCGTTGTGGACGGAGTTGAAGGCTACCAGCTCGCTGAGCTGGCGGAAGATGGTCTCGCGATCGTTGCGGATGCTTTCATTAAGTGCAGTCATGCCCTCTACGGTACCCGCCTGCCCCAAGCTATAGAGCAACCGGAATAGGAAAACACCGGGGTGGTGAACTAAAATTTATTCATTCCACCCTGTGCGGATTCTGCCCGTTCTGACATAAACCGGGACTGAAACCGGAGTGAAACGGGCGAAAACGGACGTTGCTGGCTGCGGCCTGCTACGTGGGGTGAGACAAGAAACTTTCATAGCCGAGAATAGAAAGGACCTGGCATGGCGAACGCATCATCCGCCGCAGGTTCCAAAGCCACCCTGCCTGAGCTAACCCTGCGCGGCGTCATTATCGGTGGCCTGATCACCCTCATTTTTACCGCCGCTAACGTCTACTTGGGGCTGAAGGTGGGCTTGACCTTTGCTACCTCCATCCCGGCTGCCGTGATTTCCATGGCGGTGCTGCGCCGGTTCAAGGGTCATAACGTTAAAGAAAACAATATTGTCCAGACCATTGCCTCTGCCGCAGGTACCTTGTCTGCCATCATCTTCGTCCTCCCGGGCCTGGTCATGGTGGGCTATTGGCAGGGCTTTGGCTTCCTGCAGACGGCTGGCGTGTGCGCTATCGGCGGCGTGCTCGGCGTGATGTATTCCATCCCGTTGCGCCGTGCCTTGGTCACCGGCTCCGATCTGCCGTACCCAGAAGGCGTGGCTGCGGCCGAGGTCCTCAAGGTAGGCGACGAGAACGCCGATGGTGCCAGCCATGAGGAAAATGCCAAAGGCCTGCGCGTCATCGTCGCCGGCGGCATTACCTCGGCCGTAATGGCGCTGCTGGCCGCGATGAAGGCTGCCGCTTCTGAGGCTTCCGCGTATTTCAAGCTGGGCACCGGCGCGACCACCCTGGGCACCAGCCTGTCCACCGCCCTCATTGGTGTGGGCCACTTGGTTGGCCTGCCGGTAGGCATTGCGATGCTGGTTGGCGTGGTGATTTCTTATTTCATCTTGTTGCCCATTTTCACCGCCGGCGATGTTTCTGGCGCCGCTGCGCTTGCCGACGTCGTCGATACCACCTTCTCCGATGACATCCGCTTCATCGGCGTGGGCACCATGGCCATTGCCGCTATCTGGACGCTGCTGAAGATCGCTGGCCCTATTGCTGTGGGCATCCGCCAGTCCTTGGCAACCTCGCGCGCCCGCAAGGCCGGTTCCGAAGTGGATGTGACCGAGCGCGATATTCCGTTCCCATACGTAGCTACCACCATCGTGGCGTTCATGGTGCCTATTGCATTGTTGCTGTGGGACTTCGTTCGCGGAACCGATATCCACGAGCATATGGCTGTGCTTATTACTGTTTCGGTCCTTTTTACCCTGCTGGTAGGCCTGATTATTGCCTCCGTTTGCGGCTATATGGCTGGCCTCATTGGCGCATCTAACTCGCCGATTTCCTCCATCGGCATTATCGCCGTGCTGGCCGCTTCGCTCCTGATTGCGGCCGTCACCCGCGGCACCACCGCGGATCCGCTCTCCTTGGTGGCTTATACGCTCTTTACCGCGGCCATTGTCTTTGGCATTGCCACCATCTCCAATGACAACCTGCAGGATCTTAAAACCGGTCAGCTCGTTGGCGCCACCCCGTGGAAGCAGCAGGT
>ERZ1031327.31-NODE-31-length-32053-cov-29.309301_pt1 | contig 32053 bp, 34 predicted proteins | sample MGYA00518211_ERZ1031327 | MGnify/ENA primary metagenome ERZ1031327 (study PRJEB33718, sample SAMN03159839) | human skin metagenome | collected 2014-02-25 | study: EMG produced TPA metagenomics assembly of the PRJNA266117 data set (Human skin bacterial metagenome...
ACGAGATTGCCTCTTGTCTCGTGGGCTCGGAGATGTGTATAAGAGACAGGGAGGGGGTGCGGCCGAGGGCGGCGTCGATAAGCGGGGCACGATGTGTTCGAGACATGCCCCAATTATGAATCAAAAGTTGGAGTAGGGGCTAATTAGCCACGCAAGCTGCGGTCCTTGATGAAGCGGTTGGACTGCGGCTGGAAAAGCAGCGCGAGGGCAATAATCAAGGCGATGGGGATAATCAGCAGGCCAAGCCCGCCGATGCCGAGCGCGAGAGCGGCAATATTGGTAAAAAGCGCGAACGCGATGACGGCGGTGATGATGCGGCGCGACCACTTCGAGCCGCCGGCCAGTTGCGCGGCAAAAAGCGCAAGCAGGATGGCGCCGATGATATTGGTCACCGCGACAAACAGGCGATTCGAGTGGAGATACTCCGCGACTTGCGCGTTTGAGGGCTCCACCTCCGGCCCGCCCGAACCGAAGATGCCGACCATGCCGCTCACCAGCATGAGCACGGCGCTGACGACGAGTACCCAATATGCCCAACGCAGGGGCCGCGGCCATTCGTCGAGGTTCTGGTTGGCGGAGGAGTTTCGGGCCGCCCGGTTATAGTCCCGGGGCCCGGGCCGATCGGTATTGCTCATCGCTCATCCTCCCGGTCGGTCCGGTCGGCGCGGTCGGCGCGGTCGCGCTTGGTGCCGTCGCGCTTGCTGCGCTGGTCGTCCTTGGAACGCTTGCGCTCTTCCTCGGCGCGCTTCTTCTCGCGCTGCGCTTGCTCGAGTTCCTTTTCCAGCTCACGCATCTGCTCGAGCTCGCCGGTGTAATCCAAGGTCTCGGCCCGCACAGAGAAAATCAGGCCGAGCACCGCCGCGACGCCGACGAGGATCTGCACCATGCCATCGGCAGCAAAGAGCCAATCGGGCACGTCTGCGCCGGCTGGGGTGACCATAAAGGTCAGCAGGATGCGGAATCCGAAGTAGAGCGAGAAGGCGAACCACACTCGCCGCGAGGTGCCGGCCCGCTTGCTCCGGCCAGCCAGGGACCGCAGCAGGAAGGCCAGCAGCACGATAATCGCCAGGGAAATGGCCGCCGAAAGAGCGACGGAGCCGTAGGCGGCGGTGCGGAGGAAGGCGTCGGAAAGCTGGGCTTCATCGACGCCGGCCGGGGCAGACTTGGCCATCTCCTTGGCCTGCGACATGAGTACGTCGTGGTTGAGCAGCGTCAGCACCACGTTGAGCACCTGGTGCACGGCCTCGCCGCACAGCGCGCCCAGCCACAGCCACAGCATGTACGTCACGGACTCCGGACGCTGCTGCCGCGGCAGGCGTTGTGTGCGAGGGGCAGGGGTGGACGACGGGGGCGTAGCAGTCACAGGGATCCTTTACTTGAGCAGGCGGGCGGCTTCGGTGGCGAAGTAGGTGAGAATTTGATCGGCGCCGGCACGCTTGAATGCGGTAAGCGACTCGAGCATGATGGCTTCGCCGTCAATCCACCCGTTGGCGGCCGCGGCCTTGACCATCGCGTACTCGCCGGAGACCTGGTAGACCGCGACCGGCACGGGAGAAGTCTCCGCCACGGCCGAAAGCACGTCCAGATAAGGCAGGCCGGGCTTGACCATGACGAAGTCTGCGCCCTCTTCGATGTCGAGCTCGGCCTCGAGCAGGGATTCGCGGAAGTTGCGCGGATCCTGCTGGTAGGTACGTCGGTCGCCCTCGAGGGAGGAGCCGACGGCATCGCGGAACGGGCCGAAGAAGGCGGAGGCGTACTTGGCGGAATAAGCCATGATGGCCACGTCCTCGTGGCCGGCATCATCGAGGTCGGCGCGGATGGCGGCGACCTGGCCGTCCATCATGCCGGACGGGGAGACGATGTGGGCGCCGGCGCGAGCCTGAGAGCGGGCCATGTCTTGGTAGAGCTTAACGGTTTCGTCGTTAAGCACGCGGCCCTTGTCATCGAGCACGCCGCAGTGGCCGTGGGAGGTGAATTCGTCGAGGCAGGTATCGGCCATAATGAGGAGGTCATCGCCGAATTCCTCGCGCAGGCAGGAAATGCCGCGGTTCAAAATGCCCTGCGGGTCCCAGGCGACGGAGCCGGTGTCATCTTTTTCTTCCTCCAGCGGCACGCCGAAGAGGTCGACGCAGGTCACGCCGGCCTCCAGCGCCTCCTCGGCCGCGCGGCGCAGCGAGTCGAAGGTGTGCTGGTAGACGCCCGGCATGGAAGGAATCTCGCGCGGGGTGTCGAGCCCATCCACGATGAACATGGGCAAAATCAGGTCCGAGGGGCGGACCTGGGTTTCGGCCACGAGGTTGCGCATCTGTGGGGTGGTGCGCAGGCGGCGTGGGCGGCGGGCTGGGAAGGTGCTCATTGGGTACTCCTTAGAGCGAGACTAAAACTTATGCCTTGTCGACCTTAGTAGCCTTCCTGCGCGAGCGGCGTTTCTTGCGCGGCGCGGGCAGGTTTCCGGCGGCGCGGAGGGCGGCGACGTGGTCTGCGAGGGCGTCGACAAGCGAGGGCACGTCTGCGACCTCGGGCACGACATCGACGCGCAGGCCCATCTCTTCCGCGGCCGCTCTTGCCGACGGCCCGATACACGCAATGATCGTCCGCTGGTGCGGTTTGCCCGCAATGCCCACCAGATTGCGCACGGTGGACCCAGAGGTAAAGGCGACAGCATCGAAGCCGCCGGTCTTGATCATGTCGCGGATCTCGGCCGACGGCGGGGCGGCGCGGACGGTGCGGTAGGCCACGACGTCGTCGACCTCCCAGTCTAGGGCCTTGAGACCGTCAACCAGGGTATCGGCCGCGATATCGGCGCGCGGGAGCAGGACGCGGCCGACGGCGTCGATATCTTCCACGAAGTTGGGGAAGACCTCGAGCAGGCCCTCGGCGTTCTGCTTCTTCTTGTGCGGCAAGAGCTCCGGGACCATGCCCTTGGCACGGATTGCGGCCGCAGTCTTCGTGCCCACGGCCGCGAGGTGGACGCCGGCGAAATCGCGAGCGTCGAGGCCGAGTTGGGCGATCTTTTCCCATACCGCGGTCACGGCGTTGACGGAGGTGAAGACGATCCACTTATAGCGGCCCTCGACGATGCCCTTGATGGCGCGGTCCATCTGCGCCGGGTTGCGTGGCGGTTCGATGGAGATGGTGGGCACGTTTTGCGGGATGGCGCCGTAGCCGGCTAGGCGTGCGGACATCGGGCCGGCTTGTTCCTTGGTGCGCGGGACGAGCACGCGCCAGCCGTAAAGCGGGCGGTTTTCCCACCACGAGTACTTGGTGCGGTCGTCGATGCTGCGGCCGAGGGTAACGACGAGCGAGCCGGAAAGGTCCGCGTCGAGCTTGCCCATGGTACCCAGCGTGGTCTCGTAGGTGCGCTGCAGGCGGGTGGTGCCGTGGACGGTGACAAAAGCTTCGGTCTCGGCCGGCATTCCGCGCTTTTGTAGCTCGTCAGAGATGACTGGCAGGTCTTCCTTCGTGGCCTGCAAGACGATGGGCTGAGTGGCATTGGCCAGCGCGTCCCAATCGGCGCCGTCGGTGACGTCGGCTTCGGTATAGGTCGAGCCGAGCGCAATACCGGCAAAGGACGGCACGGTAGACGGCAGGGACATGCCCGGCACCACCTGGAACTCCAGGCCGGCAGACGCCACGGCGTTGATTTCGGCCTTGATGGACTCGCGGTGCAGCGGGTTGCCGGTAACGAGGCGAATGACATCCTCACCATCGGCCTCAACCAGGCACTCGCGCAGCTGGCCGACGATGTCCGTCCCCGGCTCGTACAACACCGCGGCCGTCGGCGGCGCGGGGCGAGGCGGTTTGCGGCGCGCACCCTTGGCCTTGGCATCGGCGCACATTTGGGCGTATTCGGCCTCGGCGGCGTCGAGAAGTTCTTGCGGAACGGGCAGCGCGGCGGCGACGGCATCGCGCACGCCCTGCATGACCTGCGGATCGGTCACGGCGATGGCACTATTTGCCAGAACCTCGCGGGCGCGGACGGTCAGCAGGTCGGGATTACCTGGACCTGCGCCCACAAAGACGATCTTGCCCAATTGGGTGTCTGGCGCGGCATTGCTCATAAAGTTCTTTTCTAAAATCGGGCGCGCGGCACCGCGCACGGACATGATCGCATGCGGTGTGGGTCCCCGCGCCGGCGGTGGATGACACGGTCATAACGGCCAAAATCCCAGGCCTTGCGTCCTGGGATTCCCTTAAAGGGGGCCGGATCATTGCGGGACAATGATCTGTGGTATCTACACCTTAAATTATTAGCGCCTAAAGGCGAAATTACTTCCCCAGCAGCTCGGCCGCGCCACCGGCAAAAAGCTCGTCCGAAATGCGCGCACCGAGCTCGGCAGCCTCGGCCGCAGGGCCGGAAGCGGTGGCGGTGAGCTGGCGGGATCCGTCGAGTGCGAAGACGCCGCCGCGCACGGTGAGCTGGTCGCCGTCCCAGCGCGAGGTTGCGGCGACCGGTGCGGTGCAGCCGGCCTCGAGGCGGGCCAGTACGGCGCGCTCACCGGCAGCGGCGGCCGAGGCACGCTCGTCCACGATGGCATCGAGGGCCGCAGCAGCCTCAGTGCCGGCCACGGCCTCGATGGCGAGTGCGCCCTGGGCCGGCGCCGGCATGAAGACGGTAGGCTCAAAAATTTCGGTGGCGCGGTCCGCGTAGCCGCCGCGCAGCAGGCCGGCGTAGGCGAGCAGAACGGCGTCGAGCTCGCCGTCGGTGACCTTGGACATGCGGGTATCGATATTGCCGCGCAGCGGGCGAATCTCCAGGTCTGGGCGGAGGGCGGCCAGCTGGGAGATGCGGCGCGGTGCGGAGGTGCCCACGCGCGCGCCCTGCGGCAGCTGCTCCAGGCTCAAACCATCGCGGGCGACGAGCGCTTCGCGGGAATCCTGGCGCTGCGGCACCACCAGGCGGAAGCGTTCATCGGGCGCGGTGGGCAGGTCCTTGAAGGAGTGCACGGCAATATCGCACTCGCCGGCATAGAGCGCCTCGCGCAGCGCCTGGGTAAATACGCCGATGCCGATGCGCTCGACCGGCGCCATGTTGACGTCGCCGGCGGTGGTGACGATGTGGAGTTGGGAGTCAAAGCCGGCGTCGATAAGCCAATCGCGCACATGGCCCGCCTGGGTGGTGGCGAGCTTGGAGCCGCGGGTACCAATCTGAAACATTTAGGCCTCCTTAGTCATGGTGGGCAATTCATTGACGGCCACGGACACACCGGAGCCTTCCAGCTGCAGGCCAAAGAGTTCCTGCAGGGCGTTCTCGCTGCTGACACTGCTTTCCGACGCCGCCAGCTTCTTCGCCCGAACCGTCGGCTCATGCAGCAGCTTATCGGCCACGCGCTTGAGCGCGCGCTGGACGTCCTCGAGCTGCTTGCCCGCGAGCTCGGGGTGCTTGTGCTGCAGGCGCGCGGCCTCGCAGTCGACGAGGTCGGCCGCGCGGCGGTGCAGGGCGCCTACGGCCGGGGCGACGTCGCGCACGCGCTGGGCCGAGGTATAGGCAGCCAGCTCTTCGTCGACGATGCGGCGGGCCTGGGCGTGGGGGCTGGTGCCGGCCGCGATATCGGTATCGGCGGCCGAGAGCGACTTGCTCAGGCGCTCGATATTGACCAGATCCACGCCTTCGGCCGCGGCGGCGGCATCGTCGATATCGCGCGGCAGGGAGAGATCGATGAGCATGAGCTCGCGGCCGGCGGGGATATCGGCGGCCGCGATGGTGAAGTTATCGGCACCGGTGGCGGAGATGGCAAGGTCGACGTCGGAAAGCGCGGCGGCGCGCTCGGAAAAGTCCACAACGCGGGTGGCAACGCCCGCCTCCTCGGCGTGGCTGGCCAGGCGCTCGGCGCGCTCGCGGGTGCGGTTGGCCAACACCAGCTCCTTGATGCCCAGCCGGCCGGCGTGGGTGGCGGCGAGCGACGCCATGGCGCCCGCGCCAAGGACGAGCGCGGTCTTGCCGGCTAGGTCTTCGGCGTCGAGGCGCTGCAAGGCCTGGTCGAAGGCGAAGGACACCATGGACGCGCCGGCCTCGTCGATATCGGTCTCGGAGTGCACGCGCTTGCCGGCCCGCAGCGCGGCCTGCGCCAGCGCGTGAATGCGCGGGCCGACCGTGCCTTGCTCCGAGGCGGACTGGTAGGCGCTGCGCACCTGGCCGATGATCTGCTGCTCGCCCACCACCATGGAATCCAAGCCGGCGGTCACAGACATGAGGTGCTCGGCCGCGGCGTCGGCATAGCGCACGTAGAGGTAGTTGCGCAGCTCCTGCTCACTCACGCCCGATACCTGGGTGAGCACGCGCACGACTTCTTGCACGCCGGCGTGGAAGGAGTTGGTGACGGTGTAGACCTCCATGCGGTTGCAGGTGGAGATGATCATCGCCTCTGATAGCGACTCGGCCGCTACTAATTGCCCGCAGGCGGAATCCTGGACCGCACTATCCATGCTCAGCTTCTCCAGCAGCGCCACCGGCGCCGACTGGTGGGACATGCCCACGACGAGCACGCTCATGCACAACACTCCTCAACCCTTTGATTGATTTTAATCCTCCAAAAGACTACCCGTCGGTGTCATGGATCCCGAATCAACCGGCCAGCTCGGCCGCTAACTCCTCGTTGTCTACTTCCCAGCAGGCAAACTCCTCGCCGTCTATGACCACGACGGGCACGCGATCGCCGAACTCCATGGCCAGCTCCGCATCCTCATCCACGTTGCGCACGGCAAGCTCTGCGCCTGCCTGCTTGACGACGGGGGTGATCTGCTCCCTCACGCGCGCGCAAGAACCGCAGGTGGTGCGCACCATGAGCTCGACGAGATGCTGAGACATATTCTCCTCACAAGGACGACGGCGGTCGAAACCATTACTATGGACACGTTAGTCCACCCCGCGTTTGCGAAAGCTGTTTGTCCCACTCGTGTCCGCTACCACTCCCCCAGGCTTCCCCGAATCTCCCCGTGAATTCCTGGCCAATTGGACCGCCTCGCGCGGCAATCTGCGTAATTTTTTAGAAAACCAGGCGCTCGCCCCGCTGGATGAGGAATCCCAGCGCACCGCGGGCGAGGCCGCGGCTACTGCGGCGTTGGAGGAATTTGGGCTGGAGCTGGAGGATTTCGCCTCCGGCGTGGACTCGGTAACCGGCTCCTATGACGCAGCCGGCGCGCAGCGCATCACGGCCCAGGATCCGGACGTGCCGGTGGATGTGGGCGCGGCGGCGTTTTTCGACGTCGACAACACCCTCATCCAAGGTTCTTCCCTCGTGGAGTTCGCCTTCGGGTTAGCACGCAAGCGCTACTTCCGTCTTTCCGAAATCCTGCCGATTGCGTGGAAGCAGCTCAAATTCCGTGTCTCTGGCAGCGAGAACGCCAAGGACGTGGCCGCCGGCCGTGCGCAGGCGCTGGAGTTTGTCAAAGGCCGCAGCGTCGACGAGCTGGTGGAGCTATGCGAGGAGATCGTGGACGCCTCGCTCGCCCGCCGCGCCTACCCCGGCACTACGCAGCTAGCGGAGATGCACCTAGCCGCCGGCCAGCAGGTGTGGCTGGTAACGGCCACCCCGGTCCAGCTGGCGCAGGTGCTCGCGCAGCGCTTCGGATTCACGGGCGCGCTCGGCACCGTCGCGGAGGTTAAAGATGGCAAGTTCACCGGCCGGCTGGTCGGCGATATCCTGCACGGCCCCGGCAAAAAGCACGCCGTGGCCGCGCTCGCGACCATCGAGGGCTTGGATCTTTCGCGCTGCACCGCGTATTCGGATTCCGCCAATGACGTGCCCATGCTGTCCATGGTCGGCACCGCCGTGGCCATCAACCCGGACCGCAAACTCCGCGATATCGCCGGCGACCGCGGCTGGCTGGTGCGCGACTACCGCTCCGTGCGCCGCGCCATCCGCACCTATGGCCTGCCGGCGCTGGCCACCGCCGCCTTTTCCTATGGCGGCTGGCGCTACTACCGGAAGTAGCGGGCGCGTGCGACGCCGCCAAGCATGCAAAAACCCTCCGCGCTAAGGCGGAGGGCAAGAAGCAGGCTGGGTTTACTTGCCCAGCTTACGACGCTGCACGCGGGTGCGGCGCAGCATCTTGCGGTGCTTCTTCTTGGCCATGCGCTTGCGGCGCTTCTTAATGACGGAACCCATGGAGTCCTCACTTTCGTTTAGTACGTACTGTCAAACTTGTCAGCGCTAAAACGGCGAAGGTGCACTCTTGCCGCCTTGGCCTCACGGACCGCGGGCCACATCAGCGAGCCGACACGAATGCACACCATCTTACCCAGCACCCAGCCCGTGACCAAAAGCGCCCCTAAGAAACGACAGCGCCCACCACCGCTGACCACGAGGGCCAACAGAGGTGGGCGCTGTCTATACGGCGCGAGTTGCCTAGGCTCCGTAAACGGAAGCCTCCAGGTACTCGTTGACGGCGGACTCGTGAACGCGGAAAGAGCGTCCGACGCGAACAGCCGGCATTTCGCCTGCGTGAACCAAACGGTAGACGGTCATCTTGGAGACGCGCATAATCTCGGCGACCTCCGCGATCGTCAGAAAGGTTCCCTTTTCTTCATTTGCCATATATATCTAACCCTTCAGCTCGTTACGCGCTGTAGGCTTCCCCTCCCACAGGACTTCACGCACGTGCTTGCCCTAGCCTATCGTGAAACATGTGACTAATGCGACCCAAGTGCCAAATTTTTTCACAGCATTCATTAGGGTTACCCCTAAAAGCGCTGCTTAACACCCGCCCCAGCGCTCCCGGGTGGGTACACCCCCACCACGGGGAGGCCGCAGCCAACGCCGCTAGCCGAGCTCCTTGGCCTTGTCAGCGCACGCTTCTGCGGCGCGGTAGAACGCACCGCGCAGGCCGGACTCCTCCAGCTCGCGGACGGCAGCAGCAGTGGTACCGCCCGGCGAGGTCACCCCGGCGCGCAGCTGGGTGGCCGAACGCCCGGAGCTAGCCAGCATCTCACCGGAGCCGGCCGCCGCCTGGGCGGCGAGCTTCTCGGCGACGTCGCGGGGAAGGCCGAGCTGTACGCCGGCGTCGACAAGCGCCTCTGCCACAAGGAAGAAATAAGCCGGGGAGGAGCCCGCCAGCGCGGTGGCGGCGTCGATATTCTTCTCCGGAATGACCGCGACCTCGCCTACGGCCTCGAGCAGCTCGCGCACGCCGTCCATCTGGGCATCGCTCACGTGCTCGCCGGCCGCGCAGGTGCACATGCCGCGGCGCACCAACATGGGGGTATTAGGCATAACGCGCACCACCGGCACGCCTTCGCCCGCAGCGCCCTCCAGCTGCTCCAGCGTCAGGCCTGCGGCCATGGAAACTACCACGGCGTCCTTTGCCGGCTTAAGGCCCTCGAGCAGGTCGAGGATGGCATAAGGCTTCACGCAGGCGAAGATATAGTCCGCGCCGTCCACCGCCGCCGCATTATCGCTGGTGACGTTGACGCCATAAGTCTCTTTGAGTTCCTGGCTGCGCGATTCGGTGCGATTGGTAACCGTGATATCCGAGCCCGCAAAGCCCGATGCCACAAGTCCCGAGGTCAAAGCCTCACCGATCTGTCCGCCGCCTAAAATTGCAATCTTTGTCATAGCCTCCACCATGCCAAAAATGCGTAACCCCGGCTACCACGTGGGGTAACCGGGGCATCGGCAAGCGGGGCTTAAAGCATGACTAAAAGCAGCGGACCAAAAGTCAGGATGAGGCCGGTAAAGCCGGCTAGGAACATGGAGAACCCGTCACGCGCGGTGCGCAGCGCGTGGGTCACGCCGACCATAATTGCGGTCACGCACACCGCCAGGACGGCAACGACGAGGCGTGGGAAGCTATCCCACAGAATTTCAAAGCCCTTGAAGATGACAATCGCCAGCAGGATGCCCGCAACAATCATCAGCAGGATGGATACTGGGTTGAGCTTCTCGTGCTCTTCTTCGACCCAGTCTTCGTCGTCTTCCACCTTGGGTAGGTTGCCGGTTTCCTCGGCATTCTTAGCGACGCCCGCCTTCTTCGACGCCGGCACCGCCGCAGCCGTGGCTCCGCCAGCTGCGGCGGCTCCAGCGCCTGCCGCCGCACCCTTGGCCTTGGTGCCCTTCTCGGCGCGCTCTTTCTCCGCAGCCGGCTTCTCTGCCACAGCCTTGTCAGCAGTGGGCTTCTCAGCCGCAGCCTTGTCAGCGGCAGGTTTTTCAGCTGCTGGCTTGTCAGCCGTGACCTTGCCAGTCGCAGCCTTGCCAGTCGCAGCCTTGCCAGCGGCCGGTCGCGCGGCGGCGGCCTTGGCCTCGTCCGCCTTTTTCTTATCCACGCGCTGGATTACCGCGGTGTCATCGGCGGAAGGCTGGTTCTTCTTCGCAGCATCCTTCGCAGCTGGCTGCGCCGCCTTAGCGGCGGGCTTTTCTGCAGCCTTGGCCGCAGCCGGTTGCGCTGGCTTGTCGGCAGGTTTCGCGGGCTTATCTGCCGCCTTTTCTGCGGCCTTCTCGGCTGGCTTGGCGGCGGATTTCCTCGCCGAGGCGGAGTCGGCCTTCTCCTCGGGCTTGGGAGCGCGGATGACGGGGGCATCCTCGTCGATGGAGACGGAGGTGTGCTTGGCCTCGACAGGAGCCGCCTTGACCTTCTTGAGGTTGCCGGTCAGCTCCGCAACGGAGATGCCGCCCTCTTCCAGACTGCGGCGATGGCGGCGCGAACGCTTCTCGTCCTTGCCGTCCTTTTCGCCGCGGGCCTTCTTATTGCGAGCCAGCAGCTCCGCCACGGTCAACTGGTTTTTGTCAGCCATGATCTCTTCCTATTCCAATCCCTTGTCGGTCCGGCGCAAAATGACGCCCTCACGCAGCGCCCACGGGCAGATTTCCAGCTTCTCGATTTCCAAGGCTCGCATGGATGCCTCGGCCACCAGAGCGCCGGCAACGATTTGGTGCGATCGGTTAGAACTTACACCCTCTAGGTCCGCTCTGTCTGCTGCAGTCATGCGAGAGATGAATGAAATTAACTGCCGCAGACCCGGCGCGGTCAGCGTGCGCTTGACATATGGGCCGGCAGACGAGGGTGCGGCACCTGTCAGGCGTGCCAGTGTGCGGAAGGTTTTGGAGGTACCCACGGCGAGGCCAGCCGGGCCCATCGCCTTCATCTGTTGGGCAACGTCTTCTAGCTCCGCATCTATATAATCGCGCAGCGCGCTGACCTTCTTTTTCTCTGGTGGGTCGGTGTCGAACCAATTATGGGTCAACCGGCCGGCGCCTAGGTCAAGGGAGAAGGCGAGGTCAGGGTGCTCGTCGGTACCGGTGGATAGCTCCAGCGAGCCGCCGCCGATGTCTAGGTTGGTGATGCGGCCGGCAGACCAGCCGTACCAGCGGCGAGCGGAGAGGAAGGTCAACCGGGCTTCTTCCACGCCGGAGAGGATTTGCAGGCGTACGCCGGTTTTCTTTTCTACTTCATCGAGCACGGCTTCCGAATTGGGAGCGGAGCGCACCGCCGAGGTCGCGAAGGCGATAAATTCCGCGCAGCCGAGCTTCTCCCCCAGCTCGCTAGCTTCCTTTACGGCGCTGACCAGCTTCTTTACACCCTTTTCATGGATGTTTCCCTTGTTGTCCAGCTGTTCGACCAGCCGGAGCGGGGTCTTCCAATCGCTCATCGGAGTGGGCCGTCCGCCCGTCGCGGCATCGACCGCAACGAGGTGGACGGTATTGCTTCCGACGTCTAATACACCTAATCGCACACTAATAGCGTAGTAGGTCTACCGTGGTTAGGTGTGAATCGCCCAGAATCTGACACGGTATATCTAGGTTTTCCCGCGAGCTCGCCCGCGGCGGCGTCGATAAGAGCGGGCCGCGAAGAGGCCCCCGATTTCCCGCGGGAGTGGTTTGAATTTACCAACCCGAACGATCCGCACCACGTCTTTTCTATCGACCTGACTTGGGTGGAATCGCACTACAGCTGCCAATTTGGGACGTCGGCGTGCCGGGGTATCGATAAGGGCCAGCCCGAGGTGGGCTGTTGCGTGCATGGCGCCTATATGGCCGATGAGGAAGACCGCGACCAGCTTTACGACGCCGTCTCGCGCATGCCCGCCAAATATTGGCAGCTGCGCCCAGCGGGGGTAGATGAGTTCCTCGCGCAGGACGCTACGGACGAGTTGGAGCCGTGGCTGGAGTGGGACGAGCTCGATGGCGAGGACGGCGAACCGGAACCGGCGTTGAAAACGCCGATTGTGGATGGCGCGTGCATTTTTGCTAACCGCGCCGGCTGGGCTACGGGCACTGGCTGCGCGCTGCACCAGTGGGCGGTCGACGCCGGCGAGGAGCTCACGGTGGTCAAGCCGGAGGTGTGCTGGCAGCTGCCGCTGCGCCGGTACGAAGATTATGAGGAACGCCCAGATGGGCAGGAGATTTTGCGCACCCAGATCGGCGAGTATGACCGCCGCGGTTGGGGAAATGGCGGCGAGGATTTTGATTGGTATTGCTCGGCCGATTCTGCCTGCCATGCCAACCCGCTACCGATGTGGCAATCGCATGAGGACGAGCTGGTAGCGCTCATGGGCCGCGAGTCCTACGAAATTTTGGCCGCGCACTGCAAGGCCCGCGCGGCGGCGGCCGAACATGGCGTCCAGCTCACGCAGCACCCAGCCAGCGTAAAGGCCGGCAGCCTGCGGGCAGAAACCCAGCAGGCGGAAAGCTAAAGCTCGAATTTATAGCCCAGCCCGCGCACCGTAACGAGGTGCTTCGGGCGGGAAGGTTGCTCCTCGATCTTGGAGCGCAGGCGCTTGACGTGGACGTCGAGCGTCTTGGTATCGCCAACATAATCGGCGCCCCAGATGCGGTCAATGAGCTGGCCGCGGGTGAGCACGCGCCCGGCGTTGCGCAGCAGGTACTCCAAGAGGTCGAACTCTTTGAGCGGCATGGATACCGGCTCATCCGCAACGGTTACGGTATGGCGTTCCACATCCATCTTGACGCGGCCGCCCTCCAGAATCTGCTCGGCCACCTCTTCCTGGGCCTCGGCCTCGGCACCGGCTCCAGAATCGTTGCCGCGGCGCAGTACCGCGCGGATGCGGGCGATGAGCTCGCGGGAGGAATAAGGCTTGGTCACATAATCATCGGCGCCGAGCTCAAGGCCGACGACCTTATCAATCTCGGAATCGCGCGCGGTGACCATGATGACGGGCACGGAAGAAGTGGAGCGCAGCTGCTTGCACACCTCGGTGCCAGACATGCCGGGCAGCATGAGGTCTAGAAGGACGATATCGATGTCGTTAGCGGCAAACTTTTCCAGCGCGGTGGGGCCGTCGTGCGCGATAATCGGCTCAAAGCCCTCCTTACGCAGGAGGAATGCCAGCGGATCTGCCAGCGACTCTTCATCTTCAACGATGAGGATGGTGGTCATTGTGCTTTATCCTTTCGATGTGCTGCAACGCGTGCTACCGCACGCGGGAGCCCAGGCGCCGCCGCATCAACGGCTTCCTGATTCTCATTATCCTTCATGCCAGCTTCCTGCGCCGGCTTTTCTTCCCTGTAGATGGGCAACTCAATGGTGAATGTAGAACCCGTGCCCGGCCGGGACCACAGTTTGATGTTGCCGCCATGGTTGGCCACCACGTGTTTAACAATTGCTAATCCTAGGCCAGTGCCTCCGGTCTGCCGCGACCGGGCTTGGTCTACGCGGAAGAAGCGTTCAAAAACGCGCTTCTGATCATCCGGCGCGATGCCGATGCCGCGGTCCGTGACGCGGATGAGCACGACCCCGCCATCTACCACCTTTTGGGAGACCGATACCGGCATTTTCTCCGGCGAGTAGTTAATCGCGTTGGATACCAGGTTGGACAGGGCGGTAACCAGCAGAGACCTATCGCCTTTGACCTGCACGCCGACGGAGGCGCCGCGGTTGAGCTCGATGGACCGGGCCTCGGCGGCAAGGTGGTTGCGCGAGAGGGCTTCATCGACGAGATCGTCTACGGCCAGCGGCTCCATTTCCGGCAGGGCCTCGGCACCCTGCAATTTAGACAGGGAGATTAGCTCGCTGACCATATCGGCCAAGCGATTGGCTTCCTTGTAGACCTTATTGCCAAAGTACTCCACGGTTTCCTGGTCATCGGCGTCTTGCAGCAGGGCCTCGGCCAGCAAAGCGATGCCGCCCACGGGCGTCTTGAGCTCATGGGAGACGTTGGCCACAAAGTCACGGCGAGCAGATTCCATGCGGACGTTTTCGCTCTCATCGGTGCCGTAGATGATGACAAAGCGGCCGTCGTTAAGCGTCAGCGGCTTAATTACCGCCTTGACCTGCGTGACGCGGTGGCCAGTGCGGCGCTTAGGAATAGCAATATCGACGGTGCGCGTCTCCTTGTCCTCGAAGACATGCTGCGCGGTCTCCCATACCTCCGGGTTAACGGCGCGGTCATGCACCAAGGACATCTCGTGCGCAGCCGGGTTAGACATGACGATCTCTTGGCTGCGGTCTAGCACCGTCAGGGCCGTCGGCGAGCCTTGCACGGCCAAGTGCAGCACCTGGCTGACCGTCGTGACCTGGTTGGCCTCGGCATCGGTGGATTGACGGTAGCTGGCAATGCGGCCCCGCAGCCAAGAGATGGCCGGCAGCGCCAACCCGCAGGCCACCACGCCGGCGGCAAAGGAAAGAATCAATTCCACGTGTCTAGCCTATCCATCACAAAGTCCCCAGGGAATACTCCCCGGGGACTGAGGCGCAGAAAGTTACTTGCCGCCCTGCGCAGCAACGGCGGCGGCACCGGCCGCGGCGGCCTCCGGATCCAGGTAGGTGCCGCCCGGATTGACCACGGAGCCATCCTCCGTGATCTCGTATACCAGCGGGATACCGGTCGGGATATTCAGGCCAGCAATATCATCATCGGAGATATTGTCTAGGTGCTTGACCAGTGCACGCAGGGAGTTGCCGTGCGCGGCGATAAGCACGGTCTCGCCCTTCTTGGCGCGCGGGAGGATTTCCTCCTCGAAGTAAGGTACGAAGCGAGCGACAACGTCCTTCAGGCACTCGGTCTGCGGGACCTTATCCAGGTCCGCGTAGCGGGGGTCATTGGCCTGGGAGTACTCGGAGTCATCGGCCAGCTCTGGCGGGCGCGTGTCATAGGAGCGGCGCCATGCCATGAACTTTTCCTCACCGTATTCTTCCTTGGTTTCGGCCTTGTTCAGGCCCTGCAGGGCGCCGTAGTGGCGCTCGTTGAGGCGCCAGTTACGTACCACTGGGATCCAGTGGCGGTCGGCGGCGTCGAGAGCGATATTTGCGGTACGGATAGCGCGACGCAACAGGGAGGTATACAGGACGTCTGGCAGAACGCCTTCCTGTGCTAGCAGCTCACCGCCGCGCTTGGCTTCTGCCTCACCCTTTTCGGTCAGATCTACATCGACCCAGCCAGTGAACTGGTTGGACTCGTTCCACTTAGATTGGCCATGGCGAAGGAGAATCAATTTTCCGTTAGTCATGTCTCCAGCATGCCACGAAACGGCCACGGGCGTAAGAGTTTAATCCCCAATCGCCCGCCGTTGGTGGCAGTCCGGGACCTCGATACGGCTGGCTTCGTCATAGATTTCTGCGAGCGCGGCGGCGGAGCCAGCCCAGCTAAAGCGCGCGGCGTGGGCCACGGCGGCTTCGCCCATGGCGATGCGCATGGGGTCGTCGTCAAGCAGGCGGGCCAAAGCATCGGCCCAATCGGCTGGGTCGTGCGAGTGCACCAGCAAGCCGGTCTCCTCGTCGGCCACGGCGATGGGCAGCCCGCCGACGGCCGCGGCAACTACCGGCGTGCCAGAGGCCTGGGCCTCTAGCGACACTAAACCGAAGGACTCGTTATAGCTGGGCACCGCCACAATATCGGCTGCGCGGTAGACCCCCACCAGCTCCTCTGGCGGGCGGGCACCCAGAAAGCGCACGCGCTTATCGACGCCCAACTCGCGCGCCAACTCCCTATAGGCCTCCGGCGCCGTATTGGCCCCCGACGGGCCACCGCAAATGACCACGCGCAAGTTGCGGGCCGGTTCACGGCGGAAAAGCTCGGCCGTGGCGCGGATAAGGACCTCTGGCCCCTTGAATTTTTGCAGGCGGCCCACGAAGGCCACCACCTTGGTGTGCAGTGGAATACCCAGCTCGCGGCGGGAACGCTCGGTATTGCGGTCCGTGCCAGGGGTAAATAGTTCGACGTCGGCGCCGGGCGATACCACGCGAATAATGCCGCACTCGGCGTCGTAGTGCTCGGCTAAGTCGCGGGCTTCTTGCTCGGTATTGACCACGAGCAGGTCCGCATTATCTACCAGCTGCTGTTCGCAGATGCGGCGGGCCTCGGACTCTAAGGTGTCATCCGCCGTCCGAGAGGCGTTTTTTACCGCGGCCAGGGTATGGGCCGTGTGGATGAGCGGGATTCCCCAGAGATCCCGCAACAGCCATCCCACCTGTCCGGATAGCCAATAATGGGAGTGGATGAGGTCATATTTTTTGCCCTGCCATTTGGCAAATTGCACCATGCCGCCGGCGAAGGCGGCCAGCTGGGTGGGCAGATCCTCCTTGTCCAAACCCTCGTATGGGCCCGCGACGATATTGATAACGCGCAGGCCGGGCTCGACCGCAATGATTTCGCCCTGGCTCGGCCGGGTGGCGCGCGTATACACGTCTACCTCGATTCCCCGGCGGGCTAGTTGGCGGGCGATATTGAGGACGTAGACGTTCATTCCGCCCGCATCCCCCGAGCCGGGTTGCTCGATGGGGGACGTGTGCATAGAGATCATTGCGATGCGCATGGCGCTCTATTCTAGCGGCGCTATACTGGCCCCTGCCAGAAACCTACGCTACCGAAAGGTATAGTTTTGTCCGCATACGAATCACAGGCTTGGCTCCAGTATTACCCGGAATGGACACCGCACCACCTCGAGTATGGCGAGACCACGCTGCTGGACATTTACGACAATAATCTTGAGGTCAACGGCGATAAGCCAGCCACCTACTTCTTCGGACGCACCCAAACGTATGCGGAACTGGACCGGCAGGTTCGCGCTGCGGCCGCCGGCCTGAAGGCCTTCGGTGTGCGCCCCGGTGACCGCGTAGCCATCGTCGCGCCCAACTCGCCGCAGTACATCGCGGCGTTTTATGCCATCTTGAAGCTGGGCGCCCAGGTGGTACTGCACAACCCGCTGTATACCGCCCACGAACTGGAAGGTCTTTTCCAGGACCACGGCGCGCGCATCGCCATCGCCTGGGACAAGGCTGCGCCCACCCTGGAGAAGCTGCGCGCGACCACCAACCTGGAAACGGTCGTGTCCATCAACATGATCAACGCCATGCCCACCCTGCAGCGCGCGGCCCTTCGCCTGCCCATCCCGCCGCTGAAGTCCAAGCGCGAACAACTATCTTCCCCGGCACCTAATACTGTGCCGTGGGAGACCCTAGCGGGCAACGCCATCGGCGGCGATGGCAGCGATATCACCACGCCGCAGGACGTGGACAAGGACACCATCGCGCTTATCATGTACACCTCTGGCACCACCGGCGCGCCAAAGGGCGCCATGCTCTCGCACGGCAACCTCTTTTCCAACCTGATGCAGGGCAAGGCGTGGGTACCTGGTTTGGGCGATAAGCCGGAGCGCATGCTGGCCGCCCTCCCCTTCTTCCACGCTTATGGCCTGACCATGAACGTGACCCTGGCACAGTTTATCGGCGGCGAGCTGGTTATCCTGCCTAAGCCGGATATGTCGCTCATCATGCAGCTGATGAAGAAGCACACCCCGACCTGGGTTCCGGGCGTGCCGACGCTCTACGAGCGCATCGTCAAGGCCGCCGACGAGCAGCAAATCCCCATCAAGGGCGTGCGCGCGGCATTCTCCGGTGCTTCCACCCTGCCTTCGGACACCGTGCAAAAGTGGGAGAATTACACCGGCGGCCTCTTGGTGGAAGGCTACGGCCTCACCGAGTGCTCGCCGATTATCGTGGGCAACCCCATGAGCACCGACCGCCGCCCCGGCTACGTGGGCATTCCCTTCCCGGATACCCAGGTGCGCATCGCCAACCCGGATAACCTGGATGAGACCCAGCCAGACGGCACCGAAGGCGAGGTTCTAGCCCGCGGCCCGCAGATCTTCAAGGGCTACCTCAACAACGAGGAGGCCACCGAGGCCGCCTTCCACGGCGAATGGTTCCGCACCGGCGATATGGGCGTCATGGAAGAAGATGGCTTTATCCGCCTGGTCAGTCGCATCAAGGAGATCATCATTACCGGCGGCTTCAACGTGTATCCGGGCGAGGTGGAAGAAATCCTGCACGAGCACCCGAGCATTGATGACGTCGCCGTGGTCGGTCGCCCGCGCGAGGATGGCTCCGAGGACGTCGTGGCATGTTTGGACCTCGCCGACGGTGCCGCCCTCGACCCGGAGGGCCTCAAGGACTACTGCCGCGAGCGCCTAACCCGCTACAAGGTCCCGCGCACCTTCTATCACTTTGAGGAGCTGGCCAAGGATCAGATGGGCAAGATCCGCCGCCGCGAGGTCCAGGCAGACCTCATCCGCCGCCTCGAGGCCGAAAAGAACTAGCATGTTCCGCCTGGTCGATAGCCCCCTCGGTCTCCTGCGCCTGCAGGCGAGCCCGCAGGGGCTTTCCCACGTCGAAATCGCCGCAGCCGGTACCCCGCAGGAGGCGGTAAGCAGTGTGGACCAAGGGGACGCCGGAAAGCACAGTGCAGACGTGCTCAATGCAGCCCAGGCGCAGCTCGCGGAGTATTTCGTCGGCCGGCGCCGCGCCTTTGAACTGCCCCTAGACCCGCCTGAGACGACGGCATTTCGCGCCGCGGTGCACGCGCTGCTGGCGGAGATTGGCTACGGGGAGACCGTCACCTACCGCGACGTCGCCAAGATGCTCGGCCGGCCCGGCGCGACGCGGGCCGTGGGCAGTGCGTGTGGAGCCAATCCCCTACTCATCGTGCGGCCGTGCCATCGTGTGCTGCGCAGCGATGGCGGGCTCGGCGGCTACGCGGGTGGGCTAGATGCCAAACGATTTTTGCTGACGCTGGAAGAAAACTAGAGGGCTTCTTCGCGTTTGGGATATGCTATCCCCTCAGAAATAGTTTTTGTAGCCAAACGAAAGGTTTTTCGCGTGTCCGCTTCCACCTCCCGAGCCTGGCTCGAGCACTACAGCGACTGGACCCCACACACGCTGGACTACGGCGATAAGACCATCGTCGACTACTACCGCGATAACCTGCGGGCCAACGCCAATAAATCCGCCACCTACTTCTTCGGCCGCACGCAAACCTACGCGGAGCTTGATGCCCAGGTGCGCGCCGCTGCGGCCGGGCTCAAGGCCTTTGGCATTCGCCCGGGTGACAAGGTGGCCATCGTCCTGCCCAACTGTCCCCAGCACGTCGCCGCGTTCTATGCGGTGCAGCTACTTGGTGCCACCGTGGTCGAGCACAACCCGCTCTACACCGCCCCGGAGCTGGAAGGGCTGCTCAATGACCATGGCGCGCGCGTGGCTATCTCCTGGGATAAAACCTCCTCCACACTGGAAAGGCTGCGCTCAACCACCCCGCTAGAGACCATCGTCTCCGTCAACATGGTCGATGCCATGCCACCGCTCAAGCGCCTCGCGCTGCGTCTGCCCATCCCGCCGCTGGCCGCCAAGCGCGAGCAGCTCACCAGCCCCGCGCCCAATACCGTGGAGTGGTCCACCCTCATCGGCTCGGCCATCGGCGGCGATGGCTCGGACCTCGATGTCCCTGAGATCTCCCAGGACGATATTGCGCTCATCCTCTACACCTCCGGCACCACCGGAAAGCCCAAGGGCGCCCTGCTCTCACACGGCAACCTCATTGCCAATGCCATTCAAGGTAAGGCCTGGGTGCCACAGATGGGCAAGCAACAAGAGCGCTTCCTCGCAGCACTGCCCATCTTCCACGCCTATGGCATGACCACACTGTGCGTCTTCAGCATCTACCTCGGCGCCGAGCTCATCCTTGTCCCTTCCCCACACATGCCGCTCATTCTGGACATCGTGAAAAAGCGCACGCCTACCTGGCTGCCGGGCGTTCCCACCCTCTATCAGAAGATCATGGATGCGGCGGAAGAAAAGGACGTGGACCTAAGCGGCATCCGCAATGCCTTCTCCGGCGCCGCCACGCTGCCCGTAGAGATTGTGGAGCGCTGGGAAACCATGACCGGCGGCCGGCTCGTGGAAGGATTCGGTATGACGGAGACCTCCCCGGTTCTTACGGCCAACCCCATGAACGGCAAGCACCGCCCCGGCTATGTGGGCGTACCCTTCCCGGATACGCAGGTGCGCATTGCTAACCCCAAAAACCTGGATGAAACCCAGCCCGATGGCCAGCCGGGTGAGATGCTCGCGCGCGGCCCGCAGATTTTCCAGGGCTACTTTGGCAATGCCGCCGCCACCGAAAAGACCTTCCACAATGGCTGGTTCCGCACCGGCGATATGGCACTCATGGAGCCGGATGGCTATATCAAGCTGGTCAGCCGCATCAAAGAAATCATCATCACCGGTGGTTTCAACGTCTACCCCGCTGAGGTAGAAGAAGCGATTGCCCAGCACCCCGACGTGGTGGACGTCGCCGCCGTAGGCCGCCCGCGCCAGGATGGCTCGGAGGACGTCGTCGGCTGCGTCACCCTGCGCGATGGTGCCGTGCTCGATCCCGAGGGTTTGAAGGAATTCTGCCGCAAGCGTCTCACCCGCTATAAGGTGCCGCGCACCTTCTACCACTTTGAGGATCTGGCGCGCGATCACCTGGGCAAGATTCGCCGCCACCAGGTGCGCAAGGACCTGCTCGAGCTGCTGGAGGCAAAGGCCTAAACTTAGCGGCTATGGCAGATATTCACTACGGCGCTACCTTGACGGATTTTCTCGCGGCGGCCGTCGCGAGGTTTCCGCAGTGCCCCGCCACCTACTTCGCCGGCCAGACGCTGACCTATGGCGAGCTCGATGCCCAGGTGGCGGCCGCGGCTGGGGCCCTGCGCGAGATGGGCGTGCGCCCCGGCGACCGCGTGGCGCTCCTGCTGCCCAATTGCCCGCAGCATGTGGTGGCGTTCTTTGCCATTCTGCGCCTGGGCGCGGTGGTGGTGGAGCACAACCCGCGCTATACCGCCCACGAACTCACCCCGCTGCTCGCCCACCATGGCGCCCGCGTAGCGATTGTCTGGGAGGACATCGCCCCCACCGTCTCCGCGCAGGTAGAGACCACCATCTCCGTCGCCCTTAGCGCACCGCTTCCCCTTAACGGCACCCCGGTGGAGGCGCACCCCGCCACGCTTGCCGACGCCGCCCTTATCCTCTACACCTCCGGCACCACCGCCCGCCCCAAGGGTGTGGTCTTAACCCACGGCAACCTCGCTGCCAACTGCCTGCAGCTAGAAACTCAGGCCCCGCTGCGCGCTGGCCAGGAGCGCTTCCTGGCCGCCTTGCCCATGTTTCATTCCTATGGCCTGACAATGAGTGTGTTGCTCGCGGTGCGCTGCGCGGCCGAGATCATCCTGCTTGCCGCCCCACACACCGACGCGGTGACCGCGGCTCTTGCCTCGCGCCGCCCCACCTGGATGCCGGGCGTGCCAACCATCTACGAGCGGGCCATGACGGCCGCGCCCACCGCCGCTGGCTCATCCGCCCCCACGGATCTTGGAGGGGTGCGCTATTCCATCTCGGGTGCGGCCTCGCTCCCCTCGCGCATCATCGATCCCTGGGAAGCACGCACCGGCGGCATACTGGTGGAAGGCTATGGGCTTACGGAAACCTCTCCCGTGCTGACCATCAATCCCCTCGATGACACCCGGCGCGCCGGCACCATCGGTCTGCCGCTGCCGGATACGCAGCTGCGCATCGGCGATCCTCAGGACCTCAGCCGCACCCAGCCGGATGGCGAGGCCGGCGAGATCCTCGCCCGCGGACCACAGGTCTTTAGCGGCTATCTTGCCGACGCCCCCGCTACCGCCGCCGCCTTCCACGAGGGTTGGTTCCGCACGGGGGACATGGGCGTGCGCGAGCCCGACGGCCATATCCGACTGGTGGGCCGCATCAAGGAAATCATCATCACCGGTGGCTTCAATGTCTATCCCGGCGAGGTTGAGGAGGCTTTAACCTCCCATCCCGATATCGCCCAGGCTGCGGTCGTGGGCCTTCCTCGCTCCGATGGTTCTGAGGACGTCGCCGCCTGCGTGGTCCTTGCCCCCGGCGCACGGCTCGACGAGCCCGCCTTGCGCGCACACTGCCGCGGCCTGCTGGCGCGCTATAAGGTCCCGCAGCGCTTCTTTGCCATGGATGAGCTCGCCGGTGATCAACTAGGCAAGCTGCGCCGCCGCGATGTCCAGCGCGATCTCCTCGCCCTACTCAACCAGGGCTAGCTCTCGTCATACTCTTCCCGGCGCACCGCCTTTTCATAGATGCGCTCGGATCGCTCCTCTAGTTCGCGCTGGGCACGAGCCTGGGCTTTGGCGGCGGCGTCGGAACGCGGCGGGGCTTGGATATGCCGCGCGGCGTGCAGGCCCAGTTGCAGCTCTTTGGCGCGCAGGATTTCCGCATCGAGCTTGATGCCTAAAATAAGCATCGTATTAGATAGCCACACGGCCATGAATACGGCCATGACGAGGCTGAAGGCGCCGTACACGCTGGCACCGGCAAAGCGCTGGGTATAAAGGGCGAATGCTCCCCACACCACGACGTTGGTGCCGAGCGCCACTACGGAGCCTAGGGTTATCCAGCGGAAGCGCGCCGGCCGCACATTCGGCGAAAAGTGGTACAAGATAGCGATCAACGTCAGCACTATCACCACGGTGAGTGGGAAGCGCAGCCAATTCCACACCGGCATGAAGATTCCGCCCAAGAAGTCCGCGGTGCCTTGCATCTCTAGCTTGCCGGCCAGCGGTTCGACCACACCGCTCACAATGGTATCGCGCAGCAGGTTGGCAAAAAGCACGATGACCGCGCCGATGACCAAGATGATGGTAAGCCCCCACATAAGCGCCCAGGTGCGGATGATTCCGCGGCCTTCCACTCGCCCATAGACGGTATTGGCGGTGCGCGAGAAGGCGCGCACATAGGCCGAGGCCGCAAAGAGCGAAACCAGCACGGATACCACCAGCGCGAAGGTGCCTTGCGCCGTGGAACCAATGATGGAGCCAACCAGTTTTTCGGCCTGCTCCGTCATCGAACTGGGCACGTAGTCTGCAATGAACTGCGAAGTTAATTCGTGTACCTCGGCGCGCCGGGAGGAAAAGATGAGCGTGGCTATCGAATAGGCCGCGAGCACCGTTGGGGCAAAGGCCATAAGCGTGAAGTACGTCATCGTGGCGGCGCGATCCATCAAGGCATCGTGGAAGAAGTCCGTCCACACGCGGCGGAGCACCAGCCCCCAGCTTTCCTTGCGCAGGCGGTTGCCGCGGGCCAACGGATCTACATTTTCGGTGTGGCCTTCAATCTTGACCACGGAGGGCGCAGTGCTCGGCACGATTTTATCCGCGCCCTCATAGACGGATGTGTCCGCCGGAGTCGCCGCAGCGCTCGGCTGCTCGCCGCTCGGGTATTCGCCGGTTGACGGCTGGCCGGTTGGGGGTTCGCCGGAAGGCAGATCGCCCGCAGCTTCCGCGGTGTTCGCGGCGCCAGGTACCTCGGCGGAATCGTCCAGTGTGCTCATATTATCCCAGCGTATGCGGTAAAGAATCTATTTCAGGAAGTGACACTCAACTGTGATTACACTGGAGAGGCATGACTGACCAGAATGAAAAGAAGCTCAACGTTAAGTCCTTCGAACTCGACCACCGCCTAGTTAGCGCCCCGTATATCCGCGTGGCCGACCGCACGGACTTGGGCGGCGGCGTCGAAATCATTAAGTACGATCTGCGCTTCTGCCAGCCCAACCAGGATCACTTGGATACCAAGGCGCTGCACTCGGTGGAGCACATGATGGCAAACTTCATGCGCAATTACACCGATAAGCTCATTGGTTTCGCCCCGATGGGCTGCCGCACTGGCTTCTATGCTATTACCAACGGCATGGAGCAAGACGAGCTGCTGCGCGCGGTAGAAGGCGCGCTCAACGATATCCTCACCGCTACCGAGGTACCCGCGGCCAACGAAGAGCAGTGCGGCTGGGGTGCGCACCACAGCTTGGAGGGTGCACAGGAAGCAGCCCGCGCATTCCTCGGCGCTAAGGATGAGTGGCTCCAGGTCATGGCGGCCTAAGCGAACGCATTCGCCGGCGCGAGAGGCGCCGAACTGAAAAGCAGCCACGATAGCGCCCTAAACCGCGTGGTTTTCGGCGCTATCGTGGCTGCTTTGTGGGTTTTCGGCCTGTGTGAAGGCGCGATTGCGCGCTACTCGTCGAGGGCGAGACCGATCCACACGGGTTCGGGCACGAGCTCCACGCCGAAGGCCTCACGAACGCCGTCGCGGATGGTGCGGGCAAGGTCCACGATATCGGCGGCCGTGGCCTCGCCGCGGTTGGTCAGCGCCAGCGTGTGCTTCGTCGAGAGCGTGGCCCGGCCGGAGCCCGGGTAGCCCTTGGCAAACCCGGCGCGGTCAATGAGCCAGGCGGCGGAAAGCTTTTCCCGGCCGGTCTCTGCAGAGGGGTGGCGAGGCATGGAATCCGCGGTGGCCTCGCCAAGCGAGGCACGTACTTTGGCTTGGACGGCGTCGGCAAGAGCGGAGTCCACCACCGGATTGGTGAAGAAGGAACCGGCGGACCAGGTGTCATGATCGGTAGGGTCGAGCACCATGCCCTTGCCGCGGCGCAGCTTGAGGACCTGCTCGCGGACCTCGGCCACAGGGCGGCGCTCGCCCGGATTCTGGGTGAGCTGGCCAAAGCGCAGCGGGCGGGAAAGGCCCTCGGTATCGAGCTGGAGCTCCACCTCAAGGACCACGGCGCGGCCGGTGAACTTTAGGTTGGAATAGCGATACGCCAGCTCCAAGTCGGAAGCGGGGACCCACTCATCGGTATCGGTGTGGCGGTTATAGAGGCGCACGCGGGTGAGGACCTCGGAGATTTCCGCGCCATAGGCGCCCACATTTTGCACTGGGACCGCGCCCACGGTGCCGGGGATGCCGGAGAGGCACTCGATTCCGCCTAGGCCAAGCTGCACGGAGCGAGCCACCACGTCATCCCAGACGGCGCCGGCCTGCGCGCGCACCACGCCGGTTTCGGTGTCCATGGAGACCTCATCAAAGTCAAGGATGACTGCGACGAGGTCCACGGCGCCATCGGCCACCAAGAGGTTGGAGCCGCCGCCGACGACTATGAACTTCACCTCGGCCCGATCCAGTGCACGGATGACGGCCACGACGGCTTCGGGCTGCGAGCAGCGCAGCGCGGCCTGCGGTTTTCCGCCCACACGCAGCGTGGTCAGATCCGCAAAGGTGGCGGCGGGGTCGAGTTCCACGCCGTCGATCGCTGTGAGCTGTTGCGTCAAAGATTTATCAAGCACGCCTACCAAGGTAGTCTGTTAGGCATGTCAACCCGTAGTGAAAACACCGTAACGATTAATCAGCCCATCGAAAAGGTCCACCAGGCGCTGCTCACCAAGGAATACTGGGAGTTCATCGTGGCCAACCTCTCCCCTGAGGCGGGCCAGGTGCACGACTTCAGCGATAACGTTGCCACCCTTTTCGAGGTTCTTCCTACCACCCTGCTGCCAGAGGCAGTGCGCGCCATGGTCTCCCAGGATCTCAAGGTCAAGCGCGTGGTCACCGTAGGCGAGCTCAACGGTGAGGCCGCTGATGTTAACTACACCGCGGATGTTAAGGGCACCCCGGTGGACTTCAAGGGCGATATCTCCCTGGCTGGCGAGGGCGAGATGACCAAGCTGTCCTACGTCAACGAGATTTCCGTCAATATCCCGATGATGGGCGCCGCCATCGAGCCGAAGGTAGGCGAGTCCCTGGCTGAGCTCTTCGATAACGAGGGCAAGCTCACTGAGCAGTGGATTTCTGAGAACGCCTAAGTTCTACAGAACCGAAATCTATGGCCGACCACGCACATAATCTGCGCGCCAGCGCAGCTGCGGGTCGGCCTTTTGGCGTTATTACCCGCGGTACCACCAACCACAACCGGCTGCGCCGCTGCGATAGGTGGATGCTCGCGCACCCAGAGATTTCCGCGCTGCTGCGGCACGTGGACAAGCCGCTGGCGCTCGACGTGGGCTACGGGGCCTCGCACGCTACCACCGTGGAGTGGGCGGGGTGGCTGCGCCGGGCGAATCCGCAGGTAGACGTGCGCGGGTTAGAGATCCACCCGGACCGGGTGCTGCCGCCGCGCGATGGCGTGCGCTTCGAGCTCGGCGGCTTTGAGCTGGCCGGCTACCGGCCGCAGCTGGTCCGAGCATTCAATGTGCTGCGCCAGTATGACGTGGACCAGGTGGAAGAAGCCTGGCAGACGGTGTGCTCCCGGCTCGCCCCGGGCGGCTTCTTTGTGGAGGGCACTTGCGATGAGCTCGGCCGGCGCGCGGCCTGGTTGCTGCTGGATACCCACGGTCCGCGGACGCTCACCCTGGCGTGGGACCCGTTCGATGTGGCGCGCCCCTCTGATATTGCCGAGCGCTTGCCCAAAATCCTCATCCACCGCAATGTGCCCGGCGAGCCCATCCACGAGTTGCTTAAGGCCGCCGACAAGGCCTGGGACCACGCGGCGGGGTGGGCGCCCTACGGCCCGCGCGTGCGCTGGCGCATGGCAAGAGCCGCGCTTGCCGACGCCCCCTTTAATATCCACGCCGTCCGCCGGCGCCTGCGCGATAATGTGCTCACCGTGGACTGGGAATCGGTGGCGCCGCAGAGCTAATTTCCCCGCTTTTGCGTGACGATGCGGCGCAGCTGTGAAGTGCCTAGCAATGTGTCCGAAGGCTCCCGCAGACTTTGCCCCACGCCGTCTCATGCGCCACACTGGTACGCATGGCTTCGAAGAAATCGGCGGGTTCACTCGCCTGGAAAATCATCATTGGCATCCTCGTAGCACTGCTCGTGCTCATCCTGCTGGCCGAGTTCGGCCTGCGCTGGTTCATCGGCCACCAGATGACCTCGCAATTTAACCAGGCCGCCGAAGAAGAAGGTATCCAAGTCAAAGAGGACCCCTCCGTCAGCTTCGGCGGCAGCCCACTGCTATTGGGTCTATTTAGCGGCTCCATTTCCCAGATGGATATGACCACGCCGTCCACCCTGCAAATCGACGGCACCGAGATCAAGGGCCAGCCCGCCTCCGAGATCCACGTAGAAGACATGAGCACTGACCAGGAGAATCCGGTGGCCGGTAAGCTGCGCGCTTCTACCACCGTGCCGGATGACTACCTGCTGGCGTCCTTCCAGAAGGGCATTTCCGAACAGGCCGGCAGCGACAAAGTGGGCAATATGGTGGTCACGGAGATCACCGCCAATGAGCAAGACCACGTGCTAGACGTGAAGTTCGCCGGCGGCCTAGCCAACCTTTCGCTGGAGCCCACCGCCCACGATGGAAAGCTCGATATCCGCGCCACCGAGGCCTCCATCTTCGGCCTCGAGCTGCCGGACCAGGCCACGGAAGCCATCTCCTCCGCCCTGCAAAACGGCATGTCGGATCAGTTCGTGGGCTCTGACATGAACGTCGATTCCGTGGAGGTGCTCGATGGCGAGCTCAAGCTCACCATCACCGGCACCGACGTCCCGATGAACGATATGGACAAGCTGGCCGGCGGCGGTGGCGCCAACGCCAACAACGGCGGCGGCACTAATAACGGCGCGCCGCAACAGGACGCGCAGAAGAAAGCCGCCTAAACCGCGGGAGCGGGAAACTCGAGGACCGGAAGTGTGGCAGCGGCCAACGCCGGTCCTTTTTTCATGTCCTCTTCCCCGGCACCGGATTCTTCGTTGTCCACGGCCTCAGAGCTGCGCACAATGAGGCGCTGATAGCCGGCCTGCTGTGCAGCCGTAACCGCGGCAGCGGCGACGTCGGCGGCATCGGCCGCATCTGCGCCCACAGCCCCCGGCACAATGAGGCCCAAGCGAGCCGGATCGGGGCAGGCTTCCCGGATGGCAATGAGCTCGGAGAGCACGGCATTGGCATCTGCTACGGTCTCATCGAGGCTGACCCACACCTCGCTGGCACCCGATTGGATGGCTAGACGCGCCTCAGAGGCCTTGATGAGCGTGTGGTGGCGGCCGGTGGGATAACCGGCGACGGAAATGACCTCGGCCGCACCGGCCCTCGCGGCAATGGAAACATGGTGCGGGGAGACCAAGACGGTGTTATCGGCGGCGTGGTCCTTGACCGTCGCGGCCGAAGCAGCAAGCAGATTAAGCATTAGTAGCTGTAATCACCGTTGATGATGGCCTTGAGCTGCGGGCGCACATCAAACCAGTACACGCCGGTAATGACCGCGCCGATCCAAGACAGAAAGGTCATGCCGGTTGCCATCGCTACCGCCGAACCCGCCAGCAGGCCTACCCACACCCACTTGCCCTGGCGGTCGCCGGCCCGGAAGGCATCCTCGCGCGTGGTGGCGGCGAGAATCGCACCGACGATGGCGGTCAGGGTGAGGATCTGGAAAATGATGGCATCAAAGCGATATGCGAGTATTAGAAGGATATCCATGCAGATTAATTCTTTGGGTCGTCAGTGTCGATTACTTCGCCATCGATAATATTATCGTCCTGCGAAGGAGCCGAATCCTGGCCGGGGCGCGGCGCATTCTTCTTTTCCGCGCGGCGGACCTGGGCGGAATTATAGGCGTCTACGACGCCGTCCCGGGTCTCGTTATAGGCGGTGGAGAATTTGCCCTTGGCGTCAGCGAAAGACGCGGACTCGCGGGTGCCGTCCGCAGCCTTCTTCAAGGAAGCCCCAATCTCCTTCGCGGTGTTGGTGGCTTTATCTACTAGGCCGTCCTTGCCAGTGCCTCCATAGGGGCTTTCTGCCTGCGCGCCATGAGCGTGCTGGGCACGCTCTTCTTGCAGGCGCCCGCCGAAGTCCTTGGCTACGTCGAAAGCAGCGCTGCCGGCATCCTTTAGGGAATCAAAAATCTTCTTATTATCACTCATTGCTCATTACTCCTTTTGTCTAAGCACCAAAGATCAGGTGATTGATCGCGAATATCACCAATCCTGCCAGGGAACCGACGACTGTGCCGTTTAAACGAATAAACTGCAGGTCCTTGCCCACCATGAGCTCGATATTTTGGGATGCTTCCTCCGCATCCCAGCGTTTGATGGTCTCTGGGATAATGGCGATGATTTCCGGGGCGAATTTCTCCACCGCGTAGCGCGCGGCTTTATCCACGAGCGCATTGGCCTGGGCCAGGAATTCGGAGTCCTCGAGCAAACGGTGCGCCAGCTCTTTTACCTTGGCCGTAATCTTCTGCCGCAGGAAGGACTCCGGGTCATTGAGCTGGTCAATGAGCGTGGTGGATACCGTACGCCACATGGCTGCTGGCGCCTGCTGCGCTTGATCGGAGGCGAGCATTTCTTGCTTGATGCCCTCGATGCGCCCGCGCATGTCCTCGTCCCACTGCAGGTCCGAGGCCAGGTTGGACAGGTTGCGGCGAATGGCCAGGCGAGCCTCGTGGTTGCCATTGCGGCGCACCTCATCGGCGAATTCCACGAGCTCGGTATAGACCTTCGCCCCCACCATCTCGCGGGCAAAGCGCGGCGCCCACCCCGGCATGCGCTCATCGATGGCGGTAACCACGGTGGACTCCATGCTTAAAATCTTGCCGTGTGCCCAGTCGATGAGGTCGTCTTCCAGCGGACGAGCCTTGCCGTCTGCAATATAGCCCTCCAGCAACCTGCCCAGCGGCGGACCCCACTCTGGCTCGGCCAGGCGGTCCATGACTTGGGTGCGGATGAATTGCTCTGCCTCTTCGGGATCCAAATCTGCGACCACGCTCGCAGCCCGCTCACCAATCCAGGCGGAGACCTCCTCCGCCTTGCCCGGCTCTACGCCTTGGCGCGCCAGCCAGAGCGGCAACTCCGCCTCGCGAACCTTGGCGCTAAGCGCATCCGCGGTAAGGAAGTTCTCCTCCACAAAGTCCTTCAAGGCATCGCCTACGCGGTCCTTGTTATTCGGAATCAGCGCCGTATGCGGGATGGGCAGTCCCATGGGCCGGCGGAAGAGCGCGGTGACCGCAAACCAGTCCGCCAAGCCACCCACCATGCCGGCCTCCGCCGCTGCACGCACGTAGCCCACCCACACTGGAGCCCCGCTTTCCGACGCCTGCCACCACGAACACCCCAAAAAGATCACCGCCGCACCAATCAGGAACGACAGCGCAATCGCCTTCCACCGGCGCAGGTCCGCACGCCGAGCCTCCTGATTGCCAGCCTGCGGGACGGGAGCAACACCCGACGATGCCGTTACCGTAGCCGTTTCGAGGCCTTCGTCCGCGCGGTGCGTCATGAGTTCTCCTTGGGATTGTGAAGATGTATTCGGGCTTCGGTCATTAAGACTAGTGCGTACTTAAAAGCACTCGACCTCTGCCTTCAGTAATAAAGTTTATGGACGCCAAAGAATCTGAACTGAAGTGCCCCAGGTTTTGTTCTGTTAGAGACAGATAGACACCTACCAGCACAAACACTAACTTCGACAGTCTAGGCAGGCGGCCTTATCTTAAAGCACAGGGCGAAATATATGGCTTGCCAAATGGCAAGCCATATCCGGTGTTTTAGGGCTGGTGTGAGATGAGATTTTCGTAGTTGGCAAACAACAACTCTTGGCGCTGTCGCTCCGTAGTGAGCTTGCGAGGAGCGCCAAACGCTTTGTCTACTTCTCGGTCTAGTGCGTCGTGAGCCTTTATTAGTTCGGGCGTCATGGCAAGCGGATTGTAGTGCTCGGCTAGTGAGCGCTTTGGGTGGAGTGCACGAGCGTCGAGCACCTTCTTGCCCGCTTTAATAATTCGTTGCCGAGCCGAATGGTATAAGTCTGGGAGAGGAAAGTTGTTCCAAGTAATGGTGCTGGAAAAGCTAACGTCTGACTTTAAACGGCCTCCAACAGTCTTCATCCATGTAATAAACATGGACGAAGATGCCACCGCGAAAACAAACCCTTCGGGGTCAAGCGCTCCATAGACTTTGTTGGAGATGATCGTCTTCGGTTCAAGCATGTCTACTGGCAAGTAGCGTCGGTTTTCTGAACTTACTTCTGGGATAGCTACAAAGGGGGTATCTGAAGTAAAACCGATTTGGCGAAACAGGTGGTGGTGTGGGAATTCCCGGGTAGTTTTCGCCTTTGATTTCGCGCGTGATGCTTCAACGGCTTTTACTCGACGTTTGAGCTCAGGGGACTTTTCGAAATCTTCAGGATCGATATCGGTCAGCCACAAGCACCATCGCTGCTTATTGTTAATCAATTCAGTAGAGCCAATGTAGCGGCGTAGGTACTTCGACAAGATAGGGTCGCTCTTGACCTCTTCATATTGTTCGGCAGAAACAATGAAGTTTCCTCCATCAGTTGCCATAGAGCCCTTAACTACCTCAGGCAGAGCTGGGGAAAGGGGAGACGAGGTCTTCCCTACAAGGACATTAGGGCCATCGACTAGATAGGCATTGATACCGTCGTGTACTGCAACGGCAACAGGGTCATCTTTAATGTTGGGATAGTCCCATAAGCGTGGTACGGGGCTTGTCTCTTTGTCGAAACCGATTATTACACAGTGAACTGCTGCTTTACCGGGTGCCTCAGAGTCCCATTGAAAGGTACGGTGAGCAAATCGGATACGCCATCCTGCTTTGAAAATAGGATTGAACAGTCGTGCAGGTTGATCTCCCTGGGTAATTGAATTTGTAGTGACAAAAGCAAAGGCCCCTGGACGACTAGTGAAAAAGCTGAGGGCTTTAGCATGCCAAGCTGTTACAAAATCGAGTCGCGAAACCGGTATGCCACCCCACGCGGCTTTGAGATCCTCGAGTTGTTCCGGTGTTCGGGTGTGGTCACCAAGGAAGGGAGGATTGCCGAAGATATAGGTCTTGGTAGCAGAATCCGGGAGTATGTCTGCCCAATCAAGTTGCAGGGCGTTGCCGTGGACAATGTGGGCGGTAATCTTAATTGGCAACCGCTCAGGAGGCCTGCCTACCGCGTTCGCAAGCTCTTTATTCGCTTGGTGGTCGACTAGGAACATGGCAGTCTCAGCAATTTTGGCAGGCCACCAGTTCA
>ERZ1031327.32-NODE-32-length-31645-cov-31.813707_pt1 | contig 31645 bp, 32 predicted proteins | sample MGYA00518211_ERZ1031327 | MGnify/ENA primary metagenome ERZ1031327 (study PRJEB33718, sample SAMN03159839) | human skin metagenome | collected 2014-02-25 | study: EMG produced TPA metagenomics assembly of the PRJNA266117 data set (Human skin bacterial metagenome...
GTAATGGTTCCGCCGAATTTCTTCACCTCCGCGTGACCGCGGTGGAGCAGTTCGGTAGGAGCCGCACCGTCGAGGCCAAGGATGCCATGGGAATGTTCGCTGAAGCGATTGCGGGGAGCCCCGGAATCGATTAATTGAATATTTCGGTTAGCGCGGGCCAAGGTGATGGCGGCTGCGGTGCCGGCAAAGCCGCCGCCGATGATGATGACGTCTCGTTGCATTGCTCCTCCTTTATAGGAAGTGGGTAGCATGGTTTGCAGCCGAGTATATGCAGTCAACGTTGAAGGGACTCGCGCGAAAATGAATCGTGATTCCACAGGGTTCTTTACACGCGAAGCGCTCTATGGGGCGTCGCCTGTACAGGCGGTAGGCAGGTTCTTTGCGAAATATTTCCAGTTCCACGGACGGGCTTCCAAGAGTGAGTTCTGGTGGGCCTTTGTGTTCCTAGTGGTGCTGTCGTTGGCTATTCACATCATCGATTGGCGGTTTGCCCTGAAAGCAGAGCCGATTGTGCAGGCGATGCTTGTAATCCCACTCGTTTCCTTAGTGTGCCGGCGCTTGCATGATTCCGGGCGGACAGGGCTGCTATGCCTGATTGGTTTCATTCCCGTGCTCGGTGGAATCGCGTTGCTCTTTATGATGGCCCTGCCCTCGCGGGATCGCGCGGCGCTTTAAGAATTTCCTTGCTTGATTAGGCTGGGCGGCATGCAGACTTTTTCAAAGCGAGTACGCGACACGGATCAGGCAGGAGCCGAGGCGGCTGGATTGAGGTGGCTCGGGGAGGCCACCGACGCGGTAGTCAACGTCGTAAGCGCCGACGAGCAGGAAATAGTTACCGAGCGCGTGGACGAGGTCATGCCCACGCCGGAGGCGGCGCGCAAGTTTGGTGCGGAGCTGGCGCGCATGCACCGCGCCGGAGCTGAGGCGTTTGGCGCGCCTCCTACCGGTTGGGAGGGAAAGAACTTCATCGGCAGCATCGAGCAAGACTGCATCCCGACGGATAACTGGGGAGAATTTTACGTTAAGCAGCGCGTGTTGCCCTTTGCAGAACTGGCGGGGATTAGTGCGGCGCAGCTGGACTTGGTAAGGCGTGCCTGCGACGCCATTACCGCGCGCAGTTGGGATGTGGCGCCGGCTCGCATCCACGGTGATCTGTGGGCGGGCAACCTGCTTTTTGGGTCCGACGGCGGCATCATGATTGACCCTGCCGCCCATGGCGGGCATCCGCATACGGATTTGGGGATGTTGGCGCTTTTCGGGGCACCATACCTCGAGGAAATCTTCCAGGGCTATGGTGCGCCAAAGGACATCGAGAAGTGGATTCCCATGCACCAACTGCACCCGTTGGCGGTGCATGCGCTTACGCACGGCGCCAGCTATAACCGGCCGTTGGAGCGCGCGGCGGCCGCTACTTTGGAGGCGCTGGGCTAAACGTTCGGCCCCTGCGGCATGATGCGTTTGTGGGCGCCGCAGCGCCATAGGGTTTCGATGCGTTCGCGGGCGGCGTCGGGAACCGCCTTGCCCTCTAGGTAGTCATCGATGTGGGCGTAGGTGACGCCGAGGGCCTCTTCGTCAGGAAGCTGAGGCTTATCGTCCTCCAAGTCCGCGGTGGGAACCTTTTCCCAGGTAGAGCGTGGGGCGCCGAGGTGCTCTAGGAGAGCGGCGCCTTGGCGCTTATTGAGTCCGGCCAAAGGGAGGAGATCCGCCGCGCCATCGCCCCACTTGGTAAAGAAAGCGGTGACGTTTTCCGCCGCATGGTCGGTGCCGATGACCAGCGCGCCGACCTCGCCTGCGATGGCGTATTGGGCGGTCATGCGCAGGCGCGCTTTGGTATTGCCGCGGTTGAAATCGGTGACGTCGGCAAGCTGCAATGCATCCGCCACCTGCTCGTCGAGCGCCAGGGTGGCCGGCTTGATATCGACGGTGGGGCGGTGATCGGGCTGGATGAAATCCAGAGCAATCTGGGCATCGTCCTCATCGGCCTGCACACCGTGGGGCAAGCGCACGGCCCAAAACTCCGCACCGTCGACGCGGTCCACCGCCAGCTGCGCAAGCTTTCCCGCCAAGGTGGAGTCTTGGCCGCCAGAGATACCCAGCACGTAGCCTTTAGCGCCGGTGGTGCGCAGGTAATCAACCAGGAAATCCACGCGGCGCTGCACTTCGGCTTCTGGATCGATAAAGGGGCGCACATCCAGGGCTTTAATGATGGTTTTCTGCAGGTTTTCGGCATCGTTCGACATGACGTTCATGGTAGCCGCCTGACACAATATTGTGCTGTGAATAAGGAAGTTTATGTCAAGGTAGTAGCTAGCATAGCGGCCCTGGGCGGGCTGCTATTTGGATACGACACCGGCGTGATGTCCGGTGCCTTGCTTTTTATTAGCCCCGCATTCGACATGAGCGCGCACCAAGAGGGCTGGGTGACTTCGATGCTGCTCGTGGGTGCTGCAGTAGGGGCGCTGACGGCCGGGCGCATCGCCGATAGGTATGGGCGCCGCTTCACGCTGATTGCCGGCGGCATCATTTTCGTGCTGGGCTCCATCTGGTGTGCCCTGTCCGGTTCGGTGGGTATGCTGGCCACCGCGCGCACCTTTTTGGGCTTTGCCGTGGGTGCAGTCTCCATCGTGTCCCCCATGTACATCGCGGAGATCGTGCCCGCCAAGGTGCGCGGGCGCATGGTCTCGCTCAATACCCTAGCGATTGTGGTGGGCCAGTTGATGGCTTACCTGGTCAACTCCGCGCTGGCATCTACCGGTAGCTGGGAGTGGATGCTGGGCCTGGCCGCCGTGCCGGGCCTGGCGCTGGCGCTCGGAATGGCTTTCCTGCCAGAGACGCCGGTATGGCTGGCAACCAACGGGCGCATGCCCCGCGCCCAGGAGATTGCCGGGCGCGCCGGGATGGATATCTCGGAGCTGACCTCGCAGGAGACCGCGCGAAAGTCCAGCGGATCCGAATGGAAGGCGCTGAAGGCCAATCGATGGATGCAAATTACGGTGTTGCTTGCCATGCTGATGGGGCTGACGCAGCAGATTACCGGCGTCAACGCCATCGTGTACTTCGCGCCGACCATGATGAACCAGGTGGGGATATCCACGGCCAACTCGGTTTATACCTCCATCGTTATCGGCACGGTATCCGTGCTGGCTTGCTGGGTGGGGCTCAAGGTCGTGGACCGCATTGGGCGAAAACGGCTATTGCTTACCGGCCTGACCGGCAACGTGGTCTCGCTGTTTATCCTCTCCTTTGCCTATTCCCATGCGCAGGACTCCACCGCCATGGCGATGGTCTCGTTGGTCTTTATGGCGCTGTTTATCGCCTTCCAGCAGGCCGCAGTGTCGCCCACTACCTGGCTACTCATCTCCGAGCTGGTGCCGCTGCAGGTGCGCGGCCTAGGCATGGGCATTGCGGGGCTCTCGCTATGGGCCACCAACTGGGCCGTGGCGCAGTACTTCCTGCCGCTAGTGGAGTGGCTCACCGGCCCGGTGGCGTTTATCGTCTTCGGAGTTTTTGGTCTCATCGCCATCGGCTACACCAAGGTTTTGGTTCCAGAGACTATGGGACGTAGCCTGGATGAGGTAGGCGAGGAGATGAAGTCGCGCTTTGGGCGCGAGTCCGCAGCCGTTGAGCCTTAGTGTTTTGGTATTGACGTCCGTGTGAGGTAACATTTTTCCTCGTGTCATGGCTGGGGATTCCCAGTCCGTGCTTTACTTATTCAACCGCATGTAGATTGCGCATAACGAAAGGAGCGCCCGATGAAGGTCCGTAAGTCCCTTCGGTCGCTGAAGAAGAAGCCGGGCGCCCAGGTTATTCGCCGCCACGGTAAGGTCTTCGTGATCAACAAGAAGGATCCCCGTTTCAAGGCTCGTCAGGGCTAAATGAAGCGCTATTCCATCCGCCTCCCCGGTTTCCGGGCGGGGCGGATTTTTTATGTATAAGTGCATGAGTTCTGGCACAAATATAACAATTTCTAAGCTTAGATTAGCGGCAATTTTAATATATGAATATAATTATATTATCTGTCAATGTCGTAAGGAAGAAGAAAAGTTTCTAAGCGAATCGTGACTGTACTTGTTGCTGCCGCCCTAGGATTTTCTATCCCAGCTGCTCATGCAGACGAACGGCAGTGGGAATCCTCGGTTCCGTCGTCCTTTGGTATCGATGATCCATCCTGCGTGCCTTCAGGGGACATCACTGAGCCCGCTGTGCTGCTGCATTGAACCTCGAATAATGCCTCTGTGTGGGGAAATCTGGTCCAACTTTTGAAAGGGCAAGGGGCGTGCGTGTGGGCCTTTGACTATGGCGCCGATGATGTCACCTTGCAGAACATGATCCCGAGCGTCAAAGCCATTGCGGATTTGGATGATTCTGCTGCGGAAATCGCGGATCAAGTAGACTATGTCCGCGAGGTCACTGGCTCGGACAAGGTGAACTTGGTGGGCCATTCCCAGGGTGGCATGCACATCAAGACTTATACCCAGATGCACGAGGGGGCGGCCCACGTGTCCCATGCGGTAGCGCTGGGTGGCAATTTCCACGGCACCACGCTCAATGGGCAGGGGAGGCGCTCTCTAAATTTATCGCTTTCGCCCCGCATCTCGCCGCTTTCCTGGCTAGTACGGCCGGCATCCAGCAGGTGGTGGGGTCGGAGTTTATGCAACGGCTCAATGCGCTGCCAGATACCGCGCCAGGTGTGTTTTATACCTCCATTTACTCTCCGGGGGATACTACGGTGACTCCGAATAGCTCTCCGCAACTGGCGCTTGTCGACGGCGCCGATGTAGTCAATCTCGACCTTGGCGAAGTCTGTAGCGTGACTCCTCGGCACGATAAGCTGCCAACCGACCGGACGGTTTTAAGTCAAGTTATTTTTGGTCTGAAGCGTTCTCCGGGCGAGGTTCCGGACCCGGCGACCTGCGCCTCTGACGAGGCTTCGGTAGTCGGCTCATAAAGAGACGCGCGAACCCTAAATTGTGAACTTTAACACACAAATTGGTGAACTCTGGGTAAACCTGCAGGAATCTCATTGGTGTAGTTTCATGGCTGTCCTTGGGTGTGGTCAACATGTGGGGTCTGGGGGTGTTCCATCCTGGGAATACCATGCCTGTAACTACTACATATTGTGTTGGTTGCGGGTGTTTCCCCCAAAGTATAGTGTCGTTGGTGTTGTTCAGAGCGGCGCAGGAAGCGCCCGGTTAGGCGGAATTTTCGTCGCGCGTTGCACCCCGCTCTAACGAATTCTCGATGAAGGAGCTTTAAAGGATCTATATGTCTATCACCGTTTACACCAAGCCAGCTTGTGTTCAGTGCAACGCCACCAAGAAGGCCCTCGATCGCGCCGGTCTCGATTACAACTTGGTCGATATTTCTGTTGATGATGAAGCCCGTGACTATGTCATGGCACTGGGCTACGTTCAGGCACCAGTAGTTGAAGCTAATGGCGAGCACTGGTCCGGTTTCCGCCCTGACCGCATCAAGGGCTTGGCTTCCGTAGCGGCATCCGCTTAAGGGGTAAGGGAGGCCAGTAGCCATGTTGGTCGTGTATTTTTCCTCCGCGACGGAAAATACGCACCGGTTCGTGCAGAAACTGGGCTTTCCCAGCGCGCGCATCCCGCTGCGCCGCACGGAAGAGCCACTGCAAGTAAACGAACCCTATGTCTTGGTGTGCCCCACCTATGGCGGGGGCGCTTCCATCAGCCACCAAAACTCCCGGCCCGTGCCCAAGCAGGTAATAAAGTTCCTCAATGATGAGCACAACCGCAGCCTCATTCGCGCGGTAATTTCTGGTGGTAATAGCAATTTCGGTGCCGATTTTGGCAAAGCTGGTGATGTCATCAGTGCCAAATGCAAAGTGCCCTATGTTTATCGTTTCGAGTTGCTGGGAAACGAAGACGATATAAAGATTTGTCGTGAAGGCTTATTGGCCAACGCAGCCGAGCTCGGACTCGAAGCTGCCGCCTAGCGCCTTCTGCGACTTCAATACAGATCCTGATTTTAAAGAAAGGCCTTGTCAGCTGTGAGTACGCAATTGGGGAAGACCGTCGCCGAGCCAGTAAAGCCAGAGGAGCAGTTGGATTACCACGCTCTGAACGCGATGCTGAATCTCTACGATGCAAATGGCAAGATTCAGTTCGATAAAGACCGCGAGGCCGCTAACCAATTCTTCCTGCAGCACGTAAACCAGAACACGGTCTACTTCCACGATCTGGAAGAAAAGATCGACTACCTGATCAATAACAAGTATTACGACCCACAGGTCATTGAGCAGTACGATTTCTCCTTCATCAAGGAACTGTTCAAGCGGGCCTACGCCTATAAGTTCCGTTTCAAGTCCTTCCTGGGCGCGTATAAGTACTACACGAGCTACACGCTGAAGACCTTTGATGGCCGCCGCTACTTGGAGCGTTTTGAAGACCGCGTCTCCATGACGGCTCTATTTTTGGCGGATGGCGATACTGGCCTAGCGGAGCATCTTGTCGATGAGATTATGACCGGCCGTTTCCAGCCGGCTACCCCGACCTTCCTCAATGCTGGCAAAGCTCAGCGCGGCGAGCTCGTTTCCTGCTTCTTGCTGCGCATAGAGGACAATATGGAGTCCATCGGCCGCTCCATTAACTCCGCGTTGCAGCTATCCAAGCGCGGCGGCGGCGTAGCGCTGTTGCTGTCTAATATCCGCGAGTCCGGTGCGCCGATTAAGCACATTGAGAACCAGTCCTCCGGCGTTATTCCCGTGATGAAGCTCTTGGAGGATGCCTTTTCCTACGCTAACCAGCTCGGCGCCCGCCAGGGTGCCGGTGCGGTCTACCTCAACGCGCATCACCCGGACATCATGAACTTCCTAGATACCAAGCGTGAGAATGCGGATGAAAAGATCCGCATTAAGACCCTCTCGCTGGGTATCGTCGTGCCGGATATTACTTTCGAGCTGGCCAAGCGCAATGACGATATGTACCTCTTCTCGCCGTACGACGTCGAGCGGGTCTACGGCAAGGCTTTCGGTGACATCTCCGTGACCGAGCACTACGAAGAGATGGTGGAAGACCCACGCATCAGTAAAAAGAAGATCAACGCCCGTCACTTCTTCCAGACCGTGGCAGAGCTGCAGTTCGAATCCGGCTACCCGTACATCATGTTCGAGGACACCGTGAACCGCGCCAACCCGGTAAAAACCTCGTGGATCAATATGTCTAACCTGTGCTCGGAGATCTTGCAGGTCAACTCCCCATCCGAGTTTAATGCGGACCTGACTTACGAGGAACTGGGCAGCGATATTTCTTGCAACTTGGGCTCGCTGAATATTGCGATGACCATGGATTCTCCGGACTTTGCCAATACGGTGGAGACCGCCATCCGCGGCCTGACCGCCGTGGCGGATAAGACCTCCATTGACTCGGTGCCGTCCGTGCGCCGTGGTAATGACGAGTCCCATGCCATCGGCTTGGGCCAGATGAACCTGCACGGTTATTTGGGCCGCGAGCACATCGAGTACGGCTCGGAAGAGGGTTTGGACTTTACCAATGCTTACTTTGCCGCCATTTTGTATGCGGCGCTGCGTGCGTCCAATAAGATTGCCCGTGAGCGCGGGGAGTATTTCAAGGAATTCCCGCAGTCTGAGTATGCCTCGGGCGAATTCTTTGACCGCTATGATCCGGAAGAGTTTAAGCCGAAGACCAAGAAGGTGCAGGCGCTTTTCGACGCCTCTTCGATCCACACCCCGTCCGTCCAGGATTGGGAGGATCTGAAACAGGACGTCGCCAAGTACGGCCTGTACAACCGCAACCTGCAGGCGGTGCCGCCGACGGGCTCGATTTCCTATATCAATAACTCCACCTCGTCCATCCACCCAATTGCCTCCAAGATTGAGATCCGCAAGGAAGGCAAGATTGGCCGCGTCTACTACCCAGCGCCGCATATGGATAACGAGAACTTGGAGTACTTCAAGGACTCCTACGAGATTGGCTTCGAGAAGATTGTCGATACCTACGCCGTAGCCACCAAATACGTGGACCAGGGGCTATCGCTCACGCTCTTCTTTAAGGACACCGCGACCACCCGCGAGGTCAACCGCGCGCAGATTTATGCGTGGCGCAAGGGCATTAAGACCTTGTATTACATCCGCTTGCGCCAGATGGCGCTGGAAGGCACTGAGGTCGAGGGCTGCGTATCCTGCATGCTCTAAACCGTAGCTAGGGCGCCTCGATGCACGTCGCGGGGAAGGACGTGCATCGAGGCGTTTAGCCGTTTTCGGCCCTAGTGCGGTCGAGGATGGTGCGGGAGGCGGTTTCGGCGGCGTCGGCAAGCCCAGTATCAATGGCGCGCGCCAACTCCATATGTAGCTGCGTAGTGCCGCCGATGGGATTGCGCTTGCGGGAGCCAAAGACGGATTTGCCCTTGAGCATGGCTACCAAGGAAGGGGCGAGCGCGGCCAGCATCTCATTGCCAGAGGCGCGCAGGATCAAAGTGTGGAAGTGCAAATCGGTTTCCAATTCCTCTCCCACGCGGGGAGAAGGGGTGGTTTCTAACTCTGCCAGCCGAGCGGCAAGGCGGAGCAATTCCGAGCGCTGTTGGGCACTGGCATTGTGCGCGGCAAGTCGAGCCGCCACCGGTTCGATGCCTAGCCGCAGCTCGTTGAGGCGGGCAACTTGCTGTCCGCGGGTTTTATCGCTGCCTAAACGCCAACCGATAATAACCGGGTCATAAACCGCCCACTGCTCCATGGGCAGCACCGTGATGCCCACTCGGCGCCCAGAGGTGACCATGCCTAAGTGCTCTAAGGTGCGCATCGCCTCGCGGGCTACGGTGCGGGAGATGCCAAAGCGCTTTTCGATGTCCCCTAGTCGGAACCGCTCGCCCTCCGCGATGTCCCCGCACACGATTTCGGCACCGAGCCTATCAACCACGGAGCCCAATAGGGGAGGGGTCGCGCTCATGGAAATCCTTTCTTCTGGCACTGCTTTTCCTTCCAGTGCAGCTGGAATCAGTATAGGCGTGAGGTATACGGCACAATGGCTTAAAGGTAGGCCAAATTGGGTATGCTGGAAACCTGAATTTGTCCGTTTTAAGTATTGGAGTGACGCCGCGTGTCGCACGAGTACGATGACTATCTTTCTAGTCATGAAAAGCCAGTTGAAGCCATTAACTGGAATAGCATCCCGGATGAAAAGGACCTTGAAGTGTGGGACCGTCTCACCGGCAACTTCTGGTTGCCGGAAAAGGTTCCCGTCTCCAATGACCTTCCCAGCTGGAAGACGCTGACGGAGCAGGAAAAGGAAACCACCATGCGGGTCTTTACCGGCCTGACCCTGCTGGATACCATCCAAGGCACCGTCGGCGCGATTTCCCTCCTGCCGGATTCCCAGACCCTGCACGAAGAAGCGGTGTATACCAATATCGCCTTCATGGAGTCCGTGCATGCCAAGTCCTATTCCAATATCTTCATGACTCTGGCGACCACGCCGATGATCAACGATGCTTTCCGCTGGTCTGAAGAGAACGAGAATTTGCAGAAGAAGGCCAAGATCATCTTGTCCTACTACAAGGGCGAGGATCCGCTGAAAAAGAAGGTGGCCTCCACTCTGCTGGAGTCCTTCTTGTTCTATTCCGGCTTCTACCTGCCGATGTACTTCTCGTCTCGCGCAAAGCTGACCAATACTGCCGATATCATTCGTCTCATCATTCGCGATGAGGCAGTGCATGGCTATTACATTGGCTATAAGTTCCAGCAGGCATATAAGCAGCTGGATGAAGAACGCCAGGCGGAGCTGAAGGAATACACCTTCGACTTGGTCTACGATCTCTATGACAACGAGATTGACTACACCGAGGACCTCTATGATGAGCTTGGGTGGACCGAGGACGTCAAGCGTTTCCTGCGCTATAACGCGAATAAGGCGCTGAATAACTTGGGCTTTGAAGGCCTCTTCCCGGCCGATGAGACGCGTGTTTCCCCGGCCATCTTGTCCTCGTTGTCGCCGAATGCGGATGAGAACCATGACTTCTTCTCCGGATCCGGTTCTTCCTATGTCATTGGCAAGGCCGAGGACACTACTGATGATGACTGGGATTTCTAAGCATTCCCACTGATCAGCGTGGTCTAGCGGCACACCTCCTGCTCAAACTCAACCGAAAGGTTGATAACGAGCGGGGGTGTGTTTTCGCGTTTTTGGGGTGCACAATGCGGGTTTAGTGTGACATATAGCACGTAAATTTTGGGTCGAAAAATTTCGCCGGAATTAGCGGCTGCGCTACGTGCAGGGGGTATGTGACAGATGTGGTTAGCGCGCAGGGGAGGCTAAGTGCTCCAGTATTGGGGCAAGCTGGAAAGAACAGGGGAAAATGGCCTAATATAAGGCGAGTAAACCTAGGTGTAGGTGGATTCTGTTCACAGACACTTTGTTATTCAGGAGGATTTTATGACCGCTGTGGCGCCACGGGTCGACGATTACGTCGCCCCCACACGTCCAGAGCCAACCGGTAACGCGAAGACCGGTTCAAAGGCTTGGGTATTTCTAACGAGCACCGACCACAAGCAGCTGGGCATCATGTACTTGATCATGTCCTTCAGCTTCTTTTTCCTCGGTGGCTTTATGGCACTGTTGATCCGCGCGGAGCTGTTCACCCCGGGTCTCCAGTTCTTGTCCAACGAGCAGTTCAACCAGCTGTTTACCATGCACGGCACTGTGATGCTGCTGCTCTTTGCTACCCCAGTCGTGTGGGGCTTTGGTAACTACATTCTGCCGCTGCAGATTGGTGCACCGGACGTGGCCTTCCCGCGTCTGAACGCTTTCGGCTTCTGGGTTACCCTGCTGGGCGGCATCGTGATGCTGCTTGGCTTCGTCACCCCTGGTGGCGCGGCCGACTTCGGTTGGACCATGTACATGCCGCTGGCTGATAGTATCCACACCCCAGGCATTGGTGCGGATATGTGGATCGTTGGCGTGGGTGCTACCGGCGTTGGCACCATTGCCTCCGCTATCAACATGATCACCACCATTTTGACCCTGCGCGCACCGGGCATGACCATGTTCCGTCTGCCGATCTTCAGCTGGGCAGTATTCACTGCATCCGCCATCGCGCTGATGATTTTCCCGCTGCTGACCGCTGCAGCATTGGGTGTTCTCTATGACCGCAAGCTGGGCGGCCACATCTACGATTCCGCTAACGGCGGCGCCATCCTGTGGCAGCACCTGTTCTGGTTCTTCGGCCACCCTGAGGTCTACGTCTTGGCACTGCCGTTCTTCGGCGTTGTTTCTGAGGTCGTTCCGGTCTTCTCCCGCAAGCCGGTCTTCGGCTACATCGGCTTGATCTTCGCATTGCTGGCTATTGGCTCCCTGTCCATGGCTGTGTGGGCACACCACATGTTCGTCAGCGGCGCTATCCTGCTGCCGTTCTTCTCCTTCATGACGTTCCTGATTGCAGTGCCTACCGGCGTTAAGTTCTTCAACTGGGTCGGTACCATGTGGAAGGGCCACATCACCTGGGATACTCCGATGATCTTCGCTATGGGCTTCATGGCAACCTTCCTCTTCGGCGGCATGACCGGCGTTATGCTGGCATCCCCGGCGCTGGACTTCCACTTGGCTGATTCCTACTTCTTGATTGCGCACTTCCACTACACCCTGTTCGGTACGGTTGTGTTCTCCGCGTTCGCTGGCCTGTATTTCTGGTTCCCGAAGATGACCGGCCGCATGCTGGATGAGCGTCTGGGCAAGATCCACTTCTGGCTGACCTTCGTCGGCTTCCACGGCACCTTCCTGGTTCAGCACTGGGTAGGCAACATGGGTATGCCGCGCCGCTACGCTGACTACCTAGAGTCCGATGGCTTCACGGTCTTCAACCAGATTTCCACCATCTTCTCCTTCGTCTTGGGCGCTTCCGTTATCCCGCTGATTTGGAACGTATTCAAGTCTTGGCGCTATGGCGAGATTGTTACCGTGGATGACCCATGGGGCTACGGCAACTCCCTCGAGTGGGCAACCTCCTGCCCGCCGCCACGCCACAACTTCGTTTCCCTGCCGCGCATCCGTTCCGAGCGCCCAGCGTTCGAGCTGCACTATCCGCACATGGTTCAGCGCATGCGCGAGGAAGCACACGTGGGTAGCCACTAAAGCGAATTAACTCGCTAAAGCACTCCTGACATAAGCCGCCTCCCAGCCCATTTCGGGCCCTGGGAGGCGGCTTTAGCGTATCTCAAGTGACCGCGTGCGATAATGGGCGGCGTGAGTACTCAAGCTGATACCAACGCAGTCATAACCACCAGTGGGCCGGACAAGCCTGGGGTTTCGGCAGCCTTCTTCCGCGTGCTGGCGTCCTATAACGCCACGCTTGTCGACGTCGAACAGGCCATCTTTTCCGGCCGTATCACCCTCGCCGCCCATACCCGCATCCCCGGGGCACAGGCCGAGCAGATAGAGCAGGGGCTGCGCAATACCTTGAGCATTTATGGCCAGCAGGTCTCCGTGGACTTGAGGGAGGAAGAATCTGCCGCCCGTGCTCGCTCGACACATGTGGTGGTTCTCATGGGTGCCGAAGTAACGGCTCATCACGTAGAGGAAGTGGCACGCGTATTGGCCAATTTTGATGCCAATATTGATCGCATCCGTGGTCTTTCTACCTCCCCGTTGACTGGATTGGAGCTCTTTTTAACTCTGGACGGCCCAGCGGTGCCCGTGCGTCAGGCACTAGCGGAGCTGGCAAAGCAGATTGGAATCGATATTGCCATTGAGCGCGCGGGCCTCGGCCGGCGTTCTAAGCGATTGGTGTGCTTCGACTGCGATAGCACCCTCATTCAAGGCGAGGTCATCGAGATGCTGGCCGCCCATGCTGGCAAAGAGGAAGAGGTTGCCGCAGTGACGGCCCGGGCAATGCGCGGCGAGTTGGCCTTTGAGGAGTCCCTGCGCGAGCGCGTCGCGGTGCTGGCCGGGTTGGATGCCGCCATCATTGATGAGGTGGCCCGCGATATTCAATTGACTCCTGGCGCCCGCGAGACCATCGCCACTTTGAACCATATTGGCTACCGCACCGCTGTGGTCTCCGGCGGGTTCATCCAAGTTCTAGAGGGCCTCGCCGCAGAGATGGAGTTGGACTACGTCCGCGCAAATACCTTGGAAATCGCCGACGGAAAGCTCACCGGCCGGGTAACCGGCAAGGTGGTTGACCGCAAGGCCAAAGAGGAATTCCTGCGGGAGTTCGCCGCAGATTCCGGAGTGGGCATGCGGCAGACGGTCGCCGTGGGCGATGGCGCCAATGACATCGATATGATTACCGCTGCTGGGTTGGGCATTGCCTTTAACGCAAAGCCGGCGCTGCAAGAAGTGGCGGATACCTCGGTGAATCACCGGCGGCTGGATGAGGTTCTGCAGATTTTGGGAATTCCGGCCGAGGAGGTTGTTCGTGGATAAATTTGAGACCGCCCACCGGCGGTTGGTGGAGGCATGTGATTCTCGCTCCTGGCGTGATGACCCAGAAAATGCGGATGATCCCGCCACCATCCAAGCCATGCAGATTGCGCTTAACCTGCCAAAGCAGGAGCCGCCGGCCCGCACGGAGGTGCTAGAGGCGGCCGCCCGCGCCGTAGTGGCAGTGTGCCTCGACGAGCGCGGAGGCGAAGACGGTGCCTTCGCCCAGGCGCTGGGCCAGTGGTACGGCCACCGGATCCGCAAGATTGCCCGCCGTGCGCGCAATAAGGCCTGGCGCGATGTGCAGAGCCTGCCTGGCGTGACTATTGCGGACCGCGCCCGTGCCTTCGCGCCCTCGGCAGTGGGCGAGGTGGATCCGCTCATTGCCAAGCTACAGATCGGTCACACCGACCTTGCCTATGATGAGCCAGGAGCCCCGCTTGACGATGCCCCCGTTATCTACGTCGACCGCAGCCTCGACATGTCTGCGGGCAAGGCCGCGGCACAGGTGGGCCATGGTTCTATGATGCTGGCCGCCGCGATGTCGGTGGACGAGGCCCGCGCTTGGGCGGAGAACAACTTTCGGCTCTCGGTACGCGAAGTTCCCGGGACGGAATTTCGCTCCGCCTGCGCGCAGGATGGCGCTGTGGTCATCGTGGACGCCGGCTTTACGGAGATTGCGCCGGACTCGGCTACCGTGTGCGCCCTGCGGCGACCAATCGCTTAAGGGCGCCGCGGACCGTGTCTGGGTCGGTGGTTTGCCAAAAGCCCGGCATGGAGGCTTTGAGGAAGCTACCGTAGCGCTTATACTCCAAGCGGTTATCGAGAACGGCCACCACGCCGCGGTCCGTTACGTGGCGCAGCAGGCGGCCCGCGCCTTGGGCCATGAGCAAAGCGGCGTGGGTAGCCGAGACCTCCATGAAACCGGAGCGACCGGCTGCATCGGCTGCTTGGGCGCGTGCCTGCATCAGGGGATCGTCGGGGCGGGGGAACGGAATGCGGTCGATAATAACCAGCGAGCACGCCGGCCCCGGCACGTCTACGCCCTGCCACAGGGTAAGCGTGCCAAATAGACAGGAGTTTTCTTTCTGGGAGAATTTCTCTACCAGCGCGCCGATGGAATCCTCGCCTTGGACGAAGAGGTCGAAGGGGAGGCGGGGCTTGAGGGCAGTGGCTGCCTCTTCCGCGGCGCGGCGGGAAGAGAATAGCCCCAGCGTGCGCCCGCCGGCGGCCATGATGAGCTCGTAAATCTCATCGATGGTTTCTTTGGGCAGGCCGTCGCGGCCCGGCGCGGGCAGGTACTTGGCGGTGTATAAGATTCCGGATTTGGCCGGGTTGAAGGGCGTGCCCGCATCCAAGGTGTCATACGTGCCGCTGGGCATGCCCCACTGGGCGGCCATGGCATCGAAGCGGCCGCCGAGGGCGAGGGTGGCGGAGGTCAGTACTACTGTTTGTTCCCCAAAGAGGTTCTCGCGCAGCATGTGGGCGATGGACAAGGGAGCCACGGCGAGTGTTTCGGCGTCGCTACGCGGATCGCGCTCGAGCCAGACGACGTCATCTTGCTTGGCTGGATCATCGGTGGCGAAGACCTCCAGCATGCGCGCTACAGCCTGCGCGAGGTCCGAGAGGTGGTTGCTGAGGTTCTGGCGCTCGGCGTTTTTCTCCGGATCGTCGGTGGCTTCGCCCTCTGGCGCGCGGGAAATGAGGGACTTAACGCGCAGGAATTCGTCGGCAAGCGCGCGCAGGTGGCCCTGGGAGGTTTCATCCAGGTCGGTCCAGCGGCCAGATTCCTGGATTTTCATCAGGTCATCGAATTCCTCGGCAAGGTCCGCGAGGTTGCCAGCATTGCCTAGCGACTTCGCGCGGTTCGCGGCCATCTTGATGGCGCGGGTAGTAATCTCCGCTGTGGATACCGAGGTAATGCGGCCGTCGAGCTCGTGGGCCTCATCGATAATGGCGACGTCGTGCTCCGGCAAAATATTTGCCTCAGAAACTGCATCGATGGCGAGCATGGCGTGGTTGGTGACCACGATGTCGACGTCGGCAGCCGCCCTGCGAGCCTCTTCCGCAAAGCAGTCCGGCCCGTGCGGGCAGCGCGAAGCGCCCAAGCATTCGTTGGACGTTACAGACACCGCCCGCCACACTAGGTCCGGCACACCCGGCTCGAGGTCATCGCGGTCACCGGTGTCGGTTTCTTGCGCCCACTCGTGGATGCGGCGCACGGCTTTGCCGCGGTGAGAGATCTCGGATTCGTCGATAAGAGCTTCCGGGTCATCCGGGGTCGCCGCAATCTTATTCATACACAAGTAGTTATTGCGGCCCTTCATGATGGCGAAGGTGGGCGTGCGCTCCATGACAGGGGCGAGGGTCTGTGTGAGCCGGGGCAGGTCGCGCTCCACCAGCTGGCGCTGGAGGGCCAGGGTAGCGGTGGAGACGATGACGGTGGAGCCGGAATTCATCGCGTGCCGGATGGCTGGGACCAGGTAGGCCAGGGACTTTCCGGTACCGGTACCGGCCTGCACAGCAAGGTGGCGCTCCTTTTCGAGCGCGGACGAGACGGCCGCAGCCATGCGCACCTGGCCTTCGCGCCGGCTACCGCCCAGCGCTTCTACGGCCTTGCCCAGCAGCGTTTCCGTGTCGAGGTTTAGGGGCTCATCTGCGTGCTCACTCACCCCACACAGTCTAGCGGCCTACTTCTTAAAGCCCACCATCCGCGTGGGCACGGCCGCCTCATCGCGCGAGAGCGCCAGGCCTTCCCACGGCAGGGTCTTGCGGGCCTGATCCAAATACTCGCGAGAGGCATGCAGATCCGGCAAGCCGTCAACGATGTGCCCATCGCGCATGAGCGGAATAGTCATCTCGCGGGTGTCGAGCGGGCCCGTATCTGGCGCGGGCGCGTCAAATGGATAGACGATCTCTTCCACCGCTACGCCCGAGGAACGGTAGGTGCGTAGCGCGCGCTTGGCACCGCCGACGGACTGCTTGGAAGTAGAGCGCTTGGCCACTGGGATGCCATCTACCTCCACTACCTTGTAGACCATGCCGGCTGTAGGCGCGCCGGAGCCGGTGACCACGGACGTGCCGACGCCGTAGACATCGACCGGATCGCCGCGCAGGCCAGCGATGGCAAACTCATCGAGGTCAGAGGAGACCACGATATTGGTATTGTGGTTGCCCAAATCATCCAGCTGCTTGCGTACGCGGCGGGTGACGGCGCCTAAGTCACCGGAATCTATGCGGACCCCACCTAGCTGCGGGCCACCTACTTTCACTGCGGTTTCTACGCCCTTGGTGATGTCATAGGTATCGACTAGCAGGGTGGTCTCTACACCCAGCGTGTCGATCTGGGAGCGGAAAGCGGCCTCCTCGTTCGGGGTGCCGTCCGGGTTGGTATGCGCCAAGGTCCAAGAGTGCGCGGCAGTGCCGGAGACAGGGATGCCGTAGCGATAGCCCGCCTCCAAATTGGAGGTGGCTTCGAAGCCAGCCAGGTAGGCTGCGCGGGCGGCGGTTACCGCCGCATACTCGTGGGTGCGGCGCGAGCCCATCTCGATAATCGGGCGGCCATCGGCAGCCGTGACCATGCGGGAGGCGGCCGAGGCCACCGCGGAATCGGCATTCATGATGGACAAAATGACGGTCTCAAGGACTAGGCATTCTCCAAAAGTGCCGCGCACCGTCAGGATGGGGGAGTTAGGGAAATACAGCTCACCCTCGCGGTAGCCGTCAATCTGTCCAGAAAAGCGGTAGTGACGCAGGTATTCCTTGGTTTTGTCATCCAGGAAGTCCATCTCTGCTAGCTGATTGGCTGAAAAGCGAAAATCCTCCACCGCACGCAGGACCCGCTCGGTGCCGGCAACCACGCCGTAGCGGCGCTCATTGGGCAGACGGCGGCCGAATACCTCGCAGGTGACCTGGCGGTTTGCCGAGCCGTCTCGCAGCGCGGCCTGGAGCATAGTGAGCTCGTATTTATCCGTCAGTAGAGCTGTGGAGCGATCATTGGGGATAGCTTTGTCATTCACGGGAGTGATAATACCCACTGACTAGGTGTTTTTCAGAGGTTTAGATTCTTTAGGCCTAGATTGTCCGCAGCTAGATTGGGCAGGCCCACAATAAATCCCCAAAAGTGGTTAGGCTAGAAAGCATGAAGGCGCAATTTCCCGTAGTCCGCATGAGCTCTCCTATGGCTACGCCCGAATTGGATGAAGAACTCGACGTAGATGTGGCCACGAGTGAGAACCTCCCGTGGATGTGCATCGTGTGGGATGACCCAGTCAACCTAATGAGCTACGTGTCCTACGTATTCCAAACCGTTTTGGGATATGACAAGAAGCGAGCCAACGAACTCATGATGCAGGTCCATACTGAGGGCAAGGCCGCCGTCTCCAGCGGTGAGCGCGACAAAATTGAGGCAGACGTGAAAAAGCTCCAGATCGCGGGTCTGTGGGCAACGATGCAGCAGGCAGGTTAGATTTATGCAACCGTGGAAGAAAAAGAAGTCCCTCATGCGCGCGCCGAAGATAACGGCCGTTTTTGAGCCAATGGAGCGCGAGGTATTAGGTGATCTCACCGCTACCGTCTCCGAGGCGATCATCGGGCGCGCGCAGTCCGCACCTAAGGATGAGCTAGCAGAGATGCTGGACATGCCTACTGGGCATACGGAAGCCCCAGAAGATCCTTCACTGGCCCGCCTCTTTCCAGACTTTGAAATGCCCGGCGATGAGGAATACGAAGGCGATGCTTCTTTGCTGCGCTCGCTGCACGAGAATGACATTGCGCGCGCCAAGATAGAAAACCTTCAGGTCATCGGTTCGGCCCTTGGCCCCACCGGCGGGGTAGAGGTCACCATTAGTGAGCAGGAGGCCCAAGCCTTTGTTGCCGGCCTTAATGATTTGCGCCTCTATGTTGCGGCAGGCGATGTTTCCGATGAAAACCTGATGTTGGACCGCGACAGCCTCGTGGAATGGTTGGATTTCTGCCAAGATTCGCTGCTGCAGGTGCTGATGGACTAATGCTAGTCGGCATTAGCATCGGGCACTATAGCGGTGCCGATACTGGAGCCACGGTGCTCTCCTGCGGGCCGGGCGGCGCGCTCGGCAGCGTCGACGTGCGCGGCGGCGGCCCTGGCACCCGCGAAACAGACCTTTTGCAGCCGCATAATACGGTCGAACGTGTCCACGCCGTGGTGTTGGCGGGCGGCTCCGCCTTTGGCTTGGCGGCTGCCGACGGCGTGATGAATGAGCTGTCTCAGCAGGGTATTGGCTTCCCTGTCTTTGGCGAGGATCAGCCCGGACCACGCGTGCCCATCGTCCCCGGAGCCGTCATTTTTGACCTCTTGGTCGGGCCTTCCCGCCCCGGGCCGGAAGAAGGGGCGGCCGCGTTGCGATCTGCCCTTGCGGGCAACGATGAATCCATGGGTTCGGTGGGAGCCGGCGTGGGGGCTACCGCTGGCAAGCTGCGCGGCGGATTTGGCCTCGCTTCGCGCCGAGTGGGTGAGTATGAGGTCTCCGCCGCGATGGTCGCCAATCCCGTAGGCGAGGTCATCGATCCGCAGTCCGGCCGTCTGTACGGCGCGCCGGGGCGCACCCCGGTCAATGCGGCCGCCTATCGCGCCTTGCCGCACCCTGCAGAAGCAAAGCTCAACACCACGATTGGCGCCGTGCTTACCGACGCCCCGGTAACCACCGCCCAAGCCCAGCGCTTAGCAATGACTGCCCACGATGGCATCGCTCGTGCGGTGCGGCCTGCCCATTCACCGCTAGACGGCGATACCATCTTTGCCTTGTCCACTGCGCAACGCCCAGCTGAACTCAGCACGCAGGTGATCACCCAGCTATGCGCCACGGCCGCCGATGCCGTGGAGGAGGCTATCGCCAACGCGGTTACCGCCGCCGATCCCGGCCTAGGCTTGAGCGCGTATCGCGATCTGCTGGACTAAGATAAAGCGCATTATGACTTCAGGCGGAATATCTAACTACCGGCCGGCGCCTTCGGGGCCGGTCAATCGCGGTGATTCCAAGAATTACACCCGCAGCGGCCGCATTACCACCGGCTTTTCCATAGCCTTTGGTTTCCTTGTCGTGGAGTGGGCAGCCCATATTGTCAACGCCTTCCTCTTTGGCGGCCAGCTATCCAATTACGGCATCCGCCCGTTAGATTTCAACGGCATTTGGGGGATTTTTGCCGCTCCACTGCTGCACGCGAACTTTGAGCACTTGATATCCAACTCGGTTCCCGGCGCCATCTTCTGTTTTCTTATCGGCTTGTCTGGCAGAAAGGCTTGGTGGGAGGTCACGCTGATTACCACGCTGGTGGCTGGCCTCGGAACCTGGTTCATTGGTGGCCCCGGCACCTCCCACATCGGCGCTTCCAGCTTGGTCTATGGCTGGCTGGCATATCTGATTGTGCGCGGCATATTTAACCGCTCGCTCATTCAGACCATCTTGGGCATCGTGCTCGGCTTCGCCTACTCCGGCTTGGTGTGGGGCGTGCTGCCGGTCTATGAAGGCGTGAGCTGGCAAGGACACCTTTTCGGCGCGATCGGCGGCTTCCTCGCGGGCATGACCATTACCTCGGATGATCCGGTCAAGGCAGTGAAGTATTAATGCCAACCGCAACCTCTCCCATCGGCATCTTTGATTCCGGCGTGGGTGGACTCACCGTGGCACGCGCGGTGATGGAACAGCTGCCGCACGAATCCGTCATCTATACCGGCGATACCGCCCATAGCCCCTACGGCCCGCGGCCTATCTCCGAGGTGCGCGCTTTTTCCCAGGACGTAGCCGATAAGCTCGTGGAGCGTGGCTGCAAGATGCTGGTGATTGCGTGCAATACCGCAACCGCCGCCTTCCTGCACGATGCACGCGAACGCTACGATATCCCCATCGTAGAGGTCATCCGGCCCGCTGTTCGCCGCGCCATGTCCACCACGCGCAATGGAAAAATCGGCGTCATCGGCACTGAGGGCACCATCAAGTCTGGCGCCTATCAAGACTTATTCGCGCTCAACCCCAAGGTGCAGGCCTTTGCCACCGCCTGCCCGGATTTTGTTCCCTTTGTCGAGCGCGGCATTACCGCTGGCCGTCAGATCCTCGGTGTGGCCGAGGGGTACCTAGCCCCGCTGCAAGCCCAGGGGGTAGACACGCTGGTCTTGGGCTGTACGCACTATCCGCTTTTGACCGGCATTATCCAATTGGCAATGGGGGAAAATGTTTCGCTGGTGACCTCCTCAGAAGAGACCACTAAGGATGTTATGCGGATACTCACGGAGACGGATATGTTGGCGCCTGCGGATAATCAGCCGGTCCACACCTTTGAATCTACGGGCGATCCGGAGGTCTTTGCGCGGCTGGCCACGCGCTTTCTCGGCCCGCAGATTGTTTAAGTAGGTATAATTTCTCCCCCGTTTTGCACTTTGAGTACGCATGCGGGGCGATTTCATGGAACTATTGAGCCCATGAAGCTGACCATCCTAGGCTGCTCCGGTAGCGTCCCCACCGCCCAGAATCCCGCCTCCGGCTACTTGCTGTCCTTCGATAATGCGCCGTCCATCGTCCTCGATATGGGACCTGGCACCCTAGCGCAGCTGGAACAGCAGCAGGATCCCTGCGATGCGCACGTGGCCTTTAGCCACTTGCATGCCGATCACTGCCTGGATTTTCCTTCCTTGATGGTGTGGCGTCGCTTTCACCCCACAGCGCCTGCGGCCTCGCGCAATATGTGCTTCGGGCCGAAGGCTACGCCCACACACCTGGGGCGCCTGTCTTCCGATGAGGTCGATGGCATCGATGACATGTCCGATACCTTTGCCTTTAGCCCATGGCAGTCGGGCGAGCGTCAGCTGGTAGACGATGTGTATATCACCCCCTTCCCGGTAAACCACCCGGTAGAGGCCTATGCTTTGCGCGTGGAGCACACCAAGACTGGGCAGACCATCACCTACTCCGGTGATTCTTCTTATACGCCCACGCTTGTCGACGCCGCACGGGGCGCCGATATCTTCCTCTGCGAGGCGGCCTGGGGCGAGACCTCGGAGGATAAGGCCCCGGATATGCACATGTCGGGCGCGGAAGCCGGCAGGGTGGCTCGCGAGGCAGGTGTAGGCAAGCTTGTGCTCATCCACATCCAGCCTTGGGGCGATGCCCAAGCCACCTTGGAGGCCGCCCGCTCCGAATTTGATGGCGAGATTGTCCTCGGCGCCGCGGGGATGGGGTTCTAAGATACGCTGGACATCATGACTGAATTTACTCGTGCCGATGGGCGCGCGCTCGATCAGATGCGCAGCGTCCGCATTACCCGCAATTTCACCACCAACCCGGCTGGCTCGGTGCTGGTGGAGTTTGGCAATACCCGCGTCATGTGCACCGCATCGGTGGAATATGGCGTGCCGCGTTTTAAGCGCGATTCCGGTGAAGGCTGGCTTACGGCCGAGTACGCCATGTTGCCTTCTGCCACCCACGACCGCATGCCACGCGAATCCATGAAGGGCAAAGTCAAGGGCCGCACCCATGAGATTTCCCGCCTCGTCGGCCGCTCCCTGCGCGCCGCTGTGGACCTGGAGGAGTTGGGGGAGAATACCATCCAGCTCGACTGCGACGTCCTCCAAGCCGATGGCGGCACCCGCACTGCCTCTATCACCGGCGCCTATGTTGCGCTTGCCGACGCCATCGCACACCTCAAGGCCGAGGGCGTAGTCCCCGGCGAACCGCTGCTCGATCCCATCGCTGCGGTCTCGGTAGGCATTATTGATGGCGAAATCTGCCTCGACTTGCCCTATGAGGAAGACTCCCGCGCCGAGGTCGACCTCAACGTGGTGATGCAGGAATCCGGCGATTTCGTGGAAATCCAGGGCACCGGCGAGCACGGCCTCTTTGGCCGCGAGGAACTCAACGAGATGCTTGACGTAGCGCAGAAGGGTTGCCGCGAGCTCATCGCCGCACAGAAGGCGGCGCTGGGGTGGTAATTCTCGTCGCGTCCAATAACCCGAAGAAGCTCGCGGAGCTGGAGCGTATCCTGTCTGATGCCGGTATCGAAGGCGTCGAACTGCGCCCGCTTTCCGCCGTGGAGTCTTACCCAGAGCCGGTGGAAGATGGCCGCAGCTTTGCCGATAACGCGCTCATTAAGGCCCGCGCCGGCGTAGCCGCTACCGGCTTTGCCACCGTCGCGGATGACTCTGGCCTGGCAATCGAGGAGCTCAACGGCATGCCCGGTGTGCTTTCCGCCCGCTGGTCCGGCCAGCACGGCAATGACCAGGCCAATAATGACCTAGTCTTGGCGCAGATGGCCGATGTTCCCGATGAACGCCGCGCTGCAGCCTTCGTTTCCGTCTGCGCGCTCGTTACCCCAGACGGCACCGAGCATGTGACCGAAGGACGCTGGGAAGGCCACTTCCTGCGCGAGCCACGCGGGGAAAACGGCTTTGGCTATGACCCGCTCTTCCAGCCAGAAGGCGAGTCCCGCTCCGCAGCCGAAATGTTGCCAGAAGAAAAGAACGCGGTCTCGCATCGCGGCCGCGCTCTTACTCAACTTGTCCCCGCCATCGCGGAGCTGGTTCGCAGTTCCTAAAGCTGGAACTCTTCCTCGATTTCCTTGCGGCGCTTGTGCTCCATCCAGAAGGACAAGAAGGGCACCACGCCGGCGAGGGCGGTGGTAAAGAGCTTGCCCACCGGCCACAGCGCGCGTGGGCCGAGGATGAGGATGGACAGCAGGTAGGTCATGTACGCGATGCCGTGGACAATCGCGATATAGGTGGCCCACTCGGGGATCTCCATGCCAATGATGTATTGGTACACCATGCGGATGACCAGAATGATCAGGAAGATACCGGTGACGGTGGCCGCAATGGAGAAAAACTTCAAGGGTCCGCGGATGCGGGCCTGGCGGGCGGGGTGAACTTTATTGGTCATAATCAGCTTTCTTCATTCTCGCCGCGCCGGCGGCGCGGGGTATTCATGGCGTTGAACGTCTCCACGTCTATCTGCGGCCGCTGCGGCAGGAAGTCCTCATCTATCTTGGTCTCTTCCTGCGACGGCGCGGGAGCTTCGGACGGGGCATTCGTGTCCTTGTTATCCATGTCGCGGGCTTCTTCCTCGGCCGCGAGGCGCTCGTTTTCATAGCGCAGCGTGGTGCGATAGGCATAGACCACGAACACGGCAAACAGCGGCCACTGGAACGCATAGCCCAAGTTCTGGAAGGTGCCCGAGCCGGAGCGGAAGCGCGTCCACTGCCAGTAGGCCAGGAATAGGAAGAGCACGACGAAAAACACGATCAGGAGGATGTGCCACCATCGCACCTGTACGCGCCTGTTCTTCTGTTCCTCATGAGTGCTCACGAGTTCCACCCTACCCACCTGGCACCGAAAAACAGAACACCCCCTGGTTTCTTGTTTATTCGTGCGCCGTGTACACTATGGCAAGTCCCCCGCGCCCGTGGCGGAATTGGCAGACGCGCTAGATTTAGGTTCTAGTGTCTTAGGACGTGTGAGTTCAAGTCTCACCGGGCGCACAATCGGCGCCGTCGGCCCTCATGGCCGGCGGCGCTTTCGCGTACCTCCACTTCATATCCGCCCTATGATGATCATCATGAAAAGCTGCTTTCCACCCTTATCGCCGTCATCCTAATCGCCGCCGTGGCTGCCACTGCGGTGGTGGTCTGGCAGGTAAAAGATCCAGTGGACGTGGAGACGGAATCGAGCAATACCAAGGTCATCAAGGCCGTAGAACGGGAAGAGCAGGTGGTGCTCGTCTCGCTGGGATGGAGGGCCTTTCGGAGGAATCCGCTACTAGCAAGCTGTGGAATTGGCAGGTACCAGGCAGCGAGCGCACCCAGTACATCAAGTATTCCTACCGTGCGAAGCTGGGCATCGAGGGATCGCAGGTCCAGGTGGAAGAAGAATCCCCGCACCACTTCCGCGTGCAGATCCCGGAGTTTATTTTCATCGGACATTCGGATGAGAACTTCGAAACCGCAGTGGAAGATAATGGTGCGCTGAGCTGGATTACCCCGGATATCGATAAGGCGGAAACCATCACCAAGATCCTCAATGAGGATAAAAAGAAAGAGGACATCGCGGATAATCGCGATGTCCTCCAATCCCAAGCCAAGCAGTTCTACACCGGAACTATCTCCGGCGTGGACCCAGAGGCCGAGGTGGATTTTTCCTTTCGCTAGCTAGTCCACCTCGGTGAACTTGCGGTCCCACGATGAGCGGACCGGATTGGCATCTGCCAGCAGAATATCGAAGCGGTCGTTGGCAATTTCTACGATTTCGCCCAGCGCGGTGCGGTATTCCTGTTCCGGGGAGTTGGCCAGGCGGCGCACACCGGCATCAATGACGCGGTCGACGGTGTCATTGGTATCCAAATAAGCCACAAACGGCATATCAAAGCGCTCGCGGTAGGCGGCAGAAAGCTCGGTGATTCGCTCGGTTTGCACATCATCCAAGTCGGTCAGCCCCAGGGAGCCGCGGTCGGCGGAGATGGTGGCGGCCTCGTCGGCGTCGGCAAGCAGCAGCTTATCCATGGCCGGGTAGTCGTGGATGAGCGCGGCGCGGCGGGAATCATCCGCGGTCAGCACGGCCACCTGAATGGCGGCGCGCAGCTCATTAACATCGCCGAACGGCCGCGACTCCCACGCCAGCTCCAGCGGCCAAGTCTCGTTATTAAACAGCGGGCGCAGCGCCGAGACAAACTCTTCGCGGGAGGCGCCGTTGAGCTGCTGCAAGCTCACGCTCTTGCCGACGGCCCTAGACACCTGCGTTCCCTGCTTTCCCCCTGTGTGGAAGAACAACAGGTTGAGCACGATGGCGGTAATCGCGCCAATGGACATGCCAGAAGAGACGAAGGTTTGCGCCCACTCTGGAAAGGCGGTGGCGATATCCGGTTTGAAGGTCACAAGCATGGCAAGCCCCAGCGCGGAGGTGACGATAACGGAGTTGCGACCATCGGAAAGATCGGCCTTGGCGATAGTCTGCAGACCCACCCACGCCACGTTGGCAAAAAGCGCCAAGGACGCGCCGCCGAGAACCGGGGAGGGGATGGAAGCGACGACCGCGCCGGCCTTGGGCAAAATTCCCAGTACCATCATGAACCCGGCGGCGGCAACGGCCACCCAGCGCGACTTCACGCTGGTCAGGCGCACCAGGCCAACGTTTTGGGCAAAGCAGGTGTAGGGGAAGGAGTTCATCACGCCGCCCACTAGGGTGGACAGGCCATCGGCGCGGATGGCGCGTACGACGTCATCGCGGCGGATGCGCTTTTTTACAATCTCGCCGGTGGCAAAGACATCGCCGGTGGTTTCCACCATGGTGATAATCATGACGATGATAAGCGAGAAGATAGCCACCAAGTCGAACTTTGGCATGCCGAAGTAAAACGGGGTTGTGATGCCAAGGGCAGGGGCGGAAGAGACTTCGCTAAAGGAGGCGTCGCCAAGCACGAGCGCCACGCCCGTGCCCAAAACCAAGCCGATAAGCACGGCCAGGGTGCCCAGGAAGCCGGAGGAAAAGCGCTGCACCAAAATGATGACCGCGAGCGTGCCAAAGCCATAGAGCAGGTCGCGGGTGGCTGGCTGGCCCTCAGCGTAATTGACAAAATCATTGGCCGATACTGCCAGCAACGACGTGCCCATGACCAGCAGGACCGAGCCAGTAACCACCGGTGGGAAGAAGCGCAATACCTTGCCAAAGACTGGCGCGGCAAAGAAAGTAAAAATGCCGGCGACGATAATGGCGCCGTAAATGGTCGGTAGCGAGGCCACCCCGCCCTCACCGTCGGTCGCCCCTAAACCAATAGCGATAATCGGGGAGACCGCCGTAGTAGTCACGCCCTGCACGATGGGCAGGCGCACGCCAATGCGCTTGCCGACGCCCATGGACTGAATGATCGTTGCAATGCCACAGGTCAATAGGTCCGCATTGATGAGGTGGATGGTGGTTTCCGCATCCAGATTGAGAGAGCCGGCGATAAGTAGCGGGACAATGACCGCGCCGGCATAAAACGCCAACACGTGCTGCAAACCTAGGGCAGCTAGTTTGGGAGTTGGTGGGACGGTATCTACTGGATGCTTGGGCTGGGAAGCCACGAAGTCCTCCTTTGTGCGGAAGCGAAGCTGAACGAGAATAACAGTAGAGGTTCGTGCAGGTAGCGGCCAAAATTTCTCGGTGATGCGGAACACGTTCGGGGCTAGTTCACCCCCGATAAAAGACGTACGTGCGTTCTGTATGAAATCACTCACCAGCGAAACAACACGACCGGTTTATAACTAGGGTTTCAAACGATTGCGGGAGTTGTTATTACCAGGGAAGTCGTCAACAATTGGGGACAGAGGGGCTTGGTGCTGTGGCTCGAAAAAGCGGCATTTATCCCCTAATAGCAATTCGCCCGAAAGAAGGGAATTATGACTACCGCAACGCAGCCTCAACAGTTTGAAGCTTGGAAGGGATTTGAGTCCGGTCCGTGGACCGAGGGCATCAACGTCCGCGACTTCATCCAGCGCAACTACACGCCGTACGACGGCGACTCCAGCTTCCTGGCGGGTCCGACCGAGAAGGCCGAGCGTGTCTGGGACACCCTGGAAAAGAAGTACCTGTCCGTCGAGCGTGAAAAGCGCGTCTACGACGTTGACACCCACACCCCATCAGACATCGACGCCTTCCCGGCCGGCTACATCTCAGAGGACGACGACGTCATCGTCGGCCTGCAGACTGATACCCCGCTGAAGCGCGCCATGATGCCGTTCGGTGGCTGGCGCATGGTCAAGCAGGCTATCGGCGAAGCGGGCAAGGAAGTAGATCCTGAGGTGGAGAAGATCTTCACCCGTTACCGCAAGACCCACAACGATGCGGTCTTCGATATCTACACCCCGCGCATCCGCGCTGCTCGTTCATCACACATCATCACCGGCCTGCCGGATGCTTACGGCCGTGGCCGCATCATCGGCGACTACCGCCGTGTCGCACTGTATGGTGTGGACTACCTGATTGAGGAAAAGCAGGCTTCTCGCGATTCCGTCGCAGATGCTGGCTTCTCTGAGCACTGGGCACGCTACCGCGAGGAGCACTCCGAGCAGATCAAGGCCCTGAAGAAGCTCAAGAAGATGGCTGAGTCCTACGGCTTCGACATCTCCCAGCCGGCCAAGACCGCTCACGAGGCAGTGCAGTGGACCTACTTCGGCTACTTGGCTTCCATTAAATCCCAGGATGGCGCCGCAATGTCCATCGGCCGCCTGTCCGCTTTCTTCGATTGCTACTTCGAGCGCGACCTCGCTGCTGGCATCATCACCGAGGAAGACGCTCAGGAGATCATCGACTCTCTGGTTCTCAAGCTGCGTATCGTTCGCTTCCTGCGCACTATCGACTACGACCAGATCTTCTCCGGCGACCCATACTGGGCAACTTGGTCCGACGCTGGCTTTGGCAACGACGGCCGCCACATGGTCACCAAGACCTCCTTCCGTCTGCTGCAGACCCTCGTGAACCTTGGCCCATCACCTGAGCCAAACATCACCATCTTCTGGGATCCGAAGCTGCCAGAGGGATACAAGGAATTCTGTGCCCACATCTCCATTGAGACCTCCTCCATCCAGTACGAGTCTGACCGCCAGATCCGTGAGCAGTGGGGCGATGACGCCGCAATTGCTTGCTGTGTCTCCCCGATGGAAGTTGGCAAGCAGATGCAGTTCTTCGGCGCTCGTGTGAACGCCGCAAAGGCTCTGCTCTACGCCATCAACGGTGGCCGCGATGAGGTATCCGGCAAGCAGGTTGTCGAAGGCTACGAGCCCATCAAGGGCGACGGCCCGCTGGACTTCGACGAGGTTTGGCAGAAGTACGAGGAAATGCTGGACTGGGTTGTTGGCACCTACGTTGAGGCCCTCAACATCATCCACTACTCCCACGATAAGTACGCCTACGAAGCAGTTGAGATGGCGCTGCACGATTCCAATATCGTCCGCTCCATGGGCTGCGGCATCGCCGGCCTGTCCATCGTTGCCGACTCCCTGGCTGCTATCAAGTACGCCAAGGTCACCCCGGTGCGCGACGAGACTGGGCTGATTACGGACTACATCACCGAAGGCGAGTTCCCGTTCTACGGCAATGACGATGACCGCGCCGATGACATCGCCGCAACCATCGTCCACACCGTGATGGACAAGATTAAGTCCATCCCAATGTACCGTAATGCCATCCCGACCCAGTCCGTGCTGACCATTACCTCGAACGTGGTCTACGGCAAGGCAACAGGTGCCTTCCCGTCGGGCCACAAGGCCGGCACGCCGTTCTCCCCAGGCGCTAACCCTGAAAACGGTGCCGACAGCCACGGCATGGTTGCTTCCATGCTGTCCGTTGGCAAGCTGGATTACAAGGACGCCTTGGACGGCATCTCGCTGACCAACACCATTACTCCTTCCGGATTGGGCCGCACCCCAGAAGAGCGCATCAATAACTTGGTGGGCGTTCTGGATGCCGGCTTCATCATGGAGAAGTAAAACCACTCAACCCTCAACCATCTCGAAAAGGAGAAAATCATGGCAACCCCAACTTTCGAAGACCGCATGTCAGCAATGAAGGCAAACCGCGATGCACACCAGATGAACTCTGGTCTGTACCACGCCAACATCAACGTGCTGGACAAGTCCACCCTCGAAGACGCCGTTGAGCACCCAGAGAAGTACCCGAACCTGACCGTTCGCGTCTCCGGCTACGCTGTTAACTTTGTCAAGCTGACCAAGGAGCAGCAGCTCGACGTTATCTCCCGCACCTTCCACCAGGGTTCCTAATCATGGCAGATGGCGTTACTGGTGTCGTTACCCTCTCTCCTGAAGAGGGAGAGCGAGTCCGCGGCGCGGCCGCGGGCCTGGGAAATGACGCTCAATTCGATGACATTACCCGCCCAGAGCTCATGGAGGCGCGCCGCACCGGCGATATCGCCCTCGTGCACTCGTGGGAGCTCGTGACCGCCGTCGATGGCCCGGGAACCCGCATGACGATGTTCATGTCCGGATGCCCACTGCGCTGCCAGTACTGCCATAATCCAGACACCTGGGAAATGAAGACCGGCACACTGGAGCGGGTCGAGGATGTGGTCAAGCGCATCAAGCGTTATAAGCCCATCTTCCAAGCTTCCGGTGGCGGTCTGACCATCTCCGGTGGTGAACCCCTCTTCCAGATTTCCTTCACGCGCCGCGTGCTTAAGGAAGTCCACGATGCGGGTATTCACACCACCATCGATACGGCTGGGTACTTGGGCTCGCGCTTGCGGGACGAAGACCTGGACAATATCGACCTCGTGCTTCTCGACGTCAAGTCGGGCGACGAGGAGACTTACCGCAAGGTCACCCAACGCCAGCTCCAGCCAACACTGGATTTCGGCGACAGGTTGAACAAGATAGGTAAGCCGGTGTGGATCCGCTTCGTTGTGGTGCCTGACCTTACGGACTCGCCAGAGAACGTGGAAAATGTGGCCAATATTGTGGCGCGTTGGAAGTCAAACGTCGAACGCGTCGAGGTCTTGCCCTTCCACAATATGGGCAAGGACAAGTGGGAAGGTCTGGACATGACCTACCAGCTGGCAGATACGAAGCCACCTAAACCGGAGGATGTAGAGAAGATTCGCGACGTCTTCCGCTCGAAGGGCTTGACGGTCTACTAGCCTGGGAGGGCATGACCTCCTACCGCCGCTTCGGCCACATAATTAAAGAGCACCACCTAGAAGTCCCGTGGGATTATTTCAATCCCCACGGGACTTTTGGGCTCTATGCCCGCGAAATCATTCCACTGGGCGGTGAAAACTTGCCCGCGCTGCTTTACCTGCAGGGCGGCCCCGGTTTTCCAGCGCCTCGGCCGCTGGCGCCCACGGGACTGATCGGCAAGGCGCTAGAGCGCTACCGCGTCATCCTTATGGACCAGCGCGGCACCGGCCGCTCGCACCGCATTGATTTGCTTAGCCCGGCCGCAGAGCGCACCGCAGAGCACCTGGCGTTGCTGCGTCAGGACAATATCGTCCGCGATGCCGAGCGCTTGCGCGAGCACCTCGGTGTGGAGAAATGGTCGCTATTCGGTCAATCCTTCGGCGGCTTTTGCATTACCGCCTACCTGTCCCAAGCCCCTGACCGCGTCGAGCATGCCTTCTTTACCGGCGGTATCCCCACGCTGCAGGGCGCGGACGATCTCTACCGCGCCACTTTCAGCAAGCTCAAGTCCCGCCAGCAGCGTTTCTACCACGAGTTCCCATGGGCTCAAAGTCGCATCGAAGAGATCATTTCCCACCTAGACAATTCGGACGAGCGCCTTCCCACCGGTGAGCGCCTGTCCTCGCTGCGTTTTCGCACCATCGGCATCGAGCTCGGCCGCGGCACCGGCTTCGATTCGCTGGCCTATCTGCTGGAAGAGCCCTTCCGCACCGTGGCGGGGGAGAAGCGGCTGCGCGGCGATTTCTTGGCGGACGTCGGCCAGCGCGTGAGCTTTGCAGACGGGCCGCTGTATGCCGCCATCCATGAATCCATCTACGGTGGTGCCGGTGGCCAGGCCGCTACAAACTGGGCGGCGCACCGCGTGCGCGAGGAGTTCCCCGAGTTTGCTGAGTCCGGTACGTGGCTGACCGGCGAGCACATCTTTCCCTGGCAGTTCGACGAGGACCCAGCTTTGCATGCGTTTGCCGACGCCGCCCATGGCCTTGCCCACCACGAATTCTCCCCGCCCTATGCGTTGGGCGAGGTGCCGACTACGGCCGCGGCCATTTACGTCGATGATATTTTCGTCCCGCTCGAGGAGTCCTTGGCTACGGCCGCGCACCTGGGAGACCTGCGGCCGTGGATTAACAATGAATTCCAGCACAACGGCATCCGCGAGGACGGTGCGGCCATCCTGGGCAGGCTCTTTTCGCTTATCGACGATCACTAGCATTTCACTTTTTCCTATGCGAAAATACTAGTGACCAATACGATTTTTAGGGAGAAGCAATGATCGCAACTATGGTTGTAGTCCTCATCGTGCTGATTATCCTGGGCACCCTTTTTGATGGCTATTTCATCGTCCGCACCCGGGAAGCCGCCATCTTGGAGCGCCTAGGCAAGTTTCAGAAGGTGGCGCATGCCGGCCTGCACTTTAAGCTGCCGTGGGTGGACCGTGTGCGCGATAAGATTTCGCTGCAGGTGCGCCAGCTGGATGTCATGGTAGAGACCAAGACGAAGGATAATGTCTTTGTCCAAATCCCGGTAGCGGTGCAATACGAGGTAGTCGAAGGCCGCGAGCGCGAGGC
>ERZ1031327.34-NODE-34-length-29874-cov-32.863141_pt1 | contig 29874 bp, 28 predicted proteins | sample MGYA00518211_ERZ1031327 | MGnify/ENA primary metagenome ERZ1031327 (study PRJEB33718, sample SAMN03159839) | human skin metagenome | collected 2014-02-25 | study: EMG produced TPA metagenomics assembly of the PRJNA266117 data set (Human skin bacterial metagenome...
TGACCGGCGGAACGGGCCCCAGAATTCGGGGCGGACTTCGAGGCAGACATAGCCACCATTGTGCCACTGGGATGGCCGCTGTTTGCAATTGGTGGGCGGCACTCGGTGGCCCGAATTAGCGGGCGAGTATCAGTTTGCGCCGAAGATGCGCGCCACCGCCCGGCGGTCTATCTTGCCTGGCCCGGCCGTGGGAAATTCCGCGAGGCGCTTGATGTCTTTCGGTATCTGCCAGCGGGGAAGCTCAGCGTCCTCGAGGGCTTCGAGGATATCGCCGATATCGGCCCAGCCGGTATACGCCGCCATGATGGCCTGGCCGAGCCGCGGGTGCGGCACGCCGACGACACAGGCATGGTCCACGCCTTTAACCTTGAGGATTTCGGTTTCCAGTGCCTCTGGGTGCAGCTTGAGGCCACCGGAGTCGATGACATTATCTAGCCGGCCGGTGACGGTGAGGGTGCCGGAGTCGATGAAGCCACCGTCGGAAGTGGCGAACCAGCCAGACTCGCGGAAGGCTTCGTGTTCGGGCGCGTTGCGGTAGCCATGGGCGATGGTGGGCCCGCCCAAGAGGATGCGGCCGTCCTGGACGCGGACCTGCGCGCCGGGGATGGGCCGGCCATCGTAGACGCAGCCGCCCGCAGTTTCCGAGGATCCGTACGTCGCCACCACCGCAATGCCCAAATCCTCAGCCGCCGCCCGCAGGCGCGGGTTGATGGCCGCACCGCCGACCAGGATGGCATCGAAAGTGCGCAGCGCGTCGATCCCCTCGACCGAATCCATAGCCTTGGCTAGCTGCAGCGGGGTGAGCGCGGTATAGGTGCGGTCCCCGGTGCGGTCGAGCTCTGCGGCCGCGCGGGCGAAGGTGGGAATATCGAACCCCTCGCTGAGATCCATGCATAGCGGGTCGACGCCCGCTACCAGCGAGCGCACCAGCACCTGGATGCCGGCGATGTGGTGGGCCGGCATGGCCAGCAGCCACTGTCCGGTGCCGTCGAGCACCTGGTGGGTGGCGTCCGCGCTGGCCACCAGGTTTGCCGGGGTGAGCTGCGCGCCCTTCGGGGTGCCGGTGGAACCAGAAGTGGACATCACGAGCGCGATATCGGGATCGATGGGCTCGCCGGCGCGTTGGGTATTGCGCAGGAGGGTGGCGCGGGTGGCGTCGGCAAGCGGGAGCGGTAAAAAGCAGGCCTGCCCGGCGATGGCGGCCTCCAAGTCCGGGAGGATAGCGGCCGGGGCGTGGGGGTCAACCGGGAGCGGGGAGAGGATAGTCACGGCCGTCGAGTTTAGCTGTCAAAGGGACGGGTTTCGTTCTTTTCCGCCTTGCGTATGCCGCGCAGCAACACAATGCGCCCGGCCACGAGCGCACCCGTGGCAACGACGGCAATGCCGATACAAAAAGCGATAAGCATTAGTAGTAGTACGGGAAGCTATCCCAGTTGGGCTCGCGCTTTTCCAGGAAGGACTCCTTGCCCTCGACGGCCTCGTCGGTCATATAGGCCAAGCGGGTGGCCTCGCCGGCAAAGACCTGCTGGCCCATGAGTCCATCATCGGTGAGGTTGAAGGCAAACTTCAGCATGCGCTGGGCGGTGGGGGATTTCATATTAATCTCCTGGCCCATGCGGATGGCGGCGTCTTCAAGCTCGCCGTGGTCCGCGACCTCGTTGACCGCGCCCATTTCATACATGCGCTGGGCATCGTAGGTCCGGCCCAAGAAGAAGATCTCGCGGGCGAATTTCTGGCCCACCATCTTGGCCAGATACGCCGAGCCATAGCCGGCATCAAAAGATCCCACGTCCGCGTCCGTCTGCTTGAAGCGCGCCTCCTGGCGGGAGGCGACCGTCATATCACAGACCACGTGCAGCGAGTGTCCGCCGCCGGCGGCCCAACCATTGACCACGGCGATAACTACCTTGGGCATGGTGCGGATCAGGCGTTGGACCTCGAGGATGTGTAGGCGGCCGCCCTCCACCTTCTCGCGGGCGGTGTCCACGGTGGATTCATCCGCGGTGGAATCATCGTGGGCGTGCTCGGTGGCGTAGCGGTATCCGGAGCGGCCGCGAATGCGCTGGTCGCCGCCGGAACAAAACGCCCAGCCGCCGTCCTTTTCGGACGGGCCGTTGCCGGTGAGCAAAATCGTGCCCACATCCGGCGTGCGGCGGGCGTGATCCAGGGCGCGGTAGAGCTCGTCTACGGTATGTGGGCGAAACGCATTTCGTACCTCCGGGCGGTCGAAGGCGATGCGCACGATGCCGTTCTTGCGGCCCTCGCCGTTGAGCCGGTGATAGGTGATATCCGTCAGGTCTTCAAAACCTTCTACGCAATGCCACAATTCCGGACGGAACGGATTATCGGTGCTGTATTTTCTCTGCTCGCTCATAACGGCCAGCTTAGTGGCAAAAGAAGAATAGTCCCCATTCCCAACCCTCACCCACACACACTGCCCAGCAGGCTGGTAATAATCAATGCGCGATACTGCGAGGTTTTGCCCCGCACAATACCCGTGTACGCCATACCAGCGCGGTACTCCATGCCATGGGGAGACTCGAACTCCCCGCCCCTTAAAGCGCTAAAGGGGGCCTGCATTCCCTGAACTTTCCCCTCCAGGGTGGGGGCCTGCTCGCTGCAGGCGTGTGGGCTACCATCGCGCGCCTTTAGGTAGCTCGCGATATGACTATCCGTTTTTCAGTTCGGTATTCCAGTTCAGCTGCTGGATGCGGGTATCCAGCTCGCGGTACTGCTTAGACAGATCATCGACGCGCTTGCGCAGCTCCGCCACTGGGATGGTGGAGACAAACTTAATTTCGCTGCGGGAATAACGATCCGAGCGCGTGCCCGCCCGCTGCGCCAGGTCGTGGTAGATGCGACGCTTGCGCAAGAGGCCGTCGCGAAGCGCGAGGGCTTCCATCAGGTTCCTCTTCTCATCAAAAGCGGTGGCGATATTCGTCGCATTAATGGCCTGCACCAGCTCATCGATGCGCCCGGCCACGCCGTCGAGCTCGCGCAGCAGCTCCTGCGGATCCTCATCCGGGGTATCGCCCTCCTGCACGCGGGCCACGGTGAGCAGCCGCTCGTGCAGGCTATTGAGGCGCTCCTGTGCCTGGGCGCGCTCCGCCAATGCCTCAGCTAGCAGCATAATTCCTCCTTTATTGGTATAGGTTCCCAAAATAGCGCAGAGCGGGGGAGGGGTCAATGAAAACTAGCTGATAAACATAAACGCGAAAAGCGTGTTAAGTACTGTCGCTACTATCATTGGTACGGCGGTACGCTTTACCAGACGAATCGGATTGACATCGATAGCTCCAGCTACGATAAGGATGGCGGCATTGACCGGCGAGACTTGTCGCATGAGGTTGGAGGTGCCCCAGATAGCGGTGAGCATCTGCGGTGCATGGATGGAGGTCTGGGAAGCCAGATTGGGAACGACCTCTGAAAAGGCGAAATAGGGAGCGGTGCCGGAGCCGGTGAGCGCAGCCATGGCGGCGGTAGCGGCTACGAAGATGAGAACAATAAACACGGCCGCGCCAGAGGAGCCTTCGGCGGTTGATATGAGCATATCGATTACGCCCATTTGAGTGATGCCTTCTACTAGGACTGCGGCGGCAACAAGGAGCGCAACCACACCGGCGGCGCCTTCGCCCATACCTTTGAAGAAGCCAGCGGCGGAGTCGATGGCACCGGTGATGGTGCGATGACGGATAGATTCGATGATCATCGCGATGAAGAGAGAGACTACCGTGACAGGCAGAATTCCAGCCTCGAAAGAGAGTACGCCGACTCGCTCGAGGACAGCAGAGACCACGATTAGGAGCAATGGCAACAATGGCAATATGGCGTAGTAGCCAGGAAGGGTGGCGGCGCGGGCAATGGATTGTTCCGTGGCAGCATCGGTTAGCGCAGCATCCGCGGACTCGGAAGATTCCTCCTGTTTATCACAATGGCGCTGCCACCACATGTGTACGAAAGCCGTGACGAGGAGGGTAGGAACCGTAGCATAAGCAACTGAACCGTAAACAAATTCGGTTACGGTCATATCTGTTAGATCCGCGCCTTGGATGAGTCCAGCTTCCAGCGGGGTGGGCATGATGGTGGATGAAGTGACCACTATGGCAGCCACAGTCAGGGGTGTGAGGCCTGCAGCGATTAGTGCGGGCAGGAGGGTAGCTACTAAAAGTAGTGATAACGCAGCGGCTGAGGGGATCACGAGTGAGAGCAAACTGCCCAAAATGAAGCCGACTGGTACCAACCAATACGAGCCTTTAAATCGTTTGAGTGGTGACGATAAGACAACGACGGTCTTTGCGTCTGCACCGATGTGGCGCATGTACGAGACAAATCCAAATAGCACCATAATGGCCATGCCGATGCCTGAGAAACGCTCTTTAAACAGGGCATCAATGACAAGGAGTTGATCATAGAAGGAATTACCGGTCGCTTCGATTTCCGTGGTGCGAAACTCCGCACGACCGATGAGTGCTGCGAGCATTAGAAGTATTACGCCTGCCGCGAAGATGGCAGTGGCCGCGTGAACTTTTTTATAGATGAGATAAACCACCGCAGCTATCGCTAACAGGGAAATTAGGAGGTAGAGCATAGTAGGAACGTAGCACCACCAAGACCTTTCTTCTAGATGAAAGCTACCATGAAGACCATGCATATCGATGACGTCCTCGACCGCGCTCACGTAGTCTCCCTCCCACTCGCCGTGCGTTTCCGCGGCATCACCACCAGGGAGGCCCTGCTTATCGATGGCCCGGCCGGCTGGGGCGAATTCGCGCCCTTCCTGGAATACGGACCGGCCGAGTCCGCCGCTTGGCTACGCGCCGGGCTCGAGGCCGCATACGAGGGCTTCCCGGAGCCGGTGCGCGATTCCATCGAGGTCAACGCCACCATCCCGGCCGTGCCCGCCAGCGAGGTCCCGGCCGTGGTGGAGCGCTATCCCGGCTGCCGCACCTTCAAAATCAAGGTGGCGGAAAAGGACCACACGCTTGCCGACGACGCCGCTCGCGTCCGCGCCGTCCGCGACGCCGTCACCCAACGCGGCGAAATCCCTATCCTGCGCGTGGACGCCAATGGCGGTTGGAGCGTCGATGAGGCGGTCGAGGCCGCGCAGATGATGATGCCGCTGGATTATATGGAACAGCCGTGTGCCACCACTGAGGAGCTCGCCCAGGTCCGTGGCCGCCTTATGCGCGCTGGCCTCTTTGTGCGCGTCGCCGCCGATGAATCCATTCGCAAGGTCGCGGACCCTTTTCGCGTTGCTGAGCTGCAGGCAGCAGACGTCGCCGTGGTCAAGCCCGCCCCGCTTGGCGGCGTGCGCCGCGTCCTCGAGGTGGCCCAGCACCTGCGTCAGCGTCATATGGATATCACGGTAGCCTCCGCGCTCGATACCTCCATTGGCATCAATATGGGCCTTGCGGCCGTCGCTGCGCTCCCGCGCATTTACGACGACGAGGACATCGACGTCACCCCGGCCGCCGCCGGTCTTGCCACCGGCTCCCTTTTCGAAGAAGACGTCACCGCCCCGCGCCCGCTTATCGACGGCCATCTTTCCGCCGATATCCTCACCCCCGACCCAGACCGCCTCGCTGCGCTCGCCGCGCCCGCCGACCGCCGCGACTGGTGGTTCGACCGCCTTCGCGCCTGCTGGCAGCACCTTGCTAAATAGGGTCTAAAGCAAGCTTTGGTGAAACCTCCACACTGGAGCAGTCAATGCTCGCTGTCCAGCCCGCCACCTGTGCGTACGCTAGAGGACATGTCTACTATCAAGGTCCGCGATGCCCACCTGCACAATCTGCGCAACGTCGACGTCGATATGCCCCGCGGTAAGCTCGTCGCGGTCACGGGAGTGTCTGGTTCGGGCAAGTCTTCGCTGGCATTCGGCACGATTCACGGCGAGGGCCAGCGTCGCTACCTCGAATCAGTAGCACCCTTCGCCCGCCGCCTCATTAGCTCGGCCGTCGACCCGCAGGTCAGCCAGGTGGAGGGCCTGCCACCGACGGTCGCGCTGCAGCAATCTACCTCCGGCGGCGGTGCGCGCTCCACGGTCGGCACGGTCTCCGCGCTTTCGAATAGCGTGCGCCTGCTCTATTCGCGCGCCGGTGATAACCCGGAGGGCCTGTACTCGGATTCTTTCTCACCCAATACCCCGGAGGGCATGTGCCCGCAGTGCCACGGCACCGGCGTGGTGCATGAGCCCACCGAGGAGTCCATGGTCCCAGATCCCACCCTCTCCATCGAGGAAGGCGCCATTCAAGCATGGCCCGGTGCGTGGGCCGGCAAGAATTTCCACGACATCTTGATGAACTTGGGTTATGACCTGGATTCGCCGTGGCAGGACCTGCCACAAGAGGACCGCGACTGGATCCTTTTTACCGAAGAGCGCCCCGTTGTCACGGTCAAACCTCTGCGCGGCAAGGACCAGATTCAGCGCAATTACGAGGGCACGTGGCGCTCGGTGGCTAGCTACTTGAATAAGACGCTGGCGGAGACCCAATCGGATACGCTGCGCAAGCGCACTCTGTCCTATATGGAATCCCGTGAGTGCGAGACCTGTGGCGGCCGCCGCCTCAACCCGGCCGCACTAAAGGTGACCTATGCGGGCATGCCCATCGATGAGCTGGGCGCGCTGCCGCTGGATAGGGTTCACGCGGTGCTCAGCAAGCAAAACCCGGAGGAGAACTCGGCCGAGGATTTGCTGCTCAAACAGATTCTTCCCGCCTTGACCTCGGCGCTTGAGCTCGGCTTGGCCCACCTGAGTTTGGATCGGCCGACGCAGAGCCTGTCCGGCGGCGAGATGCAGCGCATCCGTTTGGCGGCGCAGCTGCGCTCTGGTCTCTTCGGCGTGGCCTATGTGCTCGACGAGCCATCGGCCGGCCTGCACCCAGATGAGCGCGACGCGGTTATGGAGATGTGCCGCCGCTTCATCGCGGCCGGCAACTCCGTGCTTTTGGTGGAGCATGACATGGATCTGGTCGCGCAGGCGGATTGGCTCGTTGACGTCGGCCCGCTGGCCGGCGAGCGCGGCGGCAACGTCGTTTATTCGGGCCCGGTCTCAGATTACGACGCGGATACCCCCACCGCCCGCGCCTTGTCCAACCGCACGCTCGTGCTTGCCGACGACCTCCGTACCCCTTCCTCCCCCCTCGCCCTCCACGGCATCAACGCACGCAGCATCAACAACTTGGATGTGGACTTCGGCTTAGGCCAATTCACGGCAGTCGCCGGTGTCTCCGGCTCGGGCAAGTCCACTCTAGTCAGCACGGTGCTCGCCGGCCTACTGCGCCAATCCGCTACGGCCGTTTCCGACGAGGAGGAAGCCGAAGAACAAGGCTGGTCCGTCAGGAGCGCGGAGGGCTTTGACCAGGTCAAGCGCGTCGTGCAGATTACCCAAAAGCCCATCGGCCGCACCCCGCGCTCCACGCTGGCGACCTATACCGGGCTTTTCGATAATGTCCGCAAGCTCTTCGCCTCCACCGACGAGGCCAAGCAACGCAAGTGGACGGTCTCGCGCTTTTCTTACAACGTGAAGCAAGGCCAGTGCCCCACCTGCGGCGGCGCGGGCAAGATCGAGGTGGAGCTGGTCTTCTTGCCGGGCTCGTACACCACCTGCCCAGAGTGCGGCGGCGCCCGCTTCAACGACGAGACCCTCGAGGTGACCTGGCAGGGTCGCACCATCGCGGATATTTTGGAGCTCACCGTCGACGAAGCAGCAGAGGTCTTCGCCGAAGAGGACAAGATTTACCGCGCCATCGCCACACTGCAGGCCGTCGGCCTGGGCTATCTCCGCCTCGGCCAAGGCGCGCCTGAGCTCTCCGGCGGCGAGGCCCAGCGCATTAAGCTGGCCACGGAGCTGCAGCGCTCCCGAAACTCCCGCCGCGGCCACACGGTCTACTTGTTGGATGAGCCCACCACGGGCCTGCACCCGGCTGATATCGACTTACTCAATACCGAGCTGCACAAGTTGGTGGATGCGGGACATACGGTGGTCGTCGTCGAGCATGATCTTTCGGTGATGGCGAATGCGGATCGGATCATTGAGATGGGCCCAGGCGCCGGTGAAGACGGCGGTCAGGTCATTGCGGATGCCACCCCGGCGCAGCTAGCCAAGGAAAATACCGCCACCGGCCGCGCCTTGCGCGAGCGGCAGGAGAACTAAGCGGCCAGCATCATCTGCCCGTAAGCTATCGGAGAACTCTCTGGGATCTCACAGCCAAATGGGGTAGAGGTAGAATGTATGACTACTAAAGGCCCTCAAGGCGGAAACCATGGCGATAATAATGAAACCCGCAGCTGGTCCAGCCCGGCGGATGATGCCACGCGCCAGATAGGCCGCGTGCCCGATAAAGCCGCTGCTCCCAGCCGTAACCAGCAGCGCCGCGAGCACCCCAAGCAGTACTTCCCGGGCGAGCAGCAGCCGCAGAATGAGACTCGTCAATTCGATGCTGCCGGTGACTACCAGCAAGGCTACGGCCAGAGCTACCAGCCACAGGGCGGTCAGAGGCAGGGGCAGGCCTACGGTCAGCAATATAACCAGCAGTACGCGCAGCAGCCAGAATACGAGCCGGTCCCGTCGGACTATGACCCAGACCAGCCGGAGAAGCGCAAGAAGAAGGGAAGCGGAGGCGGCGCCATTGCTGGCGTCTTTGCAGCCATCGCTGTGCTTGCTGTCTTGGCTGCGGCCGTGCTGTTTTTCCTGTGGCGCAACGCTGCGGACGAGGCAGATAAGCCGGATCCAGAGCCGGTGACGGAGACGCTGACAACGGAAGTGCCCACCACCGTGACACAGACCGATGAGCCGGATACGCAGGATGAGAATTCCAATAAGCTGCCAAAGCTGCCGGACTTCCAGAATGACCTGCCTTCCGATATCCCGACCGAGCTGCCGCCCGAGGTGCAAGACCAGCTGGATAGTGGCAGCGACGTGAACATAGAGGACCTCCTCAACGATCTCTTGGGCGGCGGCGAGCAGCCGGCCGACCAGCAGGGCGCTTAGAACTAGGCACCAAGCACCTGCCCGGTAAGGGAAATGGTGCGCGGGGAGGTAAAATCGGGCGGCATGAATGAATCGATGCAGTTGGCTGAGAAGGTAGCCGCCCAGCTGGCCCGGCACCTTACGGATGTGGTCCTGTGCCCCGGCTCGCGCAACGCACCACTTTCGCTGGCCCTGTTGGCCCGCGATGATATCCGCGTACACACCCGCCTCGACGAGCGCGGGGGAGCGTTTACCGCCTTGGGCATGGCGCGGGTGCAGCGCCGCCACGTGGGCGTGGTGATGACCTCGGGAACTGCGGTGGCCAATACCTTGCCGGCCGTGGTGGAGGCGCATTATTCCCATACGCCGCTGGCCATTATCAGCGCGGATCGGCCGGAACGTTTGGTGGGTACGGGGGCTTCCCAGACCATCGAGCAGCAAGGCATCTTTGGCGTCTATGCGGAGACCACCCAGGTCACCGGTGTGGACGATATCGCGGCGATGGCTCAGCGCTTCCGCGAGGAGCTGCAGGTACACATCAACGTGGCTTTTGATGCCCCGCTTGTCGATGCCACTTTGCCCGCCCACACCTCAGGCGACGGCGCGCGCGAGTCAGCACCGAAATTTGTCGACCACGGCGAGGTGGCCGTGGACTTGAGCAAGAACACTTTGGTTATCGCCGGCGATGAGGCCTGGGAGGTAGAGGGCCTGCAGGATGTGCCGACCATCGCGGAGCCGAGCGCGCCGGGCCCGTACCATCCGGTGCATCCAGCGGCGGCGCATATCTTCCGCAAAGCGCAGGTCTCCGCGAATGACTATGTGGTCAATACCAAGGTCGAGCAGGTCATCGTCGTGGGGCACCCAACGCTGCACCGCAGCGTGCTGGCGCTGATGAATGATCCGGATATTGAGCTGGTGGTGCTCTCTCGCACCAAGGACTTCACCAACCAGCGCGGCGAAGACGCCCGGCTCGGCACTACCGTCAAGGTCACCGGCGAGCCGAGCCGCGAGTGGATGAAGATCTGCGAGGGCGCAACCGATATGGCCGGGCAAGCTGTGCGCGAGACCCTCGAGGATGAGGAACTGGGATTTACCGGGCTGCATGTCGCGGCCGCGGTGGGCGATACGCTCGCCGTCAACGACACCCTGGTGCTGGGAGCCTCGAACCCAGTGCGCGATGCAGCCTTGGTAGGCCTGCCCTTCGACGGTGTCGATACGTACTCACCGCGCGGGGTAGCTGGCATTGACGGAACCATCGCCCAGGCCATCGGCATTTCCCTGGCCACGCAATCGCTGGATCCCACCAACTGGCGCGCCCCACGAGTTATGGCGCTCATGGGAGATGTCACCTTTTTGCACGATGCTAATAGCCTGCTCATCCCAGAAGACCAACCGCGGCCGGAAAACCTCACCATCGTGGTGGCCAATGACAACGGCGGCGGTATCTTCGAGACCCTCGAGCAGGGTGCCGATGCGCTGCGCGAGTCCTTCGAGCCGGCGTTTGGAACGCCGCATGGGGTGGACGTCGGCAAGCTGGCAGAAGCCTATGAGGCAGACTACCGCGAAGTTACCACCCCGCAGGAGCTGCTGGATACGTTGGCGGAGCTGAAGGAATACTCCACCGGTATTTCCGTCGTGGAGGCAAAAACCACCCGTGCTACGCGCCGGGCGCTCAATGAAAAGCTCACCGCAAAGGTGGGCCAGTAAGTGGCTCCGCCGCAGCATAAGCCGCACGCGGCCGTGGTTCCGCGCTATACGCCCACGGTCTATCGCCGCCGCCTGCACCAGCTGACGCTGGCGCTGTATCTGGCCGCGCTGGTGGGTGTGGTGGGCATGGTCATCGGGCCGGCGCTGAATGACCACGCCATCGCCAGCCACCCCGCGCGCGCTTTGGCCACGGTCAAGGATGTGGGCATGCTGCGCACTACGGTGGATTTCCAAGACAGTGAAGGGATTTACCACACCCCACAGCACGGGCTGCTCTATCCCAGTGGGCTGGGCGAGGGCCAGCAGGTGTGGGTGCAATACGCCCAGGACAACCCCGACCTAGTAAAAGTGGAGGGCCGCGAATGGACGCTGGCCATCATACCGGCGCTCTCGGTAGGGGTGGTTGCCACGCTCATCGCGGCCGTGATGTGGAAGCTGATTAGCTTCTTAACCCGCCGCGCGGAGAAATAATTAACCAAGATTTTCCGCTGGCTTCACCATAAACTTAAGAAAATGGGCCATGATGGTGGCATGCGTGTTGCGATCGTGGCTGAATCCTTCCTCCCCAATGTCAACGGTGTGACCAACTCCGTGCTGCGGGTTTTAGAGCACCTGCACGAGACTGGCCAAGAGGCGATCGTCATCGCGCCGGGTGCCCGTGAGGGACAAGAAGAAATCCCGGACTACCTAGGGTTCCCCATCTACCGTGTGCCCACCGTGCGCGTGCCGCTGGTGGACTCGTTGCCGGTGGGCGTTCCCACCACGGCGGTGGATGAGGCTCTGCGCGATTTCAAGCCGGATATCATCCATCTAGCCAGCCCCTTCGTACTTGGCGCGGCAGGCGCCTTCTCCGCCCGTCAGCAACGTGTGCCGGCTGTGGCGCTGTACCAGACCGATGTTGCCGGCTTTGCCACCAAGTACCATGCTTCCGCGCTGGCCTATGGCGTGTGGGAGTGGTTGCGCACGATTCATAACTCTTGCCAGATGACCCTGGCGCCGTCCTCGCTGACCATCCGGGATCTAGAAAAGCACCACATTAAGAATGTGCGCCATTGGGGCCGCGGCGTGAACGCGGAACTTTTCCACCCGTCTAAGCGCTCTGACGAGCTGCGCCGCAGCTGGGATCCGAGCGGCACCAAGAATGTGGTTGGATTCGTCGGCCGACTCGCCGCGGAAAAGGGCGTGCACCGGCTATCGGCACTCAACGGCCGCGAGGATATCCAGCTGGTCATCGTGGGTGATGGGCCGGAGCGGCCGCTATTGGAGGCCCAGCTTCCCAGCGCCGTCTTTACCGGCGCCCTCTCCGGCGAGGAACTCGCAGCGGCCTATGCCTCTTTGGATGTCTTCGTCCACGCCGGCGAGTTCGAGACCTTCTGCCAGTCCATTCAAGAGGCGCAGGCCTCCGGCGTGCCAACCATTGGGCCGCGTGCCGGTGGCCCAGTAGACCTCATCGAGGAAGGCTACAACGGGCTGCTTTTGGACGTGAAGACCTTTGTGGAAGACCTTCCCAACGCGGTGGATGCTCTGCTTAATCCGGAGATTCACCAAGAGATGCGGGACAATGCCCGCGAGTCCATTTCTTCCAAGACGTGGAAGGCGCTGTGCGAGCAGCTTATGGGCTATTACGAAGAGGTATTGGAGGATACCCGCCGGGTGCCGCTGACCATTCTGGGCCAGCGTCCCGAGCTGCCGCGGTGGGCGGCTCGTGCCCTTGGTGCCCGCGTGGCCTAGACTGATCATTTGTGTCTAAGGCAGATCTGGATAAAAAGCCCTTCGATGTGGCGCGCATGTTTGACGCCGTGGGCGAGAAGTACGACCTCACCAATACCGTGCTGTCCTTCGGGCAGGACGCGTATTGGCGCAAGCGCACACGCGAGCGGCTAAACCTACAGCCGGGGGAGAAGGTTCTCGATCTCGCTGCCGGTACCGCCGTGTCCACCGTGGAACTATCCAAGTCCGGTGCGTGGTGTGTGGCGTGTGATTTCTCCCGCGGCATGCTGGCCGCCGGCAGTGAGCGCGACGTGCCTAAGGTGGCTGGCGATGGCATGAAGCTGCCTTTTGCGGATAATACTTTTGATGCGGTGACCATCTCTTATGGCCTGCGCAATATCCACGATTATGAGCTCGGTCTGCGCGAGATGGCGCGCGTCACCAAGCCGGGTGGGCGCCTTGCAGTGGCGGAATTTTCCACCCCGGTGATCCCGATTTTTGGCACCGTGTACAAGGAATACTTGATGCGCCTGCTCCCGCCGGTAGCGCGCGTGGTCTCCTCTAATCCAGATGCTTATATCTACCTCGCGGAGTCCATCCGCGCGTGGCCGGGCCAGGAAGAGCTCGCGGCGGTAATCAATCGCAATGGTTGGGCCGAGGCCGGCTGGCAGAACCTCACCTTTGGCATTGTGGCGCTGCATTCAGCGGTGAAACCGGCCTAAGCTGCGGTCGAATCCCAGAGGGGAGTATCGCGGCGGAGGGAGGAGACGGTGCGGCCGGCGGCGCGCCAGGTGCGCGCGATGAGGTCGTGGTCATCATCAGTAATGAGATTGCCCATCAGGCGCGCGGCGGCGGGCATCAGCATGCGGCCGATAGGCCCGCGCAGGGCGAGTGGTCCGGCCAGCGGTAGGAACTGCGGGTAGGTCAAAAGGCGTGCGGCCGTGCGGGCTAGGAGGAAGGATTCGCCGTAGTGCTCGCGCAGGACGGCCGGCCAGGCCAGAGTGAAATCCTTCGGGCCGAGCAGATCTACGGCCAGTGCGGCCGTTTCCAAGCCATAATCGATACCCTCGCCGTTGAGGGGGTTGATGCAGGCGGCGGCATCGCCAATGATCATCCAATTGGCGCCAGCCACGTTGGACACCGCGCCGCCCATGGGCAGCAGGGCAGAGGTAACCTGCTCGATGTCCCCGAGGCCCCACTCGGGGCGCTGTTGGGCGGCGTAAAATTCGAGCAGCTTCTTGGTGTTGATCTTGGCGGGGCGTTGTGCTGTTGAGAGAGCACCGAGGCCGATGTTGACCTGGGCTAGCTCGGGGCCGAGCGGGAAGATCCAACCGTAGCCGGGCTGTACCTCGCCTTCTTCGTCCTTGAGCTCAACGTGGGAGTGCATCCAGGCCTCATCGGCGTGCGTAGAGGAAGCATAGGAGCGTGCGGCGATGCCATAGACCTCTTCGCGGTGCCAGGTGCGGCCGAGCTTCTTGCCAAAGGTAGAGCGCACGCCATCGGCCACGATGACCCACTTGGCATGTACAGTGGCCTCGCCCACGCGGAAGGAAGTCACGCGGTTTCCCTCCATTACCGGATCGGTGGCGGGGGTGCCGGTGAGGAGGGTGGCGCCGGCGGTGCGGGCGGCGTCGGCAAGCAGGGCATCGAAGCGAAAGCGCGGCAGGGCCGTTCCGACCTGGGAAGGGTAGGTCTCTGGCCAGGGCGCGGTAATGGAACCGCCGTAGCCGTGCAGCTTTAAGCCGCGATTGCGGTAGGAGGCGTTGACCGCAAGACCCAGCTCATCGAGCTGGTGCATCGCGCGCGGGGTGAGCCCGTCGCCGCAGGTTTTATCGCGGGGAAATGTCGCGGAATCAATAAGGAGGGTGTCATAACCGGCGCGTGCGGCATGAATCGCGGCGGCGGCTCCGGACGGCCCAGCGCCAATGATGGCGACCTCGACATAGGTTTGGGAATCGATCTGCTCCGACATGAGGACTATCATCGCATGAGTTCGACCCCTCGAGTGTGTTTAGGGGCGCAGTTTGGACTACGGTAGGTAATCGATTATCTCTGGCTTTTAGTTGCAAGGAACACTATTTAATGACTCACGGTCAATCGCATGCCACGCACGTGGATCTTGGTGATCCGCAGCTCAATGAGCGCATTGGTGCGGGCATGAAAGCAGTAGAAGACAAGCTGCGCAGTGAAATCGACCGCGGCCAGGACTTCTTAAAGGATAAGGTCAGCCACCTGTCTAAGGCCGGTGGCAAGCGCTTTCGCCCGATGATGGCGCTGCTGGCCTCCGAGTATGGTCCGCGGCCGGGCTGCGAAGAGGTTATTAAGGCCGCCACCGTTGTAGAAATGGTGCACGTGGCCACCCTTTATCATGACGATGTCATGGATGAGGCGGACCGCCGCCGTGGCGTGGAGTCTGCCAATTCTCGGTGGAATAACTCCGTGGCCATCCTCGCCGGCGATGCGCTCTTGGCGCACGCGTCCCGCCTGATGAGCGAGCTGGATACCCACACTGTGGGCCACTTTGCCGATACCTTTGAGGAGCTCGTCACCGGCCAGATGCGCGAGACCATTGGCGCGGGTGAAGCCAATGCGGTGGAGCATTACACGGCAGTCATCCGTGAAAAGACCGCCGTGCTCATCGCTTCTGCGGGCTACCTGGGCGCCTACCATTCCGGCGCCCCGGCCGAGCACGCTGCGGCCTTGTACCGCATCGGTGGCGCCATCGGCATGATTTTCCAGATCGTTGATGATGTCATCGACATCTTCTCCGACCCGAAGGACTCCGGCAAGACCCCAGGCACGGACCTGCGCGAGGGCGTATTTACCCTCCCGGTGCTCTACGCCTTGGAGGAAGAGGGCGAAGTGGGCGATAAGCTGCGTGAGCTCCTTACCGGTCCGCTGCATTCTGATGCCGAGGTGGAGCGTGCCATCGAGCTTCTGCGCCAGTCTGGCGGCCGCGACAAGGCGTTAAAAGACATCAATGCCTACCTGCGCACGGTAGAAGAACAGCTTGCCGTGCTCCCAGAGAATGCGGCCAGCCAGGCCCTGCGCCAACTGGCGGATTACACGGTGCGCCGCGTGGGCTAGCTGCTTGGCGTCGCCCTCCTTTCCCGCCCATTCTTCCCCCATGCGCTGGCGATTTGTAGGTGGGAGGGTGGTTCGTAGTAAAGTACTTACTCGCACCACACAGTGCATGCCAGGTTGCCCGAGCGGCCAAAGGGAGCGGACTGTAAATCCGCCGGCATTGCCTTCAGAAGTTCGAATCTTCTACCTGGCACAGAATGAACCCCCGCAAACAAAAGCTTGCGGGGGTTCAAGCGTACCTGCAGCTGTGAGGCGGGATCTACTGGCTGGGTTCCTGGGCGTGGGAGCTTTTAGCCTTGTGCCGCACCGCATAGGCACTAGCGAGGAAAACAACTAAGAAAACCCCAGCGATCTTGAAGTAGAAAAGCCATTTCCGAGCCTGCGAGAAATGTCTGGCAATGAGGTGGAATCCGATTCAGCTAGGGCCTTGGCAACGTACATCGCATTCAAACCGCCGATGAAGTAGCCGAGGCAGAACAAAAATAAAATAACGGCCGTAATCATTAGCAAAACTGCTAAGGATGCATGGTGGGACATTGTTCTCATCTAACTCCTCTCATCGCGGCTTAAAGGACCAGCAAAGTACGCCTTTCTAAGGCGCTTTGTACTAGCAGGTTTGCTCTCCTGTCTTATCATCCCTCACGGGCTGCCATCAGAGGTCTTCACGAAGTCCGCCTGGTCGGCTGCGGCGGCTTGCCAGGCGAGGACAATGGGGCGCCGGAAAGAGCGGCGGGCTCGATGATGATCTTGACACCTTACCGGGGGTAGCATCGCGTGGGCCGGGAAACGCACGCGGGGTAGAGGTCTTTGGTGGAACGCTCTGTATGTGAGTGGCCGCCCTTTGTCCTGCATGATCTCTGCGCCTTTGGGGGTCGCCGCCGCAGGTGGGAGGAGCCGGCGCTGCCAAGATCCGCCAGGGTGGAACCTAGGGGCGGGGTGGCGGTCACGCGAGCGTCCGCAAACGCAAAGCGCTTACACAGCTAGCTTATCCCTTTATCGGACTGCTCGCGCGGATCAGTAATGCTGATGGTGGCGAAGCCGGAGTTGTAATACAGCTTTGTGGCATCGCTGGATTGGCGATCCTCGTCATCCAACACGCCCTTCATTCAAGCACGTTTACATCGCGTAAAAAGAAGCTACTTGAGCTGTATATTTATGGGCTCTGACGTGGCGATTTGTGTAATACGTTTAAAGCGGGTTAGATTATTGGAGTCCGCAACGGAGAGCACAACGAAATAGCGATGTGTTCAACGCTAGGATGTGCCCCCTTAGCTCAGTCGGCAGAGCGTTTCCATGGTAAGGAAAAGGTCGACAGTTCGATTCTGTCAGGGGGCTCCATTCATGTTTGGAGGAAAATATTCCCCAAGGTGAATATGGCGGTGTAGCTCAGTGGTAGAGCAAGCGACTCATAATCGCTGTGTCGCGAGTTCAATTCTCGCCATCGCTACCGGGAAAGAAAGGCGCCCGTAGGGCGCTTTTTTATTACCGCGCTGAGGGCTTTGCTTGCCCCGCCTAGTTTCGGTTTCGAACTACGGCTCTGGTAAGGTCTTCAACGCTTGATGCTTAGGCATTGAGGAATAAAAGAATAGGGGCGTGGCGCAATTGGTAGCGCAACGGTCTCCAAAACCGTAGGTTGCAGGTTCGAGTCCTGTCGCCCCTGCATAGTGGACCCCGTCACTTGAGCTTTCAGGTGGCGGGGTTTCTGTATGCCATAAATTTCTTTGGATGAAGCGCGCCTGAATGTAGCCAAAGCCACGCCGCGCAAATGCCGTGGTCAGCTTTTCATGCTGTGCAAGTTTTGCTAGGGTTGACAAAGTTATGGAGGTGCGCTTTAAGCGCCCGATTAGTTTTAGTTCCCAAGGAGGGTTAGCTGTGAGCGATGAGCAGCAGCCGAAGAATTCGGGTGCACCGCGCCCGACCGGTAAGCGTCAGCTCTCTGGTGCGGCTACCACGTCCTCCGCTGACTACGCCGATAAGCACGTCGTCCGCGTAGAGGATAAGAACCACAATGACTCCCCAGGCGGCGGCGTAGCTGCTTTTCCTGGCGAGGTTGCAACCGAGATGAAGAAGGTGGTCTGGCCTACCGCTAAAGAGATGGTGCAGTACACCCTCATTACCTTTGCGTTCCTCATCGTCTTGACTGCTTTGGTCTGGGGCGTGGACACGCTGGCTGGCCTCGGAGTTGAGCAGGTTCTCTCTGATAAGTAAGATAGCTGCATAACCTTTTATCCCGCTGTTTCCGCTTCAAGGAACGGCGGGATACTTTTTGCCCATACGCGGGCGGGTAGGCTGGTCCTACACAACGCGCCGATGAATTTTTTGGAGTAAGAATCATGAGCGACGAGAACAACGTCGAAACCGTAGACACCTCCCTCGAAGAGGCTATGCAGTCCAATGTTCAGGAGCAGGCGGCAGAGCACGCAAACTTCGTAGAGGAAGCGCAGCAGGAGGATGCTGCCCCAGCCGCTCCAGCAGCAGACGAAGACGCCGCAGGCTCCACCAACGCTGACGCTGAGTCTGAGTCCGCAGAGACGGCCGAGGCTCCGGCGGCGGGCAATGCAGCTGAAACCGAGGGTGCAGCCGCAGAGTCCGGCGAGGAAGAGGAGTCTGAAGACGCCGCTTACCGCAAGCGCCTGCGCGCCTTTACCCGCGAGCTGAAGAAGCAGCCAGGCCAGTGGTACATCATCCAGTGCTACTCCGGCTACGAGAATAAGGTGAAGACCAACCTGGACATGCGCGCCCAGACCCTCGAGGTGGAGGATTCCATCTTCGAGGTCGTGGTTCCCATCGAGCAGGTACTGGAGAACAAGGACGGCAAGAAGAAGATTGTAAAGCGCAAGCTGCTGCCGGGCTACGTCCTAGTCCGCGCCGAGCTTAACGACGCCGCATGGTCCGTCATCCGCGAGACCCCTGGTGTGACCTCCTTCGTGGGCAACGAGGGCAACGCCACTCCGGTAAAGACGCGCGACGTGGCCAAGTTCCTGATGCCGAACGAGGCGCCATCCACCAAGGGTGATGCCGCCCCGAACCAGGCAGAAGGCGAGCAGGTTGTGGATATGCCGGAGAAGGAAGTAGCCAAGAAGTACGCGCATGACTTCGAGGTGGGCGAGGCCGTAACCATCCTTTCTGGTCCGCTGGCCGCCGTATCCGCCACCATTTCCGAGATCGACCCAGAGACCGGCAAAATGCAGGGCTTGGTATCCATCTTCGGCCGCGAGACCCCAGTGGAGCTGTCGCCGACCGAGATCGAGCGTATCTCCTAAAAGTGATTTTGTGCAGGGCGCACGGTGTTCTAGACTGGAACGCCGTGCGCCTTTGGCGTGCGTAGAAGAAAACGTTTCATCCTCCGGTGGCCCACTGAAGGTGAGCATCCGGACGGGATCCCGTTATTCATCGTGGCGGATATCCCGGTAACACAGGAAAGAGGTAATTCGATGGCTCCAAAGAAGAAGGTATCCGGCTTCATCAAGCTGCAGATCGAGGCAGGCGCCGCTAACCCGGCACCGCCAGTTGGCCCGGCACTGGGTGCCCATGGCGTCAACATCATGGAGTTCTGCAAGGCTTATAACGCCGCTACCGAGAACCAGCGTGGCAACGTGGTTCCGGTTGAGATCACCGTCTACGAGGACCGTTCCTTCGACTTCAAGCTGAAGACCCCGCCGGCAGCTAAGCTGCTGCTCAAGGCCGCTGGCATCAACAAGGGCTCCGGTGTCCCACACACCGACAAGGTCGGCTCTGTGTCCTGGGATCAGTGCAAGGAAATCGCAGAAACCAAGTTTGCGGACCTGAACGCACGTGACATCGAGAACGGCGCCCGCATCATCGCCGGTACCGCCCGCTCCATGGGCATCACCGTTGATGGCGCACCGGAGAAGTAAAAACTTTATGTGGTAGGGCCAGCTGCGGCCCGCCAAACACCACACCAATCCAGAAAAGGAATTGTTAAATGAGCACCAAGTCTAAGGCTTATAAGGCCGCTGCGGAACTGGTAGATAAGTCCCGCCTGTACCGTCCAATCGAGGCCACCAAGCTGGCCAAGGAGACTTCCTCCAAGAACTTCGACGCCACCGTTGACGTTGTCTTCCGCTTGGGCGTTGACCCGCGCAAGGCTGATCAGCTGGTTCGCGGCACCGTTTCCCTGCCTAATGGCACCGGTAAGGATGTCCGCGTTGCTGTCTTCGCTGAGGGCGAGAAGGCTACCGCCGCTCAGGAAGCTGGCGCTGACATCGTTGGCACCGCTGAACTGATCGAGCAGATCAACGAGGGCAACATCGACTTCGACGTTGCTATCGCTACCCCGGATCAGATGGCCAAGGTTGGCCGCGTTGCCCGCGTCTTGGGCCCGCGTGGTCTGATGCCGAACCCGAAGACCGGCACCGTTACCGCAGACGTTGCTAAGGCAATCTCTGAGGTTAAGGGCGGCAAGATCTCCTTCCGCGTTGATAAGGCTGCTAACCTGCATGCCATCATCGGTAAGGCTTCCTTCGATGCGGAGAAGCTGGCTGAGAACTACGGCGCACTCATGGATGAGATCCAGCGCCTGAAGCCATCTTCTGCAAAGGGCATCTACATCAAGCGCGCTACCATCTCCACCACCTCCGGCCCGGGCATCCCGGTTGACGCCTCCGTGGTCAAGGATTACACCGCGTAAGCAGTTCTAACGCACTGCGTTCAAAGTGAAAGGGCTTCGAGGATTGCCTCGAAGCCCTTTTTCTATGTCTTAGCCCGCCTGCAGCTACGCGGCGTCAATATCATCTGCTACCCATTCGCCGCGGTCGAGGTAGACGTTGCGCGCCAAAGGAATTTGGTGCGAAGCAGACTCGAGGATGTGCATGAAATATCCGGCTGTATTCGGAATGGCAAGGGTATCTCCTACGGCAATGCCATCCGGGAAGTCCAGTTCGCGGCGCATAATAACCTCGTCTTCAATACAGTAGGCGCCCACCACAAAGCCGGTGCGTGGCACGCGGTCTACTTCCCCTTCTGGTCCCGCAGTGGGGATAAGGAGGGGATCCAGAAGGATGTCATCGGCGGCCGTGCGGCACTGGGTGCGGTTTATCGCGGCACCGATAAGTGGCAGGCCATCGGAGCGCTCTTTTAAGAAGCTCACCTCGCTAAGGATGACACCGCAGCCATCGAGGAGGCTGCGGCCGGGCTCCAGATGCAGGGCGATATCGCGCTCGCGCAAGGCGTGGCCGGCTTGCCCGTAGCCGCTTACCTCGCCTGATAGCAGCAGGTCTAGCCACCCGCCGCGGGTAGGCTCCTGCCAGAAGGGATAGGTATTGGAGAGCGGATCCGATTTCCACGTGAACGGTTCACCGGTACCAGCGCGTTGGGAGGCGATGCGCTCGAGGTAGTTTTCCCACTGCTCGCGGGATTCGAGGTAGCTCATGGGCACCCCGCCGCCGATATCAATGAATCCCGCGGGCTGGCCTACTGCACGCAGGTGCTCGACTAACGAGATTGCCTCTGCAAGGGCGGCGCGCCTATCTGCCTCGCTATAGCCGTGTAGGTGGACGTGGACGCCGGCAATAAGGAGGCTTTCCGGCCACTCGACCTGCCGCCACGCACTGAGCTTTTCCCCGAAGCGTGTGGGCGGTAGGTGAGCTGGATCGGGGGCAAGGCGCGGCGCTACCCGGGCGGTGGTTCCTAAATCCTGCGCAATGACGGCGATGCGGGCGGACTCTGCGCGCGAATCACAAGAAATAGTCACGCCCTGCGAGACGGCCAGGCTGAGCAGGCTTTCGGTTTTGATAGCCGCGCTGAGGATAATGCGTTCCGGCGCTACCTCGCGGTTAAGGACCTGGCGCAGCTCGTTTTCACTGGCTACATCCACGCCGAGCCCGGCCTCGCGGGCGGCATCGACAAAGCACAGCGCCTTATTGGCTTTGCGCGCGAAAAATACCTGGGTCTTTACGCCGTGGGAAGCACCGGCATCCAGTAGCTCTTGGGCATTGTGGCGCAACGGTGCGGGATTGAGCGCATTGACCGGTGAGCCGTAGCGCGAGGTTAGCGCTGTGACCTGTTGCGGGCTCTCTATCAACTCGCGCATCCAAGACTCCCACCGCGCGCGCAGTGGGACGGTGCCATGGACGGGCAGGGGAGGGGTGGGATGGGTGGTCATGGGTTTCCTACTTTCTCAGCCCAGCGGGGAATGTCATCGTGCACGGAACGGTTTAAAGAGTCATGGCCGGGTAAGGAAAGCTCGTTCATCCGGCCAATTTCTACCACGCCAGGAACCTCGTGGAAGGGAGAGGGGGTGGCTTGGGGAGCCACGGTGGCGTCGATAAGCACATCCACGCCGCCTTCTTCCCGCCAGGTATTAATCTGCTCAGGCGCGCGCAAAAACTGTGTATCTACTACGCCGGCGTGGATGAGCTCGAGCAGGCGCCGAGCGGTAACCGGCGGCGGACCAAAAGCCACGCGCTCAAGGGTGCGGGAGAGCTCGCGGAATCCGGGCATGGGGCCATGCGCCCCGTGCCAATCGACGCATTCTTGGAAGACCCCACGAAACGCTGCCCCCACGGCCGCGGCCGGGGTAAGCGGGCCGGTACCTTCGGCCGCGCGCAGGGAAGCCTCGAGCTCAGCGACGGCATCACCAGTGAAATCTCGGCCGTCGATAACGGCGGTTAGGTCCGCAGTGGGGAACTCGCCGAACTCGCCGGCGGCCCCGATGAGGATCTCGGGCAGGTCCGCGGCGGTGGAAACACGGGCACATGCCTGCCGCCAGCGTTCCGAAACCTCCGGCAGCGGTGTATCCGGGGCGGGCTTTACCTCCATAAAGCGGCCACTGCGGCTGACCGGGTAAATGGTCTCTGCGGTATCGCCATACAGCAGGCAGACATCGATAAAGCTCAAGGCCGCACCGCGCACGCCAATGCGCCGTGGGGCGCTAGGGAGATCGGCGCCGAAATAGAGACCGGTGACTGGAACTCGCGAGGGTTTGTGCACCAATGCACCAGAGTGGAGGTGGTCGTGGCCGGTGCAGACGAGGACTACGTCGAAGGGGGCGCCGTCGACCATAAACCCGTCTCCGTCCGCCCTTACCTCGCTCACGCGGTGCGGCAGGTGGCGGATGCGTACGTGTGCCGGGGCGCGGTGCAGGGCAGCGGACCAGGTATCGGAAAGAAACTGGCCCACTTGTGCGCGCGGCGGGAAGGCATCTGCGGCGTCTTCCCCGCGGCGGGCGCGCCACGAGTTGAAACTATCGTGCGCGGTGGTGACGATGGCGCAATTGACATTGAGGCGCCACTGCGGCGGTTGCTGGGGGCGATAGACCGCCCCCGCACCGGCGGGGTAGGGGTCAAAGACGGTGACATCGAGTGGAATGCGGGCGCGCTCGATGAGCTCTTCTACGGCCCATAGCCCGCGCGGGCCACCGCCGATAATCGCTACGCGGCGGGGATGTCTAAGGGAGGTCACTGCGGTGTCCCTTCGATGCGTGCGGCAAGTTCTGCAGGAGAAATATCAAAGTTCTCGCATACCCAGGAATCGTTATAGATGGTGTCGAGGTAGGGCTGGCCGGCGTCGTGTAGCACGGCAACCACCTCGGCCCCCTCCGGCAGGGTGGGCGCGAGGCGCTGGAAGGCGGCGATGACGGCGCCGCCAGAAGCGCCAGGAAGCAAGCCCTCGGCCTGGGCGAGCCTGCGGGCGGCAATGATGGCATCAAGATCGGGCACGCGCTCGACGGAAGAGGGAGAAAACTTGGTGGAGAGGTCCGTTATTATTCCGGCGCCATAGCCGGGCAGTATGCGGGTGCCGCGTTCGCCTCCAAAGAGGACGGAGCCTTCCGCATCCACCCCAATGGTTTGGGTATCGGCGCCTAGTTCGGTGAGCTTGCGCACGCAGCCGCCAAGCGTTCCGGTAGTGCTCATGGCCACCAGCAAATGGGTAGGAGCCTGGCCGAGCTGATCCAGGATCTCGGCCATGGTGCCCTCCGCGTGGGCGTGGAAGGCGGCTTCATTGGAATATTGGTTGAGGTTGAAAGAATCGGGGATCTCTTCCAAAAGTTCGGCTACGCGCGTGCGACGGGCGGTGAGCCAATCGCCCGTTTCGGGATCCGGGTGGTCGAGCAATTCCAGGTGCGCACCATAGGCCCGCATGGTCGCTACCGTAGAAGCGTTGACGCGCGGATCCACCACGCAGTGGAACTTCATCCCCTGCAGTGGGGCCTGGCGAGCTAGAGCCATGCCCAGGTTGCCGGAGGAAGATTCCACCAACGTCGACCCTGGGCGGATATCGCCGGCTGCAAGGGCCGCTTGGATTAGTGCCCGGGCGGTGCGGTCCTTGGCAGAACCACCGAGGTTGAATTGTTCGAGTTTGAGATAGAGGTGGACATCCGGCCGGGGATTGATGGCCTCCACTCGCATGAGTGGGGTATTGCCAATAGGCGGGTGTTGTTGAGAATGAATCCGTGGGCTCATCATTGGCCCCATGGTAGACCTTAACTTCCGCCTTTTCTGCAGGCTTAGTCCTTGATCTCCGCGTAGGCATCGAGGGCGGCTTGGCGGGATTCCTTCAGATCAACAATGGGTGGGGCAGAAAGGGCCGGCTCCCAGCGGCGCACGTAGGCGCCATCGGGGTCGAAGCGTTTGGCTTGGGTTTCTGGATTGAAGATGCGGAAGAAGGGTGCGGCATCATCGCCGCAGCCTGCCACCCACTGCCAGTTGAACGGGTTGGAGGCGGCATCGGCGTCCACCAGCGTGTCCCAGAACCACTCTTCACCCAGGCGCCAGTGGATGCCAAAGTTCTTGGTGAGGAAAGAGCCCACCACCATGCGCACGCGGTTGTGCATATAGCCGGTGGCCCATAGTTCGCGCATTCCAGCATCGACGAGCGGTATGCCTGTATTCCCGGCCTGCCAGTCCTTCAGACGGGGATCATCCCAGGACCAATCGAAGCGGTCCAAGTTCTCCCGCACGTTCTGTGTGGCTAGGTTGGGCAGGTGGTAGAGGCGATGCCAGGCAAAATCCCGCCACAGCAGTTCGGAGTGGAACTTTGCGGCTTCGGGCTCCTCGGCCGCGGCGAACCAGACCTCGCGTCGGGACACCTCACCAAAGCGCAGGTGAGGCGAGAGCAGGGAGGTGGCATTGAGGGCGGGAATATCGCGCTCCCGGGCGTAGTTAGTTAGGTCTAGCCGCGCTAGTCGCTCCCGAGCGCCGGGCTCGCCGGGCGTCCAGTGTTCGGCCAGGGATGCGGCCCACGCTGGTTCGGTGGGGCGGGGCCAGGTGCACGCAATGCTTGCCGACGCCCCATCTCCGGCACTCCCACAGCCTCATCGCCCGCTACTTGAGAGGCTGCGGCCTTGGAAAAGGGAGTAAAGACTTTATAGGGCTGCCCCTTTCCATTGGTGACCTTCCAGGGCTCGATCAGGGTAAAGCCGGGCGAAGAGGTTGCAGTAATCCCCCGGGAGGTCAGGATTTCCTTGACTGCGGAGTCAACCTCCCGCAGCGGACCGTCGTCGCGCCGCTCAGCGGGCGGGTGCCGGGATAGGCAGGCTCGTCGAGGACGACGGCGACCAAGGGGGCGTCGCCAAGCGAGGCGGCTTCGACCGCGCGGCAAAGGGCCTGGTTATCGTGCAGGCTCAGGTCATCGCGGAACCACATGAGGCAGGTCATGGCGGCTATCCTACGCGGCGAAAACGGCGATTTGGAGAAACCGAGCATGGAAAGGTATGGTTTTCCACGAAGTTTGAACGGCCAGCTGAGGCCGAGTCAAAGTTCACCGAAGACCGTTGGTCATCCATTCGGATCGAAGGTTCTCCATCCTAGGAGGCGGCCCACGCAGGAGACACTTTGCGATTATTCGCGGCATTCTCTTATGTCGCGCGCCCTGTGCTCTTGCACGGGGCTTTTGTTGTTTCGGGAGACCGGAACAAGGAAGGTCCCGGCGGAATAATAAAAGAGATGTTTTGGAAGGAGGCGAGAGACAATGGCAAACCCAAAGAACACTGCAGACCTAGCAGAGCTGAAGGAGAAGCTGGCTGACGCTAGCTCTGTCGTGCTGACCGAGTACCGCGGCCTGACCGTTTCCCAGCTGCAGGAACTGCGTAATGATCTGGGCTTTGACGTTGACTACTCCGTCGCCAAGAACACCCTTTTCAAGATCGCTGCCAAGGAAGCTGGCATCGAAGGTCTTGATGATTTGCTGACTGGCCCGACCGCAATTGCGTTCATCAAGGGCGAGGCAGTGGATGCTGCGAAGGTCATCACCAAGTTTGCTGATGACAACAAGGCACTCGTCATCAAGGGTGGCTACATGGACGGCGACGCACTGTCTGCCGACCAGGTTGAGGCCATCGCCAAGCTGGACAACCGCGAGACCACCCTCGCAAAGCTGGCTGGCGCTATGAAGGGTTCTATGGCGAAGGCAGCTGCTCTCTTCAACGCTCCTGCAACCAAGGCTGTACGCACCGTCGCAGCCCTGCAGGACAAGAAGGAAGCAGAAGCTTAAGTCGTCACAAAAGACGCACAATTACAACACCGTGTGCGCGGCCTAACTTACGCGCAGCGCACACACAACACAGAAAGGACTTGCCATCATGGCTAAGCTCACCAAGGACGAGCTCATTGAAGCTTTCAAGGAAATGACCCTCATCGAACTGTCCGAGTTCGTTAAGGAATTTGAAGAGGTATTCGACGTTGAGGCTGCTGCTCCGGTTGCTGCTGCTGCAGCTGGCGCTCCGGCTGAGGGCGGCGCGGCTGCTGAGGAGGAGAAGACCGAGTTCGACGTCGTTCTGACCGACGCTGGCGCTAAGAAGATTGGCGTTATTAAGGCTGTCCGCGAGATCGTCTCCGGCCTGGGCCTGAAGGAAGCTAAGGAAATGGTCGAGGGTGCTCCTAAGGCTATCCTCGAGGGCGCTTCCAAGGACGACGCTGAGGCTGCTAAGACCAAGCTGGAAGAGGCTGGCGCTTCCGTCGAGCTCAAGTAATTTCACTGAGCTTTACGCTTTCAAACCCCCACTTTTGCCGCTCTACGCGGTGGAAGCTGGGGGTTTCCTCGTTTTGTGTTTGCGAGCGCAGTGCGTGGAGTGCAGCAATGGCCAATAGTGTCAAAGTATGACGCCATGGCGTTGTGGAGTTTAGGAGGGATAGCTTAGAGCGCTTTCACACAGATGGTAAGGCGCCAAAGTACGTACCCCTGAACTGCGGAAGATCCTGCGCCGCAAACTCATCATGATTGACCGGTCCGTTTCCTTAACCGATTTAAGGATTCCACCGGCAAATCGCTTGGAGAGGTTGAAAGGGCAGTGGGACGGATTTTATTCCATCCGCGTTAACGCGCAGTGGAGAGTAGTCTTTCGATGGACAGGGAAAGGAGCTGTGGACGTTGACTTCATCGATTATCACAAATGAGGGAGAGGAAGACTCGGATATCATTTCCGTTCCACACCCTGGGGAGGTCCTGCGCGAGGAGTTTCTGGAACCGCTCGGACTTAGTCAATACCGCTTAGCAAGGGATATTTTTAGCTCTAAATCCCAAATTTCAAAGCTGGTCCGTGGGCGCATAGGGATTAGTGCGGAAATGGCGCTTCGCCTTTCTGCCTATTTTGGCAATTCGGCAGAGTTCTGGCTGGGACTGCAGGAAGAGTTTGATCTTTGGTGCGCGCGCCAAACCACGGATACGAGCAGCATCGTTGCTTGGAATAAGCACACAGCTTAAAAATCAATCCGGCGTAGCGGGGCCTGTAGAAACAAGGAATTTCTGCCAAGGGCTGTAGAATTAGCCCCCATGCTGCCCAAGTCCCGCATTTTTTCCGTACTGCTTTTAGGCCTCGGCGTCGCGCTTATCGCCGCCGGCATTGTGGCGCCGGCGTTTTTGGATTTCTCCCCGCGACTGCCTCTCAACCTGAACAACAGCACGTGGACCCTGCACGATGACTCCGCGGATTCGCAGCAGCTGTCCAAGGACGGCACACAGCCGTATTCGGGCCCCATGACCTACCAGATCAACATGGATATCCAAGAACCTTCGGACGAGGAGAAGGCCACCTTGCGCATTGGCGAAACCCGTATGCGTGGCGAGGGTGAGGGTCTCAATGACCTAAGTCAGGCCCAGGTGTGGAGCTACCCGGTGGACCGCTTGAGTGGTGAGGCTCTGGGGGAGGCGTCGCTTAGCCATACGCTTGCTACGCCTTCGGACAAAGTAACGGTGGATGGCTACTGGCTTAAGTTCCCGGCTGATGCGGAAAAGACCAACTATCCGGTCTTTGACCCGACGCTGCGCAAGGCCGTCGATGCCGTCTTTGAGGAAGAGACCACGATGGATGACCGCACGGTCTACCGCTATCACCAGGAAATCGAACCGACCAACGTAGCGCAGCTCTATGCGGCAGATGGCAATACCACGAGCCTGCCCAAGGAAGGCGGCGGGGAAGAGCAGGGATACCTGACCCACTCCGGCAGCCGCGACTTCTACGTGGATCAGGAGACTGGCCTGGTGGTGGGCATGGATATGGACATCGATGACTACTACGCGGACCGCGAGGGCGTGGGCCGCGAGCGTGCCTTCGTCTTTAATGGTTCCACCTCCGAAGAAGATCAAAAGGAGCTGCTGAAGGAGGTGAAGGAGTTCCCGCGCGACCGCGTGGCGGAAATCATCCGCTGGGTAGTCATCGGTGTGGGTGCGCTTCTGACGTTGCTGGGAATCATTGGTGCGCTGGGGCTATTGAGCGGGAAGAATAAGCACGTCCGCTCACGTCACAACCAAGGGCGCATCGGTGGAAGCGCGGTGCCGGCGAGCAGGTAAAAGCGTAGATGGAAAACAAAATCGCCGCCGGGGTTGCGGTGTATTGAGATTTTAATGGTAGGGTGCTCGGTGGCTGCCGCGCTCGGTGCTGCGGCATGATCGCGTTAGCGTCGCGGCGAGCACGAGCTTGCCCCCTAGCGTGGTAGCGACACTCCCCAGTAGTGGTATGTCTTTACATGGCAGGTCTTTTCCTATAAGCTGTTTCGTTGCGCTGGAATCTGGATCTTCGGTGCACATTTAGCCTTTCAGGCCGGTGATGGCAAAACCGACTTGACAAGGTGATTTTGTGCATTCTGAACCCAGACACTCCACAGCAGACCGAATGCTAGAATTACCAGCGGTTTTGCGGCTCGTCGGCCAGGGCGAGCAGGCAATCCGCGTGAGGTGCTGGAAGGACCCATCTTGGCAGTCTCCCGCCAGACCAAGTCAGTGGCCAATATCCCCGGAGCCCCGAAGCGATACTCGTTTGCAAAAATTAGCGAGCCTATCGCCCTGCCGGGTCTCCTTGACGTACAACTTGATTCCTTTGATTGGCTCGTCGGCGCGCCGGAGTGGCGCGAGCGCGAGCAGGCTGAACGCGGCGATGACGCCCGCGTGACGAGCGGCCTCGAGGACATCCTCGAAGAGCTCTCGCCGATTGAGGACTACTCGGGCAATATGTCCCTGTCCCTCTCGGAGCCGCGCTTTGAGCCGGTGAAAAACACCGTTGATGAGTGCAAAGAAAAGGACATCAACTACTCCGCGCCGCTGTACGTGACCGCAGAGTTTATTAATAACGACACCCAAGAGATTAAGTCACAGACCGTCTTTATCGGCGATTTCCCGATCATGACGGATATGGGCACGTTCATCGTGAACGGTACCGAGCGCGTCGTCGTCTCTCAGTTGGTGCGCTCCCCGGGCGTCTACTTCGATCGCTCGATCGATAAGTCCACCGAGCGCCCGCTGCACTCCGTGAAGGTTATTCCTTCCCGCGGTGCATGGTTGGAGTTCGACGTCGACAAGCGCGACACCGTTGGCGTGCGCATTGACCGCAAGCGCCGCCAGCCGGTAACCGTGCTGCTTAAGGCACTGGGCTGGAGTGAAGAGCAGATCAAGGATCGCTTCGGCTTCTCTGAGCTCATGATGTCCACCCTGGAGTCTGACGGTGTAGCGAACACCGATGAGGCACTGCTGGAGATTTACCGCAAGCAGCGCCCAGGCGAGCAGCCTACCCGCGAGCTGGCACAGTCCCTGCTGGATAACTCCTTCTTCCGTGCAAAGCGTTACGACCTGGCAAAGGTCGGCCGCTACAAAATCAACCGCAAGCTGGGTCTCGGCGGCGACCACGATGGTCTGATGACCTTGACCGAGGAAGACATTGCCGTCACCCTCGAGTACCTGGTCCGCCTGCACGTAGGCGAGCGCGAGATGAAGGCGCCAAACGGTGAGATGATCGCCTTGCACACGGATGACATCGACCACTTTGGTAACCGCCGCCTGCGCACCGTGGGTGAGCTCATCCAGAACCAGGTCCGTGTGGGCCTGTCCCGCATGGAGCGCGTTGTGCGCGAGCGCATGACCACCCAGGATGCGGAGTCCATCACTCCGACCTCCCTGATTAACGTGCGCCCGGTCTCTGCTGCTATCCGCGAGTTCTTCGGTACCTCGCAGCTGTC
>ERZ1031327.35-NODE-35-length-28450-cov-17.353372_pt1 | contig 28450 bp, 29 predicted proteins | sample MGYA00518211_ERZ1031327 | MGnify/ENA primary metagenome ERZ1031327 (study PRJEB33718, sample SAMN03159839) | human skin metagenome | collected 2014-02-25 | study: EMG produced TPA metagenomics assembly of the PRJNA266117 data set (Human skin bacterial metagenome...
TGGTAAATTGCGTTCCTCGGTCAGCGTGAAACACCAGCCCATCAGGAACGTCACCACGCAGCGTGTGCGCCATCCGCAGGGCCCGTTCGACCAAACTTGTGTCTTGAACGCTATCCATAGCCCAGCCCAGCACTCTGCGGGAATGGCCGTCGCGGACCGCGCACAAATACAGCCAGCCCTGGCCGGTGCGCAGGTAGGTAATATCCGACATCCACACTCGGTTGAGCTCACCAGTATCAAACATGCGCTTGACCAAGTCAGGAAGTGTGGACTTACGCTTGGCTTGAATTGTTGTCACTGGAACAAAGGCCCGTGGTGAAATTCCTTCAATGCCCATCATGCGCATCCGTTTAGCCACTGTTTTGCGATTCAAGGTGATCTGGTAGTGCTCGGTAAGTTCTGCGGTGATCCGCGGAGCACCATAAACCTCATCGGAGTCTTTCCAAATCTGGTAAATCTTACGGTCAACATCATCGTAAAATTCTGCCCGATCATCTTCGCCGGATAGCCGTTTCTGCTGCGCATGGGCCCATTTGTAGTATCCAGACCGAGACACTTTTAATAGCCGTGCCATGCGCTTTATGCTGTAGTTCGCCTTCTCCTGCTGCATTAATTCGAACTTTTCTGCTCGCGTTGCTTTGCGGCGAAGAAGGCTGTCGCTTTTGACAAAAACTCGTTATCCATCTTGGCCTCAGCCAGCTCACGGCGCAGACGAGCATTCTCAGCACGAAGATCAGCCTCACTCATCCCATCTGATGCTCCTCGGCGTTCACGTTCGAGTTTGACCCACCGGCCTAAAAGCCCGGCGGAGACACCAATCTCCTTAGCCACATGGGCAATCGGTCGCTCCGATTCGATTACCAAGTTCGCGGCTTCACGCCGGTACTCCGGCGTGTATTTCTTGCGCTGTTGACTCACAATGAACATCCTCTCCTACGGACACAAGATCCGCACAAATAGGGTGTCCACTAAACGAGGGTAACCTCACGCCCGCGAGTCCTGCTATATGGCAGGACATATGTTTAGCCATATGTTATAGCGTATGTTCCGCCATATGCTAAAGCATATGTCCACCCGCATAGACCTCCGTGGTTAGTATTTGTACTGGTAGTAGGCCTATATGTTGCGGGGGAGCAGTGGGGTGGCGTGGCTTGTACGCCAGGTGTTGGTGGCGCGGAATACTTCGCCTTGGTGCAGGATTTGGCGTCCTATTTCGCCGCGCTGAGACCCGAAGAGAGCATGGAGCATGTTCACCGTGGCGGTCGCATCAGCTACTGCTGCGTGTGCGTCAGGATTATCCAGTCCTAGGCGGTTAAGGAGTGCCGGTAGGTTATAGGGGCCGCGGTCGAGTATTTGCTTGGCAAGGTCAATGGTGTCAATGAAGGGGAAGAACTCGTCCTCGTCATCGTCGACGCCGGTCATGCGGTCGACCTCAGCAACGATCATTTTTGAGTCAAACGGGGCGTTGTGAGCCAGTAGCTGCATACCGTCGATGAAGCTAGTGAAATCCCCATACACATCACTAAAGGTTGGGGCGGTTGCCACCATGTCGTTGGTAATGCCGTGAATGTGGGAGTTTTTAATGGCCTTGCCGTCAGGGTTGAGCAGTGTGTGCCAGGAGTCGACGGGGTTGAAGTGGCTGTCTGCGCGCACGGCAGCGATTTCAATGATGCGGTCGTAGCGCTTGTTAAAGCCGGTGGTTTCGGTATCAATAACGGCAAAGACTGGCTGGCCCGGTGTGCGTGGGGTGTAGCGGTTGAGGAGGTTGTCTAAAAAGCCCATAGCCCCAAGAGTAGAGGTCTATACCGACATGGAAGCCTAAACGCTATCGAACATAACGGCAGCACTGTTTTCTGTGTAGTGTCCCTGGGGCACTTAGTTACCTTTTTCTGATTCTTTGCCGCTCTTTTTCTTTGTCCAAGATCTCTAGGAGATACAACGGCCACGCGGCGGGTGGAAGGACTGTGGTTGTTGTGGGGTGTTTTGGTGGCAACCAAATCTTTGATTTGGGCGGCAGCCCAACGAGCCGAAGGTGAGGCGGGAGCCTTTCGGTCTTAAGCTTCTGGTGGTGTTGATTGGTGGATCCCCTGTGGGGATATAGATCTACAGGGATATAGTTATAAGCCACCTGGGAAAATAGGTAAACGTGCAGGTAAAACCCTGTGGATAACTAGTCGAATATTGGTAAATATGCGCACCTGTATTGGTAAATATGCGCACCTGTATTGGTAAATATGCGCACCTGTATTGGTAAATATGCGCAGCCCGACCTGGGGTTTTCTTCCGTATTGGTAAATATGCGCACCTGTATTGGTAAATATGCGCAGTCTGATTTGGGCATAAAGAAAGCGCCCGAGTGGGGCGCTTAACGGTTGCTGGGGATTAGTCGAGTTGGGGCTTTGGTGGACGCTGTCGAATAGAGGTGGCGGTCTTGGTGACCATGACTCCGTTGGCGTCGGCGGTGATGCCGGCGTTAGGCCAAACAGTCAAAATGTCGTGAATGGCTTTCTTGACATCGGTGCGGAAGTTTACCCAATCTTGACCTTTGGTGAGTTTTTTGGTGGCGAAGTTTGCGGCCATCATTTCCCACGTGAAGGTGTAGGCGTCGCGGTTGTTTTTCGCCAGCCAATACTGCTTGAGAGTCAGCCAGATGTAGATGTCCATTGAGCGGGGTTTGGTGAGTTCTCGTAGGACGTTGAGGTCGATTGGGATGGGGGATTCTGCGATGTGCTTGAAGAACTTTTCGGTTAGCGCTAGCTCTGACTCAATGAAGCTTCCCTGGTTGGGGTCTCGGGGGTCGAACCAGAGGTTCCAGCCGTCCAAGATTTGGGTGTTGCTGCCTTGAGCGTGCACTCCGTCATCGCTTTCGACGGTAATGGTAGAACCTGCGATACGAAGGATTTGTTCGCGAATGTTTTTCAGGTTGCCTGTTGCTCCGCCAGTTCCGCGGCCTAGAACGCCGATTGCTTTGAGGAAATGGTTCATCGAGTGGCCGAGCGGGATGCGGCGCGCTTCCTGCTCGTCGATTTTCCCTTCTTTGAGGCGTCCAGCGTTTTCTACTGCTCGGGTAATGACGTAGGCCATGATGAGGCGCGGATACTTGCCGTAGGGGAGACCTCTGCGAGAGTAGACCGAGATTATCCCTTGTGCAGTTTCTACGACGCGCTCATTGTTTTCTGCTTTGCGGTAGGGGAAGAGTGCTTGGACGAAGAGTTTGGAGGTGTAGCCGACGTCTTGGGATTGGAGTAGTTCTTGTGCGGCGTCGTGTTCTTGCCTGCGGGCTAGTTCTTTGACTGCTTCGAGCTTGGCGCGGCGCTCATCTCGGGTCTGCATGGTGCCTTGGTCTCCTTTCGGATTATCGACACCGACCGTGTTGTGCTTTGCGCACTTCCTGTGGGGAAGTGGTAAAGTCTTAACCGACACGGTGGTGTCGATTTTTGGTTTGAACCCCCGCTAGAGTTGCAGCTCGATGATGCGGGGGTTTCCTCGTTTTGAGGAACGTGCGCGCCCTGGACTTGAACCGAGGGTGTGTGCCGCTCGCGCTGCGCACCCCATGAGTGTGGGGCGCGGCTTTTTATTTTCTCCGCCTATTAAATCACATCAGTGTGACTTACTGGGAGATTTAGTAATGGTGGCGGCTCTTGCCAAGAAGCCTTATCGGCTGTTTGCTTTGATGAAGCTTGCTCAGAACCTAAGGTATTAGTGGAGTCACTCTTGTTCTTCGGGCTCGTCTTTTAGCCCGTTGAGCATTATTCGGTTAAACAGGTTGTTGATTGTCTTCTCTTCGAAGTCTGCAGCCATTTGATTCCAATGGAATTCTTCTAGTTTGGGAAGCATGGCTGTAATAGCCATTTTTAAGTAGAAACCTCGGCTACGTCCTGTCCTATCGCAGAGAGCGTCGAGTCGTTCAATGATCTCATCTGGCATCCGTACAGACACCACACGTCCGGAAGGGTGGGGTGCTTGTTTCATATGCAGTATCCTCTCCTTGGCAGCAAGGGTAAACATTGTTTACCCTTGCTGCCACTCTTGGTTCTGTCGATAGAATTGTTTGATCGACATTCTGTAAACAATGTTTACCATACGTAAGACTGGAGGAGTCTTCTCAAACTCTTTAACAGCATCATGAGCGGCGCGCGCCACAGAGAGGAAGGACGCTTCCGTGGACGCACTGCCATTTATCAATTCCACCAACCACTTTCCCGGCTGGTGGCAGTTAGCACTCATCGCCATTCCGGTCTGGATGCTCATTGCCCAGATGCGACGCGCAGGATTGGTGGAGCACTGGCAATGGAAGGTTGCCGAGCGCTGATGGAGGACAACCCGCAAGGCCACGAGTGGGCCGTGGCTGATTTTGCCCGCCGAGGAATGGCCGAATCGGCCGCAGCTCTAGGCGATGATGCTGCCACCAACGATGAACTCGTTGATGAAGACGGCTATGACCTGCGCCTGGGCGCAGTCGATGGGGAAATGTCGCGCTACGGTGTCGAACGCGTGGGCAAGGAGATTACCGCACAGGCAGGAGAAGATGATGGGCGTGATGTCACTGCACTGTCTCCGGCAGAGGTTATCGAGGACTTAGAAGCCCAAGACGCTGACCCACAGGCAATAGATACCTACGCGCTGGCCGTTGGCGATAGTGACATCTCGCCAAGTGATGATTTGGTTGCCCAGCTGCAAACCGAAAGCAGCGCGGGTGCTGACCACGACGCAGACATGCAGTTCGAGCAGGAAGCAGCCGATGAGCAGGTAGCCGAAATGTAGGCGTTTGTCGCTACTTCCCATGAGGGCCACGGGTTATCCGTGGCCCTACTTTTATAGCTCTGGGCCAGTATCGCGTTGCTGCTCTTCTAGGTCTGGGGCGTAGTCGGTATTGTCATAGTCTTCGTTATCGTCGGATGCGTCCTCGTAGCTGTCGACGGGTTCGCCGCGTTCGAGTCCTGCCAAGAAGTCCATGCTTGCCTGTGCTCCGGGGTGGAGTTCATAGTCGTCGTCCTCGATATCATCGAGGGCAGTAGACGCGTCTGCTGCATCGTGCTGGTTTTCGTCATGCCGCTGCTGAGCCGTATCGGCGAGGGCAAGATACTGCTGTTTTTGCTCGCGGTAGACTTCTGGGGCATCGAACTCGGCCTGCTCCTGGTTTTCCGTCGCGTTGGTATCAACCGTGTCTGCTGCATCCTCATAGGTGTCAAGGTCAGCGGTGTCGTTGTGTTCTGGCTGGGTAATCGCCGTGGTGGAAAGTGGCGCGTGCTGGACTGCGTGCGGGTTATTCCGGCGCAGCCACTCGTCAAGTTCCATGTCGGTGCGTGAGGTAATAGGCGGAAGCTGATTACGATGCCCGGTGTCCAGCCGGTCAAACTCTAGGTCGAGTCGGTAGCGGATTAGCCGGGCAATGTCTTCGGCGTTGTCGGTATCAACCGTGGCGTGTTGCATGGCTGCTCGCGGGTCGATTCCGGCATCAATCATCTTTGTCCACGCATGGCGAATAGGTTTAGTGCCCTCGTCGGATTCTTCTAGCTGCTGTATCTGGTGTGCTGGCAGGGTGTCGATCCAGTCGGGTAGGTAGGCGTCGATGAAGTCAGTAATGGCGTCATCGCGGCCAAGGTTCCACAGGCGGGTGATGCGCTCGGGGCTGGTTTGTTCGTCGATGACTTCGCGGACAATATCGTGGGCGGCGCGTGGGTTGGTGTCTTTGGATACGACGTAGTTAAAGACGTCTTGTGCTCCAGGCGCGTTTGCGTTTCCGATGTAGTGGTAGTGACCATCTTCGGCATCCGGGTCAAGGATATGTTCGGTGACGGCATAGATGTGGTTGGCAAGCTTGCCACGGGTTAGTGCCACGTACATGCCTGCGCGGTCAACGGATTGGTCGATGACCGCGCGGGTGACATCGACGGTTGTGCCCTGGGCGCGGTAGACGGTGGCCGCGTAACCGAGTTGAACGTTCTCGCGCACGTAGTCTGCCGGGAGGTGTTTGATATGACCTTTATCGTCGGTGGCGATGATGCTTCCATCGTCGCGAATGTCGGCCAGGGTGAGTAGTTCACCGTTGGTTACTCGCGTGGTTGCCCCGGTGTTCTGGTCGCTGAAAACGCGGTTTTGGCGCGTGAGGATAGTATCTCCCAGACCAGCGCTCTCGCCGCGCGCGATAGTAATAGTCTCCTCATCGTTGACCTCGCCGCAGGCGATACGGTGGGAGCGAATCATAGTGTTCAGCGCCACCACGTCTTTGTTGGTGGCTGCGATAAGCAGGCTGTTATGGCCGTGTTTAATATCGGAAAGGTAGTCGCTTACGGCACTTTCCAGCATGCTAGAGCGCCCACCGCCGTGAATCCAGCCGCGCTGATTGTAGAAGTCGAACGTGGAGGTATCGCCCTCGCGCAGGCGCAAGCTGGCGGCAGATTGCTCACTGTCACCGCCGAAGCGAATGACTTCGGAGAGCTGGTTATCGGCGCGCTCGTTTTCTTTGACCATCGCACCAAAAAGCCCGCCGTTTTCGACCGCGCCGAGCTGTTTGTGGTCGCCGACAAAGCGCACGACTGCGCCGGCGTCTTCGGCGATTTCAATCAGTGAGCCGATGTTGGGGGTCGAGACCATACCGGCCTCGTCGACCAAAATCATATCGCCGGGATTAATCTCAACCGGCAAATCTTTCACGCTATAACCATCCTTGTTGGGGTGGTTGCCGCGCCACGTAAAGGTCAGTTTATCGACGGTCAGTGCCTGGGTTCCGAGGTCTTGGGAGAGCACGTCGGCGGCTTGTGCCGAGGGTGCTAGGCCGATGACTTTGTTGCCTTTTTGTGCCCATACGTCAGCAACCAAGCGCAGCGATGCGGTCTTACCGGTACCGGCAGGACCGACACCAGTAGCAGCGAGTGTGCCGCAGTTAAGCAGGTAGCGTGCCATTGCTTCCTGGCCGGAGTTGAGCCTAAAACCGGCCTGCTTTTCGTGAGCATCAACAGCTGAATCAATAGTCACTGAGTCCGCAAATTCGGCCACAGGTTCATCTAGTGCGGCGAGTGCTTTAGCTTCGGTGTCCAGGATTTCTTGGGTGGTAAAAATCTGCGAATCGGCGAAATTATCGCGCGAGAATCCACGCTGGTCTTTCAGTCGTTCGGGCAAGTCCAGCATCTCGAAATCGTTAAGCGCAATGGCTTGTTCTTCCACAATTAGCTCGGTCATGGAGTCGTGGATGATGTTGCGTTCAGTCACAGATTCGAAGCGATAGGCCTGAAGTTTTTGTGCCACAGCCGTTGAAATATGGGACTTGCGGAAGTAGGAGCGACGACGCTGCAACGTCTCTAGCGCGTCGCGCATGACCGCATCAGAATGGGCGTCTACGTCGAATAGTGGTCGGGTGTTTTCGGTGTTCTCGCCGTGGGAATTAGCTACTGCGGCAAGGTGATTCGCACCGTCATCGAGGGCTAGAACTTCCTTGCGCCATGCTTCGCGCAGCTCGTAGAGGGACTCTGGTTCGCGCTTGGCATCGCGGGTTTCCAGGATGGCTTTTTGCCACAACTGGTTCATTTCCTGCACGCTCGGGCTGGCCTGACGCTGGGCAATATGTTCTTCGACCAGGCGCTCATAGACGGGCAAAGCGTGAGCCCGACGCTTGGAAAAAGCATCCATGAGTTCATCAGAAATACCGGCGACTTCCCAGGTCGGTTCCTTGCCGGAATCGCGTTCACGTGGGACGAATTGCACGCCCATTTCGTTGGTCAACAAGGTCGTAAGTATCGAGTCAAAGCGGTGGGAAATCGTCTGATTGAACTTCATCAACGTGTAGCCATCAATCGACAACCAACGCCCATCCTCGGCCTGAACCTTGTTGGACACAAGCACATGCGAGTGCAAATCTGGGTCACCTGCACGGGTGTCATAGTGCTTAAATTCGGACGCAATAAGCCCTTTAGTTTTGACTTGTTCTGCGCCAGCTTTGCCCGAGCGAGTAAACAAAGCATTGTCTTCCGTCCACTCTAAAGCCTCAGCAACCGCACGGTGATGAAGCTCCTCAATGCGACGGGAAGTGTCTTCATCGGCGAGTGCCCAGAGCACAGAAATCGACTTCGCAGGCGAGAACGTCAGGTCAAAACCAGCCACAGATTGACGCACTTCGTCTTTTAAACCGTTGACCCAATTAACGACTTCGCGGCCTGATTCTGGCTCGCGTCCGAACTCCTCAATGAAGAATTCAGTGCCAATTTTCTGCGCCATGTCAGAGCGCTGCTCGCGCGTTAACAGCGTCTTTTCACGCTGGCGATGCTTGCGCTCTGCGTCGCGCAGTGCCACCAAAACCGGGATGTCATTGGTGTAATTGGCAAACGGCCTACCCAACTGAATGTCTTTGACTTTCGCGCCGTCACGCATGAGATTATCCGCGTCTGGATGCAAGCCTTCGCCGTAGAGTGCGGCCATGTTTTCTTCTGAAATTTCCGCGCCAGCGTGAATATCTTCGTTGTTAAAACCGGCTAGGCCGCGCCCAATCCAGCGCCCCGGCGGGGTGCCTTTTGCGGCGTAGTACTTGCTCAAACTTGGCTCATCGGTTGGCCCGTCGTTGGTAGCCACAGAGCGCAAGAGGTACTCGTACCCCGTTCCGCTGTGGACTACTCGCAGGCTCATCATGTAGCCCATGCTACCAGCCAAAACCCGATTACCACTAAGAGTGCATAAAGTGTGTTGTGAAAAGGGTGCTCACGCCCGCTGCTGCAGGCTTTCAGCAAAGACTGCAGGGATAGACCACTGATTGCTCCCGATTACGCCAAACTTCCCGCGTGGTGTTTGTGTCAGGAGTGAGGCGGTGTGTTCGCTGGCATTGTGGGCTTATGGTTACCGCAAGTAGAAGTTTGAGGAAGCGTCAGGAACTTCGTCAGCGTCTCGAAGAGGAACAGCGTAAGCTGCGTGACCGCAAGAAGAAGCTCAACTCCCTGTTGTCACTTATCGACCAGCGTGAGAATCTCAACGACAAGATTGGTCACGCCTCGCAAGCAGTTATCGATCTAGGCGAGCCTAAAGAACTCGTGCGCGAACTCGTCGGTGTAAGCCAGCGCAATTTCAACGACATGCTCAAGACTGCTAAAGAGTCCTCCCCTAGTGCGGAGGACTCCTCTGGAGACGATGAGTCGCATACTGGCGATGATAAGCGCCAGTACAACGACGAAGCCGCCAGCGCCACTGAGGGCGCTGGCGGCGATGAGAATGGTGTCCAGTAGTCAGTAGAGAGAAAGTCAGTCTTCGGCGTTAGCGGCTGCGGCTACTGGTGCTCGTTCGGGTCGTAATACTCGCCAGGGTTGGCGGGCGCGTCTTCGTACGTGTTGGAGTAGGGCGAGTCGTTGGTCTCGTCCGTTGCGCGCTCGTAGTGGTCGGCCATAGATCCAATCATCACGCCGAGGAAGGTGAGGAAGAACCAGATGATTACCCAGGCGATTACTCTGCCTAGTGCTCTGATGATTCCTGCCACCAGTCCTGCGCTTCGTATCTGGGCAATGAGCATCCAGACCGGCAAGGCGATGAGAGCAGCTGGGGACATGGTTGGTAGCCGATAAATGGCAGCGCGTCCACGGAAGCGTCCTCCCTCTCTGCGGTGCGTGCTGCCTATCGTGTCATAGCCTGTGGACGTGTGAGGGTGTCATGAAAGACTTTGACGATATTCCTTTCGAAGAGCTTGCGCACCTTAAGCCGGTGGTGGAGTCTTCGGCTTCGCAGTCTCGCACTAAACGTGTTCATGATCCTGAGCTTTCTTTCGACGATAAGACTGTTAAAACATTCTTTGAGCATGTGGTGAAGTCGCCGCAGGGTTGTTGGCTGTGGGTTGGTTCTATTTCGTCTCCTGACGGCTATGGACGGTTTACGGGGCAGCGCGGTAACCGTCAGCGCACGGTGGCTGCTCACCGTTTTGCGCTTCTTATAACAGGTGAGTCGTTTGGACCTGGCGAGGTTGCTGAGCATGAATGTAACGAGCCGTTGTGTGTGCGGGTGGGGTATCCGGTTCATAGCGTTGTTGATATGCTCAAGCGAATCGCCCCACTCGGCATTGAGAGCGTGTGCTTTGGCGAACAGGACTTGCAGATGCAGCCCGAGCGCTTGGTCGTTGGTAATCGTGGGGGCTTAGCTTATCTCTCGCGCTCCGGTTGCGGTTTCTGCGCACCGTTTATTCTGGTGGTAGTCAGTAGTGCTGGCGAGGGGCTAGTTCCTCCCCCCGGATAGCTCTATTGCCCCGCTGGCTTAGAAAGTCGCCGATTCCCCCCGAGGTCGGCGATTTTCGCTTTTTCTGCCCCAGAACTGTGCACACCGGTCTTTTAGGCTGTAGCCATGACTGATTTTCGAGTCTTTAACTCTTGTACCGGAGAAACTTTCTATGCGGGAGGCGGGATGGTGGCCAGGCACAGAGCATGGGAGCTGGCCACGCTTTTCGTCACGACTGATCCCCGTTGGGAGCACGACGAAGCTGTTCACTTAGTCATTAAGGATGCAGAAGCCAGGAACGACCCCAGCTTTTACACCGCGATTGATTTACGCCAGGTTGCAAAACACGGACATACGCCGGTGTCTATCGAGCTGCGAGAGCGGCAGTCTACCGATTGACAGCAATTCACTCCCCCGGCTTTGGGCCATCCAGTCAAGTGATTCTGTAACGGCACGTCACATTACGTGACGTGCCGTTACAGAATCCACAAACCTGGGTTTACCTGCGCCTTTGCTCATCAAATTCTAGGCCGAACTGTTTCTCGGTGGCAGGCATGATGATGCCTTCCATGTATGCCTGAACACTCTTTCCTGAGCGTTCCGCCGCGAACTTTAGCAATTCTTTCTGCTCTTCCGTTGTCCGGTAGCTAGTCGAATTGAAGTAACGCCCCTGCGCACGGCGTTCGACACGTTGCTCTACAGTGAGCTCGTCAGACCGTGGCTCTTCCGCCTCGCTAATGAACTTTTCGAGTTCATCGTCACGACCTACAGCGCTTCGCGGAGTGTCACGGCGACGAGTCTTAAAACCCTTGTTTCTAGGCGTGGTCACTGTACAACTCCTCAATATCGTCGGTTAGCGAGGTGATTTCACCTTTCGCCTTGAAGTCCGAGCCTTCCACAGCGGTCAGCCCCTCCCTCAGTAATGCCTTGTAAGCCTTACGCTCATGAATAGATGTGCGCAGGACTTGCCCGAAGTTTTCTCCCAGCGTTTCACGTGCATACTTCTCGTCAGGATCCCACGCGTTGGTCGAAACACGGTTAAGAACCAATGCGACTTTCAACCGGGGATTGAAATCGCCGTATTCTTCGACCAGGTCGGCCATCTCAAGGGTCGTATCAACGTCAGCCTGGCTCGGCTGGCACGGGATAAGCAGGAGGTCTGCCGTCACCGAAGTTGTGCGAGCCTCTTTCGAGTCTTTACCAGCGAGATCGACAAGAACGATGTCGTATTTTTCGTCAAGGTCGAGCAAGATGTCGCGGAGGTTGCCACTTTGCCGAACAACCGTCACCGGAGGGCGCCCCGCTTCATCTCGATCGTCCCTCCAATTGCTCGATGTGCGAACAGTCGGGTCGGCTTCAATGACAATGACATCCATGCCCCTCTGCTGGAAAGAGACGGCCAGGTTGGTGGTTATCGTTGATTTTCCAACACCACCCTTGTTGGAGCCAATAGCAATGATCATCGTGATTCCTTTCGGTTTTGCCGCGACGTACCACAATGTAACAGAACGTTACGCTACGTGCAATAACATTACGTAACGTTATTGCACGTAGCGTTCCCCTTGTGTGCCCTATTGAAGGACGGGCACGGTCCTCGGTTTCGGGCTTCGTCGCGCCCTGCACAGGGAACCCCGCCCGACATTCACCGTTGACCTGCACGGACAGCGGCACACCTGGACCGCCGTCCCCGTAAGTCCCGTCCGGTAATCCGTCCCGATGATGGGGTCGTCATGCAGCGTGTTCCTAGACAAGCTCCTCGCGGCGTCGCGGTTTGGAATTGGCGGTCTAAGGCTGCTTCTGTGAAACACCGCTGGATCCGGCGCCGCAGCAGCTCGCGCCCGCTTGCTTCAACAATCACCAGTTCTATCGAGTCAGGCATGCCGCAACGGAATATCCACCAGGATTGTTTCGGTTATTTCGTTTACCTGATACCGTGAAAGCATGACACCACTGAAGAACACCCGCCGCACCGAGGTAGCGGCCACCTCCCGTGAGGCACTTCGACAGCTTAACCACGCACTAAGCGTCTCATCTGAGCCAGAGGGGGTGGAGGTAAGGGTTGAGCAGTCCGACGAGGTGATCCGGTTGCCTCGGGAGGGGGCGACCGTACTACGGGAGATCCTGGTCAACACCGCAGCTGGGCGCTCTGTTAAGGTCATACCGATGCACGCCGAGCTGACCACCCAGCAGGCAGCTGATCTGCTCAACGTCTCCCGGCCCCATGTCGTCAAGCTCATGGACAAGGGTGTCTTGCCGGGGCACAAGGTGGGCACGCACCGGCGAATCTATGCCGCTGATGTCCATTCCTATAAGCACCAGCGCGACATTGAGGGGCGCATCGCCGCCGATGAGCTCACCGCCCTCACGGAGGAGATGGGGCTCTACGAGTGAGCGGGTTCACCGTCGTCTACGACGCCAACGTGCTCTACCCCAGCATGCTCAGGGACATTCTTATCCGGCTCGCCGGCACCGGCATTTTTCAGGCCCGGTGGACCGATCAGATTCTTGATGAAGTCTTCCGCAATCTCCAGGCGAACCGTCCCGATCTCGCACCGGAGAAATTGCGCAGAACCCGGGAATTGATGTGTTTGGCGGTCGACGACTGCCTGGTGACCGGGTATGAGGAGTTGATCGGTTCCCTTCATCTGCCTGATCCCGATGATCGCCATGTGTTGGCCGCTGCCATCAGGTGTGGTGCCCAGGTGATCGTCACAGAGAATAAGCGAGACTTTCCCTCTGAAGTCATGGACGGCTATGGCATTGAGATCCAGGGGGCGGACGAATTTCTCTGCGACCAGATCGACCTATTCGGCCCACGGGTTCATCAGGCGATTACCTATGCGGCTGCGGCTTTTAGAAACCCGCCCAGAACCATTGATGATGTCCTTGACGCCCTGGCGCGATCCGGAGCCCCCTCTGCCGCGGGGCTCCTGCGACGATAAAGCTCTGCCCCACATACAGACCTTCGAAAACACCCGTACAACGGCACGACCAGACCTCCCAGCCCACCAGTAGACAGTATCTGCTCATCGGTTCCAGGATTCCCATCTGGGGAGGGCCTCCGAGATTCTTTCCCGACGACGCCAGCGTCACACGCCTGATCGGGACGTTCCTGGGGGTACACCTAGCGGTCTGGCAATGGTGCGTACTTGTGGCCCTGCATCTCAGCGTCCTAAGCGATTACTGATCCAAGCGGGCCCCTACGATGCGAGGCTCAGGAAGGATCTGTTACTGGCGAATGCTTTCGCTATTCCGTTGTAGGACAAGGTCTGCGGTCAGACTGTATCTCCCCTGTGTAAGTATGGCTGGAAATAAAATTATGTTAGTACACCTCAGAAAATATGAATAAGTAAAATGAAGATTTAGTCTGCGGTCTAATGTAAAAACAGAGACGGCCCCCGCTATAGCTGTTTCTCGATTTGCGCTTTTTTGATCATCGAGACTATTACCACTCACTAGCTCCTACATCACTAATCGCCGCGCCCAAAGTCGATTAGCCTCTGGTGTTTCCTTCTGTTCTCGTCCCACCTTCCATTATGCCCTGTCGGACGCGGTCGAAATCGAGCCCAGGTCAAAACTAAATGAGTTTTCGCGCGTGAGACAGCAACAAAATATTCAGCTAACATATCCGACGGGTCCCCCCAGAACATCTCCTTCTCAACCCCTAAAATAATGACCTTGTCGAATTCTAATCCTTTACATTTGTGGATGGTCAGGAAGCGGACGGCCTCCTCTCCGGACAGGCGCTTCAGTGCCAGAACCGCGTCTCCACAATTGGAAAGCTCCTGTTCGAAAAGATAAAGTGCTTGACTGATTACTTCATCGAGTCTTTGGCCCTGCTGGTAGCTAGGAGACAAGGCCACAAGAGTCGGGTGGGGGATGAGAGACAAAAATTTCTCGGTCCATACAGACCAGCATTGTGCCTCTGTGGGATCGCCCCTAGGAACCCGAACCTGCTGACGTGCTTCCTGGAGTAAATTTTTCAGCCGACGGTCGAACTGCAGCCCCTGTTCTTCCGACACGTTGGAGCGGTTAGAAAACCGCATCAGTTCGGCATACGCCTCAGCCTGCCCATCATCGGTTACGACACGGAGGAAATTGAATACCAACGCTGCAGCTGGTTCAGCATTCAAGTCCTGACTTGTCTGTTCGTTGCGAAAAGGGATCCCGCGTTTGGAGAGCTCCTTACCAAGTGGCGCCGTGTAAAGCTCTGCTTGTTGACGTACCAAGACCGCAATCTCACTTGGTTCCACTCCTTCGTCAAGCCAACCTTGAATACGTTCTGCCAAGACTTTTGCCTCATCGAGGCCAGTAGAAAAACCTTTTATCTCAACGGCACCGCTGTCTCCGGCTAGATCTTGGTTGGAGCTAACCGCGTCGGGGTCCATCACCGCAATCATGCGGTTTTGCATTCTGCGCAGGCGGGGTGCTGACCTGAAGTTATGATAGAGAGGTAGAGGGATTGCTGAAAAATCATCTGCGAAGGTATGGAGGATTCCGTCTAAGGCCCCTGCCCAGGTCATGATCTTTTGTTTCCTGTCCCCCACTGCGGTCAGAATGGTATGCGAGCCCCAGAAGAGTTCTTTTAACAGGTTATATTGAGAGGTCGTTGCGTCCTGGAACTCATCGAGGAAAACGTGACTGTAGGTCTGGCGGATTACGTTTTTGGCATAGCGATTGGATTTCAGAATCTTCAAGGCGAGTGGGACAAGGTCGTCGAATTTTATCTGTTTGTGCTGGATTCGTTTATTCGCATCCAGTCGATAATCTGAGGTGAGCGCATCTTTTCCGGTCAAAGCGGTGCGGTAGTTATCGATAATTCGTTTCGCGAATGCATGAAATGTGAAGCTATCAAATTGAGCCGCAAGCTGTCCTCCCGCACGTCGACGTACTCGCGCACGGAGATTTCGGGCAGCATCAACCTTAAATGAGATGGCGAGGATGCGACGGGGGTAGGGACAGGCCCCAGTACGGAGCAGGAAATCCGCGCGTTGCGCCAGAAGTTCCGTTTTTCCAGCGCCTGGCCCTGCCGACACTACGACATTATGTCCTGTGTTGGTCACTGCTTTTAAAGCGTTGGTTTCGAACTCCAGACCATCGGACGGATACCATTCCTCAGGGCGGATCATTCGGGTAGTCCTGTCAGTTTCGTGTTTACATGATCAATCAGTCGATTAAAGACTTCCGGCAATCCCTCGAGGAGTTCCTCATCAGTGAGCATCGAGAGTGCGCGTAGGTGAGTGGCAGGCTTACTCCTCAAATTAAAGTTTGCGTGGTAATCGTCGAATAGTGACAGTACCTTCTGGTCAAGAAGGTCTTCGTTGACATGTGATTTTCCTAGTACTGCTGTAATCGTCTTCTCGTCTGGAGGCGCAGGTCTAACACCATAGGCGTCCGGGAATGCCTCAATCATTAACAAATCCAGGTCCACTGGGTTAGAGAAAAATACCCCTTGTTGTTCAAGAACCCACATAGGCCCCTGCCCCTTCGAACAGCTTGGGGTAGAGAATTGAGGGAAGTCAACTGTGGAATCCCATTGAGGAAGCCTGTTAATATACTCTTCTGTATAGGTCCCCGGCCTTACCTGATTGATCTGGTTGAGGGCATAGCGGACGCGTCCCCAGCCGGCTTGGTGCCGACCACTGTCTAAATCGAGGAGCGTGACATGAGGGATCTGCAACTCGTTGAGTAGTCGCCAGAAGTGATTCACATGGCGTCCACCGAGGGGCACTACAGAGACAGAAGCATCGTCTTCAGCGATACCTGCAGCCGCCAAAATACGGGGGAGGACCACTTGTTCACTGTCGCCTTCACCAAGGACAACCAACCGTGAGAAATATAACTCAGGGTAAGCATGCACAGCTTCCCGGACATACTTAGCTGCCTCGTCACCGTCCTCTGGCAAGAGGATGCGATGGACAGTCGTTTCTCGCTTTGAGTTCAGCCGCAAGAAACAGACCGACTCTGGCTCGACTCGACGCAGTAATGTCGAAGCATGAGTGGCAACCAGAGCCTGCACATCACCCTTGTCGCAGGCGTTATGTAGCTGTCGGATGATCCGGCCAAGGTACTGGGGGGCGAGACTGTTTTCTGGCTCTTCCAGCGCGATGATCGTGTGAACTGGAGGTCGAAGTCGGGTTGGATCGAGCGATGTCTCTTCATTTCTTAACACCTGCCGAGCTAGCGACTGCCAGGCGAGCACGAGTGAGATATACAGAAGGGATTTCTGTCCATCGCTAAGAAGATCGAAAGGTAATGAGGCCCCGTCGTGAGATGGGGAAAAATGGATAGTGAGCTGGCGAAGCACTCCCTCCAATTCTCCCTGCCCGAAAGTTATTGTCGGGTCTTTGAAGAATTCACCCTGATGGAGGCCTCCCCATTCCTTCGCTAGATGGGAGCCCATACTTGATACCCCGCTGTTAGAAGTAAGAGCATTGGTGAGCTGTTCAGAAAGGTCAGAAAGAGTTGCGCGTTCTTGCGACCAATCTGCTGTTCGCAGAGTTCGGCCGATTACAGATGTGGCCGTGTAAGCAATGTGTTCGCTGGGGTCACGCCGTGCCGGGAGATAATGTACTTCAATGTGCCCCCGGTCGTAGCGGGACATCTCGGAACAAACTGTGGGTTCCCCCGATTCATCTGTCTCACGGATATACTCGATCTCTTCTTCGATCACCCCGTCTAGAGCCAGTTTGGCTGTTAACCTCACACGAACCTTTGGCACCTCATCAACACTCTCGATCATCATGTGATGGAAATTCGGCGGAATGGATGCGTGGTAGTCTTCAGAATTTGCCTCTGGAAACTCAATGTCTACTTCAATCCAGAGGACTTGCTCCTCGTCCTGGAGCTCGGCCCTACTATGCCCCAAAGGGACATGAAAATCACTGATACGAACCGCTCGCTGGGCCGTAACTGGACTAAACAGACGCGATAGCGCCTCGAGGACCGCTGTCTTCCCTGCACCGTTTGGCCCCAGAACATAGGTCATATCGGCGAGATTGAGGATGGTGGGCTTGGGGCCAAAGGATTGAAAGTTGCTAATCCGTAAAGTAGTGAACTTCATACTTTCCTTTCGTCTGTTTTGGCGAGAAGTGATCACCTTCAGGATTGGGATAGCTTTTCCACTACATCGAATTATTCGCTAAAGTAGCTTGCCGTGATGCAGTTGGATGGCGGATTCTAGTGGTCGTGGAAACACTTCCTATGTTTCGGTTGAGTTTATCAGTGCGGCCATTTTCTCGGCTGGTGTTTGAAATCCCAGGGTTTTGCGGGGACGGCGGTTGAGTTGCATGGCGACGAATTCTAGGTCCGCTGCACTGTGAAGGCTTAGGTCTGTTCCTTTAGGGAAGTACTGCCTTAGTAGGCCATTGGTGTTTTCATTGGTGCCTCGCTGCCACGGCGAACCTGGATCGCAAAAGGACACGGGACAGTTTGTAGCTACAGAAAAGGCCTTATGGCAGGCCATTTCACTTCCTTGGTCCCAGGTAAGTGATCCTTTGAGATGATCTGGCAAGGTAGCGATCGCTTTTGTAAGTGCTTCATTTACTTTTGTGGCACTATGTCCATGAGGTAAATGCAGCAAGATGACATAGCGCGTGGTTCGCTCTACTAGCGTGCCAATTGCAGACTTATTACCCGCGCCTAGAATGAGGTCGCCTTCCCAATGACCTGGTACTGCCCCGGTCGTCTACTTCTGCTGGGCGGTCGGAAATCACCACCATAGGGTCAACAAACCGTTTGCGGGCACTGCGTGTGCCACGAGGTCGACGTTGGGCGTGACCGCGACGCAGTGCAGCAGTGACTTCCTTTTTCAACTCGCCTTTAGCTTGGAAATACAAAGATTGATAAATCGTTTCAGGACACACGTACATAGTCTCATCACCGGGGTAGCAGCTGCGCAACCTCCCAGAAATCTGCTCTGGCGAGTACCTATCTTTGACCATCGCCCACACCACCGTGCGCAAACGTGGATTGGCATCAATCTTGCGCCTTTTCGGTCTAAACCTACGCAACACCGATTTACGGTGCGCATGCGTGGGAAGATACACCCCAAATTCATCTCGGTTGCGTTTAAGCTCCTTGCTGATAGTGAGGGGTAAGCGGCGGTGGGTACCGATCCACTTGCCGTCTACACCTTCTACTGGAGCGCCCCGTTCCCATTTTCTGGAGTCAGGGTTGGCATGCAACCAAGTTAAACACGGCGCGAGGCGGCGCAGGTCATAGGTGCTTAAGTCCCTCCACTGGAAGTAGGTCCGGTGTTTGCGGTAGCGAGTCCTGCAGCAGCGGTGATGCGTTCCGGCACCGTTGATCGTTACACGGGTGAGAACATTGTTCTTGCCGAGGCCCGCGCTCGATCAATTGCGGGAGGTGTAGGTAGCCTCTGCCTGGTGTTGCCAGCGTTGCCAAGCACGGATGAAGTCCTTCGTTGCGCTGATATCGTAGGCGGTAGCAGCGGCCGCGGGCGGGTGAAGGGGTCAATCGATGCTTGAGCGTATCGACAGGATCTTGAGGAAAGTACTCCGGCCGGATTTTGCGAATATTCTCGCGGAACCATGACGTCGACCCAGTCCAACCGACACGCTCAGAAAGTCCCTATCTTTGCAAGATTTGAACGGACTTCATCGACCGTTTCTGCCTCGGTTAACGCCCGGGCAAATACATCAATTTCCAACACACCAAACCCCTAGTAGAGACAAAACCCAGAATTGCAGGTGTACCGTTGCATGGCTTTGCCTGTGACCATTTCTCACTGACTCAAGCGGAACTAAACCCAGGACGCTTCAGAGTACCGCTTTTATGCCTTTAACTGCACATTAGTCACTCTCCTTTTCCTCGCGCTGCAAAACGTCACAGTATGAACTACAGTGCGTACCGAAAGCCCCCGCCACCACATACCCCACCACACACCACGGTTATGGAAAAACAGATTTCCCACAACGACCTTGAAGCAATTGACCACGCAATATCATCCGGTTGGAGATATCTCGGCTCGGAGAGCTGGATTAGTAAACAGCATGCCAACCATGAATCAAACGCGATCCAGACTCATCCAGTCGATTTACCAAGCAGCGAAAGGCTAGCACTTCGCTGGCCGAAACAAAAAGACATTGATGGACTGCAGGCACTCGAAGAGGATCCAACATCTAAAAAATATGCATTAGGGAACCCGAGCTCAACGGACTATCTCGATTCTCTAATACTTGACTCCTACATAAACTTCAGAAGCTCAAAGCCAGCCATCTTAATTGCCGAAGATGAATACTTGCAACCCTGTGTCAAACTAACTATAAGACCGTTGGTACCGCCAAACGTTTGGGACGTTGGATACGCCACCCTCCCAAACAAAAGAGGAAAAGGATACGGCCCTGAGGCCTTGAGGTGCCTAACACGATGGGCATTCTCAACTCAATCTGTACAAAGAATCGAGTTAGGTATTAAACCAGACAATATTGGGTCAATCAAGGTCGCCAGAAAAGCCGGATTTCATCTAGAGTCCGTTAGAAAGTCTCGGCTAAAAAATATGACAGGTGGATACAGTGACGAGTGGAGCTTTGTAGCACTAGCCAAAGATCCGGAAAGAAGTTGGAAATATGAAAATTAACAATCGCCGAGGAGAAAACGTAAGTGAATATAGGTTCTCCACCCCAGATAGGATAATTACCCCACAAAGCATCAACGAGGTCCAACACGCGATTCGAACGCACGATGCCAGTCAAATGCCCCCCATACGCGCAATTTCATCTGGCTTAAACTGGGGATTGGGCTCAGCATCAGCAACCAAACCATCAACGCTTCTTGACCTAAGAGACCTTAAAAAGATCAGAAGCATAGATCCAGTTACAAGCACCGCCGTCGTCGAACCCGGGGTAACCCAGATCGAGCTAACTCAAGCACTGGAAGATACAGAGCTCTACCTCAACACAACCGCCTCCTCAGCATATACATCAGTCCTCGGAAACGTACTTGATAGGGGAGTGGGCCTTCAGGGGTGGAAGGCAACCCAACTTGCAGGTCTTGAGATTGTGCTGTCTGATGGGAGTTTACACAAAGTCGGATGGTGGCCAGAAGAACATAATAAGGGGGTCAATCCGTTAGGTTTAGGACCATCACTTCTCCACCTCTTTACCCAATCACCTTCGGCAGTCGTGACGGCCGCATGCTTAACGTTAAATAGAAAGCCCAGTGGGCGTGACATACTAACCTATATTCTACCTGCTGAAAATATCGGTGACTTGATTGCTCCTCTTCGTCAGCTACATACCGATAAAACCGTAAGCGCTGTCACAAAGATTTATGATTCTGTCTCGAGCTCAATCTACGGTGGAAACAAAAGTCAGACCGTACTCCATATGGCAGTTGATGGACCGGAAGAACTGAGAAGAATCAAATCTAAATTAATCACCAAGGAACTCTCACATTTAAATTGTGAGAGAGTCCTCTCACGCTCTATAAAAGACGACGGATTACAGCCCGCCGTACACAACCTCTACTACGGAAATGTGCAGCGGAGTGAGGAAATAGTAATTAACGCTTTAAAGGAGACAAGCGATAAGGCAGATAAGGAAGGAAGCGGCTGGAGATTCACCCTTCCCTTTGTACCATTAGATAGATCATCGATCATATCGGCCCTGGAAACAGTAAACAAGTTTTCAAGCAATGAAATCCCTATAGGGGCCACCATCAACATCCTAGACGAGAATACCGTAGATCTAGTAGTTGCGATGCAATTCGAACGTGGAGCACCTCAATCTACCGAAAACGTCAATAGCGTATACGACGAACTGGTATCTGAATTGATATCAAATGGATTTATGCCGTATAGAATCCCCTCGACACATTCACGAAGTGGCTACGCAGGGATAGATTCAACATCGACGCTCCAGAATAAGATCCATAGCGCGCTTGATCCGCTCGGAGTATTCTACATCAACCAGTATCTTAGGTAGTGCATATGAGTTCTGAACAAGATTCCAATTCAGTTTATGCGAATGGGGACATCTACAGAGTCAAACTATTCTCACAACAGACAAAAAATAGACTAACGATCCTGGAAGCTAAGGTTCCACCGGGCGGTGGACCGCCCAGGCATAATCACCAAAACGAGGACGAGATATTTTATGTTCTCGCTGGCGAATTGGAAATCACCTGCGGATCAGATGTTTACACAGCTACGGAAGGTGATTTAGTGCACATCCCCCAAGGGGTGATGCACAGCTTCACGAATAAATCACCGTATGACGCAAAGCAGTTACTCATATTCGCTCCAGGAGGGTTCGAACACTTTTTCCTGGAACTAGGAGAGCCTGTTAAAAACGGAGAAATTCCGGAAAACGCTACTGCGACCGACCAGGAAGAGGCTAGGCGGATCGGCGCGAAGTACGGATCCTTCCAGGAGGAGTTCTATGAAAAATAAGAGCGTATTCACGTTAATGCTCTGCGTGCTCGTTGTTGTAACTAGCGAACTGCAAACCGCAGGCATGATGCCATACGTTGCCCAAGATATCAATGTAAACGTTGGAAAAGTGGGCATTTTAGTTACTTTTTACGCATTAGGAATGGCATTAGGTGGGCCTGCGATCGTATTTGTGCTCCGCAAAACGCCCCTCAAAATAGCCCTAGTGTCAGCAATGTTGTTGTACAGCCTCTTGGAAATGCTGACAATTGCCCACTCATCCATACTGTGGCTAACCCTCTTTCGTTTCCTAACAGGATCGCTATCGGGGGCTGTCTTTGGGCTCGCCCTGTCCTTCGCTGCCAGAACTGCTTCTCGAGCAGAAGAAATACCCAAAGATATATCCTTTGTCCTCAATGGTCTTATGATTGGGGGAATAATTGGAATGCCAATGAGCCATGCCATCGCCGAGTCAGTTGGGTGGCGGTGGAGTTTCATAGTCCTCGGCATAGTAGCTGCAATCGTAAGCGGAATAGTCTGGGTCACTCTGCCATCCCTAAGCCCAGCAAACCCCGAAGAAGATGCGGAAGACAGGAAACAGCTTAGGAAGCGGTCCCTCTGGGTTAGGTATGGCATTAGCTTACTCACAATTGGCGCCGTATATGCAGGTTTTTCATTTTTCACGCCTGTCCTTCAGGAGGAATCAGGCTTTTCGGCCAATACAACGAGTCTCCTACTTCTAGCCTACGGATTGTGTACTTTAATTGGCAATTTTGCGGTAGGAGCTATAGCTCAAAAGGCTGCTACAACTATCCTCTTCGTAGGGCATACGGTAGTGCTTATTTCAATGCTGTCGATTTACTTCTTGTCTGAAGTAAAACTTACTACCGTAGTAGCAGTTCTTGCAGTCGGCCTTCTTGGCGTAACTATGAACCCAGCACTTGTAGCGAGAGTAGCGGAGGTTGGTGGCACAGGAAACATGGTAACTAGCATGCACACAGGTGTTATCACCATGGGAGTAACTGTAGGCACCGCAATAAGTTCACTAGTCATCGAGAAAAACAACGGAGTTGCATCGTATTCCGGTCTCGTTTCAGTGATTCTTGTGGTCATGGCTTGTCTTTTAACTGTCATATCATTGCGAGAAAAGGAACAAAATGTCTAAAAATACCCTCTTCAAAACATGCCTCGACATTCAGGATAAGAGCATCAATAGTGAAAGACCCACGCTCTCGGAGTTGCTTTCCTGGGTCGATTTGCAAAGAGATACGCTCAAAGAGATTGGAACTCAATCGCGCAAACGGGGAAGGCTATCCCGAACCGAAGCTGATCTTCTCCGCAATGCGCGCATGTTCGACATCGCACGCCCGTCACAATACGGGGGTCTTGGTTTAAACTCAGCTGAGCAAGCTCGTGTTCTTGAAGAGTTAGCAGCCATCGATGCGAGCATTTCCTGGTGTGTCATGATCGGAATGGATTCTGGGATCTACTCCGGATATGTTGATGAACAAATTAGGACTAAATACTTTCAATCCCCGGGAACTATTAGCGCGGGCTGGATCCATCCACAAGGAACCGCGGTGGAACAACCAAATGGAACTGTTAAGCTAAACGGCAGATGGCAATTCGGTTCAGGTATCGACAACGCTAATGTAATCCTATGTGGGGTGAAGTACTTTCAGAATTCAAACCCTTCTGATAAAGAATGGGTTTGGAAAATTGCGGTTGTTGATCCCGAAAACGTGAGAATTGAACCCACTTGGGATACTTGGGGACTCGAAGGATCTGGAAGTCAGCACTACTCAGTCGAGAACATCACCCTAGAACGCAACAGATTCTTCTCACTCAAGCATCCCCAAGAATCAGGTGCAATGTACGCACAACATGATGGAATTTTGCGAAAAATGGCAGGTATGCCACTTGGCGTCGCACGAACCGCATTGTTCGACGCCATTCAAAAGTTGGACCAAAAGATTCAAAGGGACGGATACACTGACGGAAACAGGCCAGAGCGGGCATTCACAGAACTTGGTGAACTCACTTCCCAATTTCTGCAAGTCAGAGCCTCCGTTTATACCAGCATCACCCAGGCTTGGGACATATACACGCATAGCGCGCAAAATGAAGAAAAATGTACCGCTGCTCTCGTCACGACCGCGCTAGCCCGTCAGCGAAGCTTTAAAGAATGCCGTGATATTACCATCAGGTGTGGAGATCTCTTAGGATCTCAAACTGTATACAAAGAAAGAGGAGATATAGGAGCCAGAATTAGAGACCTGACGGTGATGAACCAGCACGCCGTGGCCCAAGGAAATATTATGACGTTAGCAGGGAATAGGATCCTGGGTGGCCATGAATCAAGCCCATTCCTCTAATCGGAGCAGCACACAAATGTCGAAAGTCATCCTAGTTACCGGCTCTTCAAGAGGCATCGGTCGAGCTATATGTAAACAACTTGCAAAGCAAGGCTATTCACTCATTTCTACATACAAGAGTTCGAGACAAGCTGCATCGGACCTCAAGAAAGAGATTGAAGAAAGCACCGAGGTGAAGGTCCACCCAATTCAAATGGACCTTTCGAACCCAGCCTCTATTGCCAGAGTCGCAGACGAAGCGAAATCTATCTCCCCGGAAGGTATCCATGGGGTTGTAAATAGCGCCGGCTTGATGTGTAATCCAGGTGCTGAATTACATCAACATTCAGTCGAAGACCTACTTACACAAATCAACACAGGAGTTTCAGGCCCCCTAATTCTAATGAAACACCTCATTCCCCTAATTTTGCCAGGGGGCCAAGTGATAAACATTGGAAGCTTTTTAGGAAAGCATGGCTCCGCCTTTGGCATGGTCCCGTACGTTGTATCTAAATCAGCTATGAATGGACTTACCCGAGCTCTATGCTACGAACTAAACAGGTTCGAAATTCGGGTTAATCAGATATCTCCGGGGCCTATTGATACCGATATGAACCCCATTAGCGCGCCGTCAGCATCACCTCAAATCGCCTCTAATCCTTTAGGCAGATTTGGCAGACCAGAGGAGATATCCGAACTCGTTGGATACTTGTTCTCCAACTCTGGCTCCTACTTTAATGGTGCAGACATTGTTTTGGATGGAGGATCTTCCCTATGAGTAATAAAGAGCCGGATGTAGTCAACGATAACGTTCCCTCAATTGACGCATTGAAAAGTGCATTTTCTGAAATTCCCGCGGGTGTTGCAGCAGTCGGCGTAGTGAATCAAGAGGGAGAGCCTGACGCAATGATCGTTTCCACTGCGACTCCCGTGTCCCTTAGTCCTCCACTTATTTCAATTTGCATGGACAAAAAGTCCAAGACCTGGCAGCGCATGAAGGGTGCCTCCTGCATTGGCATTAACATACTTGGCTCTACATCCGTTGACGACTTAACCTCTCTGAGAAATCCTAACTATCTTGATCGATTCAAGTCAGTAAAATGGAGAAAGACTTCTAGCGGTTCACTGATGTTGGATAATTATGCCATACATTTGGACTGCAAGGTGCATGACACGGTTGACGCTGGTGATCACGATCTGCTGCTGCTTCGCATAGTAGAGCTTTCACAAAATGAAACTAATACTTCGCTTTTCTATCACCGCAGATCCATCCTCCCCTTGGACTGATCACCACTATTTTTGCAACATGGTATATGTAACTATGTTTATAACATTTCCTTGATCTACATAAAATCGGAATGCTTATAATTTGAGCCTTCTTTCGACTGGATTTGAGTAAAGAATGAAACACAGAAGGCACCCTGGGGGAACTGTTATATCTGGTAGGCAACTTTTCATGGTTGGCCTGGGTTCAGGAATAGGGTCGGGTCTGTTTTTAGGAACCGGTTCGGCTGTCCACTTTTCTGGAAGCTTCAGCATATTATTTTATATAGTCGGAGGAGCCTTAACGGTCTGCATAGTATATGCGATGTCGCAACTAGTTGATATATACCCCAGAGCCAAATCGTTTACTGATTTTTTTCATTACTCCATTGGCTCTGTTCCAGCTCTTAGCGTGGGGGCTCTCTACTGGTCGATGCTTCTAGTTGTTATGTCAACAGAATTAATAGGGGCGTCACTTATATTTAGCAATTTGGTCGGAATTTCGCCACTTTACTTTACGATAACTTGGGCTTTACTAGTACCGTTTATATTACTTAGATCAGCCTCCTCTATTGGGCGTTTCGAAACCGTCTCAACCCTAGTAAAGTTAATCTTTATATTAATATTCATCTTCCTTGCGTGCTATCTTTTATCTGTCAACTCACCGCTGTTACCTAGTGATACGTTCATACAACACCCGATAAGCAGCATTCCTCATAATGCAGAACTTGGTAGCGGTTTTTTGACTATATTCTTTTCTTTTGGCGGCGTTGAGATTGCCGTTATAGCAGGCACAAATACATCCTCACAGACCCGCTCTAATAGAATCATTATTATTTCGACGTTGATTCGGATTCTAGTATTCTACATCGCGGTCACTATCGCACTCATGCTCCTCGTTCCTAGTTCGAAATTTTACCCCTCCCAAAACATTGCAGATTCCCCATTTTCGTACGTTTTACAATCTTACAACCTTTCATCATTCACGACGGTATTCGATGCCCTCATAGCTATAACGTTCGTTTCTGCCTTTACGTCTCAGCTCTACGCTGCATCAAAGACGCTTCACTCGCTATCATGCATTTTTCACGAAGGGTTTAGTCGCAAAGTAGCTCCTCCACGATCAGGGCTTAGTTACTCAATTGTCTCTTCTATATTTACCCTCTGTGTTTCAATGTTGTCCTTATTTGGCCCTAAATATATTTCAGACCACATTTTTAGCTTTTCCGGTGGAGCTCTTTTAATTACATGGTGCTCTATCGCGATTTGTTACACCCTCAGCGTGCCAAAGATCCGTAAGAAATGTGCCTCTAGAGCGCATGCTGCCCGTCTAGAGGTTTTACGTATCGTGCTCTGTGTTTCCCTTACGGCGGTTGCCCTAGTTGCGCTCATCAATGGCGACTCTAGGTTGCAAGTTCTAACCTCACTCTTTTTATTATGTGCTTTTGTATTGGCATTCTGGATCGCCCTCAAAATAAAAGTTATATTCTTTAAGCGATACTCTTGGAACTGAGTCTAGAGCTGGGGTTTGCGTTTTCTTGGGAACGTACGGTGGTGACGCCGTACCCGATAAGATTCCTGACAGCATAGCCTGCGGAGTGCGTTCCTGTGCCTTAAAGGTGAATCTACTGATAAGGCCTAAGAACGTTTCTTATTTCCCGAATGTATCATTACTCTCGCCCCAAGTGGTCCAGCGTGGCTTTCCCCCATCAAGAAAAACGTACTGATCGCCTGAGGCGGGGGTTTCTACTTTGTTAGAGGCGGCAAACTATCTAGAGTAAGTTCCGAAGTTCTATTGGTGGCAACTGAGAAGCGCATCAGGGCAACTGGTTCGTACCCGTTGGGCCCTGAATGGAAGGTGAGTTCATCAAGAATGAGCAACGCCCAATAGCCCGCTCGATTCATCATGATCAACGCATCACCAGGGTTGGTGGTTTCTACCCGGTTGGACATCGGCAGGAGGGGGAGGTCGTCGAGGCGATCGGGGTGTTTGGCAGCTGAACGTACTAGGCCAATCCTCCCGATGCCGTCATTATAGTGACGGACTGTCTTCTCTGATCCTGGTTGGTCTCCAATCATGAAGGGGTACTCGAGGATCAACTCGAAGCTGGCTTCACCACTTCCGAGCGTAAACCTCCCTGAGTTTTCGTGCAGATTTACGCTAACGTGTCCACTGGATTGACGGTGTTTCCAGTGAGCAGGATCATTGCGAATGGACACTCGAGCTTGTTCTGAGGTCTTTCCTACAAAAGGGTTTGTTCCCAGAGGTGGAGCAGGTTCAAAGGGGGCGTTGTGTAGCTGTCGCAGTAATTGCTCATATGCAGCTTCATGGTCGTCTCGAAAATCAATCCACGTACGACCGTCGAGGTATGTGGGAATAATTGGATTCGCTGCCACTGTGCCGGAGTTTGGAACAATTGGAATGACCCGATTTGCTTCTAAATGGCGGTAAATGGTTGGAGAAACGATAGTCGTTTCGGTGCCGACACCAGAGAAATGTCCGCCTCGGTTGTCAGCCTTTGGTCCGTAATCGTCTGAAAGTATGACCAAGATCCGCCCCGAAAGATTGCGGTATTGCTCCATGAACAAATTCAGGTTCTGGCCGGCGCAAACATCCCACCTATCAAGTCGAACATCAACGCCGTTCGACCGTAGACGTCGAGATAGATCAGTAACCCATGTGATGTGTTGTTCGGTGACGTGTGAGTAAGAAATAAAGACGATAGGTGGGTTCGATGGTTCAGTAGTAGAGATAGATGAATTCTGCATTTAAATATCTTACGTGGCGTCGTAGCGAAAAGGTGTCTATATGGGTACACCCTATTGTTACGCCGGTTTGGGACGGAATGTTTCCTGTAAAATAGGGCCGTTCCTAGCATTGTTTTACATATGTCTAGTGGGGTCTAGGCCTTATTTTTACAGAAAGTGGTGAGTGTGGTGTTATCGTCTGACGGTTTCCATATTGAAAGTCATATTGACGAAGTGCCCGCGTTGGCTCGGGTGAAAGATCTGCATGGTGGGTTGTCGTCGGGGCAGCAGGCGTTGGGCAGGATTGTGCAATCCTTGCTTGCTGACGCTGACGGTCTCGACGGGGCACAGTTGTCTGACTTGGCGCGGGTGGTTGAGTCGTATCGTGATGCGGTCATTGCCCAGGAGAATGCTGCCTTTGAACCCTCGCGGGGCGAAGACTAATGGGCAGTGACTCTGGTTCGCATGGGCAGCGGGTGGGCTATATCCGTGTTTCCACGGTGGAGCAGAA
>ERZ1031327.38-NODE-38-length-27680-cov-36.402208_pt1 | contig 27680 bp, 20 predicted proteins | sample MGYA00518211_ERZ1031327 | MGnify/ENA primary metagenome ERZ1031327 (study PRJEB33718, sample SAMN03159839) | human skin metagenome | collected 2014-02-25 | study: EMG produced TPA metagenomics assembly of the PRJNA266117 data set (Human skin bacterial metagenome...
TGCTTGACCATCCGGCGCTTTCCCCTTCTGCTTTTGGCGGCGGGAGTTTGCCCGCCCGCAACGCTCCCCAAGACGGTTTCTTGGCTCTGGTAGGCGGTGCGTGGGCTGCAAGGGTATTGATTTTTACCGCCGCCGCGTCCTCCGCGCTCACAGCGGCGCATTGGGCGCGATCCACCGCCTCCGCGGTGAGCGCGATGGCGGTGGCGGTGGCCAATCCTTTCGTCATTGAGCGCCTCCTGCAGGGCCAGTGGTCACTTGCGGTTGCTGCGTGGCTACTGCCGGTCATCGCGTGGGCCGGAAAGCAGCGCAACTGGGTGGCATGGCTGGCTATGTGGGCGGCTTCGCTTACCCCCACGGGTGGGCTCTTCGCTGTGGTGACCGCGGCGGTAACCTGCCGAAAGCGGGTGGCGCTTGGAGGCGCGATCTTGTGCTTGCCGTGGGCCATTCCGGGTATCTTTCATCCAGCTGCACCTGGCGATACTGCGGCGGCGGTAGCCGCGTTTAGCCCGCGCGCGGAAGGATACGTAGGCACCGGCGGCGCGCTGCTGCGCTTGGGCGGAATCTGGAATTCGGAGGCTGCAATCGGGCTAGCGATATGCGGCGTCATCGTGGCGGTCATCGCCCTACTTGGGGCGTGGCGAGTTCCCGTGCGGTTAAGCGTCCTCGCAGCGATTGGTCTCGGCGGGGCGATATTCTTCTGGCTGGTTCCCGGCGCGCTGGTGTGGTCCATTGATCACATACCTGGGGCGGCGCTGCTGCGCGATAGCGGGAAGCTGACTATGTTGGCGTTGCCGCTCTATGTGGCCTCACTAGGTGCGCTACCGAACCTGCCGGCGGCGCTGGCAACCGTGGCCGCGACCGTGCAGCTGCTGCCCGTTCCGGGGCGCCTCGCGGTGCTCGCGCCACGTGATACGGGAGTAGATAAGCAACTGGTGCGCGAAATCGACGGCCGCGTGGCCTTCTTCCCAGACCGCGCCAACCTCGTGGAGGTTCCCGGCGGCGTGGCCGTCGACCCCTACTCCAAAGCGGTGGCCATGGTGGAATCGGGCGAATTGAGCGTGGACGGGACCGTGGTGGACCAAGCCTCACCGCAGTACCGGGCGGCGCTTCGCGCGTGGGAGACGCACGATATGGAGCAGCTGGCCCGCATCGGCGTTGGTGTAGTCGTGGTGGACGGTGCCATAACCGAGGAAACCAACGCGCCGCGGCCGCAGGTTCCGTGGGCTCTTACCGCGCTGTGGATGGCTTGTCCGCTACTAGCCCTTGCAGCAATTCCGCGAATTGCTCGCCGGTCTTCTCCCAGGAGAACCTAGCGGCAAAATCGCGCGCGTTGGAACCGAGCGTGCGCCGAAGGGGGGCGTCGGCAAGCAGCTGCTTGGTGGCCGCCACGAAATCTTCTTCGCGCTCCACCAGGATGCCGGTCTCGCCGTTAATTACGCTGTCTCGCAGGCCGAACGTATAACCAACGGCGGGAACTCCATGTTGGGCCGCCTCCATTACTGCTAGTCCCCATCCCTCTTTACGCGAGGGCATCAGCAAGGCATCGGCACGGGCCAGCAAAGCGTGCTTATAGTCCTCGGTCACCTGGCCGCGGAAGCGCACACGATCGCTTACACCATGCTTCTCGGCATAGGCGCGCAGATTAGCCTCCCACCAGCCGGAGCCAATGACGTCTAAGACCGCGCCCGGGGTCTGCGCCACCGTATCCATGGCATGCTCAATCTGTTTATGAGGCACCAAGCGCGAAAGCGTTACCAGGTGCACCTCGGACTCTCGTTCCAGGGAAGGAACGTGGTCCGGAACCGGGTCCAGACCATTGGCAATGATGTGTGCACCCCTTATTCCCAAGGCCTCTAAATCCTCGCGGGAAGCCTCGGACACGGTGACATAAGGAGCGTCACAATACACACGCGGGGCCACCCGAGACTCAAGGAACCAACCAAGCCGGCCTAAGAGGGGGCCCGCCACCGGCCACTGTTCGCGATGGCAGTGGTGGGTAAGCAGCACCGTCGGTGCGCCAGAAACCAAGCGAGCGAAGAAGGGGATGCCGTTTTGGGTATCGATTACCGCATCCACGCCGCGCAGATCGCCCAGCCCTAGGCGGCCGGCCAGCATCGCCGCCCAGGCACGCGGATACACGCCGAACTTGGCGCCGCCGCGACTATAGCGCACGCCGTCGCGCACCTCCCGGCGCGCGGCATTCATGTGCTTGGAGGTGCGAAAGACCACCTCGTGGCCCTGGGCTGCCAGGTACTCGCCCACGCGCTCCAAGTAGCGCTCCGAGCCACCGCCTTGCGGGTGGGTGGAATCGCGCCAGCAAAGTAAAAGAATCTTCATTGTGAGGTATTAGCCTAGTGGGTTATGAGACATACCCGTGAGATGGCCACGCTGCGCCGCTCCTTTCGGCTACTGCGTTCCTTCCGCTTTGAGCAGACGCGCCCCGAGATTTTCTACGGCGGGCTAGCGGAAGATACGGCCACGCTGGTAAATAGACTCGGCCGCGACCTGGGCGTGCAGCTTCCTGGAGCACGGGTGCTCGATGTGGGCGGCGGACCGGGCTATTTTGCGGATGCCTTTGCCCGCCGCGGCGCCTGCTACGTGGGATTGGAGCCGGATGCCGGCGAAATGTCTGCGGCCGGCATCCACTTAAGCAATTCTGTGCGCGGAGACGGCACTAACCTGCCCTTTGCCGATGACTCTTTTGACGTAGTTTATTCTTCCAACGTGGCCGAGCACATACCCAATCCCTGGGACATGGGCGAGGAAATGCTGCGCGTAACCCGCCCCGGTGGCCTCACCATCCTGAGCTACACGGTGTGGCTTGGGCCCTTTGGCGGCCACGAGACCGGCTTGTGGGAGCACTACATAGGAGGCGAGTTTGCCCGCGATCGCTATACCCGACGCCACGGCCATCCGCCCAAAAATGTCTTTGGTGCTTCGCTTTTCGACGTCCCCTGCTCCGCCGGCCTTGCCTGGGCGCAGAGCGCCGGCACGCTCAAACTCGCCTTCCCCCGCTACCATCCCAGCTGGGCCTGGTGGCTAACCCGCGTGCCAGGGGTGCGGGAGTTTGCGGTGTCTAACCTGACGTTGGTGCTACAAAAGTAGCCCTCAGCAACCATGACGTCACTGGGGGCTAGCTAGGCCTAGTTCTTAAGAGGCGTTCTCAACACGCTCCTTCAGGGCATGGAACTGGTCCCACACCTCGGATGGGACGCGGGAGCCCAAGAAGTTGAGGTAGCTGGCGTTGTCCTGCATGTCGCCTTCCCATTCCTTGGGGTCGACGGCGAGAGCGGCGCGAACATCCTCGATATCGAAGTCGATGCCCTCGAGGTCGATATCCTCGGCGCGGGCGGTGTGGCCCACGACGGTTTCTTCTGCCTCGACGTTGCCTTCGATGCGATCAATGATCCACTTGAGTACTCGGGAGTTCTCGCCGAAGCCCGGCCACAGGAAGCGGCCGTCGTCGCCGCGGCGGAACCAGTTAACCAAGAAGATGGCCGGCATTCGGTCGCCGCCCTGTTCACCCATGTCGATCCAGTGCTGCAAATAGTCGCCAGCGTTGTAGCCAATGAACGGCAACATTGCCATCGGGTCGTGGCGCAGGGTGCCAACGCTACCCTCCGCTGCAGCGGTCTGACCGGAAGCCAACAGGGCACCAATCATGGTGCCGTGGTTCCAGTCAAAGGCCTGGGTAACCAGTGGAACGGTGGTCTTGCGGCGGCCACCGAAGAGGATGGCGTCGATCTTCACACCCTGCCAGTCGTCGTACTCCGGAGCGGCGCTCGGGCACTGGGAAATCGGTACACAGTAGCGAGAGTTCGGGTGCGCTGCCTTTGTAGAAGATTCCGGAGTCCAGTCTTCGCCGGTCCAATCGATGAGGTGCTCTGGTGCCTCCTTGGACATTTCCTCCCACCAGACATCGCCGTCATCAGTAAGCGCAACGTTGGTGAAGATGGTGTTGCCTGGCTCCATGGTCTGCATGGCAATCGGGTTGGAATCATAGTTGGTGCCAGGGGCCACACCAAAGAAGCCGTTTTCCGGATTCACGGCGTAGAGACCGTCCTCGCGCAGGTGCAGCCACGCAATATCGTCCCCGACGACCTCGGCCTTCCAGCCAGGGATGGTCGGGGTAATCATGGCCAGGTTGGTCTTGCCGCATGCCGACGGGAAGGCAGCAGCGACGTGGTACTTTTTACCTTCTGGGTTGGTGAGCTTCAGAATGAGCATGTGCTCGGCCATCCAGCCCTCTTCCTTGGCCATAACAGAAGCGATGCGCAGGGCGTAACACTTCTTCGCCAGGATGGCGTTGCCGCCGTATCCGGAACCGTAGGACCAGATTTCCTTGGTTTCAGGGAACTGGGTGATGTACTTGGTGTCATTGCACGGCCAAGCCACGTCTTCCTCACCCGGCTCCAGTGGGGCACCCACGGAATGCAGGGCGTGGACAAAGTTGCCATCGGCACCAATCTTCTCTAAGGCCTCGGCACCCATACGGGTCATGATGCGCATGGAGAGCACCACATAGGCGGAGTCAGTGAGCTGCACGCCCAACTTCGGTTCCGGATCACTAATCGGGCCCATGCAGAAGGGAACCACGTACATGGTGCGGCCCTTCATGGAGCCACGGAATGCTTCCGTCATCTCCTCCTTCATCGCAGCAGGCGGTGCCCAGTTATTAGTAGGACCAGCGCCATCTTCGTGCTCGGTGCAGATGAAGGTGCGGGATTCCACGCGTGCGACATCGGAAGGGTTGGAACGAGCCAAGTAGGAATTAGGCCGCTTTTCTTCGTTCAGCTTGATAAGCGTGCCTTTTTCCACCAGCTCGCCGGCCAAACGGTCAGCCTCGTCCTGGGAGCCGTCTACAAAGACCACCTGGTCCGGCTGGAAAAGCTCAACGTTCTCGCTGATCCAGCCGATAAGCTTTTCGTTTTTAGTCGGCAGCTCTCCGACGAGCCCTGGGATAGTGGCGGTCATTAGTAATTCTCCTGAGGGTGGGTGTGAAAATTGGAGCAAGAAAACCCCAACTGTGCCTTCCACCTCAAGATTAACGTGCCAGTCCGAATAATTTCCGCAGATTTTACCGCACCGGTTATATCCACCACGTTAACCAGAACTTCACCAAGCGCACACGAAGGTGGTGTGGTAAAAATCGCCTTTCCTATCCCCCTTTCTGGGGGCCTATTACCCTCCCCTGCAAGTGTCAAAACAATCGACTTCCACCCCCAACCGGGCCCACTGGTTATACCCGGGAGGCCATCGTCACCTGTGCCCTACGGCGCGGCGTATTGCTTGGCAGGGCTAAGCAGGGAAAAATAGGCCGCAATGAATAGCACAAATAACTCTCAAAATGCCCGCGCTGGGGAAATGCCCCCAGGCCGCCCTCCACAGACCGATTTCAACGCCGTCTTCAACAATGAGCTTGATTACCCGCGCCTAGGCAACGTCACTTTCCGCCGCGGCACGCTCACCGAAAACCAGCATGAGCTTTTTGAAAAGCGCTGGCCAGAGCTCGGCCGCGTGCTAGAAGACGAGGTCATTGACCTCGATTCCTGGTTTGGCCGCAGCGGCGCTAAGACCATCGTAGAAATCGGTTCTGGCACCGGCACCTCAACCGCCGCCATGGCGCCGAAGGAGGCCGATACCAATATCATCGCCGTCGAGCTATACAAGCCGGGCCTTGCCAAACTGCTGGGCCAGATTGAGCGTGAGGGCATCGAGAACATCCGCATGATCCGCGGCGATGGCATCGAGGTTATGATGCGCATGTTTGAGCCGGAAACCCTCGACGGCATTCGCGTCTTCTTCCCGGATCCGTGGCCAAAGGCGCGCCACCACAAGCGGCGCATCATCCAATCCGGCACGCTGAACCTATTTGCCTCTCGGTTAAAGAAGGGCGGCGTGCTGCACGTCGCTACTGACCACGGCGGATATGCAGAATGGATAAATGAGCTAGTCGAGGTAGAGCCGAGCCTGGATTACAAGGGCTGGCCGTGGCCAGAGTGCCCGCAATTGGTAGACCGCCAGGTCATCACCAAGTTCGAGGGCAAAGGCCTAGATAAAGAACACGTGATCACGGAGTACCTCTGGGAGAAGAAATAAATGAGCACCTATCTGCTTGTCTGGGATGCGCCCAATATGGACATGGGCTTAGGCTCCCTGCTGGGCGGCCGCCCCACCGCCGCCCACCGCCCACGCTTCGACGCTATCGGCCGCTGGCTGGTACACCTAGCTCAGGATGTCGATGCAGAACCGCGCGCCGATGTCTTTACCAATGTCACCCCAGGCGGCGCCGATGTCATCCGTCCTTGGGTAGAAGCCATCCGGAACGTGGGCTTCGGTGTTTTTGCTAAGCCCAAGATCCACGAAGACGATGACGTAGATCCGGATATGCTCGACCACATCGACAATCTCCGCGCGGATCTAGCCGGCGTCATTGTTGCCTCCGCCGATGGCCAGAACTTCCAAGAGCCTTTGGAAGAACTCATCTCCGAAGGGGTGCCGGTTACAGTCCTTGGATTCCACGAGCATGCCGCTTGGGCGGTAGGCCATGCGGATATCAACTTTGTGGATCTGGAAGATATTGAGGGCGTATTCCGCGAACCGCTGCCGCGCGTCAACCTGGATGACCTGCCCGAGGGTGGTGCATGGCTGCAGCCATTCCGTTCTCTGGCTACCCTGCTTAATAACCGCTAGGAGGCTGCCCCAATGTTTGAGAAATGGGGACGTTTTTCCTACGCACACCGCCGGCTCATCCCCGCTATCATCGTCGCCGCTATCCTTGCGCTCTTTGTGGGCTTTGGATTGCAGCTTGAAGACCGCATGAGCCAAGAGGGCTGGGAGGATCCCAATGCGGCGTCGACAAGCGCAGCGCAGATCGAGCAAGAGGCTTTTGGCCGCGATAACTCCGGCGATGTCATCTTGCTCTTTCACTCCCCCGATGAGAATTTCGACGCCGCCAAGCAGCACTTGGCGCAGCTAAAATCCGAGTACACGGACCAAATTGATTCGGTGACCAGCTACTTCGATACGAAGAACCCAAACCTGGTCAATGATGATCATTCACTAGCCTTCGCAGCCATCGGGCTCAAAGGCGATGACGAGCAGACGCTCAAGGATTTCCGCACCATCCAGGGCGCGCTTACGGATACCTCCGCGCCGGTGGAGATTGCGGGCGCCACCGCAGTTGCAGATGCGCTGGATGAGGGCATGTCCCACGACATCTCCCGCGCCGAAAAAGCCGCCCTTCCATTGGTGGGCATCCTTCTGCTAGTGGTCTTTGGCTCCGTTGTCGCGGCCTGCATGCCACTCATTGTCGGCGGCCTCTCCATCCTGGGCTCACTAGGAATCCTGTCTATTTTGGCGGGATTCTCCCAGGTCAATGTCTTTGCTCAAGCCGTCGTCACGCTGCTGGGGCTCGGTCTAGCCATCGACTACGGCCTCTTTATGGTCTCTCGCTTCCGCGAAGAGCTGGACAAGGGCCGCTCCACCGAGGAGGCCGTGGCCACCACCACCGCAACTGCCGGCCAAACTGTAGTCTTTTCCGCAGCCATGGTCGCCGTAGCACTTTCGGGGCTCTTCCTCTTCCCGCAGGCCTTCCTGAAATCCGTGGCCTATGGGTCCATTTCTGCGGTCGGCTTGGCCGCGCTCCTTTCCGTCACCGTGCTGCCGTCCATTTTTGGCATGCTCGGTCCCAAGATCGATACCTGGTCCGTGCGCCGTACCTCGCGGACGGCTCGCACTATTCAGGACACCTGGTGGTATAAGCTTCCACGCTGGGCCATGCGCCATGCCCGCGGGCTGACCATCGCCGTGTGCGGCCTGCTCATCGCACTCACCCTGCCCGTCATGAGCATTACCTTTGGCGGCATCAACGAGTCCTACTTGCCGCCGGATCAAGACACCCGCGTGGCACAGGATAAATTCAACGAGGAATTCCCCACCTTCCGCACGGAGCCAGTCAAACTCGTCGTGGAAAATGCGTCGAACCAGCAGCTTGTCGACGTCGTCATGCAGGTCCGCGGCCTCGACGGCCTCACCGAACCCATGGCTCCGACGACCGCCACCAAGGACGGCACGACCGTTCTTTCCGCCGGTATTGAAGACCGCGATGATTACGCGAAGATCGTCCACGAACTGGAAAACATTAAGGCCCCTGAGGGCGTGAACCTATATGTAGGAGGTACGCCCGCCATGGAGGTGGAATCCCTCGATGCGCTCTTCCACAAGCTGCCGTGGATGGCGCTCTACGTGGTGCTGGCAACGTTCCTGCTCATGGCGCTAGTTTTTGGTTCCTTCGTGCTGCCACTCAAGGCTATCGTGATGACGCTTTTGACCTTAGGCGCAACGTTGGGGATATTGACCCTGATGTTCGTCGCCGGCCTAGGCGCGGATGTCCTCAACTTCACCCCAGGCCCGCTGATGAGCCCCATCTTGGTGCTCATCATCGCCATTGTCTATGGCCTATCCACCGACTATGAGGTTTTCTTAGTCTCCCGCATGGTGGAGGCCCGCCGGCGTGGTTCCTCTACCGATGAGGCCATTGCTGCAGGTACCGCGCATACGGGCGGCATCATCACCGCGGCAGCGCTCATCATGATTGTGGTCTCCGGTGCTTTCGGATTCTCCGATATCGTGATGATGAAATACATCGCTTATGGGATGATCTTTGCCCTGCTTATCGATGCCACCATTGTCCGCATGCTCCTCGTGCCCGCCGTCATGCACCTGCTGCGCGAAGATAACTGGTGGGCACCTAGCTGGCTGCGCCACGCCACCACCACTTTGACCGGTGGCACTTCACACCGCGGCAAGACTGTTCCCTTCTCTGAGCTCAAACAACGCCTCGAAGGAGATAAATAAGTGAAGAAGTGGCTGCGGCTTATCGCCTCGCTCATCGTCCTGCTTATCCTGATTTATTTCTTCCGCGATGAGTTGGACTTCCTGCGCGAAGGCTTCTCGCGGCTGTCCCACTCCGATCCCGCTGCAGTAGCACTCGTGGTCATCGCCTCCATCGTGGCGGTACTTGCCATGGGCGAGGTCATGCGCTTGCTCATTCGCGCCGGCGGCGTCAAGGTCTCGGCCTCGGAGACGGCCGCACTAACACTTGCCGCTAATGCTTGGTCCACCACCCTTCCGGCTGGCCCGGCCTTTTCCGCTATCCTCACCTTTTACGTGCAGCGCACGTGGGGCGCTTCCGTCATGCTGTGTGGGTGGTTCTTTGTCCTGTCCTCTGCCATTTCCACCATGTGGCTCGTGCTCATCGGCTTGGGTGGCGTGCTTTTCCTCAATGCAGATATGGCACTGTGGTCCCTTATTGGCACTCTCGTGCTCATGTTGGTGCTCTCCGGCGGCCTCTTCTGGCTGACCAATCATCCGGATAAAATCATTCGCTGGCTCAACCGCCAGAAGCTCATTAAAGGCTCCAAGCGCGAAGCCATCGTAGACCAGGTCAAGAATCTGGAAGAGGTACACCTCACCCGCCGCCAATTCGCCTGGATATCTTTTTACTCCCTGACCAACCGGCTGATCGATATGGTCTCGCTATGGGGCTGTGTGTGGGCCGTTACCGGCCACCTACCAGCCCTGCACGCGGGCGAGGACACGACGACTATGGCCGGCGTGGCGCTGGCGTATCTCACCGCTAAGCTGGCCGGCTCTGCTCAGGTCACGCCGGCCGGCCTCGGTACGGTGGAGGCCGCCATCATCGCCACCCTGGTTGCTACCGGCATGACCGCAGTGGATGCTACTGGCGCGGCAATTATCTATCGCCTGATTTCCTTTGCCTTGATAACCATCATTGGCTGGGTAATCTATTTCTGGCACTATGCCCGCAAGGGCATTACCTATGCCGCTTTGAATCGAAAGGAAAACGCATGAGAATCGCCCCCGTTATCGATATCATCGCCCTGATGCTCTTCGCCGTGGCTGCCCGCCTCGCCCACGGCGGTTTGAGCTTTTCCACCTGGGTAGATGCCTTTTGGCCCTGGGCCGTAGGCGCGCTTATCGGCTGGGCCATCATCCTGGCTACCAAAGCGCAAGGCAAGTGGAAGGAGGGCGGCATCGTCTGGCTGAGCACCGTCGTGGGCGGCATGGCCCTGTGGATGCTCGTCAATGGCCGCCTCCCGCACTGGAGCTTCCTCATCGTGGCAACCGTTATGTCCGCGCTATTTTTCTTTGGCTGGCGGCTTTTCGCCCGCAAATAAAAATAAGGAGGGTTTAACCCTCCTTATCTTTTGCTCCACTTACTTGGAGATTACCGGTACGCCTGCCTGATTGAGAATATCGACGATGAAACCGATAATCTCGCTGACGATGTCCACAGCGCTAGACAAAATCATAGATAACTCCTTCACTAGGATTAACTCTTTATATGCTATCCAAGCACATGGCGTTACATCGGGGCAATAGTGTGCTTCTTCGGCAGATCGTTTTCCTGCTTGGTGGCCAGTTGGCGCAGTGCCTGACGGAGTGCCAAGCGGGACTGATTCGGCTGAATCATAGCGTCTAGATAACCACGCTCAGCCGCAACATACGGAGCAGTCATGGTCTCATCGTAGAAATCCATGAACATCTTCTTGGTCATCTCTCGCTGCTCAGGGGTCTCGGCTGCTTCTAGCTGCTTGCCGGCAATCATCACCACGGCAGCAGCCGCACCCATCACGGCAATCTGCGCGGTAGGCCACGCTAGGTTGATATCACCGGTCAGGTTCTTCGAGCCCATCACGGCATAGGCGCCGCCGTAGGCCTTGCGCACGATAAGCGAGACCTTCGGCACGGTGGCTTCGACCACGGCGAATGCAAACTTAGCGCCGCGGTGGATAAGTCCCACCTTTTCCTGCTCCACGCCCGGCAGGTAGCCCGGGGTGTCCACTACGAAGACCAGCGGAATGTTGTAGGCATCACAGATGCGGATAAAGCGGGCCCCCTTATCGGCGGCGTCAGCATCAATGCAGCCCGCAAGGTGCATGGGATTATTAGCCACGAAGCCCACCGTCTTGCCATCGATGCGGCCGAAAGCGGTGATCATATTGGGCGCGAAGTTCTCTTGAATCTCAATGATGTCCGCGTCGTCGCCCAGTTGGGTCAACAAGTCCATCATGTCGTAGCCAGCATTGGTGTCATCCGGCATGAAGGCGTTGAGATCTTCGTCTTCTGCCACTTCGGCGTCGGAAGGCGCAGCGAATTCCGGCGATTCATCGAAACAGGTCAACGGCAGGTGGTCGAGGAGATCGCGGACCATGTCAAAGGCATCCTCCTCAGAGGGAACGACCGCGGAAACATTGCCGTTGAGCTCTTGTTGGCGAGCACCGCCCAGCTCGGCGGAGGTGATGTCCTCACCGGTGACTTCGCGGATAACGTTCGGGCCGGTGACATACATTTCTGCTTCCTCATCCACGGCAATGACAAAGTCCGTGGTCACAGGAGCATAGACGGCGCCACCGGCGGATTTGCCCATCATGATGGAAATCTGCGGGCTGCGGCCGGACAGCGGGAGCTGGCGGCGGGCGATCTCGGAATACATCGCCAGCGAGGTCACCGCATCCTGAATGCGGGCGCCGCCGGAGTCCTGAATACCGATGACCGGGCAGCCAATCTTGATCGCCATGTCCATGACCTCGGTGACTTTTTTGCCAAAGGTCACGCCGACAGAGCCGCCGTAGACGGTTTTATCGTGAGCGTAGATACACACGGGACGGCCGGAGATGCGGCCATAGCCGGTGACCACGCCATCAGAATAGATGGCGTCAGGGTCACCTGGGGTCTTACCCAAGGAGCCGGTTTCGACGAAGGAACCCTCATCTAGCAATTCATTGATGCGTTGACGAGGCGTGGTGCGCCCAGCCTCGTCGCGGCGCTTGCGGGAGCGCTCACTGCCTGGGTCCTGCGCCTTGTCCAGACGCTCGCGCAGGTCAGCGAGTTTCTCAGCGGTTGTCTGCTTGGCCGCCACGTATCTTCTCCTCGATCCATTCATCCATATGCTTGCCCACGATGCCGATGGCCGGCTCGTCTGGCACTGCAAGGTGATCGCCTTGCAGCTGCACAATTTCTAGATCCTTAACGATAGCTCCCCAACCTCCGTCGGGGTCAATCTCAGCGTAGCGCGGCTCCAGCTCGATCGCACCGTCGTGCATGCGCTCGGAGCGGAAGAGCAGAACCGGCACGGTCACATCGGCCCAGCGGTGGAAATCGATCTTGGCCAAGATCTGGTTATCCACGAAGGAGGCACGCTGGTGCTCCAGAACGCCGGCGGCTAGGCCGTGCTCGGAGGCGTTGGTAGTAGCGAGGAACTCCGCCAGCATGGTCATGAGCGCATCCTCGCCCATGGTCTCGAGCATCTCGTACGGCGGCTCGAAGTCGAGTCCGTAGGTCTTTTTGGCAAAGGCCGCGTAGCGCTCCCACCGGGCACGGGTTTCTTCCGGCGTATCCGGGGCCGGGTGGGATGGTTGAGTGGTATCTAGCAGCGTAATAAACGCCATATCCACCGAGGCTTGGCCGCGCTGGGTTCGCTGATGTAGCTGGTAGGCCACCTCGTAGGCCAGCGCGCCACCGAAGGACCAACCGCCGAGTACGACCTTGCGGCCGCGCGCGTAGTGCAGGATGTCCTCGATATAGGCCTCGGCGCGCTCCTCGAGCGAGCCCTCGATTCGTTCTACGCCGTAGACGGCCACATCTTCGGGCAGGCGGCGAGTCAGCGGCTGGTAGACCACAGTGGTGCCGCCGGCCGGGTGGAACATGAATACGGCAGGACCCTCAGCCTCGCGCAGGACGCGGATATTGCCTTCTACCTCGGTCTCCAACCCCTCGCGGACTAGGTCAGCTAAGGTCTCTAGCGACTCGGCCTTGTGGACCTGCTGGGCGGTGACCTCGATTCCTGCGCGTTCGGTTAGGCGCTCGGCAATCTGGGTGGCAACCTCGTCGCTCACTTCTGGCAGTGCCGAAGTGACACCCGCCGCGGCCTTGCCGGTAAATGTGGCCCATGTACCAAAGACCATGCGCTCGGAGGCATCGCGCGGGGCAATTCCCACGCCTTGGCTGGGTTCGTCTTCTTCTGGTGCAGGGGTATCTTCAGTAGCGATCTCGCTGGTATCCACGCTGCCGCCGGCTACGGCCTCTTCCACCATGGCAATGACGTCGGCCAAAGAGGCGTCGCGTAGCGCCTGCACCTGCAGCGGCGGAATTTGGAAGTCATTTTCCACGCGGTTCTTTATGCGCATGCCCATCAGGGAATCCAAGCCCAAGTCAATGAGCGGCAGCTCGCGCGGCAGGTCAGAGACGTCGTAGCCCATGGATTCAGAAACGATGAGCGCGAGGCGTTCCTCCACGGTTTCTTCCGTGGGGTCCCAGCGCACGGCATCGACTTCTTCGGTTGCTGCAGGCTCACTCGAGCCTTCAGGCACATCGGCCACGCCCGGGATTGGCGCCGCGCCCAAGTCCAGGGCGGAGGCAAAGCCTTCTGTCAAAAGCTCGGTCTGCGCACCCCGGACAGCGTAGACGGCCACGGACATGCCACCGATGGACTGGCTTACCACCGTGGTGATCTCACCGCGCGGAGGCAGATCGGCATGCTCTTCGGTAGCGATGATGCGCGCCCCAGGCTTGACGGCCTCGGCCGCAGCCTCCACGATGGCCAGCGCAGACGGCGCCTGGTCCGCATTGGTAGAAAAGGCAACCTTGCTCTCTGGCAGGTTGACGCGGGCCCCCGGCAGTCCGGATACGCCGGCCGACGGGCGGGCATTGGTCCAGAATCGCTGGCGGTTGAACTGGGTATAGGGCGCCTCTACGCGCGCACCGGAGCCAAATACCGCGCCGAAGTCCACCGGCATGCCGGTGACATAAAGCTTGCTGAGCAGATCCAATAGCGATTCAGTAGGATCTACCTTGCGCTTCAACGCATACAGCAGCTGCGCATCGGCCTTGCCCACGGCGAAAGCGGTGGACATGAGGCCCATCAGCGCCACCGGGTTCGGCGAGATTTCCACCAGCTGGGCATGGCCGGCGTTGAAGGCCGCCTCGGTGGCATCCTGCAGGTAGACCGAGTGGCGGGTCATGCGCAGCCAATAGTCCTCATCGTGCACGGTGGTACCAGGGCGATAAACCTCGCCCTTATCCACGGAGGAAAACAGCGGAGTGTGCAGCGGCTTGGCTTCCATGCCGGCGATGGCTGCATGCAGCTCGCCCAGGATGGGGTCTACAGCCGAGGTGTGTCCAGCCGCCCTCACGTTGAGAGCGCGGGCGAACTTGCCCTCACCATCGAGCTTTTCCACCAGATCCAGAACCTCTTGGCGTGGGCCGCCCACGGTAGTCATACCGGGTCCGGTATACACGGCGGGCTCGATGTTTCCGTCGAGCGCAGCAATATCCTCGGCCGAGAGCTCTACGACGGCCATGGCTCCTTGCTCGGCATCGCTTAGCGACGCCTCGCCCTCACCCATCAGCCGCGCGCGGTGGCATGCAATGACCATGGCGTCGTCTGCGGAGATGCCGCCTGCGGCATAAGCCGCGGCAATCTCGCCCATGGACATGCCCATCACGCCGGCCGGGCGCACGCCAAAGGAAGCGAGCAAATCCGTCAATGCAATCTGAATGGCGGTAATGGCCACCTGGGCGGTCTCGGTGTCATATGTTTGGGCATCATCATTGACGATGTCCAAGATGGACCATCCGGACTCAAAGTCCACGATGGCATCCAGCTCTTCTAGGCGGGCCTTGAATTGCGGCGAGAGCGCAATCATGTCCTTGGCCATCTTGCGATGCTGGGAGCCGAAACCGGAGTAAACAAATACTGGCCCCGGTACCTGCGGGGAATCCGCAGCGGCAATACCGACGGATACCTTGCCCTCGGCCACCTGGCGCAGGCGCTTGACCGCTTCCTCGGTGGAGCTAGCCATCACGACGGCACGCGAGCGGGAATGATTGCGGCGCGCGACGGTCCGGGCGACGTCGACAAGCGCGGGCTTTTCCGCCTCGATAAAATCTGCCAACAGGGCCGCAGCGCGCGCCCGGCGCGATGGTAAGAGACCAGAGACCGCCAACGCGACCGTTTCGGTGGAAAGCTGCGGCTCGCGCTCGGCTGGGGTGCCACGGTAATCGGTGAGCACGACATGTGCATTGGTGCCGCCGAAACCAAAGCCGGAGACGCCAGCGACCTTGTGGCCGGAGTACTCGGGCCACTCGCGCGGATCCTCAACTACTTCGAGGTGCTCGGCCTCGAAATCGATATAGCGGTTCGGCGCCGAGTAATTGATATTGGCCGGGATGACATCATTGCGCATGGCCTGAATGACCTTGATGAGGCCGACCACGCCCGCGGCGGATTCGGAGTGACCGATATTGGTCTTGGCAGAGCCGAGCAAAATAGGAGTATCGACCCCACGCCCCGCGCCGAGCACGCGGCCCAAAGCGGAAGCTTCGATCGGATCGCCCAAAATAGTGCCGGTGCCGTGGGCCTCAATATAGTCCACATCCTGCGGATTCACACCTGCATCGGCATAAGCGCGGCGCAATACATCTTCCTGTGCTTCCGGGTTCGGGGCGGTCAAGCCGTTAGAGTGCCCATCGGAATTGACGGCCGAGCCTTTGATGACGGCCAAGATATCGTCACCGTCCGCCTCCGCGTCCTCCAAGCGCTTGAGGACGAGGACACCAGCGGCATCGGCACGCACGATGCCATCGGCGTCATCAGAAAAAGCGTGAATGGCACTCGTCGGAGAGGTAACGCCCAATTCAGAAAACGCCGTCGACGCGTGGGGTGCGGCTAGGATATTCACGCCACCGGCCAGCGCCACGTCGGCGCTTCCCGTGCGCAAGTCCTTCATTGCCTGATTGACCGCTACGAGGGAGGAGGAGCAGGCCGTATCCACATTGATGGACGGGCCGCGGAAATCCAGGGCATAGGAAACGCGATTGGCCACCACAGCAGAAGAAATGCCGGTCAGCGCATAAGGATGCATCTCGGCAGAATCGGCAGCGATGAGCATGCCATAGTCATTATTGGTCGAGCCCATGTACACACCAGTCTGCGTGCCGCGCAGCTCATTGGCAGGGACACCCGCGTTTTCTAGCGATTCCCACACCAGCTCCAACAGGATGCGCTGCTGCGGGTCCATATTGGCGGCCTCGAGTGGAGAAAGACCAAAGAATTCGGCGTCAAAGGAGGCAATATCCTCGATATAGCCACCATCGGTGTTTTGCTGGGCGATCTTTTCGCTCATTACCGGGTCCGCCGAGTACTCGGACCACCGTCCTACCGGCAGTGGGCCTGTTCCGGGGCGGGATTCCGCCAGCATGGACCAGAATTCCTGGGCATTCTTTGCGCCCGGGAAGCGGCCCGAAAGACCAATAACCGCGACATCGGCTCCATGCGCTATGTGCGGAGAGGGGGCCTCAGGCTGCGGCGCTGGAGCGTTCAACAGGCGATTCGCCAGAAGTTCGATGGTTGGGTACTCATATGCCACGGTGGCATCGAGGCGGGTACCGAGTAGATTTTCCAGTTCGCCAGATAGCACTACAGCATCCCGCGAAGAAAGACCATAGTTTTCCAAGGGCTTGGAATCTAGGATCTCTTCGGGGGAAACACCGGTGGCCTGGGCGACCCAGTCACGCAGCCATGCTCGCAGTTGCTCGATGGTCATAAAAAGGTCTTTCATTACGGGAAGTTTTTAGTGGCAAGAGGGTATATCGCTATATATTGTCACTTTGTTAGCGATAAATCAGATTCCTACATAGTTCTTCTTAGCTACACGGCGCGCAATCTTGCCCGAAGAAGTGCGGTTGATTTCCCCTGGGGCCTTCCACACGATGTCATCTGGGGTAATTCCATGATGCGAGGTAACGGCGGTGCGGATGGCCGCGGATGCCTCTGCATCGCCAGCTGGTTGCGCATCATCGGCGCGCTCCACCAACAATACGAGAGATTCAGAGTCCTTGCCTTCCACAGAGAAAGCGGCGACGGAGTCCGGCCGCACCTGGGTGGACGCTGCTTGAACGGTGCTTTCAATATCCTGCGGATAGTGATTGCGACCAGCGATGACGATGAGGTCCTTCAAACGACCAGTGATATACAGCTCACCATCCACAATGGCGGCTAGGTCACCGGTTGCCATCCAGTAATCGTCTTCTGGCAGTCCGTCCTGCTGGCGCTCAGCCAAGGTATTGCGGAAGGTCGCGGCGGTTTCCTCTGGCCGATTGAGGTAGCCGGTAGCCATATTGGGACCATGCACCCAGATTTCTCCGATTACGCCATCCTTGACCTCAGAGCGCGTTTCCGGATCCACAATGGCGAGGTGCTGATGCGGCACGCACTGCCCGTTGGACGCATAGGCCACGGTCGCGTCGGATTTATCCTCGCTTACGGCGCGCCCCGCGGCCAGTTCAGCACGGTTGAAGTGCGAGATGACCGGGCGCTTCTCGGTTTGCGGGGTAGATACAACAAGCGCCGCTTCCGCCAGACCATAGGACGGGCGCAGCACGGAACGATCCACGCTGAAGGCATTCATGAAGGAATCCACAGCCGCCTCCGTAACCGGCTCGGAGCCGATAAGGATGCCTGCTACGTGCGAGAAATCAGCGTCCTTGGCATGGCGCGCAGCGAGCTCCAGCCCAAAGTTGGGGATAGCGGAGTACGTAGCTTGCTCGCGGGCGGTCAAACGGCGGATCCAGCGGTCTGGGTGTTGGATGAAATCACGTGGGGTCATCATCTCGAAGTCCAAGCCCAAAATGGTAACGAATACGGCCAAAATGATGCCCATATCGTGGTGCATTGGCAACCAAGAGACGATGCGAGCCGGCATCTGCAATTGCAGCGCTTGGAAGATCTGCGCAACATTGGTGATGATCGCTCGGTTGGTGAGCTCCACGCCGGCCGGGGTACGGGTGGATCCAGACGTGTACTGCAGGAAAGCGGTGTCCTCCGCGCTTCCTTCTACAGGTTTCCAAGAGCCAGCCAAGGAATCAGGAAGAGCGTCGAGGGAAATAATCCGCGGACGCTCGCGCTGGGCGGAGAAATACTTACGCACAGCAGCGGCAGAAACACGATTCGTCACCACGATGGAGGGTTCACAATCACCGAATACGGCCTTAAGGTGGTCAGTGTGGCCCGGTTCATTGGGGTCATAAAGCGGAATCGGCACCATGCCCGCGTACAGCGCACCCAAGAAGCCAAAGACATATTCCGGTGAATTACCAGCCAAGATGGCAACGCGGGTACCAGGATCTGCTACCTGCTGCAGTCGCGCCGCCACCACTTTGATGCGGTTATTGACCTGCGCGCGGCTAAGCTCCCGGCAGGTTTCTTCCTCACCGTAGATCCACTGGCGCATAACCACGCGATCTGGGTCAGTCTCCGCCTGGTAGAGCCTTTCCGCCAGCTGGGCCAAGCCAAACTCGGGCGCTAGGAATTGCCCCATTTGCGCTTTCAGATCCATGGAATCTCCTTAAGTAAATGGTTTCTGCAATAAAACTATCGGAGTGTGGGGAATTGCCGTTACGCGGCGTCGATAAGCTGCCGGGCCCAGCTCACTACCCACTGGTTAGCCGTCGTGCCATCAATGACTCCGCTATTGGAGGCATACTGCGCATGAACGCCATTCGCGGCAATCAAACCCTGGGCGCGCTCCAGCGCATTGGACACGTTCGGCGGGGCGTCACAGACCGAATCATTGGGCGCGCAAATCTGGAAGGTTCGATCTGCTAGGCTGCCGAACCCATTCGGGCGCGCACCGCGCATGGAAGCGCCCGGCACAATGGGCTGAATCAAACCGGATACCGGCTGGAGGGCAATTTCCGCACCCACGCCGCCGACTTTGCGGCCCGGGTTTTGGCCCACGCCGTTTTGGCGGCGGCCATCTGCAATAAGGGCCACACCAGCAATACTTTCTGCGGGCACGGCCCCCTGGCCGCCACCGATTTCATCGGCCACGTCGCCTGCGATTACCGCGCCTTGCGAAAAGCCGCTCAGGATGAATTTGGTTGCCGGGCAGCTCTCATGCATACCGCGCAGCTCTTCATTCATTTTGGCGGTTCCCTCATTGCGGGAATCGTCGTAGCTCATCTCATGCTGCGCATTAATATTTTTGAACTGCGCAGTATAAGGAAGAGTCCATACCTTCACGTCGTCCCCGTAGGCCTCCTGCAATGGCTTCGTAATAGACAGCATGAACGAACGCGGATTGGCAGATGGGTTAAGGGGGTCGTCGTCAGCCGCGGATTCCCACGTACCCGGGGCGGAAATAAACTCCACGCGCGGGCACCACTCAGGCTGCTGTGGCGGTGGCGCAGCCTGCTCCGTGGAATGCGGAGCAGGGGAGTCATCCGTTCCAGTATTGAGGTAACGCGACGCGCCCACGCCGATGACAGCCAAAACGACGAGGACGGCGACAACGGTAATGGTTTTTCTCATGGGTTAGTTGTACCAGGTGAACCTAGCAAATCCCTGAACGTGCGGAATCCTGGATCAGCTTGGAAAGCTCTTCAAAGCTCAGCGTGGTGCGCTTTTGCTCCACCAGCTGTCCGGCAACCGCAGAGATGGTGACGTCATTCTCTTCGCAGGCTGCTTTGCCCGCGCCTAGGAGCTGATCTTCTACGCCATCAACGTTAACGCCGGCGTCTTTTAGCTTGCTCAGGTACTTGGCTTCGGATTCCGGCAGCTCGGCGGTAGGAATTTCAGAGATCTCACGTGCGCCCCGGTCTTCCTGCGACTTAGAGGCAGCGCTGGTCGTCTCCTCCGCTGAGGTAGGGGCATCCAACTCCCGCTCGAGGGGCGCGACCTCGGTCTCCTGCGAAGGTTCGCTATCCACCGTGGCGGAACCGCACCCCGCAAGGGTCAAGCACAGCGCCGCGCCCACTACTACTAGCTTGCGCATGACTACTTCTTCTCGGTCCGAACCTGGCCCAGAACCTCGCTGATCTTGCCGTGCTGGAATTCCTGGCTCAATCCACCTGCGGCAATCTCGGAGTAGTCAGAGGTAGGCCAGCCGAACTCGCCCTGCTCCCAGCCAGCCTGACCCCAGCGGTCCATAATCTTGCCCTTTAGAATGTAGTGCGCACCAGTCTTCGGGGACCAGTAGATACTGCCCTTTTCAAAGGTCTGGAAGAAGCCGCCATTGACGGCGTTCTCGCCGGACGTCGGGAAGCCAAGCGCAGACTCTGCGCCGCCCATTTCCTTGTACTTGGCGCCGATAGCACCGTGTACTACCTGGTTGGAACCATCCGGGTTACGGGTAAGGATGCCGTTCTGGAATTCCTGCATGTAGCCCTCACCGACCTCCTTTACCGAGCCCGTCGGGTACTTCAGGTCACCCTTTTCGTATCCATTCTTGCCCCAAGCCCGGAACATATCGCCGGTAATCTCCCAAGCGCCAGTCCCCGGGGACCAGTAGATGGAGCCGTGCTCAAAGTGCACGAAACGGCCCTTGCCGTCTGGCGTCTTGTACTCACCGGTCTTCGGGAAGCCCAGCCAGGAGGTTGGTCCGCCGATTTCGGCGTAGCGAGCACCAATGCGACCGAAGAGGGCATGCGCACCGGTATCCGGGGACCAGTAGGCGGTGCCAGACTCGAAGTCCTGAGCCTTGCCCTTCTTGGCGACGTCGTACTCATTATTCAAGCACGAGCCAATAACGCCGCTCTTGGTCTCCTTAGCGATGGCTCCGACCGCCTCACAGTCCGCACCGCGGTCGGACTTATCCAACTGCAATGCATCCGCGATGTATGGCCATGCTTGCTGCATCTCAAACTGCCAGTATTCCCAGCTGTGCACGCCAGAGGGGCGGAACTTAATCACCGGGTCGATCTTGGTGCGTTTCGCATAATCAACAAAGGTCTGGGTGGTCATACGGGAGATGACCTCCAAGCCCATGCCGGCGAGGTTTGCCTGGCCCTTGGCCACGGAGTTGGCGTTGCCAAAGTCATCCTTGCCCGAACCTGCAGAGACATATACCGTCATGTCCTTCAGGTTTTCAATGCCCAGCTTTGGATCATGGTCGATCCAGTTCTGAGAGCCCGGCTCGCCCCACATCTTGCGGGAATCATAACCGCCGGCATCAAGTTGCGAAGCCATGATGGCTTCCGGCATACCACGCGTGGTCGTGTCGAGGTAGCCAGAGAAAGAGCCTACGAAGCTAAACAGGTGCGGGTTGCGCTCAGCCAAGTTCATCGCGGCAGTACCGCCCATGGACAGACCGGTTACCGCGCGCTTGTGGTTGGAGCGGTACTCATTGTCCAAGATGGGGATCAATTCCTTGGTCAGGAAGGTCTCCCACATATAGCGCGTACCGCGGTCTGGCTGCTCCCAGTCCGAATAGAAGGAAGACTCGCCGCCCACCGGCATAATCAGGTTGACGTTGCGGTCAGCGTACTGGTTCAAAATATTGGTCTCGATGGTCCAGCCGGACTCATCGTCACGCGCGCGGAGGCCGTCGAGCGCCCATACCTCTGGGAACTTCTTTTCTGGGTGGGAGTACCAGTCACGAGCAAGCTGGATTTGTACCTTCTGCTCTTTATCCGGCATGGCCGCGGACTTGATATAGACCATCAAGTGGCGGTTGGTCAGGTACTCCACGCGGTTGATCTTTACGCCTTCCGGCAGGCCCTCAACATCCGGATATTCGGTGTTCAACGGGGTACGGGCGGGCGGCTCCTTCGGTGCGAAGTGATCGGACAGGCTGGAATCGCCTTCAATTGCGGAGGAGAGATCGCCTACAGAAGATTGTGCGGTGGCGTTTGGCAGCAGGGCCAAACCCACGGCGATGGCGGTAGGTACTGCGGCCACTGCAAGGCCCTTGCGTGCCTTGCTCGGGGAAGTGCTTTTGCGCATAGGTAAACGTCCTTGAAGATTTGCCGCAGTACCTTTCCGAGGGTTCCCCTCCCCCGGACCGATGCCTACGGCGTGAGCTGTCTATCGTGTGTTCAAGTTTAAGTTGAACTTGAGACTTACGCTAGACAGACACGCCGCTACATTGCCGGGGAATTGCCCGGATTATCCTGTCCGCTCACGCGGTACAGGTGCTCATTGACGAACTCGCCTACGCCCCAGCGCGCCAACTCGCGGCCGTAGCCAGAGCGATTAACGCCGCCGAATGGCAGGCCTGCTGCGGTCACCGACGCCTCGTTAACAAACGTCATGCCATCGTTGAGCTGGTTAGCCACCTCAAACGCAGCATCCAAGTCAGTGCCCCACACGGAGCTGGACAGACCGTACTCGGAATTATTGGCAATCTCGATGGCCTCTTCGACGTCCTTGGCCTTATACACAATCGCCACTGGGCCGAAGATTTCGTTGCAGCCTACGTCGGTGGATGGGTCGACGTCGGTAAGCAGTGCTGGCTCCATGTAGGCGCCCTCGCGGTCAATCTTCTTGCCGCCTACGCGAATCTTGGCGTCACCATTGGCCGCGGCCTTTTCCAGGCGCTCCACGATCTCATCGCGAGCACCGATGGAGGACAGCGGACCAATGTCGGCATTCTCGTCGTCATAAGTGCCGACCTTCATGTCCCCAATTTTCTTCTCTAGGTACTCCACAGTGCGGTCGTAGAAGTCCTCCAGAACGATGAGGCGCTTTGGTGCGTTGCAGGCCTGGCCGGTGTTGTACATGCGAATCAGGTTGTACTGATCCAGTACCCACTCCAGATTCTCATCATCAATAACCAGGAACGGGTCGTTGCCGCCCAGCTCCAGCACGGACTTCTTGTAGTTTTCGCCAGCGGTCTTGGCCACGGCAGCACCCGCGCCCTCCGAGCCGGTCAGCGAAACACCCTTAATGCGTTTGTCCGCTACAAAGGCATCCATCTGGGAACCGGAAGCGTAGATGTTGATGTACGCGTCCTTCGGCAGACCAGCCTCTTCCAGGATGTCCTGGCATGCCTGGGAAGACAGCGGGCAGATGGAAGCGTGCTTGAGCACAATGGTGTTACCTAGCAGCAGGTTAGGCGCCGCGAAGCGGGCTACCTGGTAGTACGGGAAGTTCCACGGCATGATGCCCAGCAGTGGACCGATCGGCTCCTTGCGCACTACGGTCTTGTCGGCATTCTGTGCCGGCAGGTACTCGTCGGCAAGCAGCTCGTGCGCGTGCTCGGAGTAATAGCGGTAAATATCGGCAACAATCTGTACCTCGGCCTTGGCCCAACGGGTCAGCTTGCCCATCTCGCGGCCGATATGATCGGCTAATTCATCAATGCGCTCTTCGTAAAGATCAGCTGCGCGGGATAACACCGCAGCACGCTCCTCGATGCGGGTACCACGCCATGCATCGTAGGCCTCGGTGGAACGGTCTAGGATGTCATCGCGCTGCGAATCATCGATGCGTTCAAACTTGTCTTCATTCTTGCCTGTACTTGGATTCTCAATAGCGAACATGCGCCCCTGTATAGTCGCGGATCACAACCCACGCAAGCTTGTGATAAGACGCTACTTCACTTTAGATTGAGCTAGGGACGCTAGAGTTACAACTCCACGGAACCTTCTTCAACAAAAAATCTAATATTTTTTAAGCCAAATAACAGATCAAGCACCTCCAACAGATCCACCACCTACATCCGAGTTGAATACCGCTAAGAGGCACCTTATATACCTTCTCAGAACCCGGCCTGACGCTAATATTTTTGAGATATAACTGTTGCACCCTTTTGTAACACCTGTTAACCTACTGCTGGCACTACCCCCCACAATCAAAGGAATGGCTATGGACGTACTGCTCCAAATCAACGAAATCGTTTCTGGTCCCATTAAGGACCTACTAGTTCAGATTTCTGGAGGAAACTTCCCAGAAATTAAGCTCCCAGAAGTAAACCTCCCGGAGCTTCCACCGATGTCGTCTCCGACCTACCCAGAAGAGGTCAGCCTTGAGGTTGGCGGCTCCTCTTTCGGCGACTTGGGTTCCTCAGATTTCCTCAACGAGACTGGCTCTTCCGAATTCCTTAATGGGACTGGCTCTTCCGATTTCCTTAATGGGACTGGCTCTTCCGAGCTACTGAACGACTTCCAATCTTCCGAACTGGATCTCAGCGCACTCGGCAGCGTTTTGGGTGGTTAACCCACCATCTAACACTCGGCGCCTTACCCTACATAAGGGACATTGAAAGCGCTATACAGCACAGCAGCAGGTATGGCATGCGCCCCAGAAAGAGTGGGGTGAAACGGAGGTATACCTCCGTTTCACCCCACTCTTTTATTATCCAGGGTCATAATTCAGCTAGCTCCAGTACTAAAGAAAACATATTCACTTCGTTGACATGCCGCCGGTTGGGCGTCTTTGCTAGCCCGTGAGCTACTTCAAGCTTTAAGGAAAACGAAGCAATCGAATAGATTAGCGCTACCGCAGAAGATTGGTCGACTTTAACCAGTTTTCCTTTTTAAATTCTACTGCTCGCCAACCTATATCCAGCCATTAGACAATTCCGTTTGCGAGCGAAAAAGCCATTCAAGCAATCTTCTCTGCCGATCTCCTCCCCTACAATCGACGTTTGAGCTGCGTTCTTACCTCTCCTCTAAACTGCAGTTCGTCGCCGTAGGGTTTACGTTTCGGGCAGTGGCTGCAAGTCCGCGGAAAACCGTTTCTCCTTTGTGTGTTGGAGCGGTGTTTCATAGGCTTCGCAGACCACAGCTGCACCTATTCCCACTGCTAGTTAGGTGTACATCGGTATATCAGCGCGCATACACGCGATGCCGCTTCAGGACACTCGGACCAGAAAACTCGCACTTGTCACAAAAGGACAAACGGCACAATCACAGACTTGTGAGTAAAAAGTACTAAAATCCCACGCTTCCCAATTTTCACTCCCATAACAGGAGTTACCACACTCTTAAGAATTGGAATTTCTCTGTATAGGCACTATCTTAGTCTGGGTGATGGACTGAGATCACATACCTCTATTGTTTCCACCCCCTAGGACTATGAAAAATCTGAAAATCAAGATCACGGCCAGCCTCCTCGCCCTGACCACAAGCTTTTCCCTTGCCCAAACTGCCAACGCGAGCCAAGGTCAAGAAATGGTCACCTTCGGCGACTCCTTTACCGCCAACGGCGGAGCACCTGGTAATCGCTCATCTACAAGCCCCTTCAAGCCCTTCATCCCAATCCACCCCTGCTTTAATGACAAACGGAATTGGGCACACCAAACCGCCGATAACTTCCGCTACACCCTCGCAGATTACTCCTGTAACGGAACTAGCTACCAGATCGACGCCTACATAAATGACGCTATCCGTACCGGCAATATCGGAACCAACACCAAAGAGGTCGTCTTCATGTACGGAGGCCTTCAGCCAGACACCCATATAGATGCCTTAGCCAACGCCACCCTCCCAAACATTCCAAAGGCATCCAACTATCGAGGATTGCTCAGATTTGAGTTCGACAAAATCCGCCGAGTTGCCCCCAAAGCTCGGATCACTATGGTCAACTACCTGCCTATGACTGTAAATGACACGCTGTGCGCATTTAACGATGGCACCAGGGTTGTTCCTATTTCTTTCCCAGGCGCCACTACTGCGGAAGCCGAATTCAATCGTGAAATCGGGCGCGCAGCGCAAGCGCTCGGAGCCAACTTCATCAACCTCTATGACCAAGCCAAGACCCACGACACTTGCCAACCTGATCCCGCTCAGCGTTGGGCTGTAGCGATGAAGACCCGAACGGCACCTTCCGTCCTGCCCATGCACCCAACAGATGTCGGACACGACGGAATGGCCGGAATCATCACCAGAGAGCTTCAAAGGCACTAACCAGAAGATAATCCCAGAAAGAGCCTAAGAATGCGACTCCACACAAAAATCGTTGCAACTACCGTCGCGGCCGCAGCTCTCATGGCAGGAAATGTCACTGCAACAGCCGCAATACCAGGCAACACTGTCCTCACTGGAGACAGTGTAGTAGCAAACCCAACACTCCCCGATTTCTTGCAAAATAAGGCCAAAGCCAAAGCAAATACCGGTGTAGGCTGCGTCACCGACGGCTCCATTGCCGATGAAATCGCCAACGCTTCTGGGGGTACCCACGTCGATCAGTACCAATGCGCGGGGGCCTCCTTCGCAACTGGCGGTATACACATTGACGATGCGCTTCGGACTGCGGCACATCGCGGCGATCTTAACCCACAGACCAAAAACGTGGTGATTGTCGCAGGCGCCAACGATACATACCCATACGGGGCTGATGTTGCTGCTTCGGATCACGCAATCCGAGCCGGTCTGCGTAACGCCATTAACGTAGCCCATCATCATGCCCCAAATGCTAAAGTCATTGTTGTCGGCTACCCGCATGTATCTTTCAATAGCGTATACTGCTACAACAGCGGACTGGGATCATCAAACCCGCTTCCCGTCCCAGCTGCGAGCATCGAACAAACCGAGCAGCGCGTGCAAAAGACACTTAGGGAAGTCGCGCAGCAAAACAATGCCACTTTCCTCGATGCCTGGCCGATGTCTTTAGGACACGAAGCCTGTTCTCCAGACCGATGGTGGGTAAACCTTGTCGATATTATGCCGCCCGCTCCTGGCAATCTCCCTCTGCACCTTAATGCCAACGGCACTCACGCTTACGGCCAACTAATCGGCCACAATATTGTTCACTAGTCCCCCACACTTCAGATTCCCGTGTAACACAACATACACACGGGAATTTTTATCTGAATTGAAAGATATGAAATTTCTTAGACTCTCAACTGCACTCCTCACCGCCGCTTTGACAAGTGGATTGCTAGCACCTTCCGCGCAGGCGCTTGAGCCAGGGAGCAAGTATGTAGCTCTCGGAGACTCCTACGCCTCCACGGGAACAATTACACGAACCGTCCCCGGCAGCACTCTAGGCTGCGTTAAAGATCAAGACAACTATCCGCACGAACTCGCCAAGCTTCTTGATCTCAAGCTCGACGACGCATCTTGCGCATGGGCATTCACCTACCAATACGACAATCCTCAACACCACGCACTCCCGCAAACCGCCCCAACGCCACAGAAGCAACACCTCACACCTGACACGGAGCTCGTTACTATCAGCTTCGGAGGAAATGATGCAGGACTAGCTCCGCTATTTGCGGCTTGCGCACCACACATTCAAATCCCACGACTACCCGACTGTGCTGCCGCCAAGCCTATTACCGATGCAAGCATTCATAACTCCGACATTGCCGGTCGAAACCTAAAGCAACGCCTCATCGACATAGCAAACGACGTCAAGAGGCGCGCACCTCGCGCCCAGATAATTTTTACCGGTTACTTCACAGCAGTCACACCACAGGACCATTGCCCCGAAAGTGGCTACCTCTCTTTAAATGACCGCAAGTACATCAATGACTTTCTTACCGACGTCAACAAGACCATCGAACAAGCAGCGCAAACGACACGTACAACCTACGTCGCTCCTCCTAACGATCCAAAAGGCTGGTGCGAACCTCCCCAACAACGAAACTCCAATTTCTATGGACTACCTGAAGGCAACCTTATCGCCCACCCCACAGCACGAGGTCAATTGCACATGGCACAAGAAATCGCACGACACATTCGCTAATTTTAAAGCATTTCGCTCAGAATGTTCCCGGGTGCGTCCTTTAGCGTAGTGTAGCTGTAGCCTGCGGTAAATTTCGTGCCGGTACATAATGAGGCGCCCATCACGGATTACTTTTCGAAGATAAGTAAAAGTTGGTTCAGTAGGTCTGTTGTGTCCCGGTTTTCTGGGTATTTGCCTTATTTTC